>Ga0210391_10000255_pt1 | contig 61409 bp, 50 predicted proteins | sample IncBWC12OmetaG_FD_160573 | JGI IMG/M metagenome (GOLD analysis project Ga0210391, IMG submission 160573) | Forest soil microbial communities from Barre Woods Harvard Forest LTER site, Petersham, Massachusetts, United States - Inc-BW-C-12-O ...
GGCGGGAATGAACAGGCCGTTGAAGATCGCCAGACCCAGCGTGATTCGTTCCCAGGTCCAATATCGGCCGGTCGTGATCGCCCCTACCACCGCGACGAGGCCCACGCCGACCGCCACCACCGGCCGAATGCCAAAAAATCCCAGGCCCGCGCGAATCCCGATGAACTCCGTGATCAGCGTCAGAAAATTCCCGATTACCAGATCGCCCATCGAGAAAAATCCCCAGAATTTTCCGAAGCGGTCGAATATCAATTCTGCGTGGCCGCGATGCGAGACGGCGCCAAGCCGCACGGTCATTTCCTGCACCACCAGACCGATCAAGAATGTGAGCACGACGAAGGGGATGAAGAAACCGATTCCGAATCGAGCGCCCGTCGCGGAATAGGAAAGCATGCTCGGCGCGTCGTTTTCGCCCAGAAACACCAGCACACCCGGGCCAACGAGCAACCAGAGCACGCGCAACCCGCGAAATTTCTGCGCGCCCCGGCCCTGCCACCGCGCACGAGTCACTCGCCAGCGATCGCGAGCGCGATCCACGTCTTCGTGTGTCAGCAACCCGACCAGATCGCCGGCAACAGGCGAACTCGCGGCGATTTCGGTGGTCGGCCGCGCCGAACCGAAGGTGTTCGTCTCCAAATCCTTTTTCCGCCCGGTCATATGTTAACTACGATAAACCTCGCATATAAACTACGCTTAACATATGCAACCGTCAATTGCCGAATGCAACTTGCCGCGGGCAAAGCACGCTAATTTTCAGTCTGCTATAGTGTTTGCGGAGCCATCGCAGCGAACGCCGCGCGGCACAACGCACAACAGGAGAGCGAAATGGCTGAAGCCTCAAAGCAACAGCAAGCCCAGATCAAAGCCGACGAGAAGGAACTGCTCGGGCAATATTCGAACCTCGTGGTCGTTCATCACAACGCCGAGGAGTTCACGCTGAATTTCATCTACATGTTTCCCACGGTGGCGCAGGGTAAGCTGGTCGGCAGCATGATCCTGAATCCGCGCCACGCCAAGCGCCTCATGCGCGCGCTCCAGGAGAACATCGCGCGCTACGAGGCTCAGTTCGGCGCGCTGCCCGATCCGCCGGGCCCCGACGCAGATCCAAAAGTGGGATTCGTACAGTAGTTGTGTTTTGAAGGTTTTGCGCGCGTCTCAACACTTAAATCCGTCGCCCACCACCCACCCGGTGGCCGGCTCGACGAATTCCAGACCCACCGCATAACCCGTATCGGGAGTCGTGTGGCAGTACGCCACGCGCGCAATGGTGCGGAAAGAACCAGCCAGCGTCGCCACTTCGATCCGGTCGTTGATCTTCCAACGCCGCGTGGTCAGCACCCGTGCACCGCGCGAGCTCACATTCTCGGTAAAGGTGGTTTCCGTGCCCGGCTGCGCGCCGTGCCCGGTAATGTGCACGCCAACTTCCATGGGAATCCGCGTTTCGCAGCGGGTCGCGTTGAACGACTTGGGACTGCCTATCCCAAGCGGCATGCGGGATGCCCCCTTTTCAAGTTATAAGCAAGCTGCGAGATGCTTGAGCCGAAATTTTCCGGTCGTCCGCCGCTTCATTTTATAAAGCGCCGCATCGGCCGCACCCAGAAGCTGTTCGATCGAAGTTCCGTCCGTCGGATACACCGCCTGCCCGACGCTCACGGTAATGAAAGGCTCTTCGCCGTCCGACGCAAGCTGCTCGCAGATGCGCGCAGAAGCCTGTTCGGCGTCGGACGCCTCCGCCTCCGGCAGCACGAGCGCGAATTCATCGCCGCCAAACCGCGCCGGCGTGTCGATCGCGCGGCTGCTGTTGCGCAGCACCGAGCCCAGCCGCTTGATCGCCCGGCTCCCCGTCAGATGCCCGTACTTGTCGTTGATCTTCTTCAATCCGTCCAGGTCAAACAGCAGGATGGCGAATTGCCTTCCGGTCCGGCGCGACCGCTGGATTTCGCTTTCCATCGCTTCCAGCAGCCGCCGATGATTCGCGAGCCCGGTCAACGAATCGGAAGCGGCCATGCGGCTCACCTGGTCGAAAAGCTGGGCATTGTCGAGCAGCGTCCCGCCCAGAACCACCACGTAGCTCAGCACCATCAGCGCATGCGCCAGCGTGTAAGGCGCGTCCAGCATGCGCTCCGATTGGCTCATGGTGATGTGGCAGACCACATTCAGCGCCGCCGCGACGAAAAGTGCCCGGTCCAGCGCCGCGCTGGTCCGTCGCAGCCGCCAGCCGTAACCGATCGTCGCCGCGATGTACAGGGCCGCCGGCAGCAGATCCCAGGCCCGGGGTACGAACACTCCCGGATGGATTTTCGGCGCCCGCGGCAGCATGAAATAGAAAACGCTCGTCAAATACGCCACCGCGCCTACGATCAACGTAACGCCCGCGATTTCCTTCGCCGGATCGCGCGACACAGGAATCCGCCGCTCGACCATAAGCGCGGCCAGCAGCAGCACGCCTAGCAGGGTCCTACCGGCCAGCCACCCGAGCGAAATCTGCATCCCCATGTTCGGAGTAACCAGCATCCCGCGATAAAACGTCATGCCGCTCGCCGCTTCGATGAGCCCCGCCAGGACGAACCCAAACGCGAGAATCAGCGAAATCCGGTCGTGCGTTCCCCGAAAACGCACCATGGCATTTGCAGCAAACGTGAAAGCGATCAGGCTACCCGCCATTTCCAGGTAAGCGTCGAAAAGCGGGTCGGAGGTATAGCGGGAATGGCGCAGGAACCAGAGCGCGGCGCAATAACCCGCTGCGGCGATCAGGCCCAGCACAACAAAGCCGATGCGGTATCGGCCGCGAATTGTCTCTACAACGCCCACACGTCCCCCGGAAAAGGAGAATGCCCCGAAGTGAAATAGCAACTCACCTGCCGTTTCGCTTCGACCGATCCCCCCTACCTAAGTACACTGTTTTCGGGGGCTTTTCTTAGGGAAGTGCGAGGCACGTCGCAAAATGATACACACCCGGTCTCAGTGGCTTTGGAAATGTTACCTGCGTGAGAGCTTATTACGCGGGAAGTGAGACTACGCCTTGGGAACCGGCGGCGCTGGGGGAGCCGGAGGAAGGTCGAACGCCTGGATGGTGCTCTGAAAGCCCACCTTTTTGTGCGCGCCGTCGCAGAACGGCTTGTTGGCGGAATGTCCGCAGCGGCAAAGCCCGATCTTGTCCCGCCCGGCCAACCCGAAGGCCTTTCCGTCCTGGTCGCAGACTTCGAAATCGCCCTCGACCCGAATCGACCCATCCGTCCGAACAGTAATCTTGGTAGCTGCCATCAAATCCTCCGTAAGAGGGCGCCCTAGGGGCGGGTCTCAAGCCCGGCCCTGCCGCAAATCAATATTTCGGCACGCTCGGATCCACCTCATCCGACCAAGCCAGAATACCACCTTTGAGATTCTGAATTTTCTTGAAGCCGGCCCCGCGCAGGAATTCGACTGCCTGCGCCGACCGCTTTCCGGATTTGCAGTGCGCCACGATCTCCTTCGAGCTGTCGAGCTCGTGAACGCGCTGCGGCAATTCGCCCAGCGGGATCAGGTGGCCGTTAATATTGCAGATCTGGTATTCGTGCGGTTCGCGCACGTCGAGCACGTAAATGTCATCGCCCTTGTCGAGCCGCGCCTTCAGCTCTTTCGGCGTAATTTCAGGAATGTTTGTCACGGTGCTTGGTGCCTCCTCGCCGCGGACGCCGCAGAACTCGGCGTAGTCGATCAGGCCTTTCTGCGTAGGGTGCGTCCCGCAGACCGGGCAATCCGGGTTCTTGCGCAGCTTCAGCTCGCGGAACTTCATCGCCAGCGCGTCAAACAGCAGCAGGCGCCCGATCAGCGGATCGCCTTTGCCGATAATCAGCTTCAGCGCCTCGGCCGCCTGGATCGTTCCCACGATTCCCGGCAGCACGCCCAGCACCCCGCCCTCGGCGCACGACGGCACCAGACCCGGCGGAGGAGGTTCGGGATAGAGGCAGCGGTAGCACGGCCCGTCCGGCGCGCCGAACACGGTGATCTGCCCCTCGAACCGGAAGATCGACCCGTACACGTTCAGCTTGCCCGTCATTACCGACGCATCGTTCACCAGATAGCGCGTCGGGAAATTGTCCGTGCCGTCGACGATGATGTCGTAATCCTTGAAAAGTTCCAGGGCGTTGACACTGGTCAGCTGCGTCTCGAAAGCATCGATCTGGATGTCGGGATTCAGGTCGCGCAGCCGATTGGCGGCGGCCTCCGTTTTCGGTTTGCCGACGTCCTGCGTGCCGAACAAAACCTGGCGCTGCAAATTCGTCGAATCCACCACGTCGAAGTCGACGAGCCCGATGCGCCCCACTCCCGCCGCCGCAAGATACAGCCCCAGCGGAGCGCCCAGCCCGCCCGTGCCGATGCACAGCACCTTGGCAGCCTTGATCTTCAGCTGTCCCTCCATGCCCACCTCAGGCATGATTAGGTGGCGGCTGTAGCGCATGATTTCTTCTTTGGAAAGCGCCGCCCCCTTCGTCGCTGGCGCCGGTGGAACCCCTATTTTCGTGGCCATGGAATGACTCCCATCTGAAGTCTTGTCTGATTAGATGCGGGCGCGATTCGCGCCGCCGGCGATCGAGGGCACGATGCTGATCGTATCGCCCGGCTTGACCGCCGTCTGGTCCTTCTGCAGGTAGCGAATGTCCTCGTCGTTCACGTACACGTTCACGAAGCTGCGCAGCTTTCCGTCCTCGGAATAAAGATGCTTCTTCAAGTCGGCGTGCTTCGTGGTTAGCGCGCCCAGCGCTTGGCCCACCGTCGACGCCTCCACTTCAACGCTTTCCTGCTTGCCTGCGTACGCTCGCAGTGGCGTCGGAATAATCACCTTCACAGCCATTCGACTTCCTCCTGGACCTGAGCGGTCGTACAGATTCGACCCTCGCTATTAGATGCCCACCGTCACGAACTTGACCTATGCCTGACCTAAGAATGTGTGGCGACTTCGATCTCCTCCGGGTCGTACGCCGCGCGGTCGTCGTGCAGCCGCCAGGACGTCGTGTCTTTCGGCTCGCCCCGGCGCACGCTCACGATGATGTAGCTGTACCAAGGCCACGCGTGTTCGCGGTCGAATTCACTCGGCCGCGCCGGATGATCGGGATGCGAATGATACCACCCGATCAGCTCCAGTTTTTTCTCGCTCGCGGTCTTTTCCGCCAGCCGGAAATCTTCCGGCGTAATCTCAAACCGGTTCCGCGGCGAATCGTTCCTCTGGTTTGCGAGCGGCATCAAATCGACGATCTCGCGCCCTCCGTCATCGTCGCGCCCCAGCAGCGCCCCGCAGCATTCGTGCGGATACGTCTCCACGCCGTGCGCATGAATCCGCTTGTACATCGCATCGCGAACTTTCAGCCGGAAGCCGCTCACCCTTCGCTCCAGAACCGCTCGCTCAAGTATTTTTCGCCCGAATCGGGGAACACCGTCACGATCACCGCCGGTTCGCCCTTCGGCAGCCGCCGTGCCACCTGCAGGCAGGCGCACAGCGCCGCGCCGGCGCTTACTCCGACGAGAATTCCTTCTTCGCGCGCTAGCCGCTTCGCCATTCGCTGGGCGTCTTCCGTCTGCACTTCCAGATCTTCATCGGCGAGCCTGGAATCGTAAATCGGCGGCACGATCGCCGTGGCCATATGTTTTAAACCTTCGAGGCCGTGAAAACTCGAGTCCGGCTGGAAGCTGATGCAGCGAATCTTCGGATTCAATTCCTTCAGCCGCCGCGTCGTTCCCACAAACGTTCCGCTCGTCCCCAGCCCCGCCACGAAGTGCGTAATCTGTCCGTGCGTCTGTTCCCAGATTTCTGGCGCTGTCGTATTGTAATGCGCCGCCGGGTTCGCCTGGTTCCCGTACTGATCCGGATAGAAATATTTCTCGCGATCTGCCTCGTAAATTTCGCGCACGCGCCGGATCGCGCCGTCCGTACCGTCGCCGCCCGGGGTCGTCACGATCTCAACGCCGTACGCCGCCAGAATCTGCTTCCGCTCCGGTGACGCGCTCGAGGGCAGGCACAGTTTCACTTGGTAGCCCAGCACCGCCGCGATCATCGCGTACGCGATTCCGGTGTTTCCGCTCGTCGCATCGAGGATCACTTTGCCGGACTTGAGCGCCCCGCTTTTCTCGCCCGCGCGAATCATCGAATAGGCGGCCCGGTCCTTCACCGATCCGCCCGGATTGAACCACTCCGCCTTGGCCGCGAACGTCACGTTCGGAAATTCCGCCGTCACGCGCCCGATCTTGATCAGCGGTGTATTCCCGATCCGATCGAGCAAGCTCGCGCCGACCACCCCGGTCGCTTCAGGCTTCGCGGTCGATACGAGCGGTTTGTTCGCGGCGGTCACAATCGTCGTCCTGGGTTCGAAAAGGTTCTTTGTATTTCGCTAATTTGGAACAGTTTAGCAGATGAAAGCTAAGGTCTACAGCGACACTCGCAGCGCGCCATGGCGGGGAAGCTCGGAACGATTCGGGGAATGGAAAGGCACAATTTCATACGCCCATATGATGCTGCAAGCGCAGGGGCGACGCAAGCCTCTCAGTGGTTCGCCGTCCCGTCCGCCTCCGGCAACTCGAACGCCAGCACCACGTTCCCGGGCATTCCCGCTGTCACCGTGAAGCCCGACGCCACGAACACCATCCGGTCCGACACGGTCGCCCCGCCGCCGCTCATCGACCCACCGTGGGCCGGGATGCCGTTCACGGTCTTGAAGTCCGGCGTCGTGTCGAAGTCCCAGAGGATTTTGCCGTCATCAGCTCCGTACGCCCGCAGGTGCCCGTCCATCGCGCCCGAGAACACCACGTCGTTCGCCACAGTCGCCGCCGCCAGCTGCCCGCCGCTGCAGCCGGGTTTGCCCTCGCAATCCGTTTTCGGCGGCATCGTCTTCCAAATGATTTTCCCCGTGCGAATGTCGATCGCCGCCAGCCCTCCCGGCGGCGGGGGACTGGTCCCCGGCGAAGTCAGCGTCGAAATATCGGAATTCGCGGCATAGACGTAGTGTCCATCCGTCGCCGAGCCCCATTCGATCCCGCCCAGCCCGCTGCCTTTGCCAATGCGCGCCTCCCACAATTCCTTCCCGCCATCATCCGGATCGAGCCCGTACATCACGCCGGTCTTTTGCCCGCACAGCAGCACGCGCTTGCCGCCGCCCAGGTCAACCAAAATCGGCGACGATCCGAAATCCACATCCGGCCCCGGCCGCGCCGCGCAATTCAGATGTCGCGGATCAAGGCATCCGAAGTTAAACACATCGTTCGGCGTTTTCTGCTGCACCCATAACCGCTTGCCCGTTGCCAAATCGAAGGCGACGACTGCATCCGTGCCGTCGGCCGCTGGATCCACGTAGGCATCGCCGGTTCCGACGTACAGCCGCCCGAGCTTCGCGTCGATTGTCGGCGTATTCCAGATCGCTGCCCCCGCAGGCGTGAATTTCGCATGGCTCTCGCCGGGCTTGGACTCGTGGGGTTCCTCGGCGATTGCATATCCCCTCCAGATCACCTTTCCGTTCAGCCCGTTCACCGCCACCACATTGCCGCGAAACGTGCAGCACGGATAATCCGGATCGCCTGCACTCAACTCCTCATTCGACGCGATCGGCACGTACAGGATCCCTCTGAAAAACTGCGGCGCTCCGGTTATCCGTGCCGAGCGATGCCCGCCGACATTGAGCTTCCATGCCAACTTCCCGGTTTCCGCGTCGACTGCGTAAAGATTCGCTTCCCCATCTCCGAAATACGCAGCATTGCGTCCGAGAAGGCCACCTGCGATTGTCACCGCCGTCCTCACGGTCGTGTCCGCTCGGAACGTCCAGATCGTGCATCCCGTCTTCGCATCCAGCGAAAAAACGGTCCCGTCCCCGGAACCGAAAAATAGGTGTCCCTGCACGAGGGTCGGCTGGCCGTACGCCGTGCTCGCGTCCGGAATCCCAAACGCCCATTTCAATTTCAGCCGCGAAACATTTTCCGCGCGCACCCTCGTGGACTTCTGATCGCGCGCATTCTCAGGACCGTTGCCCCACCCGTCCCAGCGGTCCGGCACGGTCGCCTTCGCTATCGGCGCCGGTTTCGTCGGGCAGAAATTCGCCTGCGCCAGCTCCGCGCCGCCTCCCGTCTTCGACGAAAGATACGCCGCCACCGCCTGCCGCTCGGCTTCGATCATTCGGTTGCCATAGATCGTCATCGCCCCCGACTCAAGCGCCCGCAAAATCTCCTCCCGCGTCTTCTGTCCCAGCACTTCAACGGACGGCGCCGCGCTACCCCTCATCCCGCCGCTGGCATGGCAAGTCGAGCAGTGCTCGTGAAACAGCGCCGCCCCATCCGGCGTCGTTTGTGCCCCGGGGGCCCCCTGCGCTCCCGCAGCGGCCGCGCAGAGCACGGCAGCTGCAATCATAACTGCCAGCGCCACCACGCGAGAGACGTTCATCTCACCTCCCAATTTGCGCACCGCAGCCAGGCCTGTCGTATGGACGCTCATCCTTGCGCCCATCCTCCCTTCGCCGCGTCACCTTATATCGAGTTTATCTGCGCCGCGCAATGTGGGAGCAGTTGCCGACATCTTTTAACTTTACAGACCCGCTGCCAATTCATATCCTGATCCTCACATGTGGTACGTCGAAAAGCTCTTTACGCAGCCTCAGGTCGAATCGCTTTCGGCTAAGGGATTTCTGGTCCGAAATTCCGGCGGCGTTGTGCGCATCGAGAAATTTGGGTGCGGCGCCGAACTGCGCAAAGAACCGCAGGGCGGAACCTTCCGCATGACGATCATTCCGTCGATCATGTCACAGGGCCAATTCACTCGGCTCTGGGACGCCGGTTACCAGAAATTCCTGCTTACCAATGAAGGGCTTAAGGTGCCGATTCGCGTGGCCCAGCTTGGCGACTTGCGCCGGTTCAACGAGGAATTGCGTACAGCCCTTGGCGTTTCAACGTATTACAACGAAGCGCTGGGCTCGACTTGCCACTATAGCGTCTACGACCGCGTCAAGGGCCGCACCGGCGACGTCCCCGACGAGACCGTCGGCGCGCACGAAGCTCCCGAGCACTAGACCTCCGAAATATCGCCCATCCTGCGAAATTCCATGCTGAAACTTTGCGTATAACGCAGGATCTCGGGCCTGATGCGCAATCTCGTGAGCGAAAAGCGAGGGGTTGAGTCCGCCTGATGCACAATTGCTGCCCTCGTTGACTTGCCCCTATGCTGTACCTACGGGCCGCGGCCGTCTACGGAGTTTGCGGCAAGCCCGACAAGGCCATCGCTCAGCTGCGCCACAGCGCCGAAACCGGCTTGCCGAACCATCGCGCCTTTGAAAACGATCCGCATCTTCGCCCGCTGCGCGAGCATCCCCACTTCATCGCGCTGATGAGCGAACTCCGCCGCAACTACGCCCTGCTCCAACGGGAATTCGGCATGACTGGCTCGAACCTTTCGTCGTAGCCGGCTGAGAGCTTTGCCGGGGGCTCGCGCTAAAGCTTTGGACCCACAATCATTCTCGCGAATTCGCGCCCCCTCAAACCCCTTGGTACACCAATTCCACAAAAAAACTCGGATTGATAAAACCGTTGCCCCATTCGGCGTCGGTGCGGGCGCCCGGCTTCGCCGCGATCACTTCCGTCGCGGTGCGGCCCTGCTTTTTCATCGCTGCCACTTTGTCGCGGAACTCCACCAGCAAGTCACGGAACAAAACCAGATCGGCCTTTCCTGCGACGGCGCCATGACCGGGAATCACGATCATCTTGTCTGTAACCGTGGCGAGATTCGCTTCCGCGGCATGGATCGTCCCGTCGAGAGTGCCGCCGGTCGAATAGTCGATGAACGGATAGTTGCGGTTCCAGAAAGTGTCCCCGGTGTGAAAAATGTCAGCCTCAGCGAAATGCACCGAGATATCGGAGTCCGTGTGCGCGGGCGCGTAGTGCTTCATGATCAAGGTCGCGCCGTTCATTTTCAGCGTGTAATCGTCTTTGAACACCGTCGAGGGGATGGCGCCGGCCGCTGCTGCGGGGAACGTGTGATGCCAGTCCTCCACACGCGTGTCGACCAGCAGATGCTTGCGCGTATTTTCCTGCGCCACGATGCTGGCTCCTGCTGCATGCACCCAATCGTTGCCGCCGGTATGATCGAAGTGCCAGTGGGTATTGATCAGCTGCTTGATAGGATCCGCGTTGATGCCCGCGAGCGCCTCTTCCACGTGCGGCCGCGCGGTAACGATTTCCGAATCCACCAGCAATTTTCCGTCCGGGCCGGAAAGCACCGCAATATTTCCGCCGGCGCCCAGCAAGGCAGTCACGTTTGCCCGCAGCTTTTGCACCTCCAGTTTCGTTTCCCCGGCTTCCTTGAATCCGTTCTGAACCAGAGCATCTTCCTGCGCGAACAGCGCGCTGGGAACAAGTCCTGCTGCCACCAGCGACAGACCTCCGGCCGCTACGAATTGGCGGCGCGAAATCTCAGCTGAAGATCCACGGATCATGTGCAGCTCCTTGTGCAAGCGTCTCGGAAACAATGGGTGAGGCGCCGGCCGAAACGTGCCGGGGCCTGTTCTTCCTACTGTGAAGAATGCCCATCGCGCTACCTCTGGGTCGCTTCGAGGCGAATCGAGCAGAAAATCGACAAACCGCTACGGGCTGGTCCGACGGAAAAACGGGGCGAGTATACCCTCGGTTCCGCTGCGCAACCACATTATTTGGACGAGGTCTTATTCAACCGGGTCCCCCGTGTGCGAGCTGTACGAGCCGCTAGCATTGACAAACAAGTTGGCGGGAGACTAGCATTCCCTGCAGCGATTGACGTTTCGGCGAACGCCATGGGTGGCACGCAAGGAGTTCATCATGGGTAGCATTTACCTCGAAGAGCTTTCGGCTGTGGGCGCGGTGCGTTTTCCCGACCTGCCGATTTACCAAGGATTCGGAGCGCCCAGCCGGCTGGAAGCGGACCTGCGCGATTGCGAAGTAATCTACGGGTCGGTGCCGAAGGACCTAAACGGCATCCTCTATCGCTGCGGACCCGACCGGCAATACCCTCCGATGGGCGGCGACGACATTTTCATCGACGGCGAAGGGATGGTTGTGATGTTCCGCTTCGACAACGGCCATGTGGACTACCGCAGCCGCTACGTGAAGACGGCGCGATTCAAGCTGCAGGCCGAGCACCGGCGCGCGCTCTTCGGCCGCTACCGTAATCGCTACACGCGCGATCCCATCGCCCGGGGCTGCAATCCGGGTACGGCGAACACGAACGTCGTGTGGCACGCGGGCAAACTGCTCGCGCTCAAGGAAGACGACATGCCGTACGAGCTTGATCCCTACACGCTCGATACGATCGGCCGCTACGATTACAACGGCAGCGTGAAATCGGTCTGGATGTCCGCGCATCCGCATCTGGATCAGACGACCAACGAGTTACTCACGTTCGCGTATCAGGCGAAGGGCGACGGTACGACGGATGTAGCCTATTTCGTCATGGGTCCCGACGGAAAACTCAAGCACGAGTGCTGGTTCAACGCACCGTGGGCCGGAATGGTGCACGATTTCGCTATTTCCGATAAATACGTGATCTTTCCGTTTTTCCCGCTGCTGACCGACGTGGACGTGCTGAAAAAAGGCGGACCTTTTTACACCTGGCATCGCGACCGGCCGACCGTCGTCGCGGTCGTTCCGCGTTACGGCAAGTCGGAAGAAGTTCGCTGGTTCAAGGGACCGACGAGCTTTGCGGGGCACATGATGAACGGTTCGACCGACGGCTCGAAAGTGAGCCTCGACGTGTGTTTGTCAGAGGGCAGCTCGTTCTTCTTCTTTCCGAATCACGACGGCACGCCGCCCGATCCCTCGCTCGCCCTGCCGCATCTCACCCGTTTGACGTTTGACCTTGCCGGCCACACGGAAGATTACAAGACGACGCAGCTGTACGATTACATGTGCGAGATGCCCCGCGCCGATGACCGCTACTACGGAAACGGGACATATCGCAAAGGCTACGTCATTTGCCGGGATCCCCGTACGCCGGGGTCGGGCAACATCGGATTCGGCTGCGTGGGCCAATTTGATCACAAGACAGGCAGCTCGAAGATCTGGAATCCCGGACCGGATTCCGGCGTGCAGGAGCCGCTGTTCGCTCCACGCAAGTCGAATTCATCCGAAGGCGACGGCTATCTGCTCACACTGGTGAACCGCATGGCCGAAAATCGCAGCGACCTCGCGATTTTGGACGCTTCAAACGTCGAGGCCGGACCCGTGGCGATCGTCAAGCTGCCACACCGCGTGCGCATGACGTTTCATGGCATGTGGGTTTCCGAAGAAGCTTTGAATTCGGGCCGCTACTCCGCGGTTCGCACGGCGTAGATGGCCGACGTCGTCGCGCTGGTGGACGATGTGTTTTTTCAGGCCAAGCTGCTCGAGACGGCGAAACAGGTTGGCGTCGAGTTTCGAGCGTGCGCCACGCCCGATGCGCTTGACGCGGAAATCGCGCGATCGACACCGCGTCTCGTGGTTGTTGACTTGAACGCGCGGGCGGAGCCGTTTATAGCGCTCGAACGGCTGTGCGCTAGCGATTCGAAAATTCCGCTGATCGCGTTTCTTTCCCACGTGCAGGTCAATTTGGCCGAGCGGGCGCGCGCCGCCGGCTGCCGCGAAGTGATGCCGCGCTCGAAATTCACGCAGAATCTGGCAACCATCCTGGCGCGCGCGAAATCCGACACTGGATGAAGCTGATTGCTCTACTGGCGGTCCTGTCGATGGCGCTGTCCGGCGCGACGCCTGCAGTCGCGCAGGACGGTCGCGAGGCCGAGCCCGCGGCGGCGCTGGCGGCGGCGCTGACGGCCGCATGTCGCGTCAACGAACTGCAATTCGCGAACTATCTGACCGCAGATAGCGCCGTCGCGTTCAAAGCTTTGTCCCTGGATCAGCGCACGCAATTTCTGGAGCGCTTTTCGCTATCCGATCAGCCGGGAAAGACGCTGATTTCAGCCGACGACCAGAACCATACCGTGCTGCGCTGCGTGGCGCCGGCCGGAACCACGGTATTCAGGTTCGGCGATGCGCGCGTGCACGAAAATCTGGCGTTCATACCGGTGTCGGCCGTGAACAGCCAGGAGACAGTATTCGGCCTGGTCCGCGAAAGCGGAGGATGGCGACTGCTGTCGCTTGGGCTGGTGATGCTGGACATCCAGCAGCTCACGAAGCAATGGGCGGAGGGCGATCTGACGGCGCGCGAGGATGCGGCTGTTGCCAACCTGCGCGGGATTGCCGACGCGGTTCACTCCTACAAGGAAGCTTGGGGAAAGCTGCCGCAGACTCTCGAACAGCTGGGGCCCGCGCCCAAGGATGAAATCTCGCCCGACCAGGCGTCGCTCGTGAACGAGAAGCTGGCCGCGGGCAGCTCGGGCGGATATCAGTTCCGCTATCGAATTGTCGCGGGCAGTGATGAAGCCGCGCAGACGTTCGAAATCAGCGCGACGCCGGAGGATTACGGGAAAACCGGCCGCCGCTCGTTTCTACTCGATGCCGACGGGAGGGTTCACGCCGAGGATCATCACGGTGCCGTCGCTACCGCCGAAGACGCGACAACCCACTGACGTTTCCCCGCGGCGATAGGTTCGTTGACACCCCGCAGGGCGGCTGCTAGTTTTGATGTTGGTGCGCTTAACGGTCCTTCATCGGAAGCTATCGCTTTTCCTACCGGTTCTTTCGGCTCTTTTCGCATCTCTTCTTGTCGCGGGCTGCTCCGCGAGCCATACCACAGTCGTCAAACCGTCCGGTCCGCCCGTGCAGCTGCAAGCGGCGACGAAGGCGGAGCTTGTCGAGCGATACAACACGCTGGCGAACTCGGTGAAATCGATGAACCTCAGTGTGACGATCACGCTGACGGCCGGCTCGGCTTACACCGGCGTGATCAAGCAATATCACCAGGTGAACGGCTTCATCCTGGCGCAGAGGCCCGCGGACATTCGCGTGATCGGGCAGGTGCCGATCGTGGGGACGAAAATATTCGACATGGTGAGCGACGCGGAAACGTTCCGTATCTCGATGCCCACGGAGCACAAGTTCATTACGGGCCCGACGAAGCTGGAGAGGCCGTCTTCGAAACCGATCGAGAATTTGCGGCCGCAGCATTTGATGGGAGCGATCTTTTGGGACCCAATTCCGTCGCGCGATCCGGTGCTGATGGAGGAGGCCGGCGACGGCGGGCGCTATTACGTGCTGACGGCGATCCATCGCGTGCGCGAGGGTCCGGCCGAAGATTCTGGAACCGATTGGGAGATTGCGCAGAAGGTATGGATAGACCGCGCGGATCTGACCGTGGCGCGCCGGCAGACGTATGATCCGGGCGGGAAAATCGCCTCGGATGTCGCCTACAGCGGCTGGGACACTTTCGGCGACGTGCACTATCCGCGGCAGGTTGGTCTTACGCGCCCGGGGAACGATTACAAGCTGCAGATCGGTATCACCAAAGCTACCTTCAATGAGACGATTACGGCCGACCGATTCGAGTTGAAACAGCCGGAAGGCGAAGATCTGGTGAAAGTGGGCGAGGATTCGCCCGATGCGACGAAATCCGATACGAAACCTGACACGACGACCGCGGAGCCGAAAAATTGATTGGGCACATGATCATGCAGAACGCGATGCATCGGCCGGTGCGGACGATCATTACCGTGATCGCCGTGGCGGTGGAAGTGACTCTGGTGATCATCGTAGTCGGGCTGACCAGCGGGCTGCTGATGGAATCGGCGAAGCGGACCGAGGGCGTAGGCGCCGACATCATGGTGCAGCCGCCGTCGGCGTCCGTCTTTATGGCTTTCAGTGGCGCGCCAATGCCGATCGCGATCGGCGACAAGCTGCAGCAGTTGGAATACGTGCAGGCTGTGGCGCCCGTGCTGGTGCAGTTCAATTCCGTTAACGGGCTCGACATTGTTTACGGGATTCAGCCGGAGACTTTTCGCGCGGTGTCGGGCGGGTTCGTGCTGCACAGCGGCACGGAGTTGATGGACGCGAACGATATTCTGGTGGACGACGTGTATGCGCGTGCTAAGAAAATCAAAGTGGGGCAGACGCTGCACATCCTGGAGCACGATTTTCATGTGGCGGGGATCGTGGAGCACGGCAAGGGCGCGCGGCTTTTCGTGTTGATGTCAACGCTGCAGGAAATGTCGGGCGCGCGCGATAAGGCGTCGGTGTTTTTCATCAAGTGCGACCGCACCGACCATACGCCGGCGGTGAGCGACGAGGTGCGCGGTCTGCTGCCGCACTATGAGGTTCGCGCGTTGAAGGATTATATTTCGCTGATGACGTCGTCGAATCTTCCCGGCTTGGGGGCGTTCATCAACGTGATGATCGGGATTGCCGTGGCGATCGGATTTCTGGTGACGTTCCTTTCGATGTACACCACGATCATCGAGCGCACGCGTGAAATCGGCGTGTTGAAATCGCTGGGAGCCTCGAAGAGCTATATCGTCGAGATTATTTTGAGCGAGACGACACTTCTTTGTCTGGCTGGGGTGCTGACCGGCGTGGGCCTCAGCTTTGCGATGCGCGCAATTTTCCTGAAGCTGTTTCCTTCTCTCACGATCTTGATCACCTTGAAGTGGGTGCTGCTGGCCGGAATGATCGCTGTGCTGGGCGGATTACTTGGCGCCACCTACCCGGCTTGGCTTGCCAGCCGCAAAGATCCGGTCGAAGCTCTCGCCTACGAATAGCCCCCGGTTGAAACCTCCGCGGCGCGCGCCCTATGCAGAAACGCGTATCGCGGCTAGACTATTTGGATCCTCAGAGGCATGATCGCTCGCAGGGGAATGGCAGTTGGAACCGATACTCAAGACCGAAAACCTGTGGAAAATGTACCGCACGGGCCGGATGGAAGTGGCGGCGCTGCGGGGCGTGAGCGTTTCCATTTTCCCGGGCGAGTTCGTGTCGATCATGGGGCCGTCGGGCTGCGGGAAATCGACGCTGCTGCACGTGATTGGCGGGCTCGCGCAGGCGACCAGCGGGCGCGTGCTGCTCGACGGCAACGATTTGACGGAAATGAGCGACGCCGCGCGAACTTTGCTGCGCCGGCACAAAGTCGGGTTCGTGTTTCAGCGGTTTAACCTGCTGCCCACGCTCGACACCTATCACAATATCGCGCTGGCACAGCATATTCACGGCAATGGATTCGATCCGCACCGCTTTGATGCTGTGACCGGGTTGCTCGGCCTTTCGGACCGCTTGAAGCACAAGCCTTCGGAACTTTCCGGCGGCGAACAGCAGCGCGTGGCGCTGGCCCGCGCGATCATCAGCGAGCCGAAAATCGTGCTGGCCGATGAACCGACGGGAAATCTCGATACGAAAAGCTCCGACACCGTGCTGGCGCTGCTGCGAAAGCTGAACAAGGAACTCGGCCAGACCATCGTGATGATCACGCATAATCCGGAAGCGGCCACCTACGGCGATCGCGTGCTGCATATGCGCGACGGAGCGGTAGTAAACGGATCGGCCGCGCACACCTGAGATGCGATCCATCTGGCGGGGCATCGTCAACACGATTTTCTGGGCCTACGATCGCGGCAGCTGGCCGTACGACGTGCTGGTTGTGGTGATTTTGATTTTCGTGCTGGCCACGCCGCGGAACTGGTTTCACGACCGCCCGCAAACGGGCGTGGGCGCGAGCTCGAGCGTGCAGTTTGTGTCGGAGGATTCGGCGAGCCAGACACGAGTTTATCGGCTGGATGCGTCGGCGCTGTCGCCGGAGAAACGCACAGCCCATCCCACGCCCGAGCTCGAGCGGGAGACGCACGATATTCTGGGACGCACCGTGGATGATTTGAAGAGCCGCACGTTCACTGTGTTACGGATCGATCCGGTGGTGGACGCAAACGGCGTGGTCATGCACTACGACGTGACGGTTCACTGGTAGGTTCGATCATGGCGACTGCAAACTTGACTCGGCCCGTTCAGGAGCGGATGCAAGACGCGATCAGCGATCTGAAAACGCTGCTGGGCGACCGCGTGACAACCGCGGAAGTGATTCGCGAGCACCACAGCCACGGCGAGTCGTACCACCCTGCAGCGCTCCCCGATGCCGTCTGCTTCCCGAAATCGACCGAAGAAGTCAGCTCCATCATGAAGATCAGCGCAAAGCATCAGGTGCCGGTAATTCCATTCGGTGCGGGCACTTCGATGGAGGCGCAGGTGAATGCGATTCACGGCGGAATCACCATCGACATGCGCGAGATGAACAGGGTGGTGCGCATCAGTCCGGAGGATTTGCAGGTCACGGTCGAAGCGGGCATTCCGCGCAAGACCCTGCTGAAAGCGCTGACGAATACAGGCTTCACGTTCTTCATCGACCCGGGCGCGGACTCGACGATTGGAGGCATGTGTTCGACACGCGCTTCGGGCACCACGGCGGTGCGCTACGGCACCATGCGCGAGAACGTGATGGCATTGAAGGTTGTGTTGGCCGATGGCCGCGTGATCCATACCGGTTCGCGGGCGCGGAAATCGGCGGCGGGCTACGACCTGACGCACCTGTTCGTGGGCGCGGAGGGAACGCTCGGCATCATCACGGAAGTCACGCTGCGATTGCATCCTTTGCCGGAAGCGGTTGGCTCTTCCACCTGCAACTTTCCGTCGATTCGCGATGCGGTGGAGACTGCGATCGAGACGATTCAGCTCGGCGTGCCCGTTGCGCGCATTGAGCTCATGGACGAAGCCCAAGTGGACGCGTGCAACAAATATTCGAAGACGAAATACCCCGTGGCGCCCACGCTTTTCTTCGAATTTCACGGCGATAGCGAGCGCGGGGTGCGGGATCAGGCTGAAACCGTAAAAGAGCTTTCGGAAAATCATCACGGGCTGGGCTTCCGCTCCTTCACCACGCCCGAGGAGCGCGAGGCGCTCTGGAAAATGCGGCACGAGGCATACTTCGCGAACTGTGCGATCCGTAAGGGCGGGAAGATGTTCACGACCGACATTTGCGTGCCGATCTCGCGTCTGGCGGATTGTATCGTCGAGTCGAAGAAAGATGTCGCGACCTGCTCGTTTCCCGCGCCAGTCGTTGGGCACGTTGGCGATGGCAATTTTCACATGTCGTTCATTCTCGATCCCACCAGCGGGGCCGAGCTGGCTGAGGCGCAGGTCGTGGAGGAGAGAATCATCCGGCGGGCGCTCGCCATGGGCGGGACGTGCACCGGCGAGCATGGCATCGGCACCGGACGGAAAAAATATCTGCTCGACGAACACGGTGCAGGGCTGGATGCGATGCGCGCGATCAAGCAGGCCTTCGATCCCGACAACCGGATGAATCCTGGAAAAATGGTAGAGCCGCATCCGCTCTTTGCGGACGGCACCGCCCAGTCGCGGTCCTAGCTAGCGCGGCTGCATGTCCCAGCTGGCAGGAACATCCACGTAGGATCTGTTGAGTTCGGCGGTTGATTCCACCCCTAGCAGGGCCATTGTCCGCTGCAGGTCGGCGCGCAGGATTTCGATGGCGCGGGCTACTCCGGCTTCGCCCGCTGCGCCCAGACCATAGGCGTAGGCGCGGCCGATCAAAACCGCTTTCGCGCCGAGGCACAGCGCTTTCGCGATGTCGCTGCCCCGGCGGATGCCTCCGTCCATCAGCACCTCGGCCCGGCTTCCTACGGCTTTTACTATTTCAGGGAGCGCGCGAAGGGTGGCCGAGACTCCGTCGAGCTGACGGCCGCCATGATTGGAAACAACGACGCCCTGGGCGCCTTGGTCGAGCGAGCGCAGCGCGTCTTCAGCAGTAAGGACGCCTTTGACGACCAGCGGCCCGGCCCAGACTTTGCGAATCCAGGCAAGATCAGCCCACGTGACCACCGATTTCGCCAGGCTCGCCTGCGTTTCCGCCAGCGGCATCGGGCCGCGGCCGGACACGATCACATTCGGCAGGTGAAGCATGCCGCCGTCGCGCAAATAACCGGAAAGCCAGCCGGGGTGCGCGAGCAGATCGGGCAGCAGCGGGATTTTCTTCAAAAGGCTCGCGCCGAGCAGCGTGCCGGCGCCGTTGCGAACGTCGCGCTCCCGAAAACCGAACGTTCCCGTGTCGATCGTGATCGCCAGCACCGTGAACCCGGCTTTCCAGGCGCGATCGAGCGCCGCCTCGGCGCACTCGCGCCCGCCGACGAGATAGAGCTGATACCAGCGCGGACAATTTGTGGCCTCGGCGACTTTTTCAAGCGCGGACCCGGAAATCGTCGTAAGGCAGAAACCTACGCCGGACTTTCCGGCAGCGCGCGCGGCGGTGATTTCGCCCTCGGCGTGAATGAGCCGGCTGAACCCCACGGGTGCTAGCACCAGCGGCATGCTCAATTCGTAGCCGAGCGTGTTCGTGCGCATTTCGCATCCGCGCACGAACACAGCGTTTCGCGGGCGGAAGACGACTTCTTCGAACGCGCGCGTATTCTCGCGCAGCGTCACTTCGCCATCGGCGCCTCCGTCGACATAATCGAAAATTACGCGCGGCAGGCGGCGTTCGGCCACACGGCGCAGATCGCCGATATTCACCACGCGTGGCGAGGCCACGCTACGTGCCCGCCCGCTCATCGCCGCGACTCCGCGCATCGGCCAGCGGCCCTGTCCGTAGAAATATCGAAGCACAAGGAATTGCCTTTCTTCGCGGGCATTTTACCGGGTATCCTCACACGTTTGTCGAGAAGTTGCCGTGCTGCCGCGGGCGCATCGGATTATACGCGCCGCGTGAATCGAGTATATAGTTTCCCAGGAGCCGCGAATGAGAGTGGGCGCAGCGATCGCCGAGATTCTGAAACGCGAAGGCGTGGAGATCATTTTCGGCTATCCGGTTAACCACGTGCTGGAGGCCGCGGCGGTGGCGGGGATCCGGCCGGTGATCGTGCGGCAGGAGCGTGTGGGGTTGCACATGGCGGATGCGATGGCGCGCGTTTCCAGCGGCGCGAAGATTGGCGTGTTTGCGATGCAGCACGGTCCGGGCGCGGAAAATTCCTTCGGTGGCGTGGCGCAGGCCTACAGCGAATCGATTCCCATGCTGGTGATGCCGATGGGCTATGCGCGGCGGCTGGCGCAGATCAGTCCAAATTTCAATTCCGTGACGAGCATGCGTCCGGTGACGAAATCGGGCGAGGCAATCTGGTCGGCCGCGGAGATTCCGAATATTTTCAGGCGCGCGTTTTCGCACCTGCGTAATGGACGCGGCGGCCCGGCACTGGTGGAGATACCCGTCGATGTGTTCGCCGAGGAATTTCCCGGTACGCTCGACTACGCGCCGGCCAGCGCGGCGCGTTACGGACCGGATATTGCGGACGTGAGGCGTGCCGCGAAAGCACTGGTCGAGGCGAAGTCGCCGGTAATCTATGCGGGGCAGGGAATTCACTGGGCGCGTGCGTGGCAGCCGCTGCGCAGGCTCGCGGAGTTGCTCGGGGCGCCGGTTTGCACGAGTCTGGCGGGCAAGAGCGCTTTTCCGGAAGATCATCCTTTGTCGCTCGGCTCGGGTGGGCTGGCGTTTCCTCCGATGATTCCGCATTTCCTCGAAAAGGCGGATTGGATTTTCGGAGCCGGGTGCAGTTTTACGGAGACATCGTTCGGAATCGCAATGCCCAAGGGCAAGAGGTTCATCCACGCCACGCTCGATCCGAATCATTTGAATAAGGATGTGCGCGCGGAGATCGGACTGATCGGCGATGCATACTTGACGCTCGATGCTGTATGCGGCGAGGTCGAGAAGCTGATCAAGGCCCCACGCGTGTCGCAAGTGGCTGACGAGATCGCGGCGATCCGCAAGCGATGGCTTGAGGAATGGCGGCCGAAACTCACCTCCGAAGAGGCGCCGCTTTCCCCGTATCGTGTCCTTTGGGATCTGCAACAGACGGTCGACGTCGCCAACACGATTATCACGCACGATGCCGGCAGCCCGCGCGATCAGCTCGCGCCATTCTGGGTGACAAAGCAGCCATTGACCTATCTCGGCTGGGGCAAGACGACGCAGCTCGGCTACGGCCTCGGCTTAGCCATGGGCGCGAAGCTCGCCGCGCCCGAAAAGCTCTGCATCAACGTGTGGGGCGATGCAGCCATCGGATTTACGGGCATGGATTTCGAGACTGCCGTGCGCGAGCGAATTCCGATTCTCTCCATCCTGCTGAACAATTTCAGTATGGCGATGGAGCTGCCGATCATGCCCGTCTCGACCGAAAAGTATCGCTCGACGGATATTTCCGGAGACTACGCGGCGATGGCGCGTGCGTTCGGCGGTTACGGCGAGCGCGTGACGCAGCACTCCGAGATCGTGCCGGGAATCCGGCGCGGAATCGAACAGACGAAAAAAGGCGTACCCGCGCTGCTGGAATTCATCACCTCGAAAGAACTCACGGTTTCGAAGCAATATTACGGACAGAAATAGGGTCCGCAATTTTAGAATTCGGTGGGGGAGATGTCATGAATCGATGTTTTCCTGTGGCGGCGGTTTGGCTCGTGTCGTTGGCATGGCTGCTGGCAGCTGCTCCCTCTGCCCTGGCGCAGAGCAAGTCTCCGCTGCCCACGTCACCCGGCCAGTCGCTGTTCAATGAGAACTGCGCTTCCTGCCACGTCGGTCCTCCCGTCGCCGCGCGAGCTCCCGACCTGAAAGCGCTGATGGAGTTGACGCCAGAGACGGTGTTTGCGGCGATGACGACCGGACCCATGATTGTGCCGGCGCAGAAGCTGAGTGAGGCTGAGAAGCGCCAGATCGCCGAGTATCTCGGTGGACGGCCGTTCGACGACAAGCATACGGGCGACGCGGCGTCGATGACTGGGCACTGCGCGGCGAATTCTGTTCCCGGCGATCCTTCAAACAGCCCGTCGTGGAACGGATGGAGCGCGAGCGGCGGAAACACGCGCTTCGCCACCGCAGCCGTGGCCGGTTTGACCGCAGCGGATCTCGGCGGGCTGAAGCTGAAATGGGCCTTCGGCTTCCCGAACGGCGATACGGCCTATGGGCAGCCGTCGATCGTCGGCGGGAGGGTCTATATCGGAAGCGATATCGGGTATGTGTACTCGCTCGATGCCGCGACCGGTTGCGTCTACTGGTCGTTTCACGCTCACGCGGGCGTGCGAACCGCACCGACGGTCGGGCCGGTCCAAGGCGGGGGCGCGGCGAAGGCGTACGCCCTCTACTTCGGCGATCTGCGCGCGAATGTCTACGCCGTCGACGCCGCTACAGGCCGGCAAATCTGGATGCAAAAGCTTTCCGACCATTACACCTCGCGCATCACTGCAGCACCCACGCTTTACAACGGACGGTTGTACGTGCCGATTTCTTCTACCGAGGAAGCATTCAGCGCGAGCCCGAGCTATCCCTGTTGTACATTCCGCGGAAACGTGGTCGCGCTCGACACTGCGACCGGCGCACAAGTGTGGCGAACGTACGTGATCCCCCAAGCGGCGCAGCCGACGCACAAGAATTCGGCCGGTGTGCAGCTGATGGCGCCGGCGGGCGCGGCGGTTTGGAATTCTCCAACGATCGATCCGAAGCGGCGCGTGCTCTATGTCGGGACGGGCGATGCGTTCACTGAGCCTGCGGCCAACAACTCAGACGCCGTGGTCGCCATCGGCCTCGATACGGGAAAAATCGCGTGGTCGTTCCAAGCCGTGCCCCACGATTCTTGGATGGTCGGCTGTGTCCCAGTGCCGAGTGAGAACTGCCCGAAGGATCTCGGCGTGGATTGGGACTTCGGATCCTCCCCGGTGCTCGTGACCAATTCGAATGGACACGAGCTCCTGCTGGCCACTCCGAAGAGCGGAACGATTTCGGCGCTGGATCCGGATGGCCGCGGGGTTATCGTCTGGAAGATCGATCTCGCGCTGAAGCCTGCGCCGAATAACGGCGAGATTGCCTTCGGCGGCGCCGCGGATTCCAAACGCGCCTATATCGGCCTTGAGGACGGCCGATTCGTGGCCATCGACCTCGCGACTGGAAAACTGGCGTGGGACGTGACGCTTGAATCGCTCGACAACCTCGGGCCACCCACGATTAACGGCGAGAATCGCACGAAAGCCGGCCTGCGCTTCGGGCAGTCCGCGGCGGCGACGGAAGTCCCCGGCGCGGTTTTCACCGCCGGCTGGGACGGTTTTCTGCGCGCGCTTTCGACCGACGACGGGAAACTGCTATGGCAATTCGATACCGCTCAGCCGTTCAAGACCGTGAATGGCGTCGACGCAAAAGGCGGCTCGATGGGCGGGCCCGGCGCGGTGGTCGCCGGCGGCATGGTCTACATGAGCTCAGGCTACGCGAATGTGGGCGGAGGAATGCCGGGCAATGTGCTGCTCGCTTTTTCAGCGAAGTGACGATGCGGGGGTCCTGCGAATGAAGCGAGGTCTGAGATTCGCGATGCTCGTCGCGTGCGCATCGCTGAGGCTGGCTGTTCACGCTGCCGCGCAGGATTCGGTAGAGAACCCTCCGGCTCCGACGCCGGGGCCCACGCAAGCCAAACCGCTCGCAGCCGCCTCGGGCACCGAAATCGGCAACGGCATCTTCGAGCAGAAGTGCGTTACCTGCCACGAACATCCGGCGACAGGATCACGCGCGCCGTCCTTTGCGACGATGAAATTGATGACGCCCGAAAAGATCTACGAAGCGCTGACCACCGGAGCCATGGCGGTCGTCGTTGGAAACACGCTGACGGACACGGAAAAGCGCCGAGTCGCAGAGGCTGTCACGGGCAGGCTGATCGGCTCGACCGGGGCGGGCGATGCGAAGGCGATGCCGAATCATTGTGCGAGTAATCCTCCCATGGCCGATCCCGCGTCTGCACCCGGCTGGAACGGCTGGGGCGCCGGCCCGGGCAACACCCGATTTCAAACCGCGAATGCTGCCGGGATAACAGCGGACCAAGTGCCGCGACTGAAATTAAGGTGGGCGTTCGGTTTTCCCATGGGGCTTTCGACGTACGGCCAGCCGACGATTGTTTCCGCACGCGTTTTCATCGCCAGCGACAACGGATATGTCTATTCGCTCAGCGCGGACACGGGTTGCGTGTACTGGTCGTTCCAGGCGAAGGCCGCGATGCGCACGGCGATCAGCTTGGGACCGATTGCCGGCGCGGGCGACGCCAAATACGCGGCGTATTTCGGCGACCAGAAAGCCAACGTGTACGCGATCGACGCACAGACTGGAAAACAAATTTGGACGCGCCTGGTCGACGATCACGTGACCGCCCGCGATCCGGGAGCTCCGACTCTCGCGGACGGTAAGCTTTTCGTGCCGGTGTCAACGTTCGAGGAGTTTTCGGCGTCCGATCCACTCTATCCATGTTGCACGTTTCAAGGCAGCGTGGTCGCACTCGACGCCAACACCGGCAAGCTGCTTTGGAAAACCTACACAATCGACGAAAGGCCGAAGCCGGTGAGATTGAATTCCCAAGGCACGCAGCTCTGGGCGCCTTCGGGAGGCTCGGTGTGGAATTCCCCCACGTTCGATCGCAAACGCGACGCCCTGTATTTCGGAACTGGCGACGGCCAGACCGAACCGGCTCCCGAGACTACGGACGCGGTGATGGCCCTGGGCGCCCAATCCGGCAAGCGTCTCTGGTTTCACCAGGGCACTGCGGACGATTCGTTTTTGGGCGGCTGCGACAATGGCGTTGCGAATCGCCCCGATAATTGCCCGCCGCACCAGGGCCCCGATTACGATTTCGGCTCGTCCGCCATGTTGCGCACGTTGCCAAGCGGCCGTCGGCTCCTCGTCGCCGGACAAAAGAGCGGCACGGTCTTCGCGTTCGACCCGGATAGAAATGGCGCCCTCCTATGGAGCACCAATGTCTTGCTGCCTGGACAGAAGCCGCCGGATTCTCTCGGCGAGATCGTATACGGTGGCGCGATGGACGACCAGAATGCATACTTCGCCCTTCGCAGCGGCCGCATGCTTGCGCTTGCGCTCGACTCCGGCAAACAGGTGTGGGCCGTGCCACTCAACTCGGACGCCGCCGTCGCGCATTCGGCAGCCATCACCGGAATTCCCGGAGCGGTTTTCACCGGCGGCTGGGACGGGAAATTGCAGGCGCTATCGACCTCCGACGGTCACCTCCTCTGGCAATTCGACACGGCGCGCGATTTCAAAACGGTCAACGGTGTGAAAGCCAAAGGCGGAGCGATGGGCTCGGCAGGCCCGACGGTCGCCGGCGGAATGGTGTTTGTTGGCTCGGGCTACGCGGTTTTCAGCGGCGATCAAGCGGGCAACGTGCTCCTGGCTTTCTCCGCTGAATAGCGGAGCGAGCCGGGAGCTGACCAAAGAACCGAGCTACGGTTACTTCGAGGGCGCGGCGGACGCAGCAGGCGCTTTCTTGGTAATGAGAATACCCTTCAGAGTGTCCGGATCGTTCTTCAGCTCTTCTTTGCCAACGGGAAATTTGTTCTGCTGAAGAATGTAGGACATCACGTCGAGCGCTTGGTCCGCCGTCAGGCTGCCCGGCTTATCCTGGGGCATGGTGCCCTGAACGAGCTCGAGAAAGTCGTTCATCGTCTGGCCTTCCCAGATGTCCATGAACGCGTCGCCGGCCAACGGTAGTGCCTGGCCGCTGCCGCTCAGATCCTCCATATGGCAGGCGCTGCACGTGGTGTTGTATTGAGCTTTGCCGCGCGCCGCTTCGTCGTCGGTGTACACGCCGTCAAGCGTAGTCTTTGCCGGAGCAGGACCGGGCGCAGGTCTTGGCGCCAGCCGTGCCACCGGCGCGGGACCGGCCGCACGCGCAGAGCGCATCTCTCCGCCCAGGCAAGCGCCCATCGAGACCACCAGCCCGCAAATCACCAGCGTTTTGATTCCCAGCTTCGAATGATGCCTGTTTCCACGCACGTTCATCTCGTTGCTGTCCCCTTGATAGTTGGATGCGGCGTCACGAAAACACGCAACATCATAGCAAACACCGACAGCTATACGACGGGCACCATGAATGCTGGGTTGCACTGTGCTGCCGGCCGTAAAGTCCACGCGAGGGGGCCACGCCTGGCAAAGCCCGTCGACAGCGCTAGGGAGCGCGGTGAAAGCGTTGGCGAAAGGCCGTTTTGTTTGTTTCAGGCTGTGAAACAGCGGAGCGAACCGACGAATCCCCAGCGCTTCGAGCCGTTGGCTCGACTGCTTGACATCGCGCGACACCGCACCTAATGTAGGACGGTTTTGTTGATCCGATCGGCGCGCAAAGGCGCGCGAAGGGGTGGATCGGAGCCAGGGGGAATTCCCGTAATGATGTGGATCTATCATTTCTGCGTTTGGCTTCAGCACACGACCGTCGGCGTCAACGTATCGGAATCGCTCTGGCTCTTCCCGCTCATCGAAACGATTCACATCTGGGGCATCATTCTGCTCGTCGGAACCACCGGCGTCCTCGACATGCGGCTGCTCGGATTCGTTTTGACCAATCAGCGCGTCTCGGAATTGCATCATCGCTTGCTCAAGTGGACCTGGACGGGCTTCGCCGTGATGTTCATCACAGGCTCGTTCATGTTCTCCTCGGAAGCCACGAAGATGTATGAAAACGGTGCCTTCCGTTTGAAGATGTTGCTCATCGTTCTCGCTGGATTGAACGCCATGGTTTTCGAATTCACCGCGTTTCGCAACGTCGCGACCTGGGACAGCAATGCGCGCGGTCCCATTGGCGCGAAAGTCGCCGCGTGTGTTTCGCTGCTCGCCTGGGTCGGGGTGATTGCCGCGGGCCGCTGGATCGCCTACTGGTAACCTCCGCGGGCCCAGCGAGGATTACCGCGCCGTAGCCCGAAGCGCGAAGGCGGTGCGCCGCTATCCGCGATACGTCCTCTCATCATTGACACCGTCAAACTCCATCTGCTATAGCCTCGCCCGGGGAACCAGGGGAGGTACGCGAAGAGCACTAAAATTTAGTTTGGGGCAATCTCAGGGGGGACTATGAGATTCGGGTGGATCCTCGGGCTTTGCTTGTTCCTTTTTGCCGCCGCAGTTTCCGCGCAGACGATTTCCACGTCACAAATCAGAGGCACGATTCAGGACACCAGCGGCGGAGCCGTGGCCGGCGCGGAAGTAAAGTTAATCGAAACCGACACGGGCGCGGTCCGCGTGGCGACGAGCGGCTCGGACGGTGTGTATTCGCTGCCCGATCTCTCGGTCGGAACCTATCGGCTGGAAGTTTCGAAATCAGGATTCAACAAGTACGTGCAGACCGGGATCATCCTCCAAGTCGGCGTGAATCCCACGATCGACGTGGCGCTGAAAGTCGGCGCGATGACCCAGGAAGTGACGGTCGAAGCCCAGACCGTAACGGTCGATACGCAGAGCACGGGCGTCGGCGAAGTGATCGCGCCGCAGGAGGTACAGGATCTGCCGCTCAATGGCCGCCAACTCACGGATTTGCTCTATCTCTCGGGCGCCGTCGGTGAAGGCCGCGCGTTTCGTGCTTCCTATCCCTCCTCGGCCGTACCTTCGATCGCGGGCGGCGCTCAGGGCAGCGTGGCCTACTGGCTCGACGGAGGCACGCACAACGATCCGCTGAGCAATCAGAATCTTCCTCTCCCATTTCCCGATACCGTCGAAGAATTCAAAGTGGAGACGAGTTCCTTGCCCGCCGAATACGGCACGCACCCTTCCGGCGCCGTCAACGTGGTCACCAAATCCGGCACCAATCAATTTCACGGCGATGCGTTCGAATACGTGCGCAACGACATTTTCGATTCGCGGAACACGGCCTTCGCCGCAGCTTCTCCGTTGGATTATCCTCAGCTCTCTCCCGCGGACGCAATACTGGCTGCCCGCGAGGCTTCTCCGCTCGATGACCTCAAACGCAATCAGTTCGGCGGCACAGTCGGTGGACCGATCCGGAAAGATAAGCTGTTTTTCTTCCTCGGCTGGCAGGACACCATTCAGCGCGCCACGAATCCGGCTACCACGACGCTGCCCACAGCAGCCATGCTCGCAGGGGATTTCCAGCCATGCCTTGGCACGACACCCCTTCTCGGAGCTCCGTACGGAACGGGCGGTGCGGGACCGAACGAAATCAATCCTGCCGACTACAGCCCGATCATCCTAGCGCTCGAAAGCCATGTGCCCATCGCGCCGGCGTCGGACGTCTGCGGAACCTATAGCTATCAAGCGCCGGCCAGCTTCACTGAGAATCAGGGATTGGCTCGCATCGACTGGACTCAGAGCAACAAGAACACGATTTTCGGCCGCTACTTCATTACCAATTGGAATCAGCCTCCCGGCAACGCGAATTTGCCCGCCGCCGCCGGTGGACTTTTGATCGCGGCGATTGACGGCCAGGCGGACCGCGTCCAAAACCTCACGCTCGGCGACACCTACCTGATCACGCCGAACGTGGTAAATAGCTTTCGCGCCACGGGAAATCGCAGTAAAAACCTGACCCTGCAGAACAGCACAGTCGATCTCAACGATCTGTTCACCGCCGCGGGTGTGAATCCCGCATCGGTCAACATCTATCAGCTCGGCCCGAACATCAGCAAATTTTTCCCGAATTACATGGCCGGCTTCGACCTAAACGGCGGCTTCCAAGGATTCACTGCCTCAACGCCAAGCATCCAGCCTTACGACACGCTCGATTTTCGGGACGATGTCTCCTGGACGCATGGTGCGCATCAGTTCTCCTTCGGCGGGGAATTCATCAACTTGCGAGCCTTCGCCGACAACTATTTGCTGAACCAGGGCCAGTTCACCTTTGACGGTTCACGCACCGGCGCTGAGCTTCCGAGCGAAGGTCTTGCCGACTACTTGCTGGGCTACACCTCCGCCACCAGCGGTTTCGCGCAAGACGCTCCAATTCCCTCGCTCCAACACCAGAATATTTTCTCGCTTTACGCGCAGGATGCATGGAAGGTGAACCATCGCTTGACTGTGACCGCCGGCCTCCGCTGGGACCCATTCTTCGGGCACACGGATCCCAAGGGCCATGTTGTATCGATTTCGATTCCGGACCTCGTCGCCAACATTCACAGCACAAAATTTCCCACCGCTCCCGCCGGTTATCTTTTCCAAGGCGATCCCGGCGGGCCTGAAAACAACAAGCTAACAAAGAACTCGTTGGATAAATGGAGCCCGCGCATCGGCATTGCTTGGGATCCGCGAGGTGACGGACGCCTCGCAATCCGCGCCGGCTTCGGAATTTTCTACGACTTTCCGAATTTCTCGTACGACCAGTTCGGATTCGAGGAGCCGTACGGCGGCGCTGTCACGGTGCCCGCGAGCGGCTGCACCACCACATGCTTGACTGATCCCTGGGCGAATTTCTCATTCACCGATCAGCAAGGCGCTGTCCACAATGGGGACGATCCCTTCCCGCAATTCGTCGGCACCGGTCCCGCCAATGCCGCGTATCTGCCCGGCTCGCTGGTGTTCAGCTATCCGCAATCGATTAAGCCGACGTATGTCATGCAGTACAACCTGAGCGTCGAAAAGCAGGTCGGTTCGTCCTGGGTGATTTCGGCCACCTATCTTGGGAACCAGCAGCGTCATCTCTGGGGCAACAACGAAGCCAACCCAGGCAACGAGGGGCCCTGTCCTCCGGGCTACCCCTTACCCGCGCTGCTCAGCCCGTGCGTGCCGGGTCCATGCCCGCCGGGGCTGCCGCCTTTTCTCTGTCCGGCTGGGTTGGCATCCAACCGTCTGTTCGCGAAATACGACGCGCCTGCCACCGCTGAAGTAGGGCCGCAGGGTGGAAATCTGTACGGCGAGACACTATTGCTCGAAGAGGGTGGCACAGGAAACTACAACGGCCTTTTGCTTTCCGCGCAGCATCAATTCGCGCATCATTTCACATCCACAACAAACTACACGTGGTCGCATTGTATTTCTGACAACTACACCACCACGCTGGGCTTCTTCCTTGCCGCCGAGGAGGTTCCCTACGACCGGCACGCCGATCGTGGCAATTGCCCGAGCGCCGACACGCATAACATCTTCAACCAATCGCTCGTCGCGGAGACGCCTCACTTCTCCAATCACCTCGAGGACATCCTACTCGATCATTGGCGGCTCTCGGTTTCCAGCATTATCCAGTCCGGGCTGGACGTATCACCGTTCATCATTCTCGATTTCTCGGGGAGCGGGAACGGTCTTACGCAGCGGCCGGACCTTGTCGGTGCTCCGTACTGCACGCATCCGGGCCGCACTTGCTGGCTAAACCCGGCTTCGTACGCTCCTCCGGCGGCGTACACATTCGGAGATCTCAAGAACAACAGCCTGTTCGGCCCCGGTTCGTTCATTGTGAATACGTCCCTCTCGCGACTATTTCCGATCACGGAACGTCAGGAGATCGAGTTTCGTTGGGATGTTTTCAACGTCCCGAACCATGTGAATCTCTACCCGCCGAGCACGGCAGGGGCGGGAATCGGCGTTCCGACCTACGGCCAGCCGACCCCGGCAACAACCGCCGGTCTCGGGGCGCTGGCGCAAACGGTGAACGATCCGCGAATCATGCAGTTCGCGTTGAAGTATACGTTCTGAGCGATGAGGAATCCCCACCGGGTGGCCGGCGCGCGCCGGCCGCTCGAAATTTCATTTCATCGCAGCCGACGCTCGTGGCATGATGCGCGGTCGCGCCCGTTGGCATGCGAGCCGCGGATTGCGTTATGCTGTTAACTCGTTTGGGTGATTTTCGGGTGAAGCTACGTCTAGCGTCGAAAACGTTCGCGGTCGTCGTGATCGCCGCGGCCTCGTCGCTCAGTGCCGCTCCAGCCGGTGCGCATCACTCCGGCGCGATGTTCGACATGGCGCACCTGATCACGCTCACGGGCGTGGTCACCAAGATCGAGTGGACGAATCCCCACACGTTCATGTACGTCAACGTGAAGAGCGACAAGGGCGTGGTCGAGGAGTGGGCGATCGAAATCAATAGCCCCAATTTTCTGCGCCACAACGGCTGGACCAGTTCGACCGTGAGCGCCGGAGACACGATCACCTGTACGGGCGCGCCGGCGAAGAGCGGCTCGAAGTTCATGCACGGGATGACCGTGGAGCTATCCACCGGCGTGCAGCTCAGGTCCTAGAGTTTTGAAATCGTGCTGTAGGAAGGCGTTTCTCGGGGGGGAAGTCAGCATGCGAGTGGTCAACCGGTTTTGTCTGGTCGTAATCTCGGCTGCGGCCATCTCATCCGCCGCAATCATGGCAAACGCCCAGCAGCTACCCCCTCCTCCGCCCCAACAGCAGGCTCAGCCGGAGCCGGGCCGCCCGGCCGTCGGCGGATTTCCCGTCGGGCCGCCGGGAAAAATCCTCGAATTGCGCGCTGATCCAGCCACGATCCAGCCGGGCCAGACGACCACGCTTTACTGGCACGCCGTCAACGCCGACGACACGTACTTCGACAATTGCCTCGGCATCGTTCCCACTTTCGGCAGCCACGAGGTGACGCCCAAACAGACCACGACGTACACATTCACGGTCAAGGGCCGCGCCGGAGGAGACGTGAAATCCGTCACGGTCACCGTCGCAGGCACGCAGCCCGCTCCGGCGTCCGTCACCGGCGCATGCGGTGATCCGCACAACCAGCCCATCCCGCGCTCGGCCGACGGACATCCCGATCTTTCCGGTGTGTACATTGCCGGCTTCAGCCTCCGCCCGGTCGACAACATCAAAGTGAAGCCCGGCGCCGAAAGTTTCAAGATCGTTCCCAAGGAAGACGACCTGGGCCAGGGCGTCACCTGCGTTCCGCCCGGCGTTCCCGCCGCCACGATGCAGCCCTACCCGCTGCAGATCATCCAGAAGCCGGGGCTCGTCGTCATTCTCTACGAGGCCTATCACATCTTCCGCGTGATCCCTACGGACGGTAGCACGCATCCCGGCGACCTGGACCCGACCTACATGGGCAATTCCGTGGGACATTGGGACGGCGACACGCTCGTCGTCGACGTCATCGGCTTCAACGACAAGACTTTCATCGGCAATTACAAGCACACCACGTCCTACCACGTCGTCGAGCGCTACCACCGCGTCTCCTATGAAGAGCTCGACTACTCCGCGACGATGGACGACCCCAACGTCTGGGCGGAGCCCTGGACGATGTCGAGCAAGATGCGCCTGCACCCGGAGTGGCAAATTCAGGAGTACGTCTGCGAAGATAACAACAAGGACTATAAGGATCTGCTCGAGAGCAAGTAGCGCCGTGGCGCTGGACGAAATCGATCCGATAACGCGACAGGAAATCAGGAGGCCCGAAACAATGAGAATCAGAGCTGGAATCTTGTTGGCGGTGTTTGTCGCGCTGCTCGCGGCTCCCGTCGTGACGGCGCACCATTCCACCGCGATGTACGACATGGAGCACCCCAGCACCTTCAAGGGCACCGTCACGCGCGTCGAATGGACCAACCCTCACGGCTACATCTACCTCAACGTCAAGAACGACAAGGGCGGCGTCGACGAATGGGCCATGGAAATCAACAGCCCCAACTTTCTGCGCCACAACGGCTGGACCAGCGACATGGTGAAGCCCGGCGACGAAATCACCGTAACCGGCGGCGCCGCCAAAAGCGGTGCAAAAACCATGCGCTGTACCAGCGTAACGCTAGGCAACGGCCTCGTCCTCCGCTCCTAGGCGTGCCTCGGTTTTCGATTTAAGTTAGGGGCGGGCCTCAGCCCCGGGACGTTTTTCCTCACTCCCCATCTTCGGACCCATCCCGCGGAATGGCCAAAGGATAGGTTGACTTCACGATGCACCGGGGTACTATCGCGCGGGGGAATCGACGGTCATGCCGCATCTGTGCAGGTTGCTCCAGGAAAATTCCTTCATCATGTGGCTCGACTCCAACGTCATCCTGTCGTTGGTGCTCGAAATCATGCACTACTCCGGATTTTTCCTGATTGTCGGCACCACGGCGATCGTGGATCTCCGGGTCCTGGGTCTGGCGGGCCAAGAAGAACAGCCGTCGGCACTGGCCGAGCAGCTGCGGCCGTGGATGTGGACCGGCGTGGTGATGGCCTTCGTCTCCGGATTTTTCATGTTCTCCGCGGACGCCCTGGATTTCTACGAAGCCTACACATTCCGGTTCAAAGTCGGCATCGTGCTCGTCGCGTTGATTTGCGGCGTGGTGGTGTACAGCAAGACGCGCCGCTGGGAAAGGTTGCCTTCCATCCCGGTGGGGGCGAAGGTCCTGGCAATCATCTCCCTGGTGCTGTGGATTGGCTCGATTCTGGCGTCCGTCGAAGTGCCGGCGATTTCCGGCGTCGGATAGTTTCCATGCGGCGCCCGCGTTGCAAGTTGGGAATTGAGGTCCGCTCAAATGCTTAGCTTCTTCATGGCCATCGCGAAGTGGCTGCAAAGCACCTGGTGGGCGCTCGACATCAGCGGTTCCACCTGGATCTATCCCTTCGTGCAGGCCACGCATTTCACCGGTCTGTCGATGTGGATCGGCACGAACCTGTCGCTGGATTTGCGCATGATGGGCATCGGCAGGAAACGCCGCACGGCCGCGGAGCTTTCCGAAGCGCTCTTCTGGTGGAACTGGCTCGGGCTCCTGATCGCCATCACGGGCGGATTCCTGCTCTTTTCCAGCGCAGCGACCAAGTACATTCCCAACCCCGCATTCGAAATTAAGCTCGGCATCTTCATTCCTCTCGGCATCATCGTACATATCATCAATCAGCAGAAGGTGAAGACGTGGGGGGCTACCTCCGAATCCTCGGGCGTCGCAAAACTCATGGGACTCTTCGAGCTGCTGATCTGGTTTACGGTGATCACATGCGCTGTCTCCATTCCGAATTTCGATACGCATTAGCGCGCGTGAAATCTCGCTTCGGTTTCATCGTTCTCGTTGCGGCGTCCCTGTTATCCGTCTCCGGTTGCGGCGGTCACGGCAATAGCGAATCATCTCCGCCGTCCGCCGCCGTCGATCCCGCAATGGCCGGTTCGATCAGCGGCGCGGTCACGCTCGATGGCGCGCCCCCGGCCTGGAAGCCGATCGACATGAGCGCGTCTCCCGCATGCGTGCAGGCGAATCCATCGCCGGTGGTGCCGCCGATCGTCGTGGCCGGTGATAAAGGAGCTCTGGCGAACGTGGTCGTCTACGTGAAAGACGCGCCCGGTAACTACCGCTACGACACGCCGGCCGACACCGTCGTCCTCCAGCAGAGAAACTGCATGTACGAGCCGCACGTGGTTGCGTTGATGACCGGCCAGCCATTCGAGGTCCAGAACAACGACCCGACCATGCACAACGTCCACCCGATGCCGAAGCACAATCGTCAGTGGAGCACGTCGCAGCCGACTGGTTCGGCAGCGCTGAAGGAGACTTTCACACGGCCGGAATTTGCGATGCAGGTGCTGTGCAACGTGCATCCGTGGATGCGGTCAACCGTCTTCGTCTTCGATCATCCCTACTTCGCGGTAACGCCGAAGACGGGCGGCTTCGAGCTGAAAAATCTTCCGCCGGGTACGTATACCGTCGAAGCCTGGCACGAATCGCTCGGCACCCAGGACCAGGCGGTCACCATCGCGCCGCACGAATCCAAGTCCATCTCCTTCCTGTTCAAGTCGCCCTGAGGTTTCGCCCGCGGCCCCTCAGATCGGATGCAAGGACGTCCACGATTCCGTTGCGACGGGGCAGCCGGTTGGAGCATAATCGGGCGAAACGGATAGGGTCCGAGCGGTTGCGCCGGGTGGGTTGTGCAGGGCGCCGCCGAACGGAAACCCAGGGGGGCGAAGATGTCTTCTTCTGGCAGCCATCAAACGAAATTCCTTGGAATCGCGCTGGTCGCGGCGATGCTCGGCGCACTGGCGGCTCCGGCCTTCGCGCATCATTCGGGCGCGATGTTCGATCGTGACAAGACGGTTGAGCTCGTGGGCACAGTCGTCAGCTTCGGTTGGACCAATCCGCACAGCTGGATCGAGATCGAGGTGCCCAACTCCTCCGGTAGCACGGACAAGTGGGGAGTCGAGTGCAACAGCCCCAACAACATGGCGCGCTCCGGCTGGCGCTCGACCACTCTGAAGCCCGGTGATCAAGTGACGATCTCCGTGCACCCGTTGCGCGATGGCAGCAAGGGGGGCCGCTTCATCTCCGTGAAGCTCGCGGACGGCACCGTGCTCAGCGATATGGCCGGCTATCCCACAGGCGGCCCGTCGAAATGACCGCGCTGATGGCCAGGAAAATGACGAAGATCGCGCTCTGCGCGGCCTTTGTGGCGCTCGGGATCGCATCGCTCGCCTCGGGCGCCCGCGCGCAAGCGGCGAAGCCGGGAGATCCATTTCCCGAAGGCGCGCTCGCGCCCGACAATCTGGCGAAGCCGCGGCCCAAAGCGCCCTTCAATCTCACCGGCACGTGGATGGTCGATCTCAGCTCCGGCTTCAACTCGTTCATGTTCGGGCCGAATTACCCGAAGTTCAAACCCGAGGCGCAGGCGACGTTCGATGCAGGCAGGAAGGCCACAGCCCAAGGGCTCACGTTCCACGACGACATCGGCAAATGCTTTCCGGCGGGGATGCCCATGATCATGACGCGCGTCTGGCCCATCGCCATGATCCAGACGCCCACGGTGATTTACATGGTCAGTGGATTCGAGAATGCGCTGCGGCTGGTTTATATCGACGGCCGCAAGCATCTGGATCCCGACGTGGTCGTTCCGTCCTACAACGGCGAATCGATCGGCACCTGGGACGGCGACACGCTCGTCGTCGATACCACGGCCATGGTCCCCGATCGCCACTGGATCGATACGGGCGTTCCGGTCAGCAAGGATTTTCACATCATCGAGCGCATGCGCCTGATCAACGGCGGCAAGACGCTCGAGATCAAATACTCGCTCTTCGATCCCCAGAATTGGGAAGGCGAATGGACCAGCACAAAGCGCTGGAACCGCGTCGACGACACGGACATAACCGAAGTCGAATGCCTGCCCAACCTCAACGAGCACCTGCCAAGCACGCAATCGAAGCTGAATATTAATTAGCGCGGGCGGGATTGAGTGGCACAGCAACTTTTCCGCTTCCCTCGTGGATCGCTACGGCCGTGTGTGAGTCGGGGAGCGAGTTCAACCGCATCGTGCCGCGAGCGTAAATGATCTCTACCCCACCTGCGGCGCTCAGTTCAATGGCCTGCACTTCTTGCACCACGAGGCACGTTTCGCGTCCCACAACCGCATTCCTTCGTACCCATCGACCATGTCCTCAAACGTCAGGCATAGTCCGTCAACCTTGTGCGTGGAGAACGTAAATCTGAAAGATTGGACCGGCCTTCCGTCGCAAGCGGCCACGACGAGGTGGCTTTTGGTGAGTTCCAAACCGTCTATCTTCAGTGGGCTCTCGTGCGGCCAAGGGACCGGCGACCTCTTGTCAATCGTCAAGGAGAGGCTCCCTGGAGTGCATAACAAACGCGGAAAGATTGATGGTGGCCCTGCGGGGCTAGGCTGAACGCACAGCCATCCCTGCTCGGATTGAGCTGAGAATGCCGGATAGACGAGAAGCGCGACGACGAATGCGATTGTAGCAAGCTTCAATTTCTACTCCCATCTGTCAGCGGCGGTCTGGGCTGAAATTGCATCTGGCGGAGTTGGCTAAAAAGAATAGCTGGGGAGGCCTTCGGCGCGGGCTAGTAGCTCTGGCAATTCCTTCTGCGAGGCGCCGGCTTTGCTGCCGAGCTTGGTTTCGACTTCGCGGCGCATCTTTGTTGCCGTGTCCAGTTCGCTGCCGCCGGTCGTGGCGAGCAATTGTTCGGAATGGAGCAGGCAGGCGTAGACGAGATCGTCCGGCATTTGGTGGCGGCGCAGGAATTGGCCGTAATTGAACCAGTCGAGCGCTTCATTGTGCGCGTCGCCGGCTTTCGCGTCGAGGGCGAGCCCGCGTTCGTAGGACGCTGCGGCCAGTTTCACGTCGCCGAACTTGTCGCGCGAGTCGGCCATGTGAACCCAGGCGAGGCTTTCGAGTTTTGCATCGCCCGAAGCTTCCGCCATGGAGATGGCCGTGCGGTATTGGGCGAGCGCGGCCTCAGGCTGATTGGAATTGGATTGATCGTCGGCGAATTGAATGGCGCCGGAGATTCGCTGGTCCGTCGTGGCTGCGGGATCTTCGGGATCGACCGCCGCTAATCGCAGGAACTCGGCCCAGTGCCGTGCAGCGGCGGCGAATTCGCCACGCTGATCGAATGTTTCGGCCAGATAGAGATGGGCATTGATCTGGTTCGGATCGATGGTCACGGCCTTCTCCCAGGAATCGATGGCGTCGTCGGCGTGTCCGAGCCGCGCCGCAAGGATCCCGTAGCTCACGAGCACGTTTGGATCGCGCGGATAGAGCTCCATCAGCTTTAGGTAGCGGTCGTAGGCTTCCTGATACCGGCCGGCCTCAAGCAGCGCCCGCGCCCAGGCTTGCTGCAAACCTTCGTCATTGGGATTGATTGCCACGGCGCGTTCGAGCGCTTCGGCGGCCCCCCTGCGATCGCCGGCCTTTGCTTCGGTGGCCGCGATGCGGGATTGAATCGTGCTGTCCCAGGGATTCATGCGCGACGCTTCGACGAGCGACGACAGATTCTCCTCATGCGTGCCGAGCGCGAAGTGGATCTGATCGAATCCTCCCCAGAGAAAAAGCAGCGCGACGAGAGCCACGCGAAAGACGGGCGATGAAATCAGTCTGGCTGCCCGGGACGAGTGATCCGGAGCGTTCGCTTCGACGGTTGTTTCTTTTTTATCGGCGCCGCCGATCAACAGGCCCGAAATGCGCGAATCGCGCAGTTTCCAGAGCGCTCCATCGAGAATGAAATGATGGATATTCACGACGGCGGTGAAGATCAGGAAGCTGGTGGTGAAGTCGTAGTGCAGCACGCGGCTGACGATCCAAGGACCGGGGATGAAGAGAGCGATGCCGCCGGCGACGAGCGTGAGGAAATAGCCTGACAACCGCCAGCTGGATTGTCCCGCGGCGCGCGCTTCGCGGCTCTGGTAATAGCTGGTGATCCAGATGTATTGCGCCGAGTGCAGGACGGCGAGAATGCCGCTGCTGTAGCGTGTCTGCGGAATCTGCGCGTGCAACTCCAACAGCGTGGGGACGACGAACCAGATGAATTGAGTGAGCGCGAGCGTAAGCGGCGCAAGAAGCGTGCGCAGTCCGTGGCGCCGGACCAGCCGCGAGAAACCGAAAAAGATGAGGACTGCGAACGCGCCGCCGAGCAGGAGGCGGGCCGGCAGCGTGTATTTGGCGGCGAGGCCGAGCGAAAGGATCAGCGGATCGGTCGAACCGCCGGTTTCAAAGCTTGCGAGCAGCATCAGGTAGGAGGCCAAAAAGGCCGCGCGAATCGAGCGGCGCTCTCCGCGCTTCACATCCGCTCCGCTCCGCCGGGTGAACATCATCAGCAGGCCGAAATTTTGTCCGGTGTAGTGCCACGGGCTCCAGAGAATGTAGAGCGTGAAGACCCAGGGAAAGAGGCGATAGGACGCGTGGAGCAAAACGCCGGTGAGCACGAGCAGCAGCGTGATGTGCAGCGTGAAGATCTTGTATTTTTCGAAGTCGGCGCGCGTGTGGTAGGCGCGATAAACCGTGGCCATGAAATGCGGATAATTGAACGCCAGGGCGAGGAGGTAGAACGCGACCACCCAGGCGTGCGAGCGCGTCTGCGTAAGCAGCAACGCGGCACCGAGCAGGGGCGCGGACCACGCGCCGCAGCCGACAATGAGATCGAGCCACGGCCCGTAGATCCACGGCGAAGCGGCGGGCGCGGATGTGGGTGCGGAAACTGTGCCAGCGTGCGAGCTCAAGCGAATCACCTCTGCCCATTCACAGAACACCGAAAGTCTACAGCCGCCGCCGACCCTCGAGCGGCCGGGCACTCGCACCCATGTTGAAAGCGTAACGGACGAAGAGAGGCCCGCGGAGGGTCCGGCAAACTATCAACGTCGTTTCACCGGGCGATCCGCCCGAACCGGTGCCGCGCTGAATCGCATCAACTTGCCTATATTTTTCGTATCAATTCGTATATCGTAGGTCGCCTAAGACCCCGGGTGGCAGCGGCGGTGGATGGGAATAATTTCTCGAGGAGAAAACTTACGATGCATTTCGATTTGTCTGCAATAGTGTGTCGATTCCGGAGCGGCGGCCGCACGTGTCGGCCAGCCGTCTGCGTTCAACAATCAGCCGTGGCGCGATGGCTCGCGCTGCTGGCGTTTCTACTGGTCTGCGCGATGGGTGCGGTGGCGCAGGATTCCGCAAACATCAGCGGACAGGTGCTCGATTCCTCCGGCGCCCCGGTGAAGGAAGCGGTGGTGACGGCGCGCAATCTGGATACGGGCCTGGAGCGCTCGACGACGACTGACGATAAAGGCCGCTATGAGATTCATGGGCTGCAGCCGGGGCAGGTCGAGGTCCGAGCGGCAAAACAAGGATTCTCCGAGCACACAAACTCGGCCATCAGTCTGGCGGTTGGCCAGGGCACCACAGCGGACATCAAGCTACAGCCGAAGGCCGCCGACGTCTGCGCTAGCGGCCGCGAGTTCGCGACCACCGATTGCGCGCTGACTTTTCACGGCGTGACGCTGTACGGCGCCTATGACCTCGGCATCGGCTGGGTTAGCCACGGCTTACCGGTAAACGGCTATAACTATGAAGGTGAATCTCTGGTGAATCGAAACGCCAACCACTCCCGATTCCTTCCCGCACCGAACAACCTGCAGCAGACGGGTCTGGGCGTCAGGGCCAAGGAAAATATCGGGCACGGGTGGTCCGTGGTGTTCAACGCCAACACCGGCATCAATCCGAATTCCGGGCTGCTGGCCAACGCGTCGCTCACCGATATCCAGAACAACGGTCTTCCGAGGGCCAGCTATTCGGAAGCCATTGACGGCGCGCGGGCAGGCCAACCGTTCAACGACGAATTCTATGCGGGCGTCTCGAACGAGATGTTCGGCACACTGACCTTCGGCCGGCAGCGCGCTCTGGGAACTGATGCGATGCTCCAATACGATCCGGCCGGCGGCGGTTATGCGTTTTCCTACATCGGGTATAACGGCACGATGGCGGGCGGCGGCGACACGGAAGACACCCGTTGGAACGACGCGCTGAAATACCGCCTGACGTATGGCCCGGTGCATTTCGGCGCGATGTATAAATTCGTGGATGGTATTGGAGGCTGCTATTCGGCCGTCGCAGGCTTTACGGCGGCCAACTGCACCCCGGAAAAGCCGCATAACAACGCCTGGGGATTCGACCTCGGAGGTGAATACCATAAGTTCTCCGCCGACGCCGTCTACCAGCATTACAACCAGGCGATCAGCGTCTTGAACCCGTTGCTGGGGCCGCAGAGCCAGAGTCCGTCGCAGTCGTTTCAGTCGACGACAGACAGCATCAATACGGTTCAAATCACCGGGGTGAATCTGATACCCACGAACAATACCGTGTATGGCATCGTGACCGACAACAACGCATTCCTGGTCGCCGCGAAGTATGCGTGGAATCCGTTCAAGTTTTATGCGGGCTACGAATACATCTGGTACAACAACCCGTCGCACCCGCTGGGCATCGGCGCCGATGACCAGGGCGGCTACCTGATGAGCGGAGTCGAAGACAACAACCTTGACTCTCAAAAGCAGGTGCTGATTTGGTGGGGTGGCGCGAAGTACTCGTTCGACAAGAAAACGGACATCACTTTGTCGTGGTATCAACAGCGGCAGAACACTTTCCGCCGTAATCCGTCGACCTGCTCGCCCGGAAATTTCCGCAGTTCCTGCGCTGGGACGCTCGACGAGGTGTCGCTCTATGTGGATCACCACTTTACGCCGCGCTTCGACGGGTTCGCCGGAATCGCGTATTCGTATGTGACCGGCGGCCTGGACATCGCCATTCCGCATGGCCCCGGTGTCCCTTACAACTTCCCCGACAACTTTGCTCCAACAATCGGTGCTCGTTTCGCGTTCTGATTGTTTCCGCGGCGCGCTCAGTCAAGAGTCCACGCGGGGGTACTCGAAGAGGGGCTCGGAAAAAGCAGGCGGCAAAAGAAACGGGGGAGGCCCGCATCGGCCTCCCCCGTTTTGATTTGGGTGTTTGGTTTGCTTACGGCAGTACGTATCGGAACGAGGTGAAGACCATGTTCTCGTCCGAGTGCGGTGCGCCGTTGGGAACGCTGTAGGGAAGTCCGTCTGCGCCCGTACCGCTGGCCACACCGCGCCAGGTGTTGCGGACGTAGTTGGAGTACTGCATCCCGTATTGCACGGTGCCCTTGGGGCCCTTGTAGAAGCGATACCAGAAGCTGACCGTTCCTTCGATCAGGTTGCGGGTGTCGCCGGTGCAGTTCTGGGTCGCCCCGGGAATGAACCCGTTCGAACCGGCCACGCCGGTTGGTACGCCCGTGCTGGCCGAAGTGGACTGCGCCGCGTAGGGAAGCTGTTCGGCATCGCAGCCAAAGTTATTGAGGCCCGTGGCGCCGTAACCCTCATTGAAGGCGCCGCCCAGCGTCTTCTGGTACTGAGCGCGTGCCTCAAATTCTCCACCGACGTAGAAGTTGATGTCGAGCTTCGGCGTCGGGTGGAGTTGCAGGGTGCCGAGAGCCTGGAAGTTCCGGATCGCGGCGAGCGTGCCGTCGTCGATGCTTGGCGCGCCGGAAGAAGGCTCGAACCGAGTGGTCAGGTCCGAAAGGCCCCCTGAACCGTATCGTCCGACGCCGTCGCCGCCCAGGAAATGGACGCCGACGTCCACTTTCTTCTGGAGCAGGTTCCAGCGAGCGTTGGCGAACACGCCGCCGCCTGCGCGATTGTCGTTGTAGGCTCCCTCGGCACTAAATTGGTCTGCGACCGCGGTCGTAGCGCTCGTTGGCAAGGTCCCGCAGATGGCGCCGACGCCGGTGCCGCTAGCGGTCACGCAGGGGAAAACGCGATCGCGGAAGTCGCTGAAGAGTCCGCCAACCTCATAGTGACCGAATCCCGGTTCCCAGACCGCCTTGACGATGATGTCCGGAGACGGGTTGTACTGATAGGTGCCCAGCGGGTTATAGAGACCGCCGCTGGTCCCAAACGCGCCGAGCAGGAAGTTGTTGTAGACGTTTGGGAGCAGGACGGCGGTGGTGGTCCCGGTGCCGGCTGTATTCTCGGCAAGGACGCGAGTGCCGTTGAGTGCAGCAGCCGAGCATAGTCCATTGGTGGTGAACCCGACGAGTGTCGTGTTGTCCGGCGCGCAGGTGGCCGTCGGGTTGCCGTGGGTTGTAAGAGTGGCTTGGCTTTCTTCAACCGAAGCGCCGAGCCAGAATTTATTGTTGAAATTCTTAGTTACGCGGAAGCCGTACTGCCGGGCCCAGCTGAAGCCGGTGACGTACTGCGCGTCGATGACCTGCGGCAACGCTTCGGTACGGTTGTCCATGCCGTGCGTGGTTTCGGTCAGCAAGCTCCACTGCTGGCCGCCGGTGAATGTCCAGCCACTATCGAGGGCCGCTTGAGCCCAGATTTGGCGCTGGCGCAGGGAATAGCTGTTGCTCTGGTTATTGTTCGAGGTGGTGGCGGCGGAAAGGAAGTCCGCTTCGTAATAGCCGCCGATCTTCGCGCCGTCGAGCTTGCCTTCCATGAGCATGCTGATTCGGGATTGCCGGCCGCTGGCCTGAAATTCACTCATGTGGGCGTTGGACGATCCATCAAACGGAGCGGAATTAAACGGCGTGTTCACGTCCGATGCCAGGGCCTTGGAGCGCCACACTGTTTCCGCCGCGAAGAAGCCGCCGGGAGTCAGCGTGATGCCCTTGAACTGGATCGAAGTGGGGGGGCCGGGGTTTTCCTGGCTCGATCCGCCGCCGAGGGCGGCGTTCGATGCAATCGCCGCGCTGGGCGCGCCGGAGATCGACTCGCCATCCGCCGAGGAGCTGTCGCCGCTAGTCGCGGTCGCCGCCTTCAGTTGATTCTCGAGCAATTCCATTTTCTGCTGCTGCTCCGCCAATTGGCGGGCCTGGGATTCGAGGAGTTCCCGCAGTTGCTGAAGCTCGGTGGATACCTCCATGCTCGAGGGTTCGGCCTTGGTTGCCGGATCCGCAGTCGCCGCGGGGGCGTTTGCGGGCTGGGTGGCGGCGGTCGAACTGGTGGGGTTCGACGTCGCCGCACTGTCCTTGTCTCCCGGCGCAGCGTTGCTCGCCATCACGGGCGACACCGCCAAGCCCAGGGATAAAATAGATGCTGCAAGTGCTCGCATTCATTCCTCCTTGAATTTCACTTCAAATCGCACTGCGACTAAGACTGTCAACACGGAGAATTCGACCAACCGCTTCCCCTCCGACACGTTTTCAAGTGATCGATCCGACAAAGTACGATTGGCCCTGATTGAGTAGGGATCCGCAGGTCCGCGCGCACAATTCATGCACACAGACTCCTCCGAGCATCCTGACTCTCGCGAAGACTTACGTGCGGCCACTCACCCCAAGTTGCTGAAATAAGTCGACCGAACGTTAATCGCGGCCATTGAACCTTGGGTGATAGAGATGTTAATAGTGTGTTACAGAACGGCGGAGAGGTTCTAGTACCTGCGGGAAGGCGGGCTCAGTAACCGAGGCGAGGGTTTGAACCACCCGCCTCGGAGACAGCCAGGTCAGAGACTTCAGCGAAAATCCCGAAGAGTGAGATCTGAGTCGCGAGCGACGATCCCGCCCCTACTCCCAGCCGGTCTTCGAATTGTACGGCGCCGTGAAGCCCATGGCCTCAATCTCATGGATCTTGCCGCCGCTCACCTTGTAAATGTGCGCGGCGGGTAGATCAAAGGGCTTGAAGTTCATGTCCGTGTGATCGACGCCTGGAACACCAACGATCTTGAGCTGCTTTTCCTCCATGGGATGGCGGAACTGCGAAAGGCCGAAGACGAGTCCCGTCTCGGGGTCGGCGATTTCGACGCGACGCGGCTCGATGCGCTTGATGTAGCTCATCGCGCGCGTATCGAGTTGAGCGGCGCAGCCCAAGGCTCCGAGGGAGCCGAAGCCGGGGGTGGCGGGCGGCGGATTGCCGGTGGTCTGCATGCCGTTTTCGCGACGAACGCAATCATCGGCGAATGGGGCGGCGTGGCCATTGCTGGTGGTGAGCGCCTCGTAATAGGAGGCTCCGATCGTCAGCATCTCATCGCGGGGCACGCGCTGATCGGGAGCAACCTTGGCCGAAAACGCCGGGCGCGGCGTGACGAGATTCACCAGGCTCGTCGGACGGAGATCTCGCGCGATCAAGTGTTCGGCCTCGACGATCTGTCCGTCGCGTATCTTCAGCCTCAGGCCGATCTCAATGGGGCGATTGTTCTCTTCCATGACACCCAGGAAGCCGATTTCTTCGGAAACGGTATCGGGCACGTAGATCTTGAAAGTGGTCGGAATGGCCGAGGCCGTCTTCCACAGCCCCTCGCCCGGCTTCATCGGGACGATGTTTTCGACGAACTTTAGGTCGGGTGACAACTTCACGATCGACGGATCATGTGCCACCAGACCGGCCAAATAAATATTGGTGGTTTGGATCAGGCACGCGCGATCACACGAGACAGCCTGTGTCTGCGAGATGAGCGCCGGAGCAAGAGCGCCGACCGAGACGATTGAGGCGAGCAAAATCGCCAAAACTTTCATTCTGGTTTTCAATGGATCCTCCCTGGGTTATGACTTCTACCACGCGATGCGCGTTCCTACCAAAGCTCGGCGCTGGCGATCCGCGCTCCTTCGGCGAGCGACGCAAATTTTGCCCACATCACCGAAACGGCGGCACGCTCGATGTACTGAGCCTGCGCGAAGCCGCAATCGCTGCCGGCGATGAGGTTCTCACGACCGACCAGGCGCGCGAGGCGAATGATGCGGTCGGCGATCAGGCGCGGATGTTCGACGGTGATAGTATGGTGGGTGATCACGCCGGGGATCAGAATTTTTCCGGCGGGCAGCTTTTTCCCTTCCCACACGCGCCATTCATGTTCGTGCCGCGGATTGGCGGCTTCGATCGAATAGGCGCCCGCGCGAACGCTCAGGATGAAGCCTACGATTTCAGCCAGCGGGGCGTCCGCAAGATGCGGCACGTGCCAGCTGCCGAAGCACACGTGGTAGCGGACGCGGTCTTCCGGAATTCCCTGCAAAGCATGATTCAAGGCCTCGATGCGCAGGCCGGCCCACTGCCGATACTTCTCCGGGCTTTGCTGCACGTAATGGTCATACATATTCGCGAGCACGGCGTCGTCGACCTGCACGACGATGCCGGCTTCGTGGATCGCGCGATATTCGTCGCGGAGGGCCCCCGCGACGGCGTATACATATTCCTTCTCGGTAGGGTAATACTCGTTGATGCCGTTGAAGACGGCGCTGGCCGGCGCCACAACGGGAAGAAACGCTTCCTCGACCTTCACGGACTTCAGCGCGTCTTTCAGGTTCCGAATGTCACGATCGATGCTGGCGTGATCGCCGTACTTGATCGGGCCGACGCACGCTTCCGTCGGCATGCCATTTTTCATCGTGGGGAATTCGGTGGCGATCACGTCGGGGAACCGCTCAAGATCGCGCCCCAGCCACTGGATGGGCCGCACGTCGTTGGGGCGGTGCTCGAAGCCGGTCGTGCGCTCCAGAATGTAATTCGCCCAGCTCGACTTTCCGAATTCTCCGTCGTTGACGATGTCGATGCCCGCCTGCGCCTGCATCTTCACCACTTCCGCGACGGATTCGCGGAGCACTTCCTCGTAGCGTTTCCTGTTTTCAGCCGATTCACCCGCCGCCGGCGTAATTTCCCGCAGCCTCTGCGGGCGGACGATGCTACCGACGTGCGTGGTCAGTATTCTCTTTTCGCTTCGTTTCATTCGGTGGGGTTCCCGGGTCGGTGGAATTGATCAATTGCTGGTTGTCGATCCCCGCGGGGCCACGATCGGCTCCAGCGTGGCGATGATTTCCTGGCGGCGATCCTCGAACCAGGGCGGCAAATGGAGCTTCGTGCCGAGCGTCGCCGCCGGTTCATCCTTCTCGAAGCCGCCGGGGACGTTGCAGCAGCACTCGACCAGGATTCCTCCGGGCGAGCGGACGTACATCGAATGGAAGTAGTAGCGATCCTTGATTTCCGAGGCGTCGGTATAGCCGAGTTCTTCATAAATGGCCTTTTGCGCGGCCATCGCTTCGTCGTCGGCAACCCAGAGCGCAATGTGATGTACGGTACCGGCGCCGAACGTCCAGCTGCCCGGAGCGCGATCCGGCTCGTGCTGAAGGATGAGAGTCTTGTTCGCGCCACCGGAGCCGATTTCGAATCGGTGATAGGTGCCGTCCACGCCCGTCTTGCGGAAGCCTATCGCCTCGACGAGGAATTTTTCTTGCTCGCTTATGTCGCGTACAGAAAGCACAGTGCCATGAAAGCCGTGAATGGCTTCGCCCGCGGCGATTTCCTTCGTGGTCCAGGGGACGCGCTGATCGTCTTTGTCCTCCAACACCTCGAACGACAAGCCGGCGGGATGGCTGAATCGGATGAAGTGCTGGCCGAAGCGTTCCCCGATCGAGCTGTGTTCGACCTTGTGTTTCTTGAAATGCTCCTGCCAGAACGGCAGCGCGCCTTTCGCGACCGTGTAGACGATCGACTGCACCTGGCCCGATCCACGTTTTCCGGGGCGGTTCTTATAGGGAAACGTGGTCATAATCGAGCCGGGCTCGATATGGGCGTTCGAATAGTAGAGATGATAGTGCGGGGCCTTGCCGTCCATCAGGACGGTTTGCTTCGCCAGTCGCTGGCCGACGACGCCGGTGAAAAAGTTGACGTCCTCCTGCGCGCCCGCGGCGCAGGCAGTGATGTGGTGGTATCCGGTGGCTACGTAGTTCACGAAGGTCTCCTGTGGAAATATTTGAATCAGCTGCCCGCCGGCGCCGCGCTGCGGGCCGTCGCCGAGAATTCCGACGGGTGACTCCAATCTTCATTCACAACTTCTACTACCGGACGCAGTCTGGCGAACGGCTCTTCCCCCGTCAACCGGTTGGCTGCCTCGATCGGGCGCGCCGCCGTGCCCATCGGTTCAAACTCGGGGAGTTTGCTCGAGACGAGGCCCGGCAAGGCGGTCCCGTTTTGGGGCACGAAGCGACTGCGGGCGCGTGTGCGATCGACTAAACAGGGATGTAGTACGCTGGGCGAGCGCGAATCAGGTTGCCACAGGCTGGCCGCGCGGCCAGCCCGATTTGATGGGTCGTGTGGAGCAGAAACCGCCATGCAAACACCCCTACATCAGGTCGTGCGGCGGTCCCCCCACCCGAAGACTGCTGCCGTTAGCCTATCTAGAATGTAAACTTCGCCGCGAATTGGAACTGTCGCGGGTTGAGCATCGTCCTCGGCAAACCGAAGTTCGAATTCGGATTCGACGGGATGAACAAACACGTCGAGGAAACGTTCGCGAGCGGATTCGGGTTTGCGCCCGCTCCCGAGCATGCGGTGGGGCCGCCACCGGCAAACGTATCCAAGGTGATGGGAGTCGACGCAAAGCTCCCGACGCCCGAAATCGCCAGACCATCACCCACCGGGCAGGACTGCGAAGCCGATTCGGACTGAATGGCGCGGCTGACAGCGTCCCGATAGTGCCGGGGGATCATCGCATTCCCCGAACCGCAAAAGACCGGCGAACCGTACACCGACGTCACCTCATCCACGTTCGAGCGGTTGAGCAGGTTGAACGCGTCCACGCTGGTTTCGAGTCTCAATCTTTCCGTGAGCTGGAAATAGCGCGCGAGGTGCAAATCCCAGCTGTAGAGCGGGTCGCCGATATAGGTGTTCCGCGGAATCATTGTCGCGCAGGTTGCGGTAGTCGTGCAATCGCCCGCGTGATCCACCGGGGCTCCTCCGACGCGATCGGTCGCGCCGCCGGCGACGTCGTTCAAGGTATTCGATCCGTAGTAGATGGTGAACGGACGACCGGACTGGAGAGTGATGATGCTGCTGAGAGTGAAGTGCCGCAGGAACGTATCATCAGGTCCGAGCGCCGTAAAATTCGTTACCAAGCGGTGTCTTGCATCCTGGTTCGAGTTCGCACGTTCTGACTTGTAATCGAATTGGTTCGGCGGCAGGTTGATGAAGGTGGTGAAGTTGCCGTTGTCAATCGTGTGCGAATAGGTGTAGTTGGCGGTCATGTTGAACCACTTCACCCGCTCGATGAACGTGAGCGTTCCACCGTGATAGGCCGCGTTGGCGACACCGTTGTTATAGTCCAATAGGCCGTAGCTCATGCTCTGCAGACCGGCGTCCGGCCCGGCGCCGGCGAACCAGGGACCGAGTCCGGCCAGAGCACCCGTCGTGAGCACTGTCGGCGTGCCCGAGGCACACTTCGAGAATTTGCCGTTGGGCAAAATCAAGCCCGGCACTGCATCGGGAAACAGAGGAGGACCGGCGGGGCCGCTCAAAGGCCAGAAGCCGGTGTCGATGGCAGCGGATTCCTCGCCGCTAATCGTCGTGACCCCGCCTTCCTGGGAGGGATCGGTTGTTCCCAGCGGGCAGGGCACGTTGATGTTGTTGCCGCGAACCAGCCTGTGGGCTCCAACAAAGAGATAGGCGGCGTTGACGGCCATGCCGTGTCCAAATTGATGGTCAACCTCCGCGCTGGCCTGCTCGGCGTAAGGCGTCTTGCTGACATTGTGATCCATTCCGCCGGCTCCGACTCCGCACGCGAATGTCGTGTCGCATGTGCCGACGAGCGAAATGTCGTTCGTCTGTCCCTCAGGCCCGGCCGTATAGCCGCCCGTCTGGATCACGCTGGCGGCGTAGCCCGCTGCGCCCGCACCAGCAGGAAATCCGAAGATTTGATAACCCTGTTCGGTCTGATTGAGGTTCGTCATGGGAAGCATCTGAGGTAGAACCGTGAGGTTCTGGCCCGTGATTCCTACGGCGCCGCCCGCTAGGCACGGCGGAACCTGTGGGCTGCAGCCGAGACCAGGAACAACCTTCTGGGTGTTGGGCACGAAGAAGAACGTCAGGTTGTAGCGATCATCAAACATCCCAAATCCGGCGCGGACGACGGTCTTGCTGTTGGGTGACCAGGCAATTCCAACGCGCGGTTGCCAGTCGCCGTAATCGGGTTTCACGAATTCCGCGAGCCCGGATTCATAATCCCAGCGCAGACCCAGGTTCACGGTCAGCTTGGGATTGATCCTCCACTGATCCTGCGCGAAGAAGCCCCAGTAGCCGTGATCGATTTCCTTTGAGAAGGTGTTGAAGAGTTGCGGCGGGAAAGCGTTCGCCCAGGTCGAAGTATTCAAGGCAGTCCCGCTGCCGCTGACGACGAGTGGCGGCCCGGACGTGAAAGATCTCGACGCGGGAACCTCGACGCCTGCGTAGGTGAATACCACGCCGTCATCCTGCGGCACCGGGCATTGCCCTGAAATCGCGTCAAGAGCCGCCGACGTGGGATTCAAATTGTCGGTGGCACCTGGGCCGTTGTAGAACTCCGCGAAATTGGCCAGGCAGGAAACGCCGGGAACCAGCATGCGGACAGGCATGAAGCCTGGAAAATTCTCGAGGCTCCACAGATAATTGCCATCGAATCCGAATTTCGCGACGTGATTGCCCTTTACCCATGAAAGCGAATCGCCGGCCTCGACGCGGCTCTCATAGAGCCGGTCGTTCGTTCCGAAGTTGTGGCCGATTTCCAGATCGTTCAGGATGCTGAAATCCGGCTGTCCGGTCATACCGGGAAAGTTATAGTGCCGGCGGGCGTATTGCGCGAGGAACGTGTTGACGAGAGTGGGGGTCAACGTGGTGTCCAGCGTGCCCACGAGCGATTGGTCGCGGATGAAGAGATCGCGGCCACCGCTCGGCACGCCGATGCCGCCGCCGTCGAGCGTCTGTCCCACCAGTTCGCCGGCATCGCGCGCATCTTCCGCGTTGTAACGAATCGCGAGGCGGTTGGAGGCATTGAACTGATGATCGACGCGGGCAAAGCCGTAGTCGTTATTGGTCGTCTTCAGAAAATCGTGCAGAAACCCCAGCGCCTGAGGGAAGGAGAGCACTTGTCCGGGGAAGCCGCCGTCGCATCCCGACAAGCCCAACTTGGAAGTGCATCCTTCTGGGGCCAGACCCATCAAGGCTTTGGCTTCGTCGATGATCACCAGATTTGGTGTACCACTGTTCGCGGCCAAATTGCCAGTAACCAAGTCAGGCGGAAACAGAGGCGATTCCGCGCGGCGCTTGCCTTCGTAGTTGATGAAGAAAAATGTCTTATCCTTCTGAATCGGCCCGCCGAGGGTGGCGCCGAACTGATTCTGTTGCAATGTGTCCGGCAGCGCCACGGATTGCAAGCCGGGCTCCGGCTTTTGCAGCAGGTTGGCTGAATCGAGCGCGTTGTTCTGGAAATATTCGTACGCGGAGCCGTGAAAATCGTTTGTGCCGCCCTTGGTTACGATGTTGACGATGCCGCCAATCGCGCGCCCGTATTCCGCGCCGAAGCTGTTGTTGACCACCCGGAATTCCTGCACCGATTCCTGCGGGGGAGTTGAGCGCTGAATGCCGCTCGCGGTGTTGACAAAATCCGCGCCGTCCACGGTGATTTCGTTGCTAAACGCGCGCATGCCGCCGAAAGAAATCTGGGTCGCTTCATATTCCGTGAAGGTCGTGCCGAGGCTCGTGCGGCTGGTGGAAACGCCGGGAGTCAGGAGCGCGAAATCCGTGAACAAACGGCCGCTCGTGGGCAATTCCTGAATCTGCGTTTCGCCGACGACGGAGCTGATCTCTGTCTTCGTGGGCTCGATGACCTGCTCTTCCGTCGTGACCACAACTTTTTCGCCCTGGGACTCAAGTTGCATCCCGAGATTGATCGTCGCGACTTGGCCGACGGTGAGCACGATTCCCGTTTGCGTGTAATTCGCGAAGCCAGCGAAACTCGCCTTCAGCTCGTAGGTTCCAGGCTGCAAGTTCGCGATGGCGTAGTAGCCGCTGGCGTTCGACGTCGCGCTGTAGGAAATGTCCGTCGCCGGATTGCGGAGCGTGATGGTGGCGCCGGAAATTGAGCCGCCGCTCGGGTCAGTGACCGTGCCGTTCAACTGCGCGTTGCCCAAACCCTGTGCACGTGCAGGTACCGAGGAGCTCACCAAGAGAAGCGCCATTGCAAACGCCAGGACGAAAAGTTTTTTCATTCCCCACCTCTCGGACAGTGAGAGTCCGATCTCAATTGTGGCAAGAGCGCCAGAACCTTGTGCGTCCACCCCGCTGACACCCGGCCCAGACCCGTTTCTGCATCGGGTACTTACTACGGGCGACACTGGCATGTCAACACTAAGTTGTATTCATTTCAGTCAGTTTCCGTGGAATATGCCATTTGTTTTCTTCCAGCTTCCGGCCGTCCGGTCTTGACATGTATACATATGCTTGACACCCTGGCAGTGTCGCGGATATCGTTCGCCACCGCTTGCGCGGAAATCGCCACAGGTTAAACTGGATACGATGAACACACTCAAGCGAGCTGGATTTGCAGCGTTCCTGACGCCGTTCCTGTTGCTGGCGAACGCATACAGCCGGCCTCTGTTTGCTCAACAAGACCCCTCCGGCACGTGGGCCCCGCGTTTTGATGAAGACCAGCGCGAGCGACTGGCCGGTGCGGAAATTGGCGATTATCTGGGGCTACCGATTAATGAGGCCGCTCGGCTGAGGGTCGACACGTGGGACGCCGCGATTGTCGAGCTGCCCGAGAACCAGTGCCGGCAGCACGGATCCGATTACGGTTGGCGCGGGCCCTCGCAGCTGAGCATCTGGAAAGAAGTGGATCGCGCATCTCAGAAGGTAATCGCGTATCACACGCATTTGTCCGCCTACGGAGCAGAGCAGACGATCTGGATGGACGGACGGCCGCACCCGCCCGACTACGCGCCGCACACGTGGGCTGGTTTTTCGACGGGACATTGGGAAGGCGACATTCTCGTGGTGAACACCACGCACCTGAAAGAAAACTGGCTGGGGCTGAACGGCGTGCCGCGCAGCGATATGGCTACGGCGAGCGCGCATATCATGCGGCACGGGGATTGGCTGACGGTCGCCGCGATTACCTACGATCCGGTCTATTTGACCGAGCCGCTGATCCGCACAGCCGATTTTCTCTACAGCCCGCAGGCGCAGATGGCGCCGTGGCCTTGCGAGTCAGTCGATGAAGTGGATCGTCCGGCGGGAGTCGTGCCGAATCACTTAATGGGCGCGAATCCGTTCATCGAGGAGTTCGGGCGCCGATATCACGTTCCGATCGAAGCCACGCGCGGCGGTGCGGAGACGATGTACCCGGAGTACAAGCAGAAGGTGGCGAAGATGCCCATCCCGCCGCCGTTGCCGAAGAAGGCGCCCGCGAATCAATAGACTCGCAACTGGCTGGCTTACAGGCTTTCTCGGTGGGACCCATACAGTGAAGGCCCGCGGCTGGAGCGGTCGAATCCCCAAGGTTCAGGCTTAGAATCAGCAAAAATGCCTTGTAAATCTCGTTTTTGCCGAGTCTGATCGCCAAATCTAGGGGTAGCAGCGTTCCGCCGGACCACATCCATTTGTCGATCGAATCGCTTCGCGAATAGCTCACGTTGGCGACCGTTCCCCCGCACGGCGACGTCGAACCGACGAGGCACGTTTCTCGGGCTTGTTATTTGTGCCGCGCAACTTCCTGATGCGTGCGCCAGCCTTCGGCGTACTGCGTGCGCGCTACTTCGGAATACGGCACAGGGCTCACAGTCGCGCGAATCTTCGTCTGGACGTGCCGCTCGACGGCGGGCTTTTTCGATCCGCCGTTTTCCTCGCCCCATACGAATGTGACTTCCGTGCCCGGCTCGGCATATTCCTCTTTCACGATGGCCAGCGTAAGCATGCGGCCTTCGTTCGAGCTGTAGCCGCACCAGGTGGAGACGCCGACCGTCTTGCCGTCGCTCATCACTTTGTCATAAGGCAGCGTGGAGTAGACAGCCGACGGAAAGTCGAAATACTTCGCGCGGTCCGTCTTGTTGAACATTGTGTTGAGCGCGTGCGTCACTTCGTTGCTGTCGAGCGCGAGCGTAACCTTCTTGCGATGCGGACCCTTGGCCATCTTTTCCAGGGCCGCGCGGCCGATGAATTCGTGATCGAACTTCACGATCGGGCCGTAGCCGAGGTCCCACGGCGTAAGGTAGTAGTCCTCGATATTGTTCGAATAAAAGCTGCCGCCCAACGATGCAATCGCTTCGTAGCAGTTCGCCGGGAGCCATTGCCGGTAGGGCTTCATTTTGTCGCCGGAGTACACGGCCGGCATGGGGGAGGGAATCCATCCCGATTCCAGGGTGTTGGACGAATAGGCGCGCGCGCCCACGAGGCGCAACCCGAATTCCTTCCCGGCTTCGAAAATCGCCATTCTCACAGGCTCGCCGTCTTCCCATGGACCAAAAAGCTCAAATCCCGGTTGTCCTGCCATGCCGTGGCGCAGTGCGCGGACCTTCTTTCCGGCGATTTCCATCGTGGTCATGTTGAAGAATTTCAGATCCGGGGGAGTTTTCCCGGTGACCTTCTCGATCGTCTTCATCGCATTCGGGCCCTGGACCTGAAATCGATACGCTTTGCGAACGATCGCGCCGGTGCGGGCGGCCGCGCGCTCCTCGCGCTCGAACTTCACGTTGTATTTCCCAGTTTCGCCCTGGTATTGCACCCAGTTGTGGACCGACGGGCGCCCGACGAGATTGAAAAGATCCTTTTCGAGATAAAACAAAATAACATCGCCAATCACGTAGCCGTCGTAGTTGCACGGGACAAACTGTTTCGCCTTGTCCGGTTCGAAATTCTTGAAGCTGTTGATCCCGGTGTCGGAGAGAAGCCTGAGGGCGTCAGGGCCGGATACGTACATGTCGGTCATGTGATAGGACTGATTGAAAAGCACGCAGCTCTGTTGCCAGGCGCGCTGCTCGTCTCTCCAGTTCGAATATTCGCTGGCGACAACGGGATAGACATACGGCCCAGTCTGCGAATTGCGAAGATGATCGACTGGATTTCCCGCTGCCTGCAACACGTCCTCAAGACTCTTGTGACTCACTGTTTTTCCCCTGGGTGGAAGTTATTTGGCGGAATCGACCTCGGCATCCTGGTCAGACGAATGGCCTTCGCCGCTAAAGCCCCGCGCGGAAGATAAAAGACCGCTGGGCATGGTGTCAAGGCCATTGTACTCGAACCCCAATTCTATGCATCCACAAAAATGCATGATGCATTCCGATGGAAATCGTGATTAGGCATACAACCTACCTATTTTCTAAGCTTTCATTCGAGTTCATGGCATTCCTGCCAAGGTCAGCACAGGGCATGAATGTCTTCCGATACGCAATTTATGTATACATATTTATCTTGACAAGTACATTCCGCCTGTATTATCTAGCCACCACCAAGGGGCCCGGGTGGGTTCCGCACTCGCGCTTCTGAGCTTCTAAATTGAAGGGACGGTGGGAAATGGCTAATCGCCAGGGGATTGGGAAGCGTATTAGTGCGTCTCTATGTCTGCTTGTCCTCGTTGCACTCTTCTCCGCGGGTCATGCGCAGGGCCAAGCGGAAACCGCTTCGATTTCAGGGACCGCCACGGATCCTTCCGGCGGTGCCGTCGCTGGAGCGAAAGTCGAAGCGACCAACGTGGGAACGAACGTGGCCCAAAACACCATCACCGATCCTGCCGGCCGCTACACGCTGGCCGATCTGCCCGTCGGCACCTACGACGTGTCTGCCGCCATCGCTGGCTTCAAGACCGTAGTGCATACCGGTGTCGTCCTTGCCGTTGGTGGTTCGGTGGTCGTCGATTTCGCGCTGCCTGTCGGGCAAATCACTCAAACAGTCAATGTCGAAAGTGAAGTCTCCCGCGTTGAGACAACGACATCCGAAGTTTCCACCCTCATCAGCCCTGAGCAAATGCGCGATCTGCCGCTGAATGGCCGCAATTTCGAACAGCTCCTTACCCTCGCCCCTGGCGTGTCGACGATTGGGGCGGCGCTCAACGCCGTGACCGGTCGACTCTATGGCATGCAGAACAACTATTCCATTTCCGGCTCGCGCCCTACCGGCCAGATGTTCTTGCTGGATGACACTGACATTCGGGATTTCTGGGAGCATGGCACGGGTTCGGGTTACAGCGGGACGTCGCTCGGCGTGGAAGCCATCGGCGAATTCCAGGTGCTCACGAACACTTACACGGCCGAGTTCGCAGGCAACGGCGCTGTCGTAAACGCGACCTCACGCTCCGGGACCAATGATCTCCATGGAGGCGCATACGAATTCTTCCGCAACAACGTTTTAGACGCCCGCGACATCGTCGATCCCTTGTCCGGCCCTCCCCCGTTCCGGAGGAATCAGTTTGGTGTTGACCTCGGCGGACCCATTAAAAAGGACAAGCTGTTCTTCTTCGGCAACTGGGAGGGGCTCCGGCAATCTCTTGCGACGACCACGGATCTCTTTCTTCCCGAGCCGTACGTCGTGCAGGGGATGATGGTATGCAATAGTCCTACCGGCGATGGTCCTGTCGCGATAACAGGCGCTTGTGTTCCCTCAACCTCGGCAAACAGTACAGACCCGGGAGTCATGATCGGACATGTTACGGGCGCAAATGTAGGGGAGCAGCAAAGCGCGGCGCTGTACAGTCTTTGCCACGGCTGTCACCTAATCACGCCTACGCTGACAGAAAACCTGCTCCCCGGAAACAGCGCCTGCCTTCAGGCGGGTTGTGATTTCGGCGGATATTACGAAGTTGCGACCGCCCCGCCCTTGGTCATCAACGAAGACTACATCATGGGACGCGTGGACTACACGATCGGTACGAACGATTCTCTGTTTGGCCGCTACACCATCGATAACGCGAAGGTAGGTGACCCACGGGATCCGATGGAAATCTTCCCGGAAACCGATCACACGCGAAACCAGTTCGTAACCATCACCGAGCGGCATGTCGCTTCGGCCACGTTGGTGAACTCGCTGCGTTTCGGCTACGTTCGCAACAACGAAAATTCAGAGGTGCAGACGGCGCTTACGTCGGGCCAGATATCTGCGGCGAGTGCGTATAGTACCGGGCTGGGTGGCCCTGCTATCACCACCGATCCTCTCCGCTTCGTGCCAAACTTCCCCAACGAATTGCCCCGCGAGGACGGCCAGAATAACGCCTTCGAGGGTATCACCCCTGTCGGCCCGGACCCGAATCGGCCCGATGAGATCGTTCAGAACAAGTTCAGCGGCGGCGACGACATCGTTTGGACCCATGGCGCCCACAGCCTGAAGATTGGCGCTGTCGTGACCAGAATTCAGACCCAGAACCTCCAGCCGGCGTACTCCAACGGTGGCCTGTTTCTTTCTTACGCCTCGAACACCATTTTTGGCCGACCGAACTACGACGGCCAATATTTCCTGCAAGGGTCACCCTTCGAAGCGTTCGCGGTCCCTCCGGGCGAAAACAATGCAACTCGATATTTCCGGGAAACCCTGATCAACCCGTATATCCAAGATGATTGGAAGGTTACCTCCAGGCTCACGTTGAACCTGGGCTTCCGCTACGATTACGATACCAATCCCGTGGGCTGGGCTTTTGGCAATCAGCCGATGACCACCCTTGTTGGCTCATACCTTCCGCCCATCGGCCCCATTGCGCCTCCGGCTGGCTTTCCTGTGTTTACGCCGGTCAAACACGTTTTTGCGAACAACATCAACGCCGATAACTTCGAGCCCCGCTTCGGGTTTGCCTTTGATCCCTTCAAGAATCACAAGACTTCGATCCGCGGCGGCGTTGGCATCTTCGATGATCCCACGTCGGGCCGCCTCTGGGAGTCCGGTTTTATCAACACATTTCCATCTGGCTCCTCTTTTCTCTTTTTCCCGACCTTTCCAAATCTGTGTGCCACCGGCTGTAATCCTCCGGGCGCCACGAGCGAGTTTGCCGGCGTCACCTATCAGCCCAAGGGCGGCTCGCCGTACCAGATAACGTACAACCTAAACCTGCAGCGTGAGGTTGCTCACGGCACAGTCTTTTCCATCGGCTATGTCGGCTCGGTGTCGCGCCACCTTTGGACGCAGGGGGACATCAATCCTCCCGAGTGCATCGGCGATACCCCAGGCAACGATTTCCCGGACTGCACGGCCTTGCCGCAAATTCCAAACGGTGTCCCAACCGCTTCGAATGCGACCTTTACTGTAATTCCCGGTAGCGCAAACGGCTGCCTGGACCCGGCCCAGAACAATGCGACTGCCGGCCCCGGCCAGACACCCGGCATCGGGACCGGCTGCTACGGAAGTGGACCGCAATTTACGCCCGGGGCCTTTGCGACAGACCGCATCAATCCGAACTTCGGATCAGTAATCCAGGCCTACAACACGGGTGCCTCGAGTTACAATTCGCTACAAGTCGCCCTCAACCGTCAGTTCGCGCAGAACCTAGCCGGCCAGCTGAACTACACTTGGTCCCGCTGCGTCGACGATGGATCTTTTGCCTCGTCCCTGGAGGAATTTGCGCAACTGGTGACCGATCGCTACAACGAGCGTTATGATTATGGGAACTGCACGTTCGACATCCGCCACAATATCAGCGGAAATATTCTCTACTCCTTGCCTTTTAAAGGGAATCGGCTTGTCGAGGGCTGGCAGTTATCGTCGATCGTAGGCATCCACACGGGGTTGCCGTTGAACGTCTACAACGCCGGCATTTTGTTCTCGGATCCCGCGAACCTGGGGACGCAGTGGGGCTCACGGGCAAACTATAGCTTCGCGCCCGGATGCTCTCCAAACCACCTCGAGAAGAAGAGACTCAGTCCGACGACAATCCAGTGGTTCGATCCCTCGTGCTACGAGGCGCAGGCTCCGGGATTCCTGGGGAATGTTAAGCGAGACAGTCTCCCCGGTCCTGGCACCTTCAGCGCGGACATCTCCATCAAAAAGGACACCAAGATCACCGAGAGGCTGAACATGGAGTTTCGTACGGAGTGCTTCAATTGCTTCAATCACTTCAACGTCGGTGGGACAGGGGCGGGCGTACTTGGTGCCATAAATGAGCCCGGCAACACCTCGGGGCAAACGACGTTCTCCCAGTCGCCGGTTGTAACTCCACGGCAAATTCAGTTCGCTGTGAAGCTGGACTTCTGATATGGGCCTCAAAGGCGCCGCGTGAACTGCGCGGCGCCTTTTATTTATCGCTCCTGCGCCCCTGAATAAAATTTCTGTTGCATACCGGCAATTGAGTGTTGTATACATTCCTTCAATCCGGCGATGTCCAGAAATGGATGCTGCCAGCTTGCGGTCCGGGAGAAGGTCCACCCCCATCTTTCGGACCGCATTATTTTTTAAGGGTTTTGAGCTGATTCGCAAGATTATCTCAAGAAGTTTTGCCTGATTGAGATATTCTCTCCTTCGTACATTGCATACAAACCAGGTTTGAGCAAGGCGCCCTGGACCTCTCCAAATCCTGCCGGCTGCGCGAGATTGCATGCACAGCGCGGAGTTGATACCATTCGCGTGACCGCGTACCGGCCAGCGCAACTCGCCGGGCCCCGCGTAGGATTCACACACTTCGTCAAGATCTGGTGCCAAGAAATGGCCGGCAAACATTCACGCGTAATCGTACGAATTCGCGAAATGATTCTGCACGGAGAGCTCGTGCCCGGTCAGCGCGTGCGAGAAGTGGAGCTTGCGGACAAGCTCGGCGTTTCCAGAACGCCTGTGCGCGAATCGCTGCCGATCCTGGCGCAGGAAGGAATGTTGACGCAGCTCGACACCCGCGGCTTCGTGGTGCGCGCGTTCACGCCCCAGGAAATCATGGACGCGATCGACGTTCGTGGTGTGCTGGAAGGACTTGCTGCGCGCATGCTGGCTGAGCAGGGCCCGGCGCGGCGCGTCATCCAGTCGTTGCACGAATGCCTGCGCGAAGGCGACGAGATTTTCGCCAAGAGACATCTCGTCGAATCAGACGAAGCGCGCTACGGCGAAATGAATAAGCAGTTTCACGATCTAATTATTCAGGGTGCGGGTAGCAAGGTGATCGCCGACGCCATCGAACGCAACGGCCGAATCCCATTTGCGGCGGCGCATGCGATTGCATTCGATCGCGTGGATCTGCCGGGCATGTATGCCTCGCTCAACTACGCGCATCGCCAGCATCACGCGATCGTCAATGCATTGGAGAATGGAGAAGGCGAGCGCGTCGCGTCACTGATGTACGAGCACGCCTACAGCACGAAGGCCAGCATCAACATGGGCCGCAAAGCCTGGCGCTCGGCCGGCCAGGATGGCGCACCGTCTCCGCTTGCGGCCGAATCCGAAGATTCTCCAAAGAATTAATCGCGGCTACGGACGCGATGCGGTACAGCCTGGCCGAAGGCACACCCACGGTCAATCGGTTTTCGTCGCCGCGGCCGATTCTTCCTGCTGGTCTTCGTCCTGCTTCCAGGAAGGATTGGGATCGAAGGACTTCATCGCTTCGGCGGTCTTCCCGGTATTCGGGCCAAGATCCTTGCGGAAAACCACGCCGTTCTGGCAAATAACGAAGGTCATCACACCGGAGGACCTGTACTCGGCCGGAAAAGCGATGAACGCGAAACCGCCTGTCATCTTGCCGTCAACGATGTAGCTCTTCGCACCGCCCGGGGCGTGCGGTCCCTGTGCTGTCAGCACGCGATACAAATAGCCGCGATAGGGAGTTGCGGCCGCGCCTTCTTTCTTAGAAGTATAGCCTTCCGCCACAGCCGCGGCCACCAGCGGGCCGATTGGGCTCTGCGGCTGGCCGTTGTCAGCCTTCCAGTAGAGCCCGTTCTGCTGTCCAGGATCGCTGAAGATTTTCTGGGCGTACTCGCCGTTGTGCGAGGCGGCATACTCCCTCTCTGCCGCCACAAGTTCCAGAGAGGTGCGAATGGTCGAAATCTCGTTGCGGCCGACGCGCCGGTAAAGGACTTCCATCTTCGCCGTCGGGCTGTCGAAATACCACATCCCGTTTTTGTCCACCAGCGGAATGGGCAGCGGCCAGTTGTGCGAACCGACGTACAATGTGGTAGTGCCGTTCGGCTCTTTCATCAGCCGGTGCATTTCCTGATAGCGCATCACGAAGGTCGAGCGGTTCTGAGCATCCTCCACGTCGTCACCGGAAGAAATAATGTCCTTTCCGTCCGGTCCCAGGACCTCCAGCATCGCGCTTTCGTCGTTGCTCTTCGCCGCATCCACAAGCGCCTGGCTCGCCGCTTGCGCCGTCGGGAATGTTTTCTGGCCGGCCTGCTGCGCCATGGAGCAAATCGGGAAAACTCCCGTCAGCAAGACAGCCACGCCGCCCACTTTCAAAAGACTTGCCCGAATGATTCCGTTCCGATCAAGCTTGCTTCGCTGCATATGTCTTCTCCTCATGTATCGAACGTGGATCAGATGGAGAAACTCCGGTTAACGGCGGCCGCCGCCGCCGTGTCCGCCGCCGCCGAATCCTCCGCGCCCACCGCTAAACCCGCCGCCGTGGAAGCTGGATTCGCCGCGCGACGAATAGCCGCGCGATTCACCGCCATGATCGTACTGGCTGAATGCGCCGGAGCGCATGCCGCTCTCGCCGCGCGATTCCGACCAGCCCCGCGCTTCTGAACGGCTTCCTTCATAGGGCCTTGCCCCAGTGCCCGGCCGATTGAAGACGGCGCCGCCGCGCACGCCGCCACGGTAGAAAGCGTCGCGGTTATAGAAGGTCCGGCTTCCCGAATAGAACCGCTGGTGATCGAACACCGGATAGCGATTGTGCCAGTCGAATCCCCAGTGGCCCCATCCCCATCCAAATCCTCCGTACCATCCAATTCCGAATCCAAGCCCGAACGATAGATAAGGACCACCAAACCAGATACCGGGATATTCGTACCAGCCCGGCCAGATGGGAACCGGATAGCCGTATACGAGCCACGGATCGTAGGCCGGAACGTAGACGACCGCCGGATCGGCGGGAGCGATATCGACGGCTCCGTAGGGATCATCCGTTACGGTCTGCTGCTGCGTTGACTTCAAGTTGCCCGCCGCCTCCGCCTTCTTGCGCATCGCCTGCACGGCGTCCATCACGTCCTGTTGCTGGTTGTAGTAGGCGTCGCCGAGAGACGACGTCCACGATATGTTCTTGTCCATGTTTCCCAGGACGGTCGGAAACCCTGTGAGCGCCTTGACGCTCGGGTCCCACGGTTGCTGATCCACCGCCTGGCCCAGGGCATCGCCCTTCAGATCCGGATGATTCTGCACCCAGCGGTCAGCCTCAACGACTTGCTCTGGAAAAGTCGCGGCCGCCAAGATCTGCGCCACGAGCGAATCGGGGTACAGCGCAATCGGAGCGACCAGTTGCTGCAGCTGATCGGGAGTCTGTTTCGCGTACGCGGGACCCTGAGGGGTCTGATCCTGCACCGTAGCCTGCGCCTGGTCGTCTTGATTGGCGGAGAGGGAATAAGGAACTGTCGCGAACACCAGCGACAGCGACAAAAACGAAACCAATGCCTGTTTACGCAACGAGGCCCTCACGAACCGCGGGCCACCTGAAGAAGATGAGGGATTCATCGTGGATCCTCCTGCACACACAATTAGATGCAAAAACTTGTTCCTGGGACTTCACGGAAAGAAGAGGAATCGTATGCGAAGCTCACTTCGGGCAAAATGCCTTACGTCCGCGGACTTCAAATGTTAGGAT
>Ga0210391_10000256_pt1 | contig 61396 bp, 74 predicted proteins | sample IncBWC12OmetaG_FD_160573 | JGI IMG/M metagenome (GOLD analysis project Ga0210391, IMG submission 160573) | Forest soil microbial communities from Barre Woods Harvard Forest LTER site, Petersham, Massachusetts, United States - Inc-BW-C-12-O ...
CGCGACTTCGGGCTACTACAGCCCTGCCGCGACTTCGGGCGACTCCAGCCCTGCCGCGACTTCGGGCAACTCCAGCCCTGCCGCGACTTCGGGCTACTACAGCCCTGCCGCGACTTCGGGCGACTCCAGCCCTGCCGCGACTTCGGGCGAAGAGTCCATCGCCTGCTCCATTGGCGTCCAAGCCACAGCGAAGTCAGCGCTCGGCAACTGGATAGTGCTGGCAGAATATAAAGAAGGCACGCGAGAAGTGCTGACGGTTAAAACGGCCAAAGTGGATGGGAAGAAACTTAAAGCAGACACGTTTTACAAACTCAAGAAGGGCAAGTTCATTGTCGTAGAGTAACCGCGGGGCTGCCAAGGAGGAATAAGTTGAGCGCACCATATTTTGATCCGACGATCCCGATTATCAGCTTGTGGGCACCATGGGCGAATTGGGTGATTCTTGGCTGGAAAACGGTTGAGACGCGGCGACACAATAAGCTAGCTGGGCTAGATGGGAAAATTATTGGCATCCACGTCACACAGCAGTGGGATGACTCAGCCATTGACGCAGCACGGCCGTATCTTACGGAATCACAGCTTTACCGGACGAGTTGCTTCCTGCGAATTGGAGGCGCGATCCTCGGAACTGCTCGCGTCAGGTGGACCAGTAAATCACCTCTCGGCCCAGAATATGCCGCCGCTGCGCTCATTGAATGCGATACGCCCCGCTACGGGTTGGGCTTAGGAAATCCACAGATAATCGAAGCGATTCCGTGCCGAGGAAAGCAAGGGATCTGGTACTACAGAGATGTAGAGCTGGCTGGGAGCGAGCAGAAGGAGAAGCGAAAGTGAGCGTGTACTACAACGAAAACGATCCATTTGCCGCTTCTTGGTTGCAGGAACTCATACAGCGTGGGCTGATCGCCGAGGGGGATGTGGATGAACGATCCATCGCAGACGTGGACGCCGCCGACGTTCGAGGATACGCGCAGTGTCACTGGTTCGCCGGCATCGGAGGATGGAGCTATGCGCTCAGACTCGCTGGATGGCCGGACGACGAGCCCGTGTGGACCGGAAGTTGCCCCTGTCAGCCGTTCTCGGCAGCGGGAAAAGGTGAAGGCTTTGCCGACCCCAGACACCTGTGGCCTCAGTGGTTCCGGCTCGTCCGCGAGTGTCGCCCTGGCGTCGTCTTTGGCGAGCAGGTTGACAAGGCGCTTCAGTGGCTCGACCTTGTTTCGGGAGACTTGGAAGGTGAAGGTTACGCCATCGGGGCGGCAATTGTGGGCGCACACAGCGTCGGGGCACCGCACCGGAGACAGCGGATATATTGGGTGGCCGACTACGGGATCGAAGGATGCGGACAAGTCTGTGCGGTCGATGGAGGGAGCGGAGAAGGAAGCCGCGCGGAGGGGATGGGGGAACGATTTGAATACAGCAGCATTGTCGGCGTGGCCCTCCCCGATGGCAGGCACTCCAGCGCAGAAGGGGTACAACGAAGCGAGGAACAACGATTCGAGCCGGAGGACGGTGGAGCTGGTAGCGAGTTGGGCAACTCCGAGAGTGGGGAACAACAACGGCTATGGGAACCCGATTCGGTCGAACGACAAAATGTGTCGCTTGGAAGATCAGGTTCACGGAGTATGGATCAGCCCCCAGGTGAAGGATTGGCGCTCAGGACAGGGGGAACGGTACTTGGAGGGCAAGCACGCGGTATCGCTGAACGACCAAGCGACCTTGACTCATGGCGATCGCCAGAGTGGCTCCCCTGTCGGGACGGAAAATCGCGGCCAACTCAACCCGGCCTTTTCCCGCTGGCTCATGGGATACCCGGTCGAGTGGGACGCCTGCGCGGATACGGCAACGCAATCGTCCCGCAAGTTGCGGCGGAATTCATCTGGGCGTATTTAGACGTGGCTCGGGAGCGAGCGGGCTTTAGCGCAGCAAAAAGGAGAGAAATGAAAATCGCTGAGAACGTTGCGAAGCGCGTAGGGCAGCAAACGGTTGCGGTCGCCGGTTTATGGTTGCGAAAGATGGGCGATCATGCCGAGATGCTGGCCGAGAATCCAGCTACAGGCGAATGGGTGCTGTTGGTTTCAACGCAGATTGAGGGCCAGTTTTCACACATCTATGAGCCGTCTGGGATCGTTGCCAAGTTCGGACCTAATCCAAGCGATCCCAATCCCGTAATAGGCAGGTGCCTAGCATTCGGCCACGGACTCACGGATCATGCGCAGAATGGTTTCTGCCGCGATTGGAAGCCGCTTAGCGAAATCGATAACGACTAAATTCTGACTGGTCAAAAGGGAGGTAGCTAAGATGGCCCGCTGGCTGATGCAACTGTTCTGCTGGCACGAATGGCGTTACTTTTTTACGGAGCCCGATTATCCAGAATTAGATTACCGGAAGTGCGGCAAGAAAGAGTTGACCTGTATTTAAATGAGTGGGGGAGCGCAGGGAGGGGCGGAAATGAGCAAGAGCGTGTTTCCGGTGCAACAAATTAACCGTCGTAAGATTCGCACGGCACTGATCGGCCAAGGTCAGCGTATGAGCAACTGGCTGTACAACATGAAGCAAAGCAGCAAAATTCCAGCCGACATTCGAGAAGAGATGCGGTGGCTGCAAGAGGGATGGGACAGAATCGTCGATGAGGGGAAAGGGGATGCCCGCTGATGGCCCTCATAGGCAACGATTTCATCACGGTCACATATCCAGAAACGGTACGCTGCTCGGAGTGCGGCAAGAAGATCACGGCGGGGCAGCCTGTCCTCGTCTCCAAGAAGGGCGGCAAGGTCCGCAAGCGCATATGCGGCGAGGAGTGCAGGCTAACTTTCGATGCGAGAGTCTGGGAAGATTTTGCACGACGGAGGGACACCCGCTGATGGCTGCCACTTGCATAGCCAAACTTCTTAATGCTCCATACTTCTCAGAGATTGATGGGCGCAAGCTATGCCAAGGGCAGATGCTCGTATTGCCCGGATTTTGGATGACGGCCAGCGACGGGAATCTTGACGCGCATATCTGTGAAGTGCACGCACGCATCGCACTAGAAACACTCCCTCACACCAGTTATCTATCTGAGCAGTTGCGGAGGGTACGATGAGCGAAACGCGCAAGCCGCGACGAGCCTACTGCGGGAAGAGTCGCCCCGTAAAGAAGTACGATCACGTGTGTACTCGCCCTCTTCTCCATCCAGGTCGATGCTTGTGTAGTTGCGGCGTTCGCTTTAAGCCGACGCATCCTTACAGGGCCAAAATCACGTCAATTACATGTTTGGTGCTCGGAGGAAATTATGACTGAGATGACAGACAAGAAGCTGTACACGCTCACGGAAGAACAGATATTCAGCGCTGCAAGAGTTATCAGATGCAGAGGAGATGCCAATTATGGATCGTCCGAAATCGCGATGATAATCAAATCGCATGCGGCGGAGGCGCGGGAGGGATCACTGCCCCCAAAGGGCCTGATAAAGCACATGGTCGAGCGGTTTCTTGCATGGAAATTGCCTGAGAATTTCAATCCCGATGGCGGAATCAGCTTTACCCCGGTGGTCAATGCGCATCGTCCAGAATGGACGTACAAAAACGAACCCAGCGGTACTAATTTACTGGATTACACGCAAGCTGAGCAGATGGTCCGACATATGCTAGAAGGCGCTTCGTTGGCGGAGGGCTCACTGCGGACGCCAGCGGCCCCAACGTGGATCAGCGTCGAGGACAGACTGCCTGAGTTCGCGGGAACTTACATCGTGGCGGTTGATGGACGGGGAGATGATGGGGAAGAGTATATCAGCTCGCTTCCTGCCGATTGGTCTATCAACGACAAGCGCTGGCATGATTTGCGGGGATGGGGACACGACGAAGTGACGCATTGGATGCCACTTCCTAATTCCCCGGCGAGGGGCGAGGCGTCCCAGCCTCTCGATCCGACCGAAGAATTCCTGCCCGATCCGAAGCGAACGCGGCGACTTTCGAGGATAGAGGCCCAGCCTGCTCCGCAACCAACGCCGCCGCTCGCCACTTTATGCGGCGCACCGATCCAGTTGGCGGGGTTGCCCGCAGCTTCGCCGTGTAAGAAAGAAAGTGGGCACTCCGGGCCGTGTGATCCGTGGACATATCAGCACTCGGCGGCAGAGTCTCCAGCGCAACCCTCGCCGGGTAAAATCTGCAAGCAATGTGGGAAGCCGTTTACGGACACAACTATGTGGCAACTGAGGGTAAGTTGCGATGAGTGCACGTTTGGCGAGGCAGCGGCTTCGCCCAGCCCCACCGACACTCTGGCCCGAGCAGAGAAGGACGAAGGGCTGTACGACTTGCCCACGCCAGGGAACACGGAGGAAAAGTGAGCGACCGTGAGGTGGTTTTCTGGGGAGCCATGCGGGTTGGGGCGATGACTCGTAAGGCTCCGTCTGGGGCGAGAGGCCGCCGCGTGCAGATTGCCGCAAGCGCCGCACAGGATGCGTTGCCGTCGCTGATCGGAAGGCTTCTGACTTGTAACCATGACGGCATAGTCTTAGGCCGGATTAACCGGGTCCGATTATGCGGAGAGTGGTTATTCATCGCGGGGTCGGGTAAACGGGATTTGCTGAGGCTTCGCCATCAGGGATTGTCATGGAAGGCAAAAGATTGCCAAGTGTGCTGGCGGTCGAACACGGTGCGCTCGTTCTCTCGCTGGGATGATGTGGCAGTTGTAGTCAATCCCGCATCCCATGGAACCATGCTCAAAGTCATCGCAGATCGCAAATCGTGGTGGAGGAGATTGCTCGGTTAGGCTGACCCGATTTCGCCAAAGGGAAGAAAGGAAAGGAAAACGATGAGCGAAGAGTACAAGAAGTATCGCAGGACGCAGATTGCAGAGATGGCCGACTGGGAGCCGGGATTCGATATGAGCGGAGTTTCTGTATGCGCCCATGACGCTCAGAACGGATCGCCCAAGACTGGGGACAAGATCGCCCGCAACCCTGCCAACCATGCTGACCGATGGCTGGTAGCTAAGGAATATTTCGAGGCGAATTTCGCTGACTTTTAAGACCTTCGCTCGGGTCCGAATAGAGCGGGAAAAGAGGGAATGGGAATGGCCAAGAAAAGCATGTTACAACTGGGTGAGGATTTGAGTTCGCCAGACATAAGTAAATCGGAATTAACGCACGATGAAACGCTCAGAGCGAACGCCTTGGCGCTGGCCTGCCGCTATTACGTAGAGACAATCTGCAAGGACGGGGATCTTTACCGCGAACTGATCCGCGACAACAAAGTGCTGAAGCCCGCTACCTACGTCGCAGTTATTGAAGTCGCCTGTTCTTTTGAAATGTTCATTCGGGGAGAACTTAACAAAACCGCCGATGCTGTTGTCGGTGGAGCGATGGAGTTCGAGGCCACAGTCGCGGAGCAGAAACTAGCCCATGAGAAGCATATGGAAGAACTGGATGATCTCACCAAGGCGGACAGGGAGATTCCTGTTGCAGCGAAGTAATTGATTTCTTTCCTCGGCTACTAGGCTGAGGGGAGGAGACGTGCGCTCCGTCGAAGAGTCGCAGAGAGGAGGTGCCAATTGACAAACAAACAAAGGAAGACAACGTTAGCATGGGGTTCCCGATTTGGGACGCTAAATTTGTCGCTACGGATGGTCGGATTTGTGGCTTTCAACCTGACTATGGCGACAATACTACTACATACAAGCGTTTCGTGGTCGGATGCTCAGATAAACCATCTTCTAACGATTGACCGCGCCTCGTAGGCCCCGTATCGAGGGCGGAGAAGTATCACGGGGCGCACGCCATAGCATGGAACTGGGAAGGAAGGAAATGGCAATAGAAACGCTCGAAGATATTGTTGAGAATTTGGCGGACAAGATTGGCGTCTACGGTGCTCACGATGAGGAAAATGAAGAGGTCTGTGACGTGCATCCGTGCCGCTGCTGCTGGACCAGTAATCTCATAGAGCGTATCTGGGCAGCCGTAAGGACTGAGCAGGCACTAGAACGCGGGAGGGCTTTGTGACCGAGGAAGAGGACAGAATCAAAGCTGCCAAGGAATCATTTCAGAATTGGGCCGAGATGCGCGACCTCGACAAGTTCGGCGGATACGATACTGTTCTTGATTGGACGGTAGAACGGGATAGAGCCTGGAATATATGGCTCGCCGCACACGAATCCGGGGCCGAGTTTGCCCGCTCCGAGCGCGAAGTCGCTGACACGTCAGTTCCGATCATTCAACGGCTCAATGCTGAGAATGCGGAACTACGGAAGGACTCCATCCAACTTAATGAACAATTGAAGTCCGAGCGCGAAGCCGGCAGGAGAGAGGGACTGCTTGAGTGTGCAATTGCTATCTGTGAGTGGTGCCGCTTAAATCGGCCATTCGCGGAACCTATCTATGGGCGAAGCTATGAGATGTGGTACATCCCATTTCCTGAGCACCCTGAGGATTCGCAGAGAGTGCGATGCCAAGCTGAATCAATTCAACAGGTATTGCGGGCGCTAGCGGACAAGGGTCATAATATACTTGCGGAATCAACCCAAGGGGGCACGGGTGTAACCTCTGAAAGGTTGGTAACGCTAATGGAACTGCTGCGGGTATATGCCAATCGGTATGCCGACTTTGCATATCAACTCGAACTGAGTTCGAATCTCCTGGACACATCCGATATATGGGCTCCCCAGAACAAAGCGACCTGCGATTTCATAAGAACGCGATTGGAAGCACTGGCCGTCATGTGCATTGAAGGGGATCTTCCTGTGACGGCCATACCGATTGGAGCCGGCCTGATTGCATTCAAAGAGCATAAAGCCACGAATCCCGTCCTCAAGCATTTGTTGACCACGATCAGGGAGAGGCTTGTGGATGAATTATCTACCAAATTGTTTTTTCAGTTGCCACATTCTAGGAAGGAATTGTTCGAAAACCCTCTCAATAAGTGGAGTGAAGTTATCGAACGATTTGCAGGATGCAGTTTAGATGTAGGCGAAGCCTCAAAATGCTTTGCTCTATCTCGCTACGCGGCTTGTGTGTTTCATTGTGTGCAAATCATCGAACATGGCCTTTTAGAGTTAGGCACATTCCTAAGCGTCAATGATCCCATCTCTGGATGGACTGCTGTAGCCAATGAACTTAAGAAAATAATCAACAAGAAACACGATCAGCGAAGTGATTTTGAGAAGAAACATTTCCAATTCATTGAGCAGATGCAGGGGACCGTCGAAGCCTTAAAAAACGCATGGCGCAACAAGATCAGCCATGTAAGCGGCCAACGGTTGCTCTTGGTTAGCAGTGAATTCACTCCTGATACGGCAGAAGAAATTATGACGGCTACTCGCGCTTTTATGCGACGGTTGACGGAGAGTTTACCTAATGAAAAATAGTTCCGAATTTGAAAATTTCGATCAAACGATGCGAAAGCTGATGAATGTTCCGCATAGTGAGATCAAGGCCAAACTGGACGAAGAGAAAGCGGAGAAGAAGGCGCGGCCAAAGAAAAGAGGGCGGCCGACGAGTTGCTTAAAAAGATGGACGTATCAAGCCCCGGCAATGCCGGATGGGAAGGGCGCTTCTTTGAACTGCTGATGTTGTTGGCTGAGGTTAAATGACTCGCGGGCGCTGATCTTCCCATTACTAGGACGGAGGGGAACCAAGCATGAGAACGGCCGCATATTTATCGCCGGATCGACGCTATCGCTACTGGCTGACTCGGATTTGGGACGACACACTTCCCATGATGTGCGTGATCGGCTTGAACCCAAGCACGGCCGACGAAAATGCTGACGATCCGACGATTCGGAAATGCATCGGGTTCGCCGCGCGGTTAGGATTCGGCGGACTGCTAATGCTCAACGTGGGTGCATATCGGGCAACCGATCCACGTGAATGGCTTAAAGCTGTCAATCGTTTCGGCCCAGAGAACACGCCGCAGCATCTTCTTGAATACATCGCGCAGAACTCCGTGTGCTTGCCTCCCGGCGACATTCCAACAAAGGGCGTTACTCTAGTTGTGGCCGCATGGGGCCGAAACGCCGCTAAATATCACCCGGCAGTACGTGCACTGGAAATCGTCCGTGCTATCCCCGACCTTAAGTGCTGGGGCAGAAACGCAGACAGAACGCCACGTCATCCGTTGATGCTGCCCTACACAACAAAACTAGAACTTTATGAGTTGGAGGGCAAAAAGGATGGCCGCTAAGACACTGCTGGAAAAATACAGCGCTCCTGAAAGGACAATAATGCATTTTGATTCTGGCTTTTCTGTCTTAGGCTCGCTACCCGAGTTTTCGACAGATGACATCAAGAACGAGCCGATGCTGTTTTCGGCAGATTTGAACTATGCGATAGATCACGGAGGGCCGATTACTCAAGCGTTCTTGCGCGGGCTAACGGGGATGCCGACATCATGCATAATCGACTCCCGCGTACACATGCTCATGACGGGCTGGTATCCGTGTATTCCGGGATGGCATCTGGATGATGTTCCGCGCACCCGACCGGACGGCCAGCCAGATCACGCGCATCCAGCTTACAAATCCTACAATGTGATGGCCCTCGTTGGGGATACCAGTGTTACGGAGTTCATCGACGGTAGGCTGGACCTTCAGGATGTGGGGCTATACGAGGGAGCCGTATACGGGCAATGGAACGCCAGAATCAATGACATGCTGGCGCAACCTAACTGCAATATCGCTATCCGGCAAGTGCCTCAAAGGGCAGTCCTCCACTTCGACTACGGAGCGTTTCATAGAGGTGTGCCAGCAACAAAGAACGGCTGGCGGTTCTTCATTCGCGCCAACTACAATACTGCCCGCCAAATCAGGAACGAGATTCGTAGGCAGGTACAAGTCTATCTTCCCGTTCCAGAATGCGGATGGTGAAATGAAATCCTTATTCATTGTGATGGCGCTGCTGCTGACGGGAACTGTGGCTCAGACTAAACGGCCGACGGTACCTGTTGGCGCAGACGCGATCTACGTCGATTCCGCCCACAAGTGGCAGTGCATTACGAATGGCGGGACTCCTCACGAATGCACGGATGCGGAGATTCTGCATGTGCTGCCGAAGCCTGAGCCGATGGACGTTCCAGCGATCAGCCTGCATGATGTGTTCTGTCGTCAGCAGGCCGAGGATATTTTGAACGCGGAGCGCTACCCGGAGAACGATCACGCTTGCCTCGACGGGGGAAGATCGTGGCGTCGCATTCGCTATATTTGCCTAGACAAGTCTCGCATCCTGCTGACGGACGAGGGCGGCGGCAAACATTGTGTAAAGTTTCCGAAGGAGCAACCATGAAGCTCTTACCCGTTGTACTCGCGCTGGGGATCGGAACTACGCTGTTAACTGGCTGCACATCCGACCCTGTGGGGACGAACGCCACGAACAACAAAAACTTCACTGTTGATTTATTATTCGAAAACGACGGATGCCGCGTGTATCGCTTCGCGGATGGCGGTCAGTTAGTTTACTACGCGAATTGCGGGGCACGCACACAAACATCGTGGGATCGTTCGTGCGGCAAAGGCTGCACTACTCGCGAAAATGTTTCTACTTGGGAGGGTCAATGAAGCTCGCCACCGCTCTGCTGCTGGCCTTGATGCTGGGGTGCCAGAAGCCGCAACCGCCGCTCATGGTTGGCGTAGTCTACATGGTCCGTGGCGACCAGATGGGTGCAATCGTACTACTGGTCGAACACGGAAAGAAGCATGGGGCATTATTCGAGTGCAATTTCGATAATCTTCCGATGAAGGATGACCTTGTGGAGGTCAGCGCAACAAGTGCAGGCAAATGTCACGATACCGGAATCTCGTACAAACGCTGACGGCTTACTTCCTATATGGGCCAGGTACATCCATTCGGCCCCACTTAGCCCTTGTTGGCCTTCTGTATCGCCGCATTCATCAGCTTGAGCTTCTTCGCATTGGCCCGGTTCATGCGTGCGGCCTTAGCCTGCGTAGCCGCTGCGCTGGTTCCCATGCCTACTGAGATGCCTGATTGAAAGAACCAGCCTTGGTTGGGCTGCCCGATAACCGAAGGACCGAACTTACCATATCCGCCTTCGAAAAGGTTAATCGTGAATTTCCCTTGCCCGGTAGTGTCGTAGTTGAGGCCGAAGCGTGCCAAGGCAGCGACGGACTGCGTGCTGGTCCCATTGAGTTGAATCCTGCCCAATCCGGCGGCACCGTTCAGGTAAGGCTCGATCTTGCCGCAACTGATGCTGGTAGGGGCTAAGAGCTTTTCCAGTGCCGAGATGCCGCAGAGGTTGTACTGAGCCCCGCCAAGGTAGCCTGTATAGCCCGCGCCGGGCATGGCGAGGACATCCGCCCTGAGAGCGGTATTCGTGGTGAACTGGGTAGTAAAGGCCGTAGAGAGGGCTGAGGCTTGGCCGTAAGGCTGGCCGCCCAAGAAATTCAAGGTAACTTGAAATTGCGGAGCGTTCGTAGGTGCCTGCGCCAGCAATGCCCATGGCAGAGCCAGCCAGACTGCGAGTAGCGCGAGTTTCTTCATGTAGTCTCCTGTTCAGCTACGACCAAAATATCATGGTCGGTTGAATTCCAAAAGAGTTCTCTTACGTCCCGCGACATCACGATGCAGCCTTCTGAAGCGTACCCCGGCCGGGAAATCAAGTCTCCATGCATCATGAAGCCAGAACGCCCGAATGTCTCGGTCTGCTGGTACGGTTCCAGCCGGATCGCGTAGGGGCCGTGCGAGGTCGATTCCGGTATTAGTTCTACTGCCTGCCACAAGCCTTGCGGAATAGGCCCCTGATCCACCTGCGCTTGCGCTGTAGCGTCGTTTACGAAGGGAGGCTGCCCAGAGTACCCTTTGCCCTGCGACGTGCCTGTAGGGTCCGTAAAACGACCGGATGACTGCTCGTATAGCCAGCTCACATTCCCCTCGCCTTAAACTTGTGCGCCATGGCCTTCTCGATTTCTTCCCGCATCATCTTCTCCAGCACGGCATTGCGGCGGTTCATCACCTTCTCCACAATCTCTTCAAAGGCTCGCAGCCAGTAGTCCGGGGGCTTCTCTCCGCTGGTCCCGTTGCCATTGCCATTCTTAGCCTTGCCGTTCCGCAGAATCGGGCCAAGGAAGTTGAAGACCTCTCTCAGAATGACGAGCGCCAGCGCCGCCGCCCCGAGGGATTGCCCGGTTTCTGGGCTCACAGTCCAGGGGGATGGTCCCCTGTATCCCAGGTCGTCGCCGTCTGATCCCCTTCGGTCGGAACATATAGCGTGCCGATGCCCTCGAAGTTGTAAAGGTAAATCGCCGTGTCCCCGAAAAGATGGATATAGCTTCCCGCTTTGCCGCCGTCCAAGCCGCTCCACCATGCGTACTTGCCAGACCTTACTGCCGCCACCGCGCTTGAGTAGTTCATTGGCCCTCCCGCCAATCGATGAATTTAGGCGAATGTGGGTATCGCCTGACGCTCATCCCGAGATTGTGAGCCGCTATGCTCATGCCCTCTGGGGTATTCACGAACTTTATACTCTCAATCGTCATCCCAACATCCCAGCCTAGCTTCAACTCCGAGCCATCGTGCTTGAACTTAATATCGAACGGATTGCCGCCGCGGACCCACTGCACTTTAAAATTCCACGGGTCGTAGACTTCGAGGACATTGAAGCCGGTCCATGTATCCGGTATGGTTGCTTCATACTTCGCCAGTTTCAATTCCAGTGTGCTAATTTGCCGATGATCTCGCAGAGCCAGCCATCCCGTCATACCCCAGCTAACGATGATGATTGAAAGAAACATGCCATAGCCGCGCACATACCCCTTATCACCGGGAGGGATATTCTGGGGGCGGGAGTTTGCAGGCCGGGAAGAGGGGTGCCACGGCAATTTTAATGTCACTAATTTCATAGCCGTGGCGCTCTTTATTGGCGTCCATTTTCTTACCAAGTTCGAGAATGCCATTCGCCATGGCAGCCGTGTCATCGTCACGACGTTTGAGATCCCGGCGCAAAAGCCAAGTAAGAATAGACAAAACAATCCCCACTCCGCTAGCGATAGCCATTGATGCAAGGTGAATTCCTTCCCCGCGAACCTGAGAAGCCAAATCGCCATCCAGCAGCATAGTGAATTGTGCATCCATTCCTCCCCCTACTTGCATGACGAAGTGAATCTTGTTCCAGAATCCGAACAAGCCTAGCTTGTAGGCCGTGTGACCGGAGACTGCAAAGCATGCAAGATGACGCCCCAGATCGCCAGAATGGCCGCCGTGTAAGCCGCATGCGCTGCCGCAATGGTCTGAATCTGCGGAGTGAGGGCAGTAGCCAGAGCCGCCAGCACGGTTAGAATCGAAGGCCACCATTTCTTGAGCAAAGCTGTGAATTTGTTCATTGTTTTCTCCTGTGAATTTAACTGCCAGTGAAAGTAATTGTAAAGGCCGTCAAGGCCCCGGTAGCCGTAGGCGTACCGCTCAAGACACAAGACGTGCCGCTGGAAGTAAGCGCCAGCCAGCTTGGAAGCGATCCTGCCGCTACAGAGCAGGTTACCGAGGTCTTAGGCCCAATCGTTGCCAAAGTGACGCTGTAGGGCGTTCCTAATGAGATTGTGGGCAAAGTGCAGGCTGAGAAGGCAGGACTCGGCCCCGGCTGGCAGGAAGTAGTCCCAACCGTGATCGGAGCGAAGCCCCAGACGGCCGCCGTGAATTGCCCGCTAAGAGTGACCGTCCCTTGCGTTTGGGCATGGGCCTGCGCTTGGGCGAGGCCAGCGAATACGAATACAGCGGCAATGAGTAGCAGTTTTCTCATAAATCTCCTATTGAAGTACGTCCACGTTCAGCGTGTAATTGCCCACCAGAGAAATATTGGCCCCGATACTCAGGCCATCATCCCCAGCATTTAAGAGCGGTCCTGAAGTCACCGCAAACTGACTGGCCCAGTTTGAAACCGTTGCCGGAATGGAATTGTTGTAATTCACCATGCCGAGAGATGTTGCCGCGGCATAGAGCTGGGTATGTCCTCCCGGCCAAGTCTGAGTATTGGCCGAGAATCCATAGACCGCGTTGTAATCCCAGATAGGAGCGTTCCAGCAGGTATTGATGACGCAAGATGGAGTATTTCCCGCCCCGGTGCAAGAGCCTGTGCAAGATCCCGAGACACTGTATTTCACGCTCGCACTTAACGGTGCGGGAGTCTGGAGTACGATGTCAGTATTATCCGTGCAGACTGCAATGATGTAATTGATTGAATTGATGGTGATCTGCGTGCCCTGGCCCCAAATCGTGGTGCAAAGGAATTGCCCGCCAGACACCCAAGTCACCGTAGTGCCCGAGCCTGTGACGCTGACGTTGCCTGATACCGTACCCGCTCCGCCCGCATTCCCAATCGGAGGCGTGGAGTTTCCATTGCCAATGATCGAGTCTTTCCAGACCATTCCGTACTGCCCGGAAGGGTTCGTCTGCGGGCCGCCGGTCAAGAGAATGACGCTCTGGTTCTGACTCAGCCAATCGTTATGGATGAAGTGGATATTGCCCTGAATGAAATTCGGCGTTGAGCTTGTCGCTCCCGGACTGCCTGACCGGATAGCCTGAGTTTGCTGTGGCACATTGCTGTAACAGGACACGGCGTTCGCCGTCAGATTCAGATAAACATAAGCACACGTCAGGGTAGGCGATCCCAGTTCCGCGATCACATTGTCATGGAAGATCATCGTATTGCCCTGATAGGCCGTGCCGCCCGTCGTGGCAATTGCGTTCGAGACTCCAAGCCCTACATTTGTATCTGAAGATCGGTTGTAGCGATAGATCAAGTTCGTAATCTGGGCGCTGGGTGCGATATTGGATTGATCTTTTGGAGTAACGAGTAACGAGGCTCCAAGCTGGTCTACGGTGTTCCATGAGTTCGAGCAGACGTTCCCTTCCATCAAAACGTAGCTGCCATTCTTGAACTCGTTGCAGTTCTTTGTCGTGAACGGAAGTCCTCCAGTAGGCAGAGGACCGCCGCCATTGTAGGACGAATCCAGAGGATTTTCGGTCAGAGACGTATACTTCCAGTTTCGGCGAATCTCCCAATTGACCGGGAGATACCCGCCAATGGTCATATCAATGCTTGAGTCCGTGCAGCCGGCGGGAGGGCATACAATCGCTGAAGAAACTGGGAAGGTAAACGTATCGTTCGTGTTCGTTGTCGTCGTGCAGCAGGTCACGGTCTGGTTTTGATTGATGCCGTTTGAAACCGAGCCTCCGGGCCAGAGGGTTGAGCCTGCCATGAACTGCGTTGAAGTGCCTGAAGGAATACCGCAAGTCACCGCGCAAATTCCAGTGATCAGGGCGCTGATTCCCGGAGTCAAAGTCACCTGAGTTAGAAGAAATCCTTGGCCGCCTCCACCAAACAGGAAGCCTTGATTCGAGGTGCCGAAGAAGTTGTCTACGAGTTTGTACGTGCCGGAATTTGCGTCCGTATTCGTCTGCACTGCCCCGGAGACACAGTGTTCATCCGAGGCTTCCCCAATGGTGATGTAGCTTTGCAAGTCCCAGCAGAAAGAATCAATCATGGCGATGTGGTCGGTATCGCCAAGCTGAAGCCCTTTGCTGGTTTCTGCCCAGGTATCGCCCTGAATCATGATGCGATCGAAGATGATGTTATTCACTCCGTTCTGCATCGAGATCATGATGTCCTGCACCGCGTCATTTCCAACCACGCCATTGCAGTTATTGTTCGCGTAAGAGTTGCAAATGTTTGGCGTCGGAGAGCCTACGGCAATCAGTTCGCCGCCAGAAGAAGTGGAAGCCGTGCAAGAACCCCCAGCCTGGGTGTAGCCAAAGGTGAATGACCCCGTGGTCGCCGTCAGGGAAGTCAGTGTTACCGACCCCGAGCTCATGTTAAAGCTGGTATCCGTCACGCCTGCCACAAAGACTGTTAAACCAGCGGAGGGAACGGGATTCAGAACCTGGCTGAAGGTGTACGTCCCGGTGACTGCACAGCCCGTGGTTCGGGAGATCGTAGAGATTGTCCCGCCGCCGATCTTGGCCTGGGCGTAAGTCTCATTGTAGGTAAAGTCCGTATCGTCCACCACCGACGCGACAGTGAAGTTCCCCGGCCCAAAGTGATACAAAGTCTGGGCTACGGATACTTGGGAAGTGAAAGGCGTTGTCGCTACGATATTCACGCCCGAGGAATTTGAACTCAGACTTTGGTGTGTACTGGTAATTGAGCCTTGCGTCGTTCCATCGCCAATGCCTACCTGCGAGACACAGTTCGTAGCATTGCAGGTGCGGGAATAAACTCCCGGTGTAGCCGCTGTGGGTTGCGAGGCAAAGGCCCATGCTCCGCCGTCTCGCGCAAAGTCAATTCCTACGAAGCGGATGTATTGCGCTCCGGTCGTGAGTTTCAATCCTGCCAATCCGCCCGCTCCGGTTGAGTGCGCCAGTTGGAGAATTGGGACAACCTGCTGACAGCCTGAGTTATGCGAAGGGTAGGTAGGGATATTCGGAGCTGAGGAAATTCCGGCAAAGCACGGGGTAATCCGAGTGCCTTCTGCTGGGATGGCAGCTAGGTCATCCGTCTCAACCGTAATCCAGTTTCCGGCCGAGCCTGCTGCTGCCCAGGAGATATTGCAGTTCGTTGCTACTAAAGTGTGCAGGACTTGTAAAGTCTGCCCTGCCGCGATCTGAGTAAATCCTCCGGTCCCGGCGGCGATGTTGTTGATGTCCGAGCAAGATTGCGCGGTATAAGGGCTGCCAGAAACCATGTATAGCCCTGCCGGAGACGGCGTATTCGCAATGGCTGTGTTCATGCACGTCTGCGGGCCTTGCGCTACATCGTCATACCCATTCAAGCCGTTAATGGGCTGATTTGTGGCTGAGCAGTAATAATTGTCTGGCCCAGAGGTTGGCGGGAAGGAAGTCGTGGGCGAGTTCTCGATGATGAAGTTCCCCGAGCCTGATCCTGTTCCTACCGTGCTACCCGCGGTGAATGAAGCCGTTCCTACCGGGCTATCGGTCCAGCCGCTCGCCATGCCAATGGCTTTAATTGTCTCGATAATGCTGACGACAATTGAGCCGGAATACAGCGTTCCATGAGAGCATGACCCGCTGCCGTTGGAAGTCGGCGTAGTGCCGTCCAGCGTGTAGCACATTGCCAAAGACTGAGCCTGAGAAATTGTTACCGTCTGCGGAGGATATCCGCCTACTGGAGAGAACGTAGGTGCGGAACCTTGGAAGGTGTAGGTGTAAGAAGTGACCGTACTATCCCCGCTGAGACTGGTTCCCGCAATGATCTTCAGAGTCTTGTTAGTGGCGATTGAGACGGTCCCGCCGCTAGTGAGAGACGTTCCGGTAGTGCATCCCGTTCCTAAGCCATTTGTGGCTGGAGTCGTGCCGTTCGTGGTGTAGCACTGCACTGTAGTCCCTGAGTTCGGGTTGGCGCAGGCAGGAGTCTGCGTAGCTGAATACGTTCCGGTTCCCGGCGTGCAGGATGACGGAGCAACGACAGTAAACGATGCGGTGGCCGTGGTGCTGCTATCCGTGACGGTAATGGTGCAGGCCGCGCTACCAACGGTCAAAGTGGCCGTGGCGGCGGTATTCGAGGTGACGGTCGGCGTTGTGATGGAATCCCCCGAGCAGCTTCCGCCGCTGAGAGTAAAGAGTCCTAAAGCCGTTTCCGTGGTCCAGAGCGTATGCACTCCGGTTAGAGTCAGGCCGGGCGTTGTGCCAGTGTTCCCGGAAGTCGGAGAGATTGCCAGGGTCGCCGTGGCTACCGTGATCGTCGTAGAGATCGAATCCGTAGTATCGGTGATCGTCAGGGTTCCCGTACCCGAGCCAGTGGTGATCTGAAGGGTGTACGAGGTCGAGGAAACATTCGCCTTGCTCGCCAGAGAAGTGCCGCTTACACCCGAGAGACTGAATGCCGTTGCGCTGGTCCAAGACGTTCCGCTGCCTGTGCAGGTTACGGCTATATTGTTCGAGTGGTGCGCCGGAAGAGTGGTCGGGGAGCAAGTAAAACTCGCAGGAGCAGCGGTGAATTCATAAGCTCCAGCATCCCATGCTCCGCTACTCGGACGAGCATTGACTGTGATAGCGGGACAGCTAGAAATGAATCCGCCGCTCCCAGCAACTTCGGCACAGCCTTTTGGCGTACCGCTGCATAGGTCGTTGGTAAAGTTCCCAGTTCCGCAAGTCGAGGTCAGATTGTTGCCCGCGCCCACCGTCGCATAAGTGCCGCCGCCATTGCCGGGCGAAAAATCATTGGACAAAAGGTAGTTCTGGGTTGTGGCCGTGCCGGTGGTCATGAATATCTCGCCACCGTTATCGGTCTGCGTTGTGCTGCACGTGGTCTGACTATTACAGGCTACCCAGTTCGAGATCGACGTGAATCCCACCAAATGATTATTCTCATATGAAGATGAAGACCCACTTGCCCATGTACCTGCATGGGCACCGAGTTTGCATGTGCTATCGATTGTGTTCCCGACAACCGTAACAGTGATGACGGCGCTTGTATTGCCAGAGTTTGGCTCCAGAAGCATGCAGTTCGGATCAGGAGGGAAGTGTTGGTCGTTCTCGAAGACGTTGTTGAAGAAGAGCATGACTGGAGCCGCGGGATTCCAGTTCTCGCCTTCATTCACATTTCGCGTGATGTTGTTGTAAGCAACGAACTGAGTACTGTTGCCATCGTGCTCTTCCACGTTGCCGTGTCGGCAGCAAGGACTACCAAATGCAGGCTCCGAAAGAAATTCTAAAAGGTTGTCATGAATCAGCGGGACGTTCCCGACCTGGAGCCCATCCGACAGGTGCCGGAAGACGTTGTGGTCGATGCTCGCCCAATTCCCGCCCATGGCCCAGCCCGTAGCGCACGTCCCTGGAACTGTGTTAGTGCCATTCCAGCAGGCCGCAATGCAGGATGATGTAGTGCAGGCTGCGCCGAGAGAAGAATCTTGACCATCAATTACGTTCAGGGTCGCAACATCGCTCGGAGGCGTGGATGAATCACTACTGTTGAGCATGATCCTGCGATCATCTTGCGCTCCAGTAGCCAAGGTCCATCCGTGGATATACAGATTTGAGAGGATGCGGTGGTTGCCTCCGCTCGTTAGACTGATGAACTCCACGAAGGATTGCGTAGTCTGACAGTCTCCCGTGAACTCGAAATTGTCGAAGGTGACATAACTGCCAGTGATTGAGAGATAGACAATGGAATCATCTGCAAAAGAGCAACTAGAGACCGTCGCCGTACTTAGCGGATTATTGCCGTTGATGATTGGGCGGCACCAGGACGCTCCGCAGACCGAGGAATTGTCCCACGTTAAATCCACTCCGATGTAAATCACATTGCCACTTGATCCGCTGCGCGTGAAACTCCACGTCCCAATTTGGGGTGAACCCGAGGACTCATTCCAAGTATCGCCTCCTCTAAAGATGAGCGAATCTCCGGCGTTGATCGTGGTTGATGATGCGAGGCCGGTAGCAGTACTCATTCCCGGAGCGTGCAGCCATGTCGCGGTTTTACTCGTCCCGGCATTTGAATCCGAGGCATTGCAAGGCGATCCGGTGGCAGCGCACACATAGTATGTCGTCGCGTAAAGTGGCGCTCCCGCCAGTAGCGCGACAATGAATAGGAGTGTTTTCATTACAAGACCGACGTATTGGGCAAGACCGTAGTTTTTGGAATAACCGTAGCACTTGGAGGTTGCGGCGCGGCGAAGAATGAAACGGTGTATCCGGTGATTGCCATGCCGGTAGTTATGTTTAGTACTGGCGTATAAGTTGTCGCCGTAGTCACTGATTGATATTCCACTGCGCCGCTCTGGTTCCCTCCGCTGGCCTGTCCATTGGTCGAGATCGCGTATCCAGTTCCCGCCGTAAACGTATTGTTCGTGGCACCATTCCCGCCGGACGTGAGCACGAGGTCACCGGCTGCTGTCGTAGTAACCGCAGGCATGGTGCAGGCCGTGCAGCTTGCGATTGAATTGTTGAATGCCCCGACATCGAATGCCGAGGTTGTCTTTACTCCGGAAAATTCCTGCCCTAGACACACGCAAAAGGTAGTTCCACCCGTGAAGGTCACAGTCGTTGTCACTGTTCCCCCCGCGATGTTTGTGGCGTAACAATAGAACACGGCATTCGCGGCATGGAGCGTGATGTAGGTATTCGTGCCGTCCGTGCAGGCAACTGTGACCGCCCCGCTGCTGCTGTTATATTCCGCGCCAATGATCACAAGTAGGTCGCCTGCCGTCGTGGTGCCGCAGGACACCGTGAGCGACGCCACGTTGCTGCCTTGATTGTTCGGCGTGCAATCTTTTCGGAAGGCAATTGAGGCGTGCGCGGAGGAAGGCACACAGGCGATTACAAGTAGGGATAACCAGAGGAGTTTCTTCATTACTGGAGCCTCGTCACTGCTGCACTAAGGGCGTAGGTCGCAGTTCCTGTGTTGCATTGAGAAAAGGTCGTTGCATACTGCACAATAGTTCCGTTTGTGTCGATGTTAAGGTCACCGCTGGCCCAAGCTCCCAGCGTGGTCGCGCCCCAAAGCATCGTGCCACTTGAGGCAAATCCGGTAAGACTCGCATTGACGGCTGATCCACCAGCTATAATGGGAACCGTTTGTGCCGAGTGCGCCGTTCCATTTCCGTCCGTCCAGGTCAGCGAGAAGAGAACGCCGCCAGTAGTGTTAGCAGTGCAGGCCGTTCCTGACTGATAAATAGCGATATGAACGTGGTATGTCCCAGCCGTATTACAGGCACCAGCCGAGGCCGCGCAAAGCGTTGCCGTGCTCACGCTGGCTACTAGCCCGGTAGATCGGATGGCCCCTGGCTGTGCGCGGACCATCGTGCCGTAACTCGTACTGCCGTTCGTCGCAGCCTTCCATTCATGCGAAGTACTGTCGGGGTAAAGGTTCGACGTGCCAGAAACGTTTGTAGCCGACGTGCCTTCTGTGGCGCACAACCCACCAGCCGAGCCGAAACTTGTGCAATTCGCCGCGCCAAGCGTTGCCGAACCTGCCGCAGCAAAGTTCCCCGACGCTCCGAAGCCAAACTCTTTCGTCGCTCCTGAAGTTGAGAACACTCCGTTCGTGAAAGTGCCGAGAGTATAGAAGTCCGCCAGATCGCCAGCCGCTACCGTCTCGTTCAGGATCAGGGGAACTTGGCCCGTTCCGCCTGCACCTGTGGTGTTAATTCCCAATGCGCCAGAAGTTGTCGTTGTCGTGTTGGCGTTGGTGAAGACATAAGGATAAGTCAGATTCGCAGTCTCGACGCCTGCCCGAGTCACTTCATGCCCAGTCCCGGTTTCCGTGATTGTGGTCTGCGCTGCTGATCCCGTGAGTAGACTTTCCGCAAGAGAAACACCTGCCAGCACCCCGCCCGAACTCAAAGTTGCCGTCGCGTCTGGAGTCTGCGAAGCCTGAGAGCCGCCGCCTGTCATTAGGGCCGTAGAAGTCAAAGATGCTGCGCTGGTCACGCACGTACCGCAGGCAATCGTTCCTGTAGATGTGATCGTCCCGCCCGTGATCGGCGAGGTTGTGGCAATACTGGTTACTCCTCCGCTACTGGCCGTCTGCGGATTCTGTAGTTGCCATTCCGTGCCATCATAGATCGCATCAGCGATTGCCGTAGTCGTTAAGTCATTCGCAACCAAGGCCGTAGTTCCCAGCTTGGTGATGCTCTTGGCCGTCAAGCCATTGACTGCGAGCGTTGGGGCCGCAGCCGTATTCGCCGCCGTGGGGAGCCAGCGTACTTCCACACCAGCGGTCAGGGCTGTGACTGCCGGCGTCAGGGTAGCAGTTTGCGCCTGCGCCGTTCCCGCGCCAGCTACATAGAAATTCGGGCTGGTGTCCGAGGCTCCAATTAATGCTGCGGCCGGGGCTGCTGTAGAGCCAGTATTATTTCCCCAAAACTGATGCGCGGTGAAATTGCTGACGATGGTTGAACTGGCATTCAGGACGCAGCCTTCATCGGTAGTCTGAAATATCACATCGAAGCAGTGATTCGTTGCATTCGCGTACCAGCCATCAGTTCCCGAGGCTCCCGTATAGGCTGTGCCTTCCGCCGCGTCCGATCCGCCAGCCGTTCCTACCGTGGGAGCCGGGGCGGAGGACCCAAAGAATCCCGTCCCGAGCTGAGTGCTGTTTCCGGCCTTGTCTACCTTCCATTGCGATGTGCCGCCAATCTGCAAATCCTCTAACAGCGATCCAGCGCCCGAGGCAGTATTGGTGACGTTCTCTAAAATGCCAGCATCGACCGCGCCTGTAGTGTTCCAAACGGGAGTGATCTTTAATGCAGGCAAAGTCTGTGAGCCTGTCAGAGAGTCAGAAACCAGTAAAGGAACTGCCGTTGATCCCGCTAAGGTGCTGGCAGCTACTTCCACGTCAGAAGTTCCCGTCGCGGCGCTGGTCTCGCCGAAGGTCATGGCCGTCTGCGAGTTCGTAGTATTGGCGAAATTCATCGTCCATGTATTGTTTCCGTTCGCCAATGTTGTATTCGAGACAAGGGCCGTTACCGAACTCAAGGCCGGAGTAGAAGATGCACACGTTCCGCCATTGCACTCGGTAGCATTGATACCGCCAGAACCGATAGCCTGAAGTAAGCCTCCTGTGGTCATCTGCACGCCATTGGCTGTGCCCCTCGAAGTAATCTGAATCGGGAGGGCAGTAGAGCTAGCTAGCGTTTGCACATTGAATTCAATGTCTCCCGTGCCCGTCGCGGCCGTAGTTTCTCCAAACGTAAATGCGCTCTGCGAGTTCGTAGTCTGTGCCCAGTTCCAGACTTGCGGGTTATTCCCGTTTGCCAAAGTGTTTGAGGCGCTAGCCGCCGTCAGGGATGAAAGCGATCCGCCCCCGCTTTGCGCTACGCAATCGCTAGCCTGGGGAGTAAAGACGAAGTTCGCCGTATTGCAGCCCGTCAAACCTTGAACGAGTGTTGCAACCTGCGATGCGGTCGTTGCAATCAATTGCCGCGAGGAATTAGACCCCAGAAGTCCGGTAGAGGCTGGCACTGCCGCAGTATTGATCTGATCGGCGCTGACGTGTCCTGTCCCGCTGGCCTTGAAGACACTTCCCGAAGTGAGTACTACGCCATCAACAAGGTTTGTACCTGAATCCGGTACACCTGCGGTGAAGATCGAAGTCGAGTTCGATTCGCACTTTTCGATGTCAAGATACCCGGCGTTTGGGTTTGTCCCGTAAGTGGTATTCAGGGCAACCCAGCCGCAATCACTGATCTGCTTGATTGGCGCAGTCCAAGCTAAAGCTGAGGTTGAGCCTTCATAACTCGCGGCGTAAGGGCTGGTCGCATTGTTGACCGGGAACAGTAACGCCAGCGGAGGCTGGGAATATGAGCTCCCTGTCTGCCCGCTCCAAGTCCATTGATTCGTGAATGCACTGGGGATGCTGACCGTACCATTGCCGCCTGCCGTCGAGAAGCCGTTGCCGAACTGCACGGAAGTCGTGCTCGAGCATCCTGCCGTAACCGAAGTGTTATTCCAAGTCAGCGAAGTAGAGCAGTTTGGCAGAGTGACGGTCTTGAAGACTCCCGCCGTAGAGCCTACGATGATTTGGTTCGCTGCAATCGCCGTCGTGGTTCCTGATCCCGCGCCCGGTATCGCAGCAATCTGGCCCCAGCCAGCATTCGCTACATCATCATAGAAATTCCCATCCCCGGATACTGCCATGCCTGAATTCCCCGAACCCGTAGCCGCAGGAGTGCCGGAGCCGGCGATTGGCACGGTAGTCAAATAATAGGGGCCTGTCAGGGTGAACTTTGAGGCAGTGATGCCACCCGAGGGCGTATACGTCAGCGTCGTGCCATTATCAGAGAGGTTCGGGCTGAAAGCACAATTCCCGGAATTGTTTGTATAAAGAAAATTGCCAATGCTCGGGGCTAGCCAGGTTAAGGAGCTTCCGCCTGAGCCTACACATGGCACCTGCCCTGCGCCAGCAGACGAATTATTCAGATTCGTAAGAGGCAGCACGAAAGAAGGATTGATGGAGGCAATGATTGCGCCCGTCGTCGGAGAAATTGTCAGCGAAGTATCGCTATTGGAAACTGAAGTCACTGCCCCATTCGGACAGCCAGAGGTCGTAGCTCCTCCGTTCGCATCCGTGCAAAGGTTCGAACCCGTGCCTGAAATCGTGCCCGAAGAAAGTAGGTTCGTATCTGTGCCCTGAATAGCCTTGGAGGAGGTTACCGTAGAAGCCGTGGCGGCAATCGGCACTTGTCCAGTAGTCATGCCAGATAGTCCGCTGCCGCCTCCTCCACTGCCGCAATCCGCGCCCGTAGCGCTGAGAACGCCGGAGGTCTCATGCACACAGAACGGACCTCCGGTCATGTTTGTAGTCAGGTTCCCAGTAAACGAGCCTGTAGTAAAGAAGCCCGCAGCCGGGGTAGTCCCGCCAATAGTAGGCGGAGTAGCATAGTTTTGCGTGGCGAAGGTTCCAAATGCCGTGTCATTGGTTTTGGTGCAGGTAACTACGCCGCTCGTCGTATTGATCGTGCAATCGCCTGAAGGAGTGAAGGCTCCGAAGACTGAACCGGCATTGGTCTGAATCTGTCCCGCCGAGCCTCCGGGGTTATTCGTCCCCCCTCCCCCTCCCCCTCCTCCAAAGCGTGCAGCAAGGTTTGAAGCAGTCAGCTTTACGACCGCGGTGTTTGTGACCGTATTGCCGCACAGCCGAAACAGCGTAGCGCTGGTGACAAACGATTGATAGGTATTGTTGGATGTAATCGTGGCTTGTGATGTGGTTGAGCCGTATGGCGTTACCGTCGTATTCTGCGGGGCATCGCCGCCAATCGCTACTTCGGGCTGAATCGTCCCGGACCATGCCGATCCGCTGGCGGAATTAGTGATGGAGATACCGACTACACCCTTCCCGGTCACATCGATTTCAACGCAGCCAGAGGCGGTAATCGTTCCCGTAACTGGAACCGAAGTCTGCGCTCGCGCCATGCCTGCAAAGGCGAGAAGCACAAGAGCAAGTGCCTTTCTGTTTAGATTCATTGAGTGTCCTTTACGGTACTGCGATGGCCGACCAAGTATTGCTCGGGTAACATACGTACAAAACCGTCGAAGCTGAAGATGCGGAACTGTTCGAGTCCAAATCGCCTATATTGCAATTGGCTGTAGGAACTCCAGCCGTTTGGGAGAGTGTCATGCCATTGATCGTTACCGGCTGAGTGCTGCTGTAAGTCAAATTCCCCGCCCGGAGATTGGCCCAAGTGCCACCGGAGATATTGGTGCTCGCAAGGCCAGGATAGCCAGACGTCAGACTGCTATCAGTTCCCGTTAGCGTGAAGCCTTGGGTAATGTCCATTGCCGTGATGCTGCTTCCGCTGATCTCCAAGAGCAGATAGTCATTGATGGCACACGGAGTTCCGCCCGATGTGATCGCCGTCGGAGCGCCAGCAACATATTTGTAGATCACGCTGGAAGATGCGGCGAGACACAGGAAAAAGTAGCCAGTCTCTGCCGAATTTGACATGCGAACGCCAATGCCGGTGTCAATTGATCCCAAAGCGGTAATCTGGGCAACGATATACTGGCTATTGGCGAACGTTGAATTCGTGTAACTGCAGAAGACTTTATTGTCACTGCCGACTGCCAGCACCGCAGAACCGCCTGAGATATTGCATGCGGCCCCCGATCCGCCATTCGTAGTCCAGCCTGTAGCCGAGCCAAGAACATTGCTGACTTGCGTACCTGAAAGAGTGAATGGAAAAGCCACGCCAGCGGTATTTCCTAGAACGGTAAGGTTATTGAAATCCGTGATCGGCGTTTGAAAGAATTTCCCCGCCGAAGTCAGCCGCTCGCCCCAAGACTTGTTATCGCCCGTATTGGCGATATATTGCGAGATCGCTCCCGGAGCTCCGATGCTCAATTGGGCATTACCCGCGCTGGTTCCTGCTGGTGAATCAAAGCCCAGATAGACATCGTTCGCATCCCATAAAGGCCTGTGCGCGGCGTTCGCAATTGTCTTGTATGGATTTGAGTCGTGCAAGGTAACGAGATGCTGCGGATAAAGTGCCTGCTCGAATCCGAGAAAGTTCAAGCGTCCTTTTAGCTGATCTCCGAGAGGCTGCGTTATAGACTGGCTATTCGGCATCAAGGTCGCTCCCGAAGCCAATCCGATTGTCTGCCCTCCAGCGGCGAAGCTCATATTGGAAGCCCCAATTGCCACGCCCGGAGTGGGCTGATCCTCATTCAGGGCAAAGACTTCTAATTGGTTTGGCAGGGTAGTCACATATCCTGCAGCCGTCGATCCCGCTGGCAGGCCGCTATCCGAATACATCAAAGCCCCGCCCCCTAAAACAGCCGTGCCGGGGAAGTTCCATAACTCTGGGATTAGGGCTGGATTCGTAGCGACGGTATAGGACTGCAAGGTCGTCGTCGTTGAATCGTTCATCGTGCAGATATAGGCCGAGCACTGCGCGATGGGCGATGAGGTTAAAGCATTTGTAGCCGTGCCGAATGGGGCCGTTGGCTGCTGGCCTACTGTATTTGAAGTTCTAAGTACCTGATATGTGACTGTACTCCCTGTCTGGGAAGCATATCGAGGCCAGCCAATAGCATAAGACGCGCTAGAGGTAGGCTGGGCATCGCCAAACCGCAGAGGCACAGAAGCATTCGATCCGTCATTAATAACGAGCCAGTATTCGTAGTTCGTTGTTCCGCCCGCAGCATTTGAAAAGTTTGGCTCAAAACCCTGCAAGGAAGGCGAATGTCCATCGGCGGTCTTCGTTAGATAAAGCGGTGCGCTGAATTGCTCCGCACCGGCCGCGCTGATCGAAGACAAGTTCCCAGTAGGAAATCCGGCCGCGATCATGAAGGGGTTGTAACACCCTCCGACTTCCTCATAGAGCCCGTCCAGCATCGTAGGCCCGGAAGATCCCCGCAGCGGCCCTGCCGCCAAACCATACTGGGCAAATCCTTGAATCACCGAGAACCCGGTCATCACCAAACCTTGCCCTGCCAGCCATTTCACGCCATTGCCGAAGCAATTGATGGTCATCGAAACATGGCTCAGCGTCCCAAGAGGCGTTCCTGCCGGGCCGCCAGGTCCGTAAAGCACTTGCCCGCAATAATCTGGTCCGCAGTAGGTGCCACCATCAATATCGCCATTGTCCCAAAGGAAATTCTGATCCCCATCGACAACGATGACGGAATTTAGGAAGTTATGCCCTGCGAATGTCGAGAAATCATAGTAGAAGTCTCGCAGGGTAACGGAGAAGCCATTGTCCTCAAGAAAGGCATGCTCTGGAGCATTGCCGCCCGGCGTTGAGGCCGTAGCAATGGTTCCCGCTCCCGGCGTTCCCCCATGCGTGCAATTGTTATCCGTAAACGTCCATTGCGAACTGGAAGAGGTTGCCACCTGATAGATGCCCCAGTAGTGCGGGTTATCGGTCCATTGAATATCTACCCACCCGCCTACCGGAGGATTCAAGGTCGTCGTGATCGTAGAGACATTGGCCGAGCAGGAAGTCTGCGTAATGGAGGCACCGCTCTGCGTCGTCTTCGTGAAGGCCCGGATGCCATGAAACACTACATTCGCGGCATTCGTGAAAAAGCACGTATCCCAAATCGCTTCGCAGTCAATCATTGCCCCGGAAACGTCGATATCGGCATAGCCTTGCGGAACGTTCACGCGACCGCGAATGACATAAGGCGTTGTTGATGCCGGATTGGATGGCGGAAATACAACATGATACAGAACACCTACCGCGCCCGTGCCGTTAGTAGCCGCATCCGTGATCGTTTCTTGAATGCCCGAGGAAGCACTCCCAATCGCATAGCCGTTATTGTGCGTGTTCAGGGGCGTGAAAGTGATCGTGCCCGTTGACCCAGGGACACAGCTTCCTCCGCCGGTCATTTGCACAACTTCCGGCGTGCCTACCCCGAAGATATAGACATTTGTTGTCGAGTCACTGCCGAAGATTCCTAATGGACATGGTGCTAGAGTCACCGTTGCGGGCGTGTTCGCTACCAGCCCGCCCGTAGGATTGCGCGACCAGTTATAGCTGGGCAAAACGTAGCGAATGTTTGCCAGATTGTTTGCCGAGAAGCTGGTTGCTACGGGCTGCACGATGGGCTGCGTCGCCGAAGGCCCCAGAGAGACATTCCCCGTTCCTGTCCCGCAGGAAGGGCAGCCAAAGGTATTTCCTGTGAGCGTTAATGGCGAGGCTGCGGTGTAAGTCTGACCGCCTCCGCCAGTCCCTCCCGGAGTGATCGTAAAAGGTGAGTCCCCGCAGTTATTCTGCACACAGACAGTCAGATCATATGTCCCGGAAGGAATCCAAAACCCTATATTGCCCTGATTGTCGCCCGTAGGCTGGCAGGCCGAGGGCTGGGGCTGCGGAGTGTCCTGCGAACCATTAGGGCATGCTACGCCGAGCGACGTGTATGTGGTCACGTAGTTCGTGCAAGGAACCTGATTGGCTGGATGTGCGCACACATGCACGATCGGCGCATTGGGCGGAACATTTGCCACCAGCACTGGAGGATAGGAACTCGATACGCTGGGCCAGGAGATATCGACGCGCACATTCTGGGCAAAGGCCGAAATAGCCAGAACGTGCCATACGACCAAAATCAGGGCTGTAGTATAGTGCCTTCGGAGGAATACCATGAAAACCTTAGTTTTGATTCTGGCGCAATTGGCGGCCAGTGGAAGTGATGCGTACTTCACAGACCGAAACATGCATCAGAGGCAGTTCGTTGAATATGATCCCATTGCCAAACCGTTCACTCACAGCCGCCCTGCTTTCATTGCCGCATCTTCGTTCGGATGCGGAGTAGAAATCGTGATGCCGCGCCTGCTGCACAAGCGCAATCCGCGATTATCTTTGCTGATGTCAGGCACGGGTATAGCCGCTAGTGGTTTCGGAGCCATCACAAGCGCAGATCGCACTCGTTAATGGAAATTGCAGACGTAATACCATGTGTAGGTCGTCGTATTTGCCAGCGCAGAAGATGTGGATAATGTCCAAATTGTGCCTGTAGCTCCCGTGACGTAAATATCGGCTGCTAATGCCGCCGTCGTCGCTCCGTTCGGGGCGAATACGCAGGCATTTGAATTGTGCGTCCCCCCGAAAGTAACGGTAAAGATTAGGCCGGAGGTAGCACTGCCTCCAGTCGTTACCTGAATGACTCCGTTATTATCGAAGCAAGCCCCTACTGAGACACAAGCGGCCGTTCCCCCGGCTCCCGTTGCCGCCCCTGGGACTACCGAGGCGATCGCGGTATATCCTAAAAGCGAAGGTGGGGTTTGCGGCCTGAATTCAGGGCCGAATAGATCGACGGGCTCTGGTCCAATGCCGCTTGCCATGACGATCCCGAGAACTTGTCCGCCTCCCGTTCCTGAAGTAGTCGAGAGAGGGTACGTTGCTCCCGCATCTTGGCACCAGCCAGCAACGGAGGTATTGATAGTTACATAATCGCCTGCCGTCGTGCCCCCGCCAAAGGTGCAGGACGCAGGCCCGCTTTGCTGAATCGTGGCCGTACCGGTAATCCCAGCCCCGGCTACTACGATCCCTATAACTCCGCTCGTAGCGCCAGCGGGAGTGATTGTTGCCGTAGAGGGTGCACCCGTGAGACTTGCCAAAGCTCCGAGTACAGTAGCTGTCACAGAATTATTGGCGATGCAAGCGTAGGTTCCCGGCCCGTTCTCTACGCCGCAGCCATTTATTTCCGTACCGCTCGTAAGATTCTTGTTGGTAAGATTCTGCGTTGCATTCTGGGTAACCAGTGTGTCATTGCCCGTGAGCGGTGGAGTATGCAGGATGTAATTTGCCGATTGCGGAATGACATCCAAAGTAGTCTGTGTACCCGAAGGCGATCCGAATACCAATTGGGAATCGGTTTCTGCAAAGAAAGTTTGGGCATCAAAGGTCTGCGATAACAGCCATGTATTTGCCGTGCCGAGAAGCGATTCATTCACTGCATTGACAGTCAGAATTGTTTGCCCGCTGGAGCAGTTTGTCCCGCCAGAAGTCTTTACGACGATGGAATACAGAGCGTTATTGAGATACCAGATATTCGCCGTTCCGCTGGCACTCAAAGGCACCGGATTTGGGTTTAGAATTGATCCAGTGTAGTCAGTGTATGTAGGCTGCGGCGTCGTCGAGTTCGTGTTATACGTGAATACACAGCCAAAAGAGTTAGGCTGGCCGTTCGGCAGCAGAGACACGAACTGCGGATACTGACCTAAGGCAACACTCTGTGAGTGCGCGAAGCTCGCCGCGAACAAAAGTAGCGCAAAGATTGGAAGCCGTTTGTTCATCGCTGCGACCCCTCAATGGCAGTTTCCAGTTCATGCCCGTGCTGCCATTCTTCATCGGAAATCGAATCCTCGGGGCTGATGACTGGTTTCACTGGCACGCGCTTCCCGTTCACTACTTTCGCAACCAGCGTGGAGTTCTGCCGCAGCGTGTTCCATGCCTTGCCCTTAGATGAAGCTGATTCAAAGGCCGCCGCTTGTTCTGGGCTCACGTCGCCATGGATGTAGTGCGCCCCGGTCTGCGTCACAGATTCAAACTCCTGCGTCTGGGGGTCGTATTTGAATGACTTTAAGGCCGAAGACTCTACCGGGATATGCCCTGCCGGAAGGTCCGAGGGTTTCGCTCGTTTGGCTGCTTCCTGCAATTGCTGGCTGAGAGTCCATTCGGGATGCTCGGATTTTACTTGCGCCATAATGCCCGTATCGCGCGATGCTCCCGCTGCGGTCCCTGCCGTCTGTTTTGGCGTTACAATCCCTTGATTCTTTAATGGCACGTTCGGCTCCAATTCCTTCCCACCCAAGCCCTGGTTCAGCAAATCGCCCAGTTTGGCAATGTTATTCGCTCGTTCGGTGAGTTCCGAAAGCGAAGTCTTTGGGCCTAACTCCTGCAATGCCTGATTCACGGCCTTTGGAGGCAGTTCCATGATGGTTTTATTCGGGATAGACGCAAGAGCATCAGACTGACTGGCGGCTGGCTTTGCGCCCTCCGCCAAGGCGTTTCCCTGAATCAGTTCAGGGGCAGGAGCCTCGGGCTGCGTAGCGGGCGCATTTGTGCCCTTGCCGCCGAATATCGGCTGGTTAGCCCGCTCTGGCCCTAAAACCCCTTCTGCGAGGCCACCGCCCGTTTTAGCGCCATAGTAAGCACCGGGGGCAGACAATGTGCCATGCCCGAGTCCTGCCCCTGTAGCGGCTCCTAATGCTTGCCCTGCCTGCTTTGGCGTAACGTTCTGGACGGTCCTCGTCACATCTTCCAGGGAGGGTGCCGCTGCAGCTACTTCCCCAGCAGCCCTCGTTGCTCCTGCCGTAGCCGCTGCTACTGCCGGGACCGTCACTGCACTGCCAATGACCTTCCCCGGATTCCCTTCTTTTGCCGCTTGCTCCTGCTGGGCTACCGGATCGCCGATCATTTCCATGGCCGATGCGCCCAGATCATACAAATGCCCGTGTTCTTTCACGCGCTCGGCACTCTGAGCATCCTTCGCCGCCGCCTGCTGCGAATACAGTTTCCATTTTTCATCATCCGACAAGGGAGTGCTGGTATCGCCCAGCATCTTAGCGATTGGCGAGCCTTGCGCCATGGGATCAGGGGTAGCTAAGGCTTTCGGGATTCCCGTGATATTGTCCCAGAGAGTTTTCCCGGCCTCTTTCCACCAAGGTGCAATCGGTTGCTCCGAAAGTGGCTGCACCTTTGCCCCCGCCTTCACAGCATCCAAATACCTGTCCGCTGGCACGACTCCCGGCGTCCCGTCTGGGGCGGTGATATGCACTCCGGGCTTGGCTCCAGCGCCAACCGCCGCTTGCAGTTTGTCAGCGGGAATATCGCCCAAAGTCCCGTCAGGCGCGAATATGGGTACTGTACTCATTGGTTCCTAGCGGTGCCGCCAAACTGCGAGAAGAAATCCTTCGCGGGACTGGCGTTTTGATTTCCGCCTCCCGTCTTCATGCGGTTCTGAATATCATTGATTTGCTCTTGGTAGGCTTGGTGACGATTGCCCATGTCCTGCCGCAAAACGCTGGCTGCGGAGGCGATCTGGCGGAGCGTCGCGTTGGGGCCGATCAGCCCTTCGACTTCATGCCGCGCCGAATCCGAGAGAACGCCGGAAGCGTTCGATGAGTTCAGTACTTTGGCGATTTCTGTTACTGCTGTCTGCCGTGCGGCATTGAATGCTGCCTGATCTGCACTGCCCAAGGCCCCAGCATCCACTTTCCGCAGCGGAGTGTTAATCCAAGGCGAGCCTGAATCCAGAATGGGTTTAGCGGTTTGCAAGAACAAATCGAGGTTCTTTCCTGCTGTGTTCTCGAAGGCCGTAACCTGATCGAAGTTCGTCTGAATCTTGCCGAGAGACTGCTGGTTGGCTTTGAATGCTGCTGAGTTTTCGGCCAGACTAGCACCAGGATGAAGCTCTCCAGCCCGATTCATCAACTCACGGTTCAATGCGATGCCGCTGATTCCGCGCCCCAACTGCGGGAGTTGGCCGGAGGTGTAATACTTCTCCGCCGCTTGATCAAACGCTTCCTGCGTCATGCCGAAGTGCTTGGCCGTGTCCGCCGGAGTCCCTCCAGTCGGCGCTCCAGGAACTCCCGCCCCACTCTCCAAAGCATATCGAGTGTTGATTGGCAGAGTAGATTTGTAGTGCAGGAAGTCCGCTGGCCCTTTCCCCGGATGATCCTTGATCCAGTCCTGCATTTCCTGCATCTCTACGGGCGCAACGCCGTGAATCATCTGTCCGGTCTTGAAATTGACGAGCGTTCCCTCTCCCGCTGGTTTCCACTGCGAGGCTTCCGCTTCCGCTTGAGCCTTATTCCCCTCAGATGTTGCCTTTGCCAATTCAGCAGCCTTCTGCTGCTGGCTCAGTAATTCTGCGTGAAGCCCCGCTCCAGCTTCGGCCTGATCTAAATCCGAAGTATCCGTCAGCGTCGGCTTGAATTGCCCAATTGGAATCCCCATTCGTGCCGCGCGAACTAAAAATTGCTGATAGGCAGCTTGCGCTTCGGGAGTAATAGGCTTCGGAGCCTTTGCCGCATCTTGCAAGGCAGATTCCGTTCCCGTAGGTGCTGTTCCCGGTTCTGGTGCTCCTAGAGATACTGGGGAACCCGGCTGCGCTGCCCCGATCTCTGGCGGACGTGCAATATCTTGCGGAATGCCCTGCGGCTGTGCGCCTTGAGGAGTTACAGTTTGCGGCGTGCCTCCTGCATTCTGCGGAACTACCGTAGCCCCGCCCGTCTGTTTCGAGAGTGCCTTATCGTTCGCATCCCGGACGGATTCAATGCCATCAACCAAAAATCCATTAACCTTCTGCTGATGCTCGATCTGGGCATCGCCCAGGCCGATTAAAGACTTTTGCATCTCGGCCTGCTTCATTCGCATGGCCTGAATGGACATCGGATCGGCCCCGCCTTGCAGCATGGCATTGTACAGACCTTCCGTATCGAATCCCGTAGGCTTCCCGTTCTCATCCTTCTGCACAAATTGGGGAGCCAAAGACCGCCGCAATTGCTCATCTTTCAGCTGCATAGCCTGCATCTGGCCTTGCTGCTGGGTGAGCTGAGTCTGTGCCTGAATCTGCTGGCGCTGTGCGGCCTGCGTCTGAAGCTGCGAAGCTCTTTCAAACTCCGCGAGAGCGTTTGGCGGAGGCGAGGCTGGAGCCTGTGCAATATCAAGAGCCGGGAGGGGAATATTCGTGCCCATGATTAGAAACTCGGTAGCCCTGACAGATTCGGTTCGCCCGGAATCCCCGTCACGCCGTTATAAGGCGAGGGAGCCGTGATGTTTGAGTAAGGATTCGCCACGGGCATGTACTGCGGGCTATTCAAGGCCGAATCGGGAACTCCGCCTACACTGCCGCCTGTAAACGATCCCGTCGGGTAATTCATATTGCTCATGTTTTGCAGGGCAAAGCCTTGATCTATGCTGCTCGCAATCCCGTTGTACATGCCTGAATAAGCATTCGCGGCCCCAATGTAGCCCGAAGCTGCTGCCGCACCCTGATTGTTAAGCTGCGAGGCTTGCTGCTGCCCGCCCGTCAGATAGAGATTTGAGAGATTGTTTGCCGCCGCCTGTCCAAATTGCCCTAACTGGCCCGTGGATGTAAGCCCGGTATTGACTCCGCCCGCTGCGGCTCCGAGATTCGTATTGTACTGCTGTAAAGCGTTGTTATAAGCCTGCTGATAGGTGTTCGTTGCCAGCCCTTGCCCATATTTTTGTAACGCAACGCCCGTATTCCCGGAATTAAGATTGCCTGTAGCCGCAGCCTGCTCATTGATGGCCTGTGTGCCCTGCTGGAGATTGAACTGATACCCCGGCGTAGCTTCCGCCTGAGCGAGCGTGGGCGCAGTGAATGGATGCTGGAGTAACTGTGAATATGCATTTGCCGCTGTGCTGCCAAGCTGCTGATATGGCTGTTCTGCTTGCTGCTGCTGCTGCCATTCCTGATTCTGAAAATTGATGCCCGATTGCTGATTCTGGAGTTCAAGCTGCTGCGCCTGTTGCGCCTTCGTCTCTTGTACTTGGGCAGCAGACTGCGCGGCATCAGCTTTCGTGACGCCTCCAGCGACCGCTGCGGCAATTCCGACGGCCGCTACGGTTGCCATGATACTCAAGTTAGTTTATAGCCTTTCTTGTGAACTGCATACGCTGCTTTGCGCTGATTAGCACGTTGCTCTTTGCGAGTAGACCACTTCACATTTCCCGGCTCGTAGTGGCCATCGTTGTTGATTCGGTCGATGGTCATTCCTTCTGGGCGAGGACCGACCTCTTTATAGAACTGCTCAAAAGAGGTGAAGCGGAACTCGATCCCGCGACCGCCATAATATTGGAATGCGATATGGGCAGGTTTCGTGCACCGCCTCCGCGCCTCGATGTAAACCTTGTATTCCCGGCTCCGTGAAAGCCCATGCGTCGAACCAAAGCGAAATGCCGAACATCCGCACGATTGATGATTGCCGGAAGTTAGGGCGGAACTTTCTAGATAAACGAGCTTGCCGCATTCACAGTTACACAGCCACATTACACGTTGGCGTTTAGAGTGACCCACCGGCCATCTCGCGTTTAACTTCCCGAATTTCTTGTTTTCTAAATCTAGGATAGGCATGGGGATAGTTTACCGCAGCAGCTTTTGTCTCACGATATCAGTTTTCTCCCAACCTAGAGCCTCCAACAGAGGGCCGCTTTCGTGATGCACCTTTGTGCTGATTGAAGCCTTCACTACGCCTAACTCTCGCAAGGCTTGCTCTGCGGCCCTTAACAATCGAACGCCTGCTCCGCCTCGGCGTTCCGATGGCATGATGTAAAACATGTCCGTAGTGGCAACTTTCCCGGCATCTCGATTGTGCGGATGATGAGCGAGGACGATTGCCACCAGATATCCGATGAGAGCGCCGTCCCGCCTTCCTGCCACCACCAGCAAATATCCTTTGCGCTCCAAATCCGCATAGGCATCATTATCCAGCCCCATTGGCATTGCTTCTTTATGTAAGGCGAGTTCATCGTAATGGACTTTGAAAATCTCCTGCCCATCGCGCCAGAGATCGGCCCAGGTTTCACGCTCGAACGTCAGCATTCGCCTGCCAGTGATGGAATTGGAACAGATGCTCAAGGTCGTGAAACGTTATGGCCTTGGAAATGATCGCATCGGTCAAGGCGACATTGAATTCCTTTTCGCAGCGCTGGATGAATTGCAGATATTCCAGTGAATCTATGGCCGAATCTTCGATTACGTCCGAGAGTGCGATTTTGCCATCGAACTCATCCGCTAAGAGTTCTTTGAAGGTCATGAGTGCCCCACGACGTACCATGCCGTCCCATCAGACTTGAACTTCACAAAAGAATACTGTGCGGTCAAAGTTTGCGGCCCATCCGCTGCCCCGGTGATCGTCGCTGCATTCGCATCAGACGACACCTTTTTGTAGGTTAGTTCTGAATTTTGGTTTGTCTGCCCTGTAGTGCCAATCAATCCTGCTGCGGGAAGCGGAATGGAGTCAGCGCCCTTGGAGCTATCGATTGTGATCAGCGGAGATGCCTGCTGCGTTTCCAATTCCCAATATTGCATCTGATCGGAAATGTTTGAGTTTCGCAGGGGTGGCTCGCGGCGAACTGTTTGCGTAACTGACATCAACTTATCTTCCTGTACTGCTCCGAAAGCCGTTCGCCCTGCGGATAAATCGGCTTGCCTTCGCTATTCGCCTCCACGTACCCATCCAGAATCCTGAAAGGCACTGGGTCAGTCCAGATGATGCGGAATTGCCGTTTACGCGCTCGCCCCAGCATGACCTTGCGAACGCGCTTGCCGTACTCTCCAGCCTGCCCGCAATCGAGATAAAATACATTTCCCCAAGTCTTGCCGCCATTATTCGACCACTGAAGCATCAATTGCGGTCCTCTGGGCTGGCCGTTTCCATCTAGCAGCGGAGGGATCGGCCCTAACCCTGCCTCTACCAAGAACTCTGCCAGACTGAAATAGATCCAGCGATTCTCGTTCATGATCGTAGGACTTTGCCGGAAACGCCGCATCACATTCCCGAAGTCCATGGAAATATTCATGGACTGCTGGTAGATGTTACCCGAGGCCCAATCGCCCACAAGATGCATCCCGGCAAAGAACATATGCGAGGTAGCGCGATGGGCCGAATAGGTTCCCGTATTCTGATTCCAGAAGCCCCACTCTGACCAAGTAGAGGAAGAAAAGTTATAGGCCCAGGTCTTATTTGCCGAAGGGAATCGGATCACCCAAAAGTTATGCCCTTCCTCCTGATAGGTATAAGCCACGGCATCGGCAATCGTTGGATAGTTCTGCCACGCAAACTCCACGGCAAGCGTAGAGATGCGAATGCCGATATAATTTCCCATCATCTTCGCGATGCCCTGCCCGCGGTCATTTGCCTCAATCCATGCAATCGTATCGTTCACCTGAACCGTGCCGAACGTTGCCCCGCAGCCATCTTCGAGGAATGCCGCCTGAATCGGAATGAAGGGCGGGAACCCTGCACCGGAATTGTAGTAAGCAATCGTCTTCTTCGGCGAGAGAAACCAGACTTCGCGGTGATCTACCTTCATCGAAACGATATTGTCCGGAAAGTAAGAAATTGTCGAGATAAACAGACCGTTCCACGTCGTACCGTCTTCCAGATTCGAGACTTGGAAGGTGTTCGAGTTCTGAATCACGGCAAAGAAGTAGCCATCGCAGAAATCAATCTGGAGGACTGGACCATTGAACTGCGCCATATCCACGGCAAGGAAGCTATTCGGTGGATGAAAAACTCCATTTGAGTCTGTAACACCAACCAAAACGAAGACGTAGAGATCGCCATTCGAGAGAATCAGTAAATGGGTTTGACAGCAGCAAATCTGCGTAGGCGTGAGGGGAGGGCCGTTCAAGGTGCCCCAGTTTGTGTACGTGCCATTCGCCAAGAGCTCATAGAAGCTCGCGCCAGCTACAAAGGCTCGGCCATTGACTTCAAACTCGCCCGGAATCGCTGTCTCTGGCAGGCTATACTTGATAGCCAGGCCGGGACGGTCATAAATCGTCATGCCAGACGTTGCTCCCGAAGTCTCGGGCTGGACGCAAAAACCATTTACCAGCGCCTCATTGTCGCTAATGGGCGAGCGCAGCGTGTAACTCGGTCCTGCGAGTCCGTAGCGAGCCATTTACTGCGCGTCCTCCTCGTAATCACATTCAACCGTCAGGCCGTCATTGTCATACTTTTCAATGAACCAATGATTGCCTTCGCCCGGACAGGTCCGAGAGAAGTAGAACTTCTCCTGGATGGTCACCGACGCGTGAGGCGGAGCAATGGCCGTGACAGCCCAGAGCACGCCTCCGATTACGAGAATTGCCCTCATTTCAGTTTCAATTGCACCAATTGCGAAAGGTTTGGCGTTACGTACTTCGCCACAAACTCCGCTTGCGGCAGTTCCAAGTCCGCACGTGGCACTTTTACCGTTGCCCAAGTGGCCGAGAGCGTGACATTCTGCTTTTCTTTGGGATCGTGCAATCGGATGGTTAGCGTAAGGCTGTCATCTGGCATTGCTTCCTGCTTTCATTGCCGTGCTTCCAGCACTGCCGGCAGAGATCGTGCTGATGGGCTTCCCGGCCCGTCATATAGCCAGTCCACTTTTTACCGTTTGCGATCTGGGCAGGCCGCTTGCCGCACTCGGAACAAAGTCTTTTATGCACATGCGTTTAACACTTACCATGATCTGCTGCGGTAATTGAACGTTGTGCTTCGCAGATCATTGTCCGCACCCGGTATGCCCGAGTCCCGAGTATTCATGCGCGGCGGCGTATTGTTTAGCCCAAAGACCCCCGCTCTTGCTGCCGCTGCCTGCAATTTCAGTTCGGGATTTGCCGCTAATTGTGCACCTGAGAGTAATGACTCAGCCAGACTCAGCATCAGTGCATTGCGGTAACCGGGAGGTATCGTGCCAATCGTTGTGTTCGGGCCGCCAATCGGATCGGTAATCGAGGCAAACTGACTCAGCAAGGACCATGTTTCTAACTGAGTTTGATAGGCCGTCGTCGGAATCGGCCAGTAGAACAAAGAACCATTCGGGAATGTAGGATTGTAGTACAAGTCCGTGGGCTGCGAACTCGTTAATTGCTGAATCGTATTGCCCATCCACCATTCCTCATCGCGCAAGGTCAATGGAATTGAGACGAAGGGCTGCGGAGTATTATTCAGAATCACCGTTGCCCGGACAATCTTTACCGGTCGCTGCGGAACTACAAACGTGGCGCCCGGCGCAGGCCCAATCAGATGCGGCGAGAGATTGGGAACCAGCGTATAGATCGCAAGATTCTGGGCATAGACGTAGTTCTTTTTCGTTGCCCAGGTATCGAGCAGGTAATTGACCTTGCGAAAGGCCCACTGCGCCGTATCCGAATCAATCGTATCTCCCGGTGATTGTATGCCCGTTTCAATCAGGGCATCCGAGATCAGATCAAGTACGGTGTAGGTGAGCGGGCCTTCCCCAATAGGCGGCGTAATCGGCACGTTAACTCAGGACGACGGCGGCCGAGGTGAGCACAGGAGTGACGGGAGTGATGGTAAGCACATCCGGGGTAGCCGTGATGACTACTCCATCAGGCCGAGTGATTGTGGCGCTAATCTGATCGCCGGAGGCCGCCGATGCCGCCAGCGCAGCGATAGTATCCGAACCGTCAGGATTGACTGGACTAAAGGATTCATCTGCCGGAGCCGAAGAAGCATAGGCTACCGTATAGGTCGCGTCAAGAGTGAAGGGCTTGCCATTCTGGTCAAGGCCCACGATAGCAGCATTAGCAGTGCCGCCGACTGGAATAGTTTTTGGCATTACAATTATCCTCGCATGAGTGAGACGTGGTTTTTGCCGTAGAAGGGTCAGGACTTCATTGAGGCGCAGGATCAGTATTCCAGCATCTGCTCGAATGCCGCTCAGAAGTGCGACGACTTCCCTTTGAAAAACTCTTAATTCCGGATCGGTCATCGGCTTATACGAATGTCCATTCCCCGTTAACCAGTTTCCATTCTTTCGCAGCCGTCGCTTCCTTCGCTTTCACTTCCGCGGCATTTGCATCCAGATCAGCCGCGCTCGGCAAGGACAGCTCCTCGTCTTTGGAATTGACGATCCTTCCGCCAACCATTTTCGGGTATTCCTTGTACTCGTAGGGTACGGGCGCATTGATGTTTCCCGGCTTGTTAGACATGGGCCATCCCTTTCGCCACCCGCAAGGAAATTGCATCAATGATGCCGATCTTGGTATCGTCTGCCGAAACCTCGATGCCGTACTTGTCCTTGGCCGTCTTCGCCAAAACGTCCTTGGACATCGCATTCAATTCAATGATCTCGGCAACGGACAATGATGGAGCCGGAATAACGCCCACCGAAGCCGCGAGCGGATCGGCTACCTTCTCCAGGTGTGCCTGCTCCTCGCTGCGCCGCAAAACTGGCGGAAACTTCACGAAGCCTTTCTTGCCTGCCTCGTCTTCCGCAGCCTTGTCTTTCACGATGATCTTAAGCGGTTCCGAGGCAGGCCAGTCCATGGGTGCCAGATTCGGATTCGCCTCATTCCGGCGGCGCACGCCCAGACGCTTATCTTCGATAACCGGGTCCAGCCTGGTTTCGTGATACATCATTTTTGGGTATTCCTGATGCCGATACGGTTTCCAGCCTGGAGACCGCTCGGGATGATGGATATCCATTGCGCCCTGCACTTCATTCCGATTCAGCAGTTCATTCGCTGTTTCCTGCAAAGATTCCAGCAGCAGCTTTTTGCGAAGCTGTAGATCGTCATAATTCATTCCAGCAGTTGACATATTCCCTCACTTTGAAAATAAAGGGGGCCGAAGCCCCCTTTGGAGTTTTACTGCCCGTAGAGGCCTACCGATGCCGAGAGGTTAGCCGCGGTATCGGAAGTAGCGCCTACGAATTGAAACTGGATGTAATCGCCGGCAACGACGGCCACACCGTTTGTGGAATCGCTGCACGTAGTGCCGGAGGCCGCAATCGTGCAAGTCAAGGCTGTAGCCGCGCCGTTCTTGTAAACGGTCATCACGTCCTTACTTGTGCCTCCTACTACGGCTGCGCTCGAAAGGACACGCAGATTGGCCAGTTCGCCATTAGTAGCCACAACGTAGCTATACAGGGCCGTCGTGCCCGTGCAGGCTGCCCCATTCAGATAAATCGTAGCGCCGCTAGAGACTGTGCCCGTGCAGAAGCCAGTAGCCGCAGTAACCGCTGCACTGCCCTGCGAACCGAGCCCGGAGCGGAACCAGTTTCCGTCCGCCTTGCAGTCATACCGATTGCCGCTGGTCAAATTAATCCATGGTAGAATCGGATACAGCTGTGCCGGCGAAGTAGCCAGGCCCGTCGAACTTGCCCAGCAAGTGCCCGCCTGATCATAGCCCTGAAACAAGTTAGGGCGGCTGACATAGACAGTCCTGCCGGATTGATGCCCCTCTGCCTTTGTCCCATTCGAGCCCCGAGTCACAGTGATGCAGGTTCCTGAGGGCGGAACGGTATTCGTTACAACCGTCATGGCTTCGGTATCCACCCAGAGTACCGTCTGGACAGAAGCCGTTGCCGTAACGTTCGAGATTGAAGTCAGGCAGATATTGGAACTGACGGGGGCCGTCCCGCTGCTGAAGACTGCGGGAATAGCCGCCGAAAGCGTTGTCGTGGTAAGCGTCTGGCTGCCCTGCTGCTGTGCAAATCCAGTAACAGTCAAGAGAGCCAGCAAAACCGAAGCTGCGAAAATACGGGTTAGTGTTTTCATTGGTGTATGCTCTCTCTCCTCAACTGCAAGCGATGCGGACGGCGCAGTTATCGGGGTACAGTGCCCCAAAGCCCATCAAGACATCTGCGCGGGTGACTTTCTTACGCTCGATCGGATCAAACATTTCCAGCAAGGCAATCGAGATCCCGGTATCGGGGTCCGTAGCCCGTGCCGACCATTCGCAAGCCTTCGGGATTTCCAGCGGTACGCCGACCATCGCAAAGGCATCTTTGGTGATTGCCATGCCCTGCGCCGAAGACTTTCCGCTTGGCGAAGTGGTTCCGGGGAAGGACGTGATTGCCGCCGTATTGGTAGGTAGAGAATCGACGTTCTGATACTGCGAGCCGGGGCCGAAGATGGCTGGCGAGATGTTCAATACGTCTGCGCCGCCGCCAACGCAGGTAATGCTCTGCGTCACGACGAACTGCTTCAGAGTATTGGAAATGTTCGCCAGGTTCTCCGGGTTGACCGCATTCACATTGGCGATGTTAAAGATATCGCCCTGATTGTACGTGTCACCCGCCGTCGCAAAAATCGTTAGCGTCGATCCTTGCTGCCCTGCACCGGCTACGGTATTCGCCCCAGCCTGGGTTCCAGCCGTCTGCCGCCAATTGTTGACTGACTCGTACCAGTCAAAGCCGCTCATCTTGCCCATGGAGCCTTGCTTATACTGGCGCGAGATTTCCGAAGTTGGATTGAAGAACGAAGCCAAAGACGGAATCAAGCTGGTTCCAACCGAAGGCGGGTAGATCATGCCCCATTCCTCATCTTGCGGGCAGCCTTGCTCAATCAGCCTCTGGCGGGCCTGCTGGAACGTCGTCATGGAGGTTGGGTCTACGCCCAATTGTCCAACGATGTTGGAGGTATTCTGCATGGCGAATAATGCAAAACGCCGGTCAATTTCATTGGCAAGTTTCGCCATCAGCTTGTCAATGTACTCTTCCTTGAACCATTCCCGGCCGCGCTCCATTTTGAGAGCACGCTCGACGGAATCGACTTGGAAATGGATACCGAAAATCTGATTTACACTGACCGTGGTGTAAATCCGGTTAATGGGCTGAGGTTGAAACGCCAAGCCGTTCGTTACCAGCCAGCGCTGCGGTAGTTTGACGCGGACGGCTTCGCCGACGGCAAAGTCTCGTTCGTATTCTTTTTCGTACTTATGGGTGGCAAACTGTGCGTATACGAGCTTATTCAGCAGCATACGCAGACTTTCCGCCGCGACCCAATCGACGAACTGAAATGTGTTTGGGGTAGCCATTTAAAAGCTGTCCTTTGTGCGATTAGCGGCGGGATGCCGCAAGATCGCGTGCGTTCATGGCCCTCATGTACGAGGCCATGTCGCCTCTTGCCAAAGCATCTTCCGCCTCATCCTTTGGAGCGGCTTTACGTCCGCTCAATTCCGTAGGCGGCGGCGGTAGCTTCGGCGGTTGAGGTTTCGCAGGAACAGGTTCCGATACCGGCTTGTCAGGCGCAGTCACTTCTCGCTCTATCGCTTCCAGAATCTTGATTTGGCGCACAGGACTGACTTTGTTCTCAAACTTCTGAGTCTTGATGTCATATGTCCCATAGTCCCATTTCTTCGTTTCTGGATCGTATGTGCAGCCGTAGAACTCAGCTACGATCTCAGGATGCTTCTGCAAGTGATACAGAATCTCTCCTGGATGATCGGACTCGTCAATGAACTGATCGACGGGTGAGCCTGCGGGAATCGGCAAGCCCTGACCTTTGCCAACGACTTCAATAAAGTCAGGGTACTTTTGCATCGCCGATTTGGATTTCTCCAGCAGGGCAGCGCCTTTCGAGGTCATTTCTTCGGTAGCGCGACGAGCTTGTTCGGCCTTCGATAAACGCTCTTCAATTTTCGCCTCAAACTGTTTTTCCTTCCAATCATCGACGGCATCCATAAAGGCCGCCATGGTTTCAAAAGGTTTACCAGTCTTTGGGTCATTGTCCGTTATCTTGGGCCGGGCACTGAGTTTTTCGGGCTCCGCCTTAATCGGTTCAGTCTTGACTTCGGCGGGTTGAGAAGTTGCTTGCTTCCGCTCAAGCTCCTGGTATTTTCTCTGGAGATTGCCGTATTGCTCGGATAGCTCCTTCCAGCGTTTGTCGGAACGACTTTCTTGCTTCTGCGGTTTGGCAGCTGGCGATGCTGCGGCAGTTTCGCTCTTGGCCGGAGGCGGTACGGCCGGTTTCGCCTCAATCTCTTTTGCGGGGGCCGACTCCGCTGGTTTCGGCTCAGGTTCTTTTACTTTAATGGCAGGGATATCGCCGGTCTGCCGCCATGTGGCTAACTCTTTCGCCGTGGCATGATCCAAGCGGTCCTGCACGGAAATCTCTTGTACCTCGGGGGCTGGGGCCGACTCAGCCGGAGTAACGGCGGGAGTGCTCATTGCTGATCACCTTCCTGACTCTGGTTTTGTTCTTGCATCGCCTGCTGATGCACTTGATCGGAAGCCTGCTGCGCCGATTGAGTAGCCGCAGCCTGCTGGCCTAATTCCATATTGTGCTGATGCGTCTGCATCGCCATACCCAATTCATGTGCCTGCTGATGCAACTGTTGCAGCAGGTCATTGAACAATTGCAGCCGCTGATTCACGTCCTGCGCCTTGGTGCTGATCTCGGCCACTTCCAGTTTTACCAATCGGTCTTTATCAGCTTCTGAAATCTGTACCGTATGCGAGGCTGCATCCGCTTCGCCTTTGGCCTGAATCTCCATTTGCTTCAGCTGGAGTTTCGTCTGCGCTTCCAATTCCCGCTTCGCGCGATCCTGATGCAGGGCCGCATTCTCCGTCTGCAATTGCGTTAGCTGGGATTGCAGGGCCTGTAACTGCTGCTGCTGCTGTGCCGGATCGCCCTGCGGAGGCTGAAGAATCTTGACCATCTGATCGCCAATCGGCCCTAGCTGCTTCAATTGGATAATCAGCGCCAAAAGTGCCGTCTTGATCGAAGGATCTAGCGGCAGTCCTTCCAGTTCCTGCGTCAAAGTCTCAAGGTAATCGCTGGCTTCTTCCCGCTGCGAGTCTTCGTTCGGCCCTACCGCAATCGTCACATCGTACTCACCCAAAGTCATATCGTGATGCTGTTTTTGGCCGACTTCGTCCGTGTAAGGCTTATTAATCCAAACCAGCTTTTCCTTGCCATCCCGCATGCGAATCGGCACTTGGCGCTCGCTAACTTCCACCTTGGAAATCAGATCGCTGGCAATCCTACCCATGGCCGTGATAAATCGGTTGTAATTGGAAATGAAATGGAATGACCCTACATCCGATTGCTCATCGAGTTCCTGAATCGCCTTGCCGGATTTGACGTTTGTGTCATTCTTGCCAACGGAACTGTTGTACATCCCTATAGCGGACTGGATGTCTCGCTGGAAGGTTTCCCCAGCCAAGGCAAGATTTTGCAAGGGTGGGTCAAAGGGTTCGCGCGTCGGCGGCTGCGCCGTCTTCTCCCCATTCGGCAGTTCTACTGCCTTATAGTACAAGTAAGGTCTGGGAACACGGTTCGCTTCGGCTACTTCCTGCTCATGCCCTTCAAACTGCCCTTCAATTGCCAAATAGTTCGTTCTCGGAACCTGCCCTACCGCTTCCATCATGCAGGTTCGCGCATAGTTAAACGCCATCTGGGCGTCGCGGGCATTGCGAATCAAAGACATCAGCATGCGCTTCGATCCGCCAGCCTCCGTGATGAATAATTCCTTGCCCCAGATCGGCACGATAGGAATCCATTTGCCAACCCATTCGTTTTCTTCCAAAATTTCCACGCCGTTTGTCAGGTACTGCCAAATCTTTCGGGTATGCGTGTCCCGGCTGTTAAGATATGGCGCTCGAATCTCAGGATGGCCTTCAATCGCCGGGTAAATGACCATGGAGTTCTCTATGCGGCCGCCGCGAGCTTCCAGCTTGGACTTCAATTCCGTCAATAAGCCTGCAGCTCCGCCATCGAACTGTACGAGTTCATCGGCCTGCTTTTCCACGCGCCAGTATTCGGCAATCTGAATAAACTTTTGCTTGATCCACTGCGGATAATTTCTGGCTACTTCGCCCTCAAAGGCTACAATCTCCGCCTTCGGCCAGCGCCGCCGAAACTCTGTCTTGGAAATCTCGTCCAGCAGAAAGCAATGCTCCGCATCGGAGCAGTCCAGTTCCTTGCAGCCGGGGTCCATCAGCACCGCATCAGGATTCGGAATACGTCGAATGCAAATCTCCTGATCAAAGCTGGTTTCTGAGGCATATCGCAGAGACACGCGAGCAAAGCCATAGGACCGCTGCACGCAGTTCTCTAAAGCCGTGATATAGGCTGCCTGGGCATCAGATTTGTACTGAATCGCCCGAATGCGGTTCTCGCGCAGTTCCGCAAGCTGGGCTGTAGCTCCAAACCCCGCCGGGGAAATCTTGATCTCGCGGGGATGCTGGCGAACTTCATTGATCACCAGATTGCAGTATTGATTAAGCTGGTCATCGGAGATCATAGGCCGCTCGCCCGAACCTTCCTGCCCGCGGCGTGCCGTCTTCTCCGAATCCGGCCAAGGATCGTTCGCTACGTAGAGAATATCTTTAGAGCCCTCTTCGCGGATCGTGCCGAACTGATCCGAATCAGTATCATAGTTCTCCCGGATTTCCCGAAGCAGAGCTTCATCCTTAGTGCCAAGCCGACTGCGGTTCTCTACTGCTTTCTGCTGTTGCGTATCAGGCATTTAATTGCGAATGTTCTCTCGGCTTTTCCAGTGATAGGCATGCGATTCAGTAACCATTGCGGGTCGTCGCTGTTTGCGCTTTGGCTCGCCTTGCTCGGCGGTATGGCTTTCCATATCGTGCTTCGCCTGCATCTGTTCGCCTTTGGCTGTGACCTTATTGCCGCGCATCGCGCCAATTACGTTCATCGTGCCAAACACCGCACGTGCGAGGGCCTTCCCTTTCTTGCCCTTTGCGGCATACTCAGCTTTCAGCTTTTGCTCCAGGAATTTTGGCATCAGTTCGCCCTCTGAAGCAGAAATCGGCTGGGATTCTTTCTGGCGTTTGGGCAATTCTTGGCATGCGTCAGATAGCAATCGCACACCCAGCACTTATGCGCCTGATGCGAATTAGCAAGATCAATCCACATTTGGATTTCGAGGAAAGATAGGCCGTTCATTTAAGCCTCTTTCCAATCGTAGCCATGACTCTTGATGGCCGACTCGCTGAAGTCTGTCTTCATGCCAGGGGTATCATTCAGCGCACAGCAGGCATTACTGTAGACATGAAATGCGCCTTGCTTGCAGAACATCGCGCGACCCTGAGAGTCTTCTGCCTTTGCCGCCGCGTGATACTCGCAGCGCTTGCAGCCGAATCCTGCTTTCGGCGTCTCCCCGTAATCCGCCATCTCTTTGCTGATCTTGCGTGCAAATTTAAGTTCCGAATCGCCCGCGTCTTTATTCTCCCAATGACGACAGGAACCATGCTTTGCGCTGATTGCGCCTTCGACTGCCAGACATGCCCCGCCTTGAATGAACTTATTGCATTCGCCGCAATCGTAATTGCCCTCGGAATCATAAATACGGGGATTGCCGCACCAGGGATCTGTGTACTGAAACATCTGAAAGAAGGTCTGCCGCACATGCTCTTCCTTGACTTCATCGTAGGAACCAGTGTCCTTGAACAGGCCATCAGCCCCTACGGGGAAGGAAAGTACGTCACGAATCTCGCTTGTCTCAGGCATATCCAAGCACTGCGGCCAGTTTCTTTGACTCAGGCAGCATTTGGATGTTCGCGGAAATATCGATCAATCCCGGTCTCTATTCCTATTGGTAGCGGCTGGCTTACTAGTATCCGCCGCAGAATCTCCATTGCCAAAAACGGAAGCCATTTGTCCTCATTCTTCGGCATCGGAGTATTGAGATACGCAATCACAGCAGAAGTGCGGTGGGTGAACGATTCGTTCGGCCAGAATGCAGGGTCGTCATCTCGGTCAAACTTAGCGAAGAACTCGCTACGATCTTCCGAGAAGATTAACGTCACACTGCGCCTCGATTCTGGATTGCTAGCTCTTTCCCAATTATGCTGCATTATTCCTCCGCGATCTCTTCTTCTTCGTCCGGTTCGTGGCCCTTGGCATCCGTCTTATCCGCCGACTCGTCCTTTTCCTCAATCACTGAGTGCGGTATCCCCATAACCTTCGCAATGTGCTGGAGCACATGCCCGGCCGGAAGGACTGGCTTCTCACCCCCATGCGCCTCGAATGGCATGCGCTCGGGGGGGTGCTCAAAAGCCGTATGGTGATGCTCGATAATGTGACCGCCATTCTCGCCATCGCCTTTGTACATGCGAACGTGCTCCAATTCCTTTGCGGGCATCTTTGGCTTCTCTGCCCGCGGATTCATCCCGCCATGTGCAATAGACATTCAGTAGCCTCGATTCTTAGAAGTTGTAGGGCCTGAAAACGCCATAATGCTGAATTGGCATCTCCCCTCAGGCCCTATCGCTGTTACGCGGGAACGCGCAGCGCTTTTTGGGAGAAATTGAGGCTGGGTTCTCCATGCTCATCGTGCCGCCTTGCTCAGAAGGTCTTCTCTGGAGGTTGAGCGACATATCCAGCGGGCAGAGGGAACCTTGCCACCCAGCCATTGCCTGACTCAGTTCCCGATGCAGCACAGACTCTATACCGTGGCCGAGAGTACATCCGTAAACGTCGCTACCGTCGGCGTCAGGTTCACAATGTATTGCCGGGAAGTGTTCTGCGCGATCGTAGCCGTCCCGGTCACGGTTACACCCGTGCCCCCTGCCAAGGTAAACGTTCCCGCCCCCGTCTGAGCAATCGTCAGCGTGTATTGCAGGCCATTGGTCAAGATCGCCGGATCGTTCAGGAACGGCCCAAACTGGGCTATAGCATCGGCCCATAACTGCGCTGCCGTGCGTGTAGTCTGCGTCCCTGGCGTCGTCGCGGCAGATTGCAGGAACACATCCAAGCCGCCCGTAAGAATATTGGCGGGGATCGTGCCTGTAGTCACGCCCGCCGCAAACGTGGAGAAATATGTGCTGCACAAGGCGAGCAATTGGGCGGCGCTACTGAAAGTAAAGGCGCCAAAGTTTACCAGCGGGCCGGCGGGATTGATAGCCATGCCCAGCAAGCCAAGGCCCAATAGCACCAGCCAGAAACCGGGATGCAGGAAAAGCAGTGCGAGAGTCATAGATTATCCTTTGCCTAAAATGCGGTTCGCTTTTGCGTCGATCTTTGCCTTGGAACTGGTAGATAGTTTGCCTGCTTTGACCATTTGCGAGGCGCGAGCTTTGGCGTTGGCAGCATGACTGCGGTCGGGCATCGGGTAGGCTCTCCGGCCAGGAAGTCCGAATACGCTGTTTGATAAAGCGTTACGATTGGCGCTGGTTAATTCGGCCATCTACATCCCTCCGCGCATACGCTGAAGAATTGAATTCGGAAACTGCTGTTGTTGCGGAAGGCCATTCCAGCCTTGAACCGGAGATTGAATGGGATTGATAGGCATAGGAGCCTGCGGAGGCTGGCCGCCCCATTGACCACCATTCCATCCCTGCACCGGTGCCTGTATCGGTGCGATTGGCTGCACTGGAGGCTGTCCGCCAGTGAATCCAGGCGGCATGCCTCCATTGAATCCGGGGACAGGGCGCATGGCCGTGCCTTGAGGTTGCATAAACTGCTGTGCGTAGGCATTGGCGTAGGGCAGCATTTTAGTTTACCGCCGTGTGTTCGGGATGGTGCAGAGTGGCAACAATATGAAAGCGGTCACATAGCAGATCCGTAGCGTCATGATCATTCCTATGACCTCCAGGCATGCGGTCGTAGGATACGGGCCTGACCTCCTCGCATGATGCACACCAGATGCTTTCTACTTCAGGCTTCATTAACTCCATGCTGTAATTGCCGGAGCCTTCATGCCGGCAGGCTTCTTGATGGGAGGTTTCACGATCATTGACGATATGCGGCTCTCCAAATAGCGCGTTGCGTCCATCTCGTGATCGTTCTGCTTCACCACGTGCCCTTTTTCGTCCCGGCGATAGAGTCTGAATTCCTGCAGCCAGTTTCCCAGCGTTTTGAAAACTTTTAGCCGGCCAGTAGACATCCGATTCCATACGGAGTAAAGGCCAGACTCCACGCCATTGTCAGCAAGGGTGAGATGTAGGCCCAAAGCACGGTAATCGTGCAAGAGTTGTTCACCGTCGCGCTGCCCTCGCCCCTGAGCGGCCGGGTCAATAAAGCCAGGTATCCATTCCCCGCGAGCCCGGATGCCGGCGGCATTCACGCTAGGCTCGGCTTGTGATCGTCTATGCTCGCCGATCACATAAAGAATGTCATTCTGGCGGTCTAATGCCCCCCAGACCGCTGCGGTGCAGTTCCAGCCTACGTCCATGCCGTATCCTTGCGGCCAATGAGCAGGGATTACAAATGGATCGACGAGCAAATCGGTTTCAGGGACTGGATAAATTGCGCCAGCGCCCAGCTGCGGGATTCCTTTTGAGCGGGCATCTCTTTGAAATGGCGGGATTGAGTTCCAAAGATCAGTCTTCGCCTGGGCGTCAAGATGGGGTGCATCATCCCATGTAGCCATGACAATGTACTTCGTAGGCGTGGCGGCGGCTGCATCCAGTTTGCCATCGGGCAGAAAAGAAAGAACAACCTCGGAGAGCCCTAATAGCGGAGTGAAGGTCAGCATCACCATGCCATTATTCGTCATCGTTCGTAGCAGGCACTCAGTATAGATCCCAAGATCAGGCTCCTCGTCCAGCCAGATAACATCTTGCTCGGTCCCTTGGAAAGACTCTCTGCGCTGATCATAAGTCTTTAGAACTAACTGACTTTCGCCGCCCTTCGCGTGTCTTACATAGACTGAATCAACCTTATCGGGTAAACCGCCACCGCCTCGTACAATCCGCGCGAGGCTATCTCCTGGTATGAGGCCCGTACCGAAACTCCCAATTGGTCCGAGGAGTTTCTTTTGAATGATGTCCCGAACAGTGGTACCTGTATCACCAGCCGCCCATGCTGAAATCGGCCGCGAGAATCTTCGTCCTTCCCACCATTCTGGGTATCGTCCCGTCAGGTGTAAGGCGAGTTCATATCCTCCAACGCCTTCTGTCTTGCCAATGCGATTCGCGGCCAGCATCAGCCGCTCACGGAAACTCGTACCCGCACGGAAAAATTCCATATGCTTTGGGTACAAGTCCCGCCGCAGAGGTCCGCTATCGGGATAATAGTTCAGGATTTTCCTTCGGCCCGCCCGCCGCTTCTTCTCGGCTAGGAGCGATTGCAAGGTTTCCAGCTGTGTCAATCTCTGCTGCAATACCGAGCTCGCGGAGGATTCCTGAAATGCGATCGTTGAGGCTTCCATCGTCTATCTTTTCAATCTCTATGCGGTGGTCGATTTCCACTTTAGTTGGAAACATCTGCAAATGCTTGCCTAAGCGCTCTAGATTCGCGCCCTTGTCGGCGAGTTTGAATTTCTTGATATAGCCGGCAAGATTGCGCTCCTCGCCTGCACCTGCAAATAACTCAGCCACTTCCAATCCCGAGATTGCACGCCGCGCATCTTCGCTAATTTCATGCAGAGGTTTTGCTGTACCGTCTTCATTCCAGAACTCCAAAGGATCGAAGAATGCTAATCGCGCCAATTCCATCTTCACGCGCTCGACCGTAATATCTAATTTGTCGTTATATTTCTTATTCGCTGCCTCAATTTGAGCGCGAATCCTACCGTCTGCTAATAGCTGCGCACCTCGGACGGACGCTCCTTTTTCGCTGTAACCCGCTGCGATCGCTGATCTTGTTGCATTCCTGTCTTTTAGGAATTCCTTCACGAAGCGCGTGCGCCTCTGATGCACGGGAATGCGGGGGGTCTTGCCAGCTTCGATGGTTTCTGCTGTTTTCACTGAATCAGCCCCCGCCGTAAAGCCTGTGCTACTGCATGGGTAATCGTATCTGCACCCAATTTATCCAGTACGTTCTTTGCCGTGTTCTTTACCACTTGCAGGCTCGTACCGTTCCAGGTGCGAGCAATATCCTGATAGCGCTGCCCTTGAGCCACCTGCTGAAGCAAATTCAATTCCTTGCGAGTAGGAGGCTTAGGAGGGCGAATGCGTTTGATACGAATACGAGCGCCAATGCTGCCGTAGTTAATCATTTCGCAGGCCAACAAGCTCCGCAAAAGACGCAACGCCGCATCGCTTCTCCATCAATCGCTTCTGCCGTCACATTTCTGCGGCATAAGGGGCACTGCTCTACGTCCAGATTTCGCCAGATGTAAATCACTGTGAGTGCGACCGCTAACAGAATCAGGCCCAATCCGATTGCAGTGGCAACTGTCATGGATTCCAAGACCACGGATGATCCGCGCCGCTGTCCGTCGTCGCCGGGATCGCAATGTACCGCTTCTTCACCGGAGGCTGATATACGCGCAATTCCCGGCCATCGACAGAAACAATAACCTTGCCCATCATCTCCTGCCGCAATCTCTCCCGCAGAGGCCCCCATTCTTCCTCCGTCAATAAATGCAAAGCGATATGCCGCGGACACGTCCAGCGGGCAATCTTCGCAGCCAGCGCTAAAGCTGCAACGGACTGGGATGCAGAGTTTTCCGCACGATCAAATGCGGGATTCTGATCTTTCAGGAAAACTTGGATGCGAGAGGTGCGACGAGTCAAGGTGATCTTCCGAACTTGAGTTCGGGAGTAAACCTCGGTGGCGCAGAGGCAGAGTTGTATACTACAGGGTTATCTGTACACGAAAGGGAAGACAAAATGCAAGAGGGAAATTTAGAGGCCCGCGATTGAGCGCGACTGGGGGCGAGAACTCAATCACGGAACCCCTTACTCGACCCAAATATATGCCGGGTCGTTATCGCCATATTTGCCATTCGGTTTGAACAAATCACTGGGGCGCATTTCTGCCTTAGTGATCTGCCCGGTCATGAGCATATGCACTGCATCTTTGCAGGTTACTAGTCTGCGATTGTCATTCTCGCCGTACATTCTAAGCCTCCCTAAATCCTTCTGCTGCCCTTATCGAAGTTGCAGGCCCAACAACTCAATGCCAGATTCTCGCGGTGATCATCATGCGTCGATCCGCCAGAGCCTTTGGGAATAATATGCTCCAATGTGGGCTCGCCAATGATTAGACCTTTATGCACATAGCAGAGCTTCGGCCCAGGCGCGTCGATTAACTCCTGTCGGCGACGTGCCAGCTCTTGTGGCCCTACCCACTCTCGATAGCCGCGAGGATGGTGCGGATCGTCAATTCTTCGGATTTCATTGGGCTTAAGACGTTTCACTTGGCTTCTCCTTTTGCCCACTTAACTCCAAGGGGATGACAGAAACAGTCTTCTTTGCCTTTCCAGCCGCAATTACAATATCTCTGCGGGCGATAGGTGAAACGATGCCCATTGGAGCAAGCAAAGTGAGTAATATGGCAGTTATCGTCGTGATGATGCCGCTTTCCCTGCTCATCGTAAAACGGCATATAGGCAACCAAAGTCTCGCTTGTGCCATGATCGGTTACCTTTGAAGTCACGCCTGCTTCAGCACAGGCAGGGCAAATAATAATATCGGGATGCAAAGTTTCTCCACGGTTCACGCAACTTCTCCTTTTGCCCGATGCTCCGAATAACAGCTTTCACGGCACCAGCGTTTTCCGCAGCACGGCTCGGAATGAATCCGACATACCGGAGCACCGCAGTTTGCACACTGAGATGTAGCTCGAGTGTGATTGCCCTTCACGCAGCGTTTCATCGCCCACCCAGCTTATTGTGCAGCGGGTTATACTGCCGCTCAATCCATGCCGCATGCTGCCTCTCTTCCTTGTCCGGCGTGTGTCTCCGCTTTTGTTCTTTTGGGGGCATTCCGCCTGTGCAGTTCACGATGACGGAGTTCAGATCCCGAATCACGCGTTTGACGGCAAAGTCATAAGCCGTGCTGCCATTCCTGCCGTCTGTGAGTTTCCTGAAATCTATTTTCATTTGTGCCAGGTCCAAAGCCAATTTAGAGTCCGTATTCAGCATCGAGTTCTTTTCCTTCTTTGGTCGAGAGAAACAACTCCCATAATTTGTCCCATCCCCAACGCTTTACAAACTTCGCCGTTTTTGCGTCCCGCTGCCTGATCGCCTTCTTCTCCGGGTACATGCGATCCTCCACGGCTATGATCTGACGATCCAACTCTTCAACACCAGACGGCCGAGTATTCACCACAATACATACCGGATAGCCTAGTTCCGCCATTTCGCTTTGCTCCAGCTGGAAGTTCGTCACGATTAACTTTCGCCGGATGGCTTTAAGCTCACGCAACGTCTGCTCGTCCCTGAGTCTCGCTCGGACCTCAGGCGATTGTTTTGGGCGCTCGCCGAGCAAATCCTTCCATGTCAGCCCCATCGCCTTTAGAACTTCGTCCTGCGTGCAGCCCTGAGACATGCACTTGAAAATAATGGGTTGCTTTCGGCCTTCGGCTATCGATAGGGATGGGCGCTTATCCGCGTGGGCTGGGCATCGGGCCAAATATCTCCCCTTGCCGATCCGTTTAGCTCCAAGAAGACTGGCAAACTCTGATACTGTCATGCTGGCACCTGGGGCTGATTCCTTTCATTGTGCTTCGACTTGGCCCATGCGATCCGCTTGTGCTTGTCAAACTGCTTCACCGCATAGCTCGGTTCCCTAGGAGACTCCACAAGGCCACGCGGCCAAATCCCGAAATGCTCGCGGTATCCATTCGCTGCCCAACCGTCTTTGTATCCGCGCTCTCTGGCAAGGAATAACATCCCAGAGTAGAATTCCTGCTTCTCTGCGTGTGTCGGCTCCGCTTTCTTTTCGCGCTTCTCTTTAGTAGCCTTCTCATATTCCCACTGAGTCATCTCAACGAGTACCGCCGGAATGAAATCTTTTGCCATACCCTTGAGTTCAGGGGGGATGCCGCATCTCGGACAGATGGGCTTGTTATGCATAAAACCGCATTGCTGGCAAGTGATCTGCACTTTCTCGGTTTTCTTTCGCTGCTCGTCCAAGTGCTCAACCTGCTCTTTGCCCTTGGCTAATTCCCAGTCTCGTGGCAATTCTAAGCGCCCATGGCGATAAACATTTCCTGAGTGGTCATGGTATTGAAGATTGCGCTTGCCAGTGAAAGGACGCATTCCGCGCCCACCGGATTGCAGGTACTTGATAATGCTTTTCGAGGGAGCTGCATCAACGATGCAATCTATGCAAGGGATATCCGTTCCCTCGACATAAACCATCGCATTGCAAATTACCTGAGTCTCGCCAGAATTGATTTCCGCAAACACCCGATCCCGAATACTATTGTCCGTTTCGCCGTCGATGTGTACGGCCTTTACACCTGCCGCTTTGAACTGATTCATTAGGTGGATGGAATGCGCTACGCCAGAAGCAAATACCATCGTCCTCCGATCACAGGCATATCGCTTCCAATTGTCAACGATGTCGCCTATCAGAACCGTGGCATTCATCACGGCTTCTAGTTGCGCTTTGTTGTACTCACCGGCCGTCAGCTTGACGCCAGTCACGTCCGGTATAATCCCTACCCGATAATCCACAGGGACTAGATATCCGTGGTCGATTAACCAGGGCATATCGGGAGTTCTCACCATTCGGTCAAAAATGTTTCCCAAGCCAAAGCCATCAGTGCGTATGGGAGTAGCCGTTAAACCGAGAACTTTTGCCCCGCTTTGCTTGTAATGGTCAATGATCGCTAGATGGCGGTCCGAACCCGCTCGATGAACTTCGTCTACTACCAGTAATCCAGCTTCCGGGAATCCTTGCTGCTTCCGCCGCGCCCAAAGGGTATCTATCGAGGCCACCTGTACGTCAAGCCACTGCATTGGAGCATGGTCAGCCATGATAATGCCAGCCTCAATATCAGCATCAGCCAGCTTTGTAAGAGTTTGCGCTACGATCTCGCGGCGGTGGGCAAGAACCAGAACCCGCTCTTTCGCGTGCTCTCGGCGCATGGCTATCAGGTGCGCCCCAGAGATCGTCTTGCCCGCTCCCGTCGGAGCTTGTAATAGAACTGCTTGGACCTCTTTGAAGGCCCGCCATACGTCCCGATTTGCCTCTAGCTGATACTCTCTAAGATTTAACATGAGGCCTGCTCGTATGCTGACCCGCATGCCCTAAGTATGCGATGCACGACAGACGGTATATCCGCTTCGACTTCTTCGTTCGTGAACCTGACAACTCTGATCCCGGCCCTTCTCAATATCCGTGTTCTCTGTGCATCTTTCTTGCCGCGGAACAGATGGTACGGGCCATCGACCTCAATAGCCAACCTGACTCGCGGTATGTAAAAATCAACAATGTAGCATTCGGCGGGATATTGGAAGCAGACTTTAAGTTTATGGCGGGGGAGGACTTCTCGGAGGACATTGAGCAGAGTCCGCTCCGCTTTCGTGGCATTGTCGATATTCTCAAGGGCGAACCGTTTAATGCGTGGACTAACTTTGTGCGGATTGTGCAGCTCAGACCGTAACCGCTCCTCCCTCCTCTGGCTCTTTGACTTCTTTCGGACGTGCGGAGGAATCCCGAACTGATATTGCATCGACAACGATCGGTATTCGTCGGCTGATTTGGGCATGGTTACCTATATACCCTACTGATTTAGTAGCCTACAAGATCAAAATCTAAATCAAGACCCTGGTGTTGTTCTTAAATCAAATGCTTGATTCCAGAGCAGGAAAAAGCAGGGGCTACAACCACTGAATTTTCCTGACGCCATGCTTTCATCCGTCGCATGTGTCAGCGTGCAATCGCCTTTATGCACGGCCCCCGCAGGGGTCGTCCCCCTTAACGATGGGCGATGGCGCACGCGCCGCAGGTCACCGGAGCACGCTCTGGGGCGCAATCCCCATTGCCTGCACAGAAAATAGCTACGGGCGCTGCAAAACTCGAATTGATTGAGATTGTCATTCGCCAAGGAGCTAAACGGGACAAGAAGGATTGGGCGGTTCTGGCGGCTCCTTGGCGAGGAATTTAACCAGGGGACCGCCCGCTCCAAATTGTTCCGCGAAACAAGTGTAATCACACTATCAAACCCTTTGCAAGCTAAAAATACAGCGAATCCCGTATTTTTTCCAGCAGAACGTTTGCGTTACTATGTAGGCACTAGCTGCATTAAATATTCCGCACCAAGAGGCTCCGAATGCGATTCTATGACTGGCTGCTACATCTCAAGGCCGATGGCCGCCTGAATCACAAAACCCTGCAACTGCATCAGATCCCAGAACCTTACCTGCAAGAACTCTGGGTGGAAGGTGTCTGCCCTACCGTCCGGGCGGTCATCAATTTCTGCCGCATGGACCCAGAACGATTCAAAGATGCGATGGAGAAGTACGAGCTCGCCGCATAATCCGTGCGCTGGCTGGCCTAGCGTTCGATTCTAGCGAGGTTTAGGCTATGGCCTGCCTCTGACTACCCCGAAAGGCCAAACCGCCTCTAATCGCTTATTCTGCCCACCAAGTCAGCCAGGCCATGTAGCCCGCCGAAATAGCGAAGAAGCTGAAGGCCGCTAGCACCAGCACGGCCGCACAGTAATCCCATGCCGTCCATGGCACACGCGATTTCTGCCGGTTCCGCAGCAGGTAGAAGTCATTGATCTCGGCATCCTCTTCCGGTTTCTCCCATGCCATCATCGCGGTTTCCTTTCGTACGCACTCTTGATTAACTGCTCGACGCTTTCCGTAACAATCTGCCGATTCAATAACTTGCCCAAGTGCATCAAGGCTCCCGATCCGCAGCACTCACAGGCTGAGGCATTCTGCCCGACAGAATCACAATTGACGCATAACCAAAGGCGCGACAAGGGAGTGATCATGCCGCCACCGGGAATTCATGTACCCAGTAACTGTCTGGGATTCTGCCCTGCATTCCAGATTTTGGGCCAGAGTCCTGCTTCACGAATATCGGCACCAAGGAAGTCCGGCATTGATCTACAAGGTCCGTAATCCACCGCAATTGGCAATCACGGTCCGAGCCTGACTCACCGCCCACAATCACCCAGTCAATCGAATGCAGCGGGACGGGAGTCAGGGCTGCAAGTAGAGGCTCAAGCGAAAGGAACCTTACCCTGGCCGGAATCTGTTGCAGGTAGATGATGCGGTCGAAATAGAACTGGCTTTCTACGCTCACGCCAAGCCAGACATTCGGGTAACCATCGCCCCAATCAGCAGGTAGCCGTTCGGCAATCAACTCGGGGCGCTTGGTGAGAATCTGGTACGTCAGATGCGGTGTCTTTCTGATGATCTCCCACGCTTCAGTTCGCCACGCATCCGCCGACTCGATGAAGAAGTCCGACCATGAGCACGTAAACACCATGCGCGGCTCCTTCCATTTAAGTGGTGCATTGAATGTGGTCTTGCTCCGCTGCACCTTGTAGGGATCACGTCCATATCTCTGCATCTCGCGGTACATATAGCAAAACTTGCAGCCAGGTGAAATCTTCGTGCAGCCATACCAAGGATTCCACGTTGCCTCAGTCCAGCCAATATCGGTAATTTCCCCCATTATTTTGCCTCCGTCAGTTCGGTGACTATGGGCCGCGCCGCGGTCAAAGTGTGCAGCATCTCAGCCAGTTCATCTAAGAACTTTCCAACCTCAGCTTCACACTCTGCGATTCGCTCTCGATCCCGATGATGCCGGCGCACGAATAACCGCAAGCCAGGAGTAATCATTTCCTTGCAATACGATCCATAATCAACCCACTCTCGCTCGGGGGCGCAGGCTAACTGCATGTTCATCTGCCAGATATAATCCTCTGGAATCACACCGCCGCGAAGAATCTCGAAATGGTTTTCGGGTTTGAGGTTCTTAAGCTCCAAGAGGCCGATATCGCCCACTTTGGCATCCGGAGAAGCTCCTGCATATTTGATCGTATCGTGCAGGTAAAATCCTCCATTCGTAGTCATCTCCCCAGTTTCGGCTTCATAAGCGGCCAGTGCTGCGGCTTCATCTTCTTGCCCGCGAATCATCCAGTCCGAGACGTAATGTTCCGAAGCTCTTCCGGTTAAATGTTCGCAGGCTAACTCAACCATGTAGTTGTAGCGAGAGGCTTTATAATCGCCTTTCTCCCCGTTCGCTGATTTCTTCTTGAGGCGTGCAATAATATCGTGCATGCGGGAAGCCGTACAAACGCCAACCCGCATACGCAGCCATTCATCCGAGTGCTGATCTACATCAACCCATGGCATTACTGGCCTTCTTTCCGGGGATGCAGCTCCCTATAGCGATCATTCTTGGCCTTTGAATAGAGAGTTTGAGCAGGCTCATCGCCGGTAGCCTTAGCCTCTTGCAGGGCCTCCTGAAAGGCAGTCTTGAGTGCGGTATCATTCCCTGCCGCCATGATCTGATTTGTGCGTTTTTTAACGACTTCCTCTGGCACAGGCTTATAGCTTAGCGTGGCTTCCTCCGGATTCCTGCCGTCATTGTCCATGCCCTCCGCCACAATGCCCGCCGAGGCCAGTAGGGTATACCGTTCCAGATAGGAGGTAGTTGACCCAATTGCTTGCACATTGTTCTTGCCGCCAGAAGTATCAGGAGGGCCGCCTAGAGTAGCCATATCTTCGACATGCCCCGATGCCGTATGCCGAAATACACAGGTCATAATCGTGCGGCCGTTCTCACCCTCGGAGGGGCGCCAGGTATGGATGATGCCCTCTTTCTTCAATTCCACAGCGATCTGCTTGGCTGCCTTGTCGAGTTCCGCATGCCAGTAGGCCGTCTCAGTGCCGTCTTTGTTTTTGTAGGCAACTCGCTTGGTCTTATGGACTACCGGGATGTGCTCTCGGAACCTACCTAGAGCGGCCTCGAATTGCAGCCGCGCATCTTCCCGGCGAGCTTTTGTCATGGCCTCAACCAGCATGGCGAACTGTTCTGCCCCGCCTCCGCGCTCAACGGCTATCTGCATCAGCCGTTCCCACTTGTCGGTCGGCCCTGGCACCGCAATCGCTTCCTGCTTCTCCGTGTTTTCTATTACTTGCTCCACAGTTAAGCCTCCTTTTGCTCAATCTTTTTGCCGTTTATGTCACATTCGTAACAAGGCGCACAGACTCGCGGAGCTTGATCTTTGTCGGATATTGCGGGTCTTTGTGTACAACGATTTCCGAGACTTTAACAGGGCAAGCGACGAACTTAATTCCCTCGGAATCGAATTGATAGCACATGCATGGCATTGGGCAAAAGTGCAGACCACCTCCGCATTCCGCTTTACCGCCATCCCAATCGTCAGCCATCGGGGTAGTGCCAGGAGCATAGGACGTGCCATGCTGGCTTTTCCAGTCTGCCCGCACGATCTTGTAAAGAATGGCTATGCCCTTTACCGGAACTACGCCGTAATTGTCCAGCCATGCCTTTGCGGTAAGCGGGCCTTTATAGGCAATCTGGACCCCTCCGGTAACTTTAGGCTTTCCGTGGATGGTTACGGCTACCTGTTTTGAGGCCATGACTTGCGAGGAACCGTAGGCCATGACTTGCGAGGAACCGTAGGCCGTGACTTGCGAGGAACCGCAGGCCGTGACTTGCGAGGAATCGTAGGCCGTGACTTGCGAGGAATCGTAGGCCGTGACTTGCGAGGAATCGTAGGCCGTGTAAACTCCACTGCGGACAATGGCCGTATCGCCAGCCGCGCATACCTTCTCTAATTCTGCCTGACTGCTAACCTCTACGTCTTTCATGCGATCTCCTCGTCTTCTCTGACTTCCGGCCACTCCAGAAACCAAGCATCCGCCTCGCCCGTCACCAGCCATAGCCGCACATACCAGTACAAGCCATGCAGCCATACCGCCGTAAAGGCCAGATTCCTTATGACTTTCATTTAGTCACACCCCCCCCTTGAGTCCAGATGCCGCTGCAAGGCACCACAGCCTAAAGTCTTATCTACTAAGTCTGTGATTGTGCTGCCATAATGGACCTGCTCTACTGGGCCCAGCACAATATCCACATTGTCGCTCCATTCCCAATCGCCATTGCTGTGCGGCTCGGAATGTCCGACCTTGCCTGCGCAGCGGTAGGTAGAGCCTTCCTCTGTGAGGGTTGCTTTGCACAGCTCTGCCGCATTGCCTTCCGCGACTGGATCGAGGCCGAATGCCTTCGCCATCAACCTGTCAGAGAATGTGCGCGGAGGGCCGTCTTCTACTTCTGCCTGCATCTGCGGGGATTTCTGGAACTCCGCCACGTCGGCAGGAATCTTTGCCGCATAAGAATCCGATGGCGCGGCGACGAACGTCATCCTCATCCCGACCTTGTAACGTCCAACATCCTCCAATGGAATCTTGAAGTGAGCATAGCTGTACTCCGGCGGGTCTTGTTTGGCCGAGTAGCCGTCGAGTTGGAGTTCTCCATGGTCTGCCGAAATGACTATCGCATTGATGGTGAGTTCTTTTGTGATCATTGTGATTGGCCTCGGGAAGCATATTGGCACGAAGCCGGATTGTGTGTCAAGAAAATTCACACATTAGCATTATTTTCTTGACTTACACATTTAGATTGCTGTACGGTCCCTTCCATGAACAGCCCAATCATATATGTCAGGCTGCCAGAGCCGCTCAAGAAAGAAGTTGCGCAGCTGGCAAAGAAGGAGTACCAAACGGTATCCACGATGCTGCGAATGCTAGTCCGCGAGGCTCTAACGGCGAGGAAGGCATCGAAGTGATCAAATCCAGCCCCAAGACTCGCCGCTGCGATCATGCGCTTGCGGCGGCAGCGGAGGGCGTGAAGTGAGGAAGCATGGGCGCAGTGACGCGAATCAGGCCTTAATCATTAAGGCCCTGCGGCAGGCTGGGATATCTGTGCAGCCTTTGCAGTCAGTCGGATGCGGCTGTCCAGACTTACTCTGCGGCTATTTGGGAGCGAATACGCTTCTAGAAGTGAAGGATGCGGCCCAACCGCCCAGTGGGCGAAGGTTAACGCCAGAACAGCAGGAATGGCAGGCAGGATGGCGCGGCCAGGTTAATGTAGTCGAAACGCCAGAACAGGCGATTAGGATTTGCCAATTGCAATCCGAGTTGCCCTTTTGAACTTTAGGGAGGCACAGAAAGCATGAAGCCAAAGCTGAAGCCGCACGAATTTCTCTATGAAGGCAAATTGCCAGAAGAGTTCGATGCGCTCACAGATTGGACCCTAGGCAGCATCAAGCTCCTGCTTAAATTCGCAGAACTTTACCATGAGACCGCTAACGCGGAGTGAGGCACAGAGATGACGACTGAACACATTTTGGGCATGGAACCTGAGAATGTAGCACGGCAGATGATTCGTAACTACTTAAGCCTGAACACCAGAAAAAGCGTTTTGCCTGAATCGTGCGTGAGTTTGATGATGGAGTTTAATGAATGGTTAGTCAGCACCAATGAGACTTACCAGAAACTCGTCCTCGACAAAATCAATACGTCCCTCCCGTCTCCAATGGTAATCGAGCGGCCTAACAGCCCTGCTATATCTGACCTCGCGGAATTAGAAGGCATTATCAGTGAACTTAGGGCACAACTATATAGGGCGAATGCGGCTTACGTGTCTCAGTCGGACTTGCAGTCGCGCCTCCAGGCAGCCGAGCAACGGCTCCAGACTATGCAGGATGCGCTTCGAAGACTGTTGTTTGCATGTAACAACCAGAATCAAATTACAACTTTCGGCGGATTACTAGAGCGAATTCTGGCTGAGGCTGAGAAGGCGCTGGCTGCCAGCTCAAAGTAAAAAATGAAAAGGAGCACCATGAAAGGCTACAAAGGCTTCAACGATAAGCTGCAATGCACGCCCGAAGGCAAAGTGTTTCAATACGAAGTCGGCAAGGAATACGTTGAGCCGAAGGCCGAGCTTTGCCAAACTGGATTCCACTTCTGCGAGAATCCGCTAGACGTGCTGCGTTACTACCAGCCTGCGACCGGGCGCTATGCGGAGGTTGAGGCTGAGGAAGTTTCCGACAAGAAGGAATCGGATTCCAAGCGGGTCTCTAAGAAGTTGAAGATCGTTGCCGAAATCAAGCTGAAGTCGCTGATTGATCTTGGGGTAAAGTTTCTACTGGAGAAGGCTGACAAGCCTGTCTCGGGCGACTCCAGCCCTGCCGCGACTTCGGGCTACTCCAGCCCTGCCGCGACTTCGGGCGACTCCAGCCCTGCCGCGACTTCGGGCTACTCCAGCCCTGCCGCGACTTCGGGCTACTACAGCCCTGCCGCGACTTCGGGCTACTACAGCCCTGCCGCGACTTCGGGCTACTACAGCCCTGCCGCGACTTCGGGCTACTACAGCCCTGCCGCGACGTCGGGCAACTCCAGCC
>Ga0210391_10000257_pt1 | contig 61197 bp, 43 predicted proteins | sample IncBWC12OmetaG_FD_160573 | JGI IMG/M metagenome (GOLD analysis project Ga0210391, IMG submission 160573) | Forest soil microbial communities from Barre Woods Harvard Forest LTER site, Petersham, Massachusetts, United States - Inc-BW-C-12-O ...
CACCCACTGAGACCGCGATCGCGAACCGCAGGGAGCTTTTTCTACTATCGATTCGTGCTTTTTGGGAAGATCCAGCGGACGCTGAGAAAGAGCGGGCTGAAGTAGAACAGATATGGGCGAGACTGCAGCCGTTTATGACGGGGTTCTATGCGAACCTGACTTGTGCTGATCAAAGCGCCATGAAGAGTAACTTCGGTGTGAACCTACCAAGGCTAATACAGATCAAGAAGCAGCATGACCCGCACAACTTCTTTCGACTAAACCCAAACATCCTACCCACATAGGCGCAGTAGGTATTGGAGTTGGGATCTGCTTGCCTCACCCAGAATGTACGCAGCGACTTCGTTGCCTCACGTGAAGCGCTACCGGCGCAGGGAAGCGAAGCGGCGTCGCAAGCACTCAGATACCCGAGGTTCGTACGCCATTGTAGGCAAGCATTTCCCCGTGAGTTGGAGGTTCCCAAAGCCCTTCGACAAAATCGAACATCTCACGAGTGACATCGAACCCGAGTTGGTAAGTCTCTCCCTTGCGAGCGTTTCGCATCTCCACACGCCGCCAGCGCTCTTCTGCGGGGACGTCGATAAAGTGTAGTTGGACGGATAGACCCGCCGCCTGCGCGAGACCGGCAAACTTCGCGCGGCTTTGCGTCTGACTGAAGCCGAGGTCCAGCACGCACGCAACGTTCCGCGCCGCGATCTGCAGCGCCATCTCCCATATCTGCGTCTGACAACGAGCGACGCGCTCCATCGACCATTCCGGATTGAGTGGTTGGGGGGTATCCATCCAGAACAGCGTAGCCATCCATTGATCGATCGAGAATCGGACACCCTTCAGGCGATCGCAGAGCCGCGATGCATAGGTTGTCTTGCCGGCACCCGTCGAGCCGCAGATGAGGTGGATGAAGTGATGTTGCACGGGGCGCCTTCGTCCGTTCCCTTCGGGAACAGATAACACACCGCGATGCTACCGGGACTAATGGCTGGGCGCCATGGGCATGCGGTAAGCTTGGGCTCGATCTCTATGGAGCCCGAGCCTGATTGCTAGGAGCGCATAGTGCCGCTGGTTGTATTGATCGCGCTAAAGTGCCATAGCTCGGTGTCGCCGAGATCGCGCGACGCTCACGCGCAACGTTTGGCGTGATCCATGCGCGCCCTCAAAGGCCTCACGTACTTCGCAATACTTCTGTCCGTTCTCCTAGACGCACGGGCACGGGGGGCGGACGCACCTTCCGTTGAGCAGTGTCCAGGTGCTGCGACCTGGACCCGCACTCATCCGGCTTTCGCGCAATCCCCGCAGTCGGAATCTGGCGACAACAGGGCGATTTCGGAGTACGCGCTACTCAAGGATCTAAAGGTTCGCGTAGAAACCGACCAAGGGGCGCGGAAAAGATGGCTGGCCGATCCCAAGAGCGAGAACCTCGCTCGTTCAGTGGCCGTGATTGATGCGGCAAACCTGACTTGGTTGCGCCAGCTCATTTCTGAGAAGGGATTCCCTACAGCGGCGCAAGTTGGGAGCGAAGGTGTTCACCTCGCGTGGATACTTTTGCAGCATGCAGATCAAGATCCGAAACTTCAGAGCCAGCTATTGCCAGTTCTGGAACAAAGATTTGCGGCAGGCGAATTGGCAGCGAATGACTTGGCTAGGATCACGGACCGGGTTTTGGTGGCGAGCGGTAGGCCGCAACGATATGGCACTCAATTCGATTGGTTTTCCGGCGCGTTCAAATTGCCCGAACCAAGCAGATTGACAGAAATCGACTCCGCACGCAGCCACGTAGGTCTAATGCCTTTAGCCGATTACGTCTGCACGATTCGCAAGGCACGCGAAAAAGTGAACTGAGCGCTGAGGCGACCCGCAACAACATTGACGTGAAACTCACCGTCGAATAGGGTTCGTGCTTCTTAGCTGGAGCAAAACATGGAAGTCAAAGGCGCAACCCTTTTGTACACATTGGCCGGCCTGATGATCACTTTCGCGGGGTTCTCGGCGCTGTTGTTGGCCCTCCGACCGGCCGCTGGAGCGAGGTTGTCGCTGCTCGACAGATACCTTGCAAAAACGGTCATGACGTACATTTTCGTATTGACGGCGGGAGCGCTGCTGCCGGCGCTATTTGCGCTCTACGACATTCATGAGACGTGGATTTGGCGAGGCTCTGCTGTGCTTTTCGCATTGCCGATGCTGTCTCTTCAGGTCACCTATCCGCGCCGACGCCGCAAGGTGGTCGGCGACGGACCGCCGCCCGCAATATTCGCGGTCTTCGTTGTATTCGGCTCCGCAGTGACACTGGCGATGCTTGGCTACGTTTTAGCAGGCCTCCCATATAGCGCGGCAGCCTACATCATGGCGTTAACGATCGACTTCTTTACGGTAGTTTTCGGCTACTTGATCGCGCTCGATGTCATTATGCAACAACCAGTGGAAGTGTCGGAGCGGCCGGCGCCGCGGAGTTAGGGACACCGGTAAGCCGCGCCCCATTTATCCAGCTGGGACCGGCGCGACGAGCACGCGGTCGGTTTGTCGATCTTGCCCTACGAAGAAATCGTGGCTGCCACGGTCGACGAAGCCGACTTTTTGGTAGAAGGCGATGGCGCGGGCGTTGCGTTCCCAGACACCGAGCCAGAGGGTCTGCCCACCGAATTCGCGCGCGGCGGTGTGCGCGGCGCACATGAGTTGTTGCGCGACGCCTTTGCCGTGAGCAGGGCGATCGACGTAGAAGCGATGTAGCTCGACGGGGGCGTCGATGTGGATGCCGGGGGGTGGGCCTTGATGCTTAACCTGGGCGAAGGCGACGAGTGTAGTGTCATGAAACCCTAGCAGCGTGACCATGTCGGGATTCAATAGCTCCCGGGTCTGCTGAGCGATGCCAAAGGCGTTGCTCAAGTGGGCGCGCAGATCCTCGGGTCGATTGTGGGGCCCGAAAGTCTCTTCGAAGGTCCGGGCGGCGAAGGCGGCAAGGGCCGGAGCGTCGGATTCGACGGCGATGCGGATTTGAAGGGAATCGGATTTGAGCATGCGTGCCGATCGATGGTCAGTATCCAATCAGCGGGGGGCGCTTTTTGAGAATCCACTGCTCAACCGATGGGCGCCGCCATTGGTGTGTGGCGTAGTCGATGAGTCGCTGTGGTACGGGGTCCCCAAGCACGATCAGGCGCTGTAGCATCATCGCTAGGTCCACATCGGCGATCGACCAGGCGCCGAAAAGATTGTTGCTGCGACCGTCGAGCAAGGTCAGCGCCGCTGAGAATAGTCGCTCGGCGGCGTCACGGGCAGCCTCCGATAGTGCCGGCCGCCTGGCGCCATTGAACACGACAAAAGTCGGTCGCTCGTCGCGAATGGGCATGAGGTCGCTGCGCACCCAGGCTTGGATTTGGCGGGCTCGCGCGCGGTCGCGCGGGTCGGTGGGGTAGAGGCGCGCGCCGTCAAACGTCTCGTCGAGGTATTCGCAGATTGCCGACGACTCCGAAAGGGCGAAGCCGTCGTGGATGAGCGTCGGGATTCGTCGGGTGATCGACGTTCGGGCGAAGTTCGGATCGTGATTGGCGTGAGCAGCGAGATCCATAGACTGGATTTCGAAATCCAAGCCTTTCTCGATCAGACTTACGAATACCACCAGGGCGTAGGGGCTCGCGAAATTGGCATCGACGTGAAGGAGCATGGGCGTACCTTGAGACAAATCGGCATTCTAGCAGTGCCGGTCGTCAAGTGCCGCTACGGGGTCTGGGCCGAGTCTTAATTTCAGTCACGAATCGAATTGACGTGTCGCTCGAGCCCTTCAACCAGTGCGTCAAATGTAACTCGGCAGCGCGGGCTGTTGCGAAGATCCTTGTGCATCGTGATCCAGGTTTCCAACGGCAGAGATACCTGTTTCGGCAGAACCCGCACAATTTCATCGTTACGGTGAACGATGGCGGCCTGGCAAACGCCAATACCGGCACCTGATCGAATCAACGCGAGTTGCGCCAGATTGCTATCGGTCCTTATCGAAAAGGCCTCTCGCCGCCAGGAGCTGAAGGTCTTGCCGGCGTCGCGAATGAATGCCGTCGTTTCGTCAAATCCGATGAGCGCGTGATTGGCAAGGTCCGCAATGTTTTTCGGTGTACCACGCCGGGAGAGGTAGTCCCGATGCGCATGCAGCCCCACCACAATCCGGCCCACACGCCGAGCAACCAAGAGCTCTTGTCGAGGACGCATCATACGAACGGCAATATCCGCCTCCCTGCGCACCAAGTCTTGAACGCGGTCCGTGAGTGCGAGTTCCACCGCGAGACCGGGATGCAGCTCACGCAGGCGTGCAATGATGGGCGGCAGGATTTCAACACCGACCACATCGCTGGCGGTGACCCTGACGCTGCCGCTCACTCCACTGCCTTGGCTTGCGGCGGCGCGCTCCAGCGCTGCAACCGTACTCTGCAATGATTCGGCGTACATACGCAGCGACTGTCCGGCTTCGGTGGGCAGAAATCCTGTCTGAGACCGCGTAAATAAGGCAAGTCCCATTGACCTTTCCAGCGCTGCCACGTGGCGCCCGATGGTCGGCTGTGCCACGCCCAGTGCCCGAGCTGCCCGGGACAGCGATCCGTGGTCCAGCACGCCGAGAAACGAGCGGTACAGTTCCCAGCTGATATTCGAGGCCATGCATAAATGTATAGCATGACGCATGTATTAAGCAATTCCATTAGTGCTAGATCGAGCTCAGGATTGCTCCATCGACAACAGGAGACAAACGATGGGCAACACAAACACTGTATTGATCTTGGGTGCGACCGGCAGCATTGGTGGTGAATTGGCGCGTCAGCTCAAAGATGGCGGCTGGAATGTCCGGGCACTACAACGACGCGGCGCGCAGCCAATCGAGACACGAAATGGAATCACGTGGTTCCGTGGCGACGCGCTAAACGCCCAAGACGTCATGAGGGCAGCAAACGGCTGCTCGGTGATTGTTCATGCGGTCAATCCGCCGGGATACCGCCGTTGGCCGGAACTCGTACTACCGATGCTGGATAACAGCATCGCGGCTGCAACAACGTTGGGTGCCACCCTCGTGTTGCCGGGGACGATCTATAATTTCGGCCCTGATGCGTTTCCGGTGCTCACTGAGGACTCACCGCAGCACCCTGCCACGCGCAAAGGCGCCATTCGAGTCGAGATGGAGAGGCGGCTCTTTGCGGCGAGCAGAAGCGGGGCCCGTGTCCTCATTGTGCGCGCCGGCGATTTCTTCGGCCCTATGGCAGGAAATAGTTGGTTTTCGCAGGGCCTCATCAAACCGGGCAAGTCAGTGAAGACGGTAAGCGATCCCGGCGGGCAGGGTGTTGGCCACCAGTGGTCCTACGTGCCTGACGTCGCGCGCACCATGGTAGAGCTTCTTGCGCGCCGCGATTCGCTCGAGTCGTTTGCGACCTTCCACATCGCCGGTCATTGGGATGCGGACGGCTCGCAGATGTCCGAATCGATCCGGCGCGTGGTGGAACGCAGGAGCGGTCAGGCGCCGCGGGTCACAGCCTTCCCTTGGTGGCTGATATCGCTGGCTTCACCCTTCGTAACAACGTTTCGCGAGATGCGCGAGATGCGCTATCTGTGGCGTACCCCCATTCGCCTGGACAACTCTCGTTTGATCACGGTGTTGGGGAAAGAGCCGCACACACCGCTGGATGAGGCGGTGGAGGCAACGCTGATCGGCCTGGGATCACTGCCTCCGGCCCGCACACCTGCCGGCGCGTCGCCTCACCGCGCGTAGCTGTGGACTGACCAAAATGAAACAACTCCAATCGTGTGCAAGGTGGATCGCCGGCGAACTTCAAAGTCTCGGCGCAATGTTCGATCCCGAGATACTTCAATGGCCGGGAGGATCTGTCATCGCGTTGGCTCTCTTGTGCTGTGCGGCGGTGTCGCTTGCCCTGGGATTTGGGCGAGCGGCACGGGCTCAAATGGCTTAGCCGGATCGCGTCCCGGCAAATTGACATCGTGTTCAGTCTGGTTAATACTTTCCTAGATGGAAAACCGTCACAAGAACCTGGATCGCACCTTCGGCGCGCTGGGTGATCCGACGCGACGCGCTATCTTGGGGAGCCTCGCACGACGCGCCAGTGCGTCTGTAAGCGAATTGGCGGCACCCTTCGCCATCAAACTGCCCGCCGTAATGAAGCATCTAAGCGTCCTCGACGAAGCGGGTCTAATCACCCGCTCGAAATCCGGGCGCGTAGTGACGGTTCGCCTCAGACCGGAATCCATGCGCGAGGCAATGGCATGGTTGCACAGTCAGGAGCGCTTCTGGTCCAAGCGTCTGGACAAGCTTACCGCCTATGCCGAGCGCAAAGAATTGGAAGCCCAGAGCAGGAAGTAGTGACCAGTCTTACTCTTGTACGGCACATCAAGGCTGCGCCGGAAATCGTGTTCGAGGCCGTCACGACGGCAGAGGGCATCGCGCATTGGTGGGGCCCGGACGCGGGCCCCGTGCTTTTGTCGGAATCCGATCCGCGCGTCGGTGGGAAGTATCGCCTGCGCTTCCGCAAGTTGGATTACACCGAACACGAGTGCAGCGGTGAGTTTCTGGTGGTCGACCCGCCGAGACGAGTCGCTTTCACCTGGCGCTGGATAGTGGGCGGCGCCGATCCCGGCGAGTCGCGAGTCGAGATTACATTGCGGGCAATCGGTGATGGCACGGAACTGACGTTTTCCCATTCACTCCTGCAGGACGAGTCGGCCCGCCTTAGCCACGAAGGGGGTTGGACCGGAGCATTGCACAAATTGGGAGCCTATCTCGCGAAGGGCGCGCCCGTTTGATCGCGTGTTCAAACCATCTGGGATTCTGCCGCGTTCGAGACATTTGAGCGAGATGGTTCTGGATTGCCGCTGGTACGCGATGAGGTAGTCGATGGATCGAAGAGCCAAGTGACCGTGCGGGTCCGAATGGATCCGGCGCGTGCACTGCCGCGCAGGTGCGGCACCCGCCAGAAAAGTTTACTTCCACGTCGCACAAGATGGCCTCGCACATGGTGAAGCCTACGCGATCGTCGAGGTGTCTCTGAACCGCTGCTCCAACCGGATTTATACTCCGGCAGAAGAGGGGCAAAGACTTCGATTTGCTCCAGGAGCGCCGTTTTTCCGGACCTTGCCCGTGCTCTGTTAAGACGCTCGAGCATCAGAGGGCGACGCGGCAGGCCGGGACGAGTCGCGAGGAGCAAAAAGAAGGCCAACAATACAGGTATATCGATCGCGATCGTACCCAGCGCGTGATGAGCGAGGGCCATGGCCTGTACAGACGTCAACTGCGCCCTCTCGTAGTAATCCTGCCAGGAGCGCTCGAAACGGAAGCGAAAGCAGCGCCTCAAGATATCCGCATCCCCGACAGCTTTATCCGATACGCAAATTGAAGATCGTTGCTGCCAGCCGAAGACCTCCGGATCCTCGCCTTCCCGTGCATCGAAATCGAAGTAAGCTTCCATGCTGCTGGAAAGTACGTGCAATTCCGTCTCGCCGGCTGCCCAGAACGTTCTCAACAGGCCGCGGCGTCCTTGGGGAGTGGATTGAATGAACACACCCCGCCGGCCCGAGCAGGTCGAGTCAACAGGGTTTTTGAAACCGTAACGTGCCAGCTCGTTCCGCCAAGGACCTTCGGTCCATTCGACCCATACGCGCTCTGCCGGCACGTGCAAAAGGTCGGCACAGGCGAGTGTACTCGCGCCTTTCGAATACGCGAGCGCCGTACACAAACTCGTCAGCTCATCGCTAAGGACATATCGTGTCGCACAACTGTTGATGTCTTTGGCGAACGCGGCCGCATTGTTTAACTGCGTGACCGATCCGTCCTTCGTGTTCTCAACGATGAACGGAGTTCGACATTGCGCGATACGATCAGCCAATCTCATCCCTCAAAATTAGCAGCACCGCAAACCGGCGGAACCACTTTGGGATGACTCGAGCCGCCATCGTGATGAACCCGTCCATTTCCGAGATGGACGTATGGACCTCTACGACGCAGCGCCCCCATAACGCTTCGACAAGGCTGGCAGTGGGATAATACGCAGAATCGAATTGCGAAAGGCGGCGCTCGAATGCAGGCAAGCACCGGAGATTAAGGTTAGGGCGAATGTTCCATGACCTGTCACCTCGGCATACGCCACTGCGGCGGAATTCACCAGCAGTGACCGCCCGATGCGAATAAAGCCAAGCTCCGCCAGCTGCATCGACAGACGCTTGATCGAATCGCGGCTTAGGTATTCCACGTCGCCGGCGCGCAGGGTTACGTAGTTGCCGTCCGCCTCGATGTAGTCGATTGACTTCGGGTCGAGCGGGTACAGTCGCCTTTGTCGCTCACCCACCAAAAACCGTGGACCGTACCCGGGTAACGCGTCATTGAGTCGATTACGGGCGCGAGTCATTGTCCGGTTGAATCGCCTTGCAGCCACCGGCATCACGAAGTAGTCAAATGCGCCCTCGTCGAATGCCCTGTTTGCGTGATCGGCGCAGTTCGAAACCATGATGCCCAAAGGACGGCTGCCCGCCGCCACCGCTCGCAATAGCTCGAAACCGGACATATCCGGTAACTCCACATCGAGGAGCATGATGTCCGGGTTTAGTGTTCCCGCCGCGTCTATAGCCGCCCTGCCGCAGGCGGCTTCGCCGACCACTTGTACATCGTCCCTGCACTGACAGAGCCCAATCAGGCTATCTCGCGCATGGACTTGGTCGGCTACTATCAATACTTTCACGTGTGTTCTCGGACGTAAGGGCTACCACGGCGTTAGCTCTGCCCCTTGCTGACTGCAGATGGAAAGCTGGATTGCGCGCCGAAGTAGCACTCGATGGCCTCGAGCTTGTCATTTCTGAGCCGGAGATACTCCACGTTGCGGAGTGCCTTGCCGTTCTTGGTCCGACAAACGTACATCACAAACGCTTCGTTGCCGCTTCCAATCACCCGCTCCAGATCAAACCGCTCGATAAAGTCAATCTGCGACTCCCAGCATCGCGTTTTGAACGTGCTCTTATTGATGTGGTCATCGTTGTTCGCGCTCGTAAATGTGAAGTCGTCTGCCAGCAGCATGTCGACCGGGCGCCAGTCCTTTTTCTCCCATGCCGCATACCATTTGCGGATAGTCTCGTCGTTTTTCCGACTCAGTCCTGTCTCCGCGTTTCCACTTGCTACCAGGGGAATGCCCGTTGCTGCAACCAGTGCGCAGGCGCCTGTCCCGAGCATCGTCCGGCGCGACATTGTTCTCTTTTTCATGACTCGTCTCTCCCTTACATTACCCGCCTCGGGCATGGTCAGTTCTTCCGGCCGGCCCTCTTCCCCGGCCGGCGAAACAGCAATTCAACATAGCGGCGTAGGTGGTCGATGCTCGCTTCGACCACCCTGGCGTTGCCCTTGGCCTTCGCCAGAATGAATGCGCCTTGGAGCACGGCTTGCGTGTGCAGCGCGAGACTTCCGGCTGTCCATGGCCCACGGATGCGATAAAGCTTCATCGCATCGGCAATGTCGGATTCCACATCGGCGGCATGATCGCCGATGGATGCATCGCAGGCGTGTCGAATGTCGGGGTGGGTTCCATATGCTTCCTGGAGCATCGTGCCCGCGAGACAGGTGAACTCTGCAACCTCACCGCGCAGCATTGCCTTGCGATAGTCGAGGTAACCGAGGACGCGATCAAGCGGATCGTCGAATCGGTGGTAGGGGGCTGCGGCGAAAAGGGCGCTGCTCAATTCCGACCAACGATTCGCGGCGGCCACCGCGAGCGAGTCCTTGCTTGGAAAGTGATGAAAGAACGCACCCTTCGTCACGCCGGCACCGGCACAGAGTTCGTCGACGGACGTTGCGGCGTAACCCTTCTCGCGGATGATGGAGATGGCCGCATCGAGAAGCTTGCTACGCGCACCGCCCGACGGCGACGGCTCGATAGGTCGTGGACTCATACAATTAGCGTACCAACCAGTTGGTATGTAGTCAAGATCGAGGGACTGACTACGAGACGGTGCGGCCGCAACGCCTCTCCTCGGCGTGCAACTGCGAATGGACGAAGGTGAATTCGGCGCCTGCAGGAACGGCCAACACCTTCCTTCGCGCATGGTACGGCCCAGCCGTTCTTGAAGGTTCACCATATGGGAAAGTATTAGCCAAGAAGCCCGAACTGTCAATCGCTCGCGCAGTGATTCTTGCGAAGCGATGGCTTGCCGGCCGTTGCGATGCGCTCTTGGGCGCTGCAGGGCCGGGCTTCAGCGTACAAACAGCGCCTGTTCACCGAAGATCGTTGCGTTTGTGCAATCCGCGTCTCAAGCGAGAGAGGCATGGAAACAAGTTCCCATGAGTGACCAATCGCGAACTAGTGGACGGCACATGCGGTACCGGCACGTTCGTCCCTCAATCAGCGCTATTCGTCACGCAACAGGTGTCCATCATCCCATTTTCGTACTCGCCACTTTGCCGCCCGCTATTGTGTACCGCATCAGGGCGATGTCCGTGTGGCTTGCATGTTGTGACACCACAACGAGTGTTTTTGCAAGTGCAAGCACGCTGACACGTATGGAACATTTCGGGAGAAATTAAATGAGAATGGGGAAGCTGCTGAGTGCCGTGTCGCTTATGAAGCGGTTCACAATTGTCTTGTCGGCCTGTGTATGCATTGTTGCCCTAGAAATGCCTGCCGTTGCGCAGCAGGCGCCCAAGGTGGCTGCGGCGGATACGGAACCGGCCTTGGAAGAGGTGGTCGTCACCGGATCGCGCATCGCCGCTCCCAATGAGGTGAGCACGAGCCCCATCCTGGCCATCTCCTCGCAATCGATCAAGGTATCGGGCAAAACCGACATCACCGATCTCATCAACCAGCTGCCGCAGATCTTCAGCAACGAGCTCGGTCAGGATTTGGGCAACACGACTTCCGGCCTGACGACCGCCGGCGGCGTGGCCACCGCCGACCTGCGCGGCTTAGGCCCCGCTCGCACTCTAGTGCTGATCGACGGCGTTCGGCTCGGCGTCGGTTCACCCAACACGGCCATTGCCGAGCCGGCACCCGATCTTGACCAAATTCCCGTGGGCCTGGTGGAGCGCGTCGAAGTGGTCACGGGCGGTGCGTCCGCGGCCTACGGTTCGGATGCCATCGCCGGCGTCGTCAACTTCATCATGAAGAAGAACTTCCAAGGCTTCGAGGTCGATGGTCAGGTGGGCGAGAACGACCACGATAACCACAATGGCTGGGTACAAAACCTGGCGACGCAGTTCGGGGCAACTCCCGCGACGGGCAATGTTCGGGACGGGCGCAACAAGAACTTCGATGTGCTCATGGGCACGAATTTCGCCGAGGGACAGGGCAACGTCACGGCGTACCTGAGCTACCGTCATGCGGATCCGGTCTACAGCAGCTCTCGCGACTTCGGATCCTGTGAATTGCTGCCGAACTTCAACCCGAACGGCACGATCACCAGCGTCGCCTGCGGCGGCTCGTCGAACTCGAACTGGTTCAACCCGGCGACGGGTCCTAACATTGGTACCGTATATAGTGTGTCCGGGCATAGCTTCGTCCCCTGGGGGACGCCGGGCACCAATCCTCCGGCCTCCTTCAATTCCCAGCCATTCATCGACCTGAGCCGGGAAGACGACCGCTACAACGCCGCCTTCATGGCGCATGACGAGGTCACCGAAGCCTTCCAACCCTACATGCAGTTCTTCTTCATGGATGACAAGACGCACCAGGTGGTGGCACCGGCGGCGCTGTTCAAGGATGCCAATATCCTCGATCCCACGGGTGCCGGCGATTACTACACGAATTGCAGCAATCCGCTGTTGAGCGCGCAGCAGGCAAGCATCCTCTGCACGCCGGCCCAGATTGCGGCCGACAAACTCAATCCCGGATCGGCTCTGGCGCAGATCGAAATTGGGCGCCGCAATGTGGAGGGCGGCGGTCGCTCCACCGACTTCGAGCACACCAACTATCGTGCGGTGGTCGGCGCCAAGGGCGACTTCGCGAATGCCTGGAGCTATGATGCCTATGGGCAGTACTTCTACACGAAATTCACCGACTCCAATCAGGGGTATCTGAATTTTCAGGCCGTCACGAATGCACTCCTGGTGACCGGTACGGCGGCCAACCCGAAATGCATCACCGGCAGCACCCAGGGCTGTGTGCCCTACAATATCTGGTCCGATGGCGGGGTGACTCCGGCGCAGCTCGCTTATCTGTACGAACTCGGCACCGCCCAGGGTGCATCGACCTTGAAAACCATGCACGCCGATATCACCGGCAAGCTGGGTGAATATGGCATCACCTCTCCCTGGGCCACCGAAGGACTGGGTGTGAACATCGGTGCCGAGCATCGCACGGATCAAGAATATCTGGAGCCGGACGCCGCGGAGGAGAGTGGCCTGCTGTCGGGCTTCGGCAGTGCCGTGGCACCGATCAACGACGCGATCAGCGTGTCCGAGCAATTCTTCGAGCTGCGGGCGCCCATCGCGCAGGATAAGAGCGGCGTCAAGGAGCTGGTGGTCGACACGGGTTATCGGCATTCCAACTACACGACGGTAGGCGGCACCAATACCTACAAATTCGAGGTGCAGTACGCGCCCATTGCGGATTATAGGCTACGTGCCTCCTACGATCGGGCCATCCGCGCGCCGTCGGTGGCCGAGTCCTTCATCCCGCCCATCGTCGGGCTGGCCGCGGTCGGAGGCGATCCCTGCGCACCGCCCATCCAGTACACGCTGCAGCAGTGCGAGCGCACCGGTGTGACGCCCGCCCAGTACAACAACGCCTCCATTCCGCAGGGCGTGGCCGCGCAGCTGTCGCAACAGACCAGCGGTAATCCCGATCTGAAGCCGGAACAGGCCGATACCTACACCGTGGGCTTGAACTTCGCGCCCAGCCAGATCGCGCATCTGACCGGCAGCATCGATTACTTCCACATCCAGATCAAGGATGAAGTGGGAGTGATTCCCTATCTCGACATCCTCCAATTCTGTGCCGACTCCGGAAGCCCCGTCTATTGCAGCCAAATCGTGCGTCAACCGACCACGGGCAGCTTGACCGGCAACAGCAATGCGGGCGGCGGCTATGTCATTCAGAAAAACTACAACTTGGGCACCGCGATCTACAGCGGCATCGACGTGGTGACCAACTACAAACTGGATCTACCACCGGGATTTGGCGATGTGGCATGGGCGTTGAACGGTGCCTACATGCTGCATAACGAAACTCAGCCGATTCCCGGGGGCGTGACCTATGACTGCGCGGGCCTGTTTGGCGCCGTCTGTCAGACCGTCAATCCGCGCTGGCGTCATACGTTGCGTACCACCTGGGAAACTGCCTGGAATGTGTCGGCGTCCGTCACCTGGCGCTTCCTCGGCTCGGTCACGCAGGACGGTGACAGCCAGCAGCCCGGTCTGGCGGGCGCGGTCTTTGGTCCTGGTGTATTCGATGAATTCAACTATCGAATCCCGAGCTACAATTACATCGATCTGGAAGCCACCTGGGATGTCAACAAGGTGCTGCAGATACGGGCCGGGGCGAACAACGTGCTCGACAAGGATCCGCCGGTTGCGGAGGCCTACATTGTCTCGGGCGGTGCGGCCAACACCTACGGCGCCTACGATATATTCGGCCGCCAGCTATTCATAGCTTTTACGGCGAAGTTCTGAAACGCGGCAATTCGTCATCGCAATTCAAAGCGGCCCTACGGGGCCGCTTTCACACGGTGGCTTCGTAGAGGAGTTAAAGGGAGATAGGGATGCGACCTCATGAGGCTCTCGCTCTCATCATTTGTGCGGCGCTTGCAGCGGCCTGCTCGAGTCAGTCGCGTAGCACCAAGCCAGTGGCCGTGGCAGAGGTACCAGCCGCCGCCGGCACGTCGACATCGGCCACCGCCGCGACGGCAACCGCCGCGACGGCAACCGCTGGGACGGCAACTGCAGCGGCAGCGACCGGCGCAGCGGCAGCGACGAACCCCGCCGCCGGCGACGTCGATCCCGCCCTAGTCAAAGAAGGCTATCGGGTGGTGAGGCGTCAAGGCAAGATTCTCTACTGTCAAACGCAAACGGTCACCGGGACGAAGTTCGGCAATACGGTGTGCAGGACGGCGGAGCAGATTCAGGAAGAGAAACGCGAAACAGAGCTGTCCCAGCGGCAGCTGATTAGATCGGGTCCCGCGTACTGCGTGGGGACTCAGTGCGCTAAATAAGGGCGGATCACTTTATTCGTGTGACGTTGACGCTGGCGTTGCGTCCCGTCAAAGATACCTCGTAACCGCCCATGACTCTGCGCGAAATGGTCACCACGTCGTTCGCTTTGAATTCGAGCGCCGAATCTTCCTCAGTCGTGCGCCAGACCTGACCGTTTTCCAAGGTCAATCGGTAGAGTCCATGCGCGAGCGGCGTCGCTTGCTGGACGTGCACCGTCATGCTTTTCGGCAGATCCGCTTGAGAATTGGGATGCAATGCGCCGCTATCGCCAAATTTTGCCAGGGGCTCGGTCTTGCCGGCGCCGGGCTGCTCCGCGGCCGGCGGCTTCGAAACGCCGAATGCCGCGTCATAACAGGACAGGCGCGCAACGTCGTCGCCCAACCGGGTGCATGCTTGCGCAGCTTTCAGATCCTGGGCACGCGCACATCCAAGCGCCAATATGAACCACAAGCCCATCGCAGAAGATACTTCTCGCATGCCTCGAAGTGCCGATGCCGACCGACGGTCAGTGTTGAACAGAGGATTCTCCCAAAAGCAACAAACGCGGTTACTCGAGACATCGGCGCCGGCTAATTACGCCGGTATCCGGCCATAATTGCGCCGCTCCTCGAACGCTTACCTTACGACAGTACAGAGTACTTTTGTCGACTTGCAATCAGCCTTCATCACGCGCCCAGCGCTACTCATACCATTTTCATTCTCGTCAGTTGACCGGCTGATATCGTCCCTCGGATCAGAGCGATGTTCGATTGCCTTTCTTTGTCGCGATGCCACAACGGAAGTCTCGGCATCCTGCGATGCGCCTGCACTACCGCGGCGCCGCAACACATGTCGTTCAAAAAAGAATAGAAGGGGGTGCGTAGTGTACAAGTCACCAGGACAGAATTCCTCGGCTTCCGGCCGACCGTCAAATCTCGTCGTGCACTGCGTGCGTCGAGGCATACTAGCGGCGATCGCAATTGCGGCGACCCTGCTGAACTACTCCCCTGTCAGCGCACAAGAGTCGCAACCTAAGTCCTCTCAGGGACCGGAGCTTCAAGAGATCGTCGTCACCGGATCGTTGATCAAGCGCACCGATTCGGAGACGCCCAGCCCGGTGCAGGTCATCAGTGCCACCGATCTTTTGAACAGCGGTTATACGAACGTATCGGATGTCTTGCGCAACCTGGCGGCCAATGGGCAGGGTACGCTGAACCAAGGATTCACCGAGGCCTTCGCCGCCGGTGCGTCCGGCATCGCGCTGCGCGGTCTGACGGTGGGCGGCACGCTCACCCTGATCGACAGTGAACGCATGGTGGCCTATCCGCTCAGCGACGACGGCCAGCGCAGTTTCGTCGACGTCACCGCCATTCCGTTCAACGCCATCGACAGCGTCGAGGTACTCAAAGACGGCGCCTCGGCGCTGTACGGCGCCGACGCCATTGCCGGCGTGGTCAACATCAAATTGAAAAAGACCTTCGTCGGCTCGCAGTTCACCGCCGAGGCGGGCTCGACCCAGCACAACGACGGCCACACCATGCATGTGGCGGCAATTGTGGGTTGGGGCGATCTGCAAAGAGACGGCTACAACATCTATGCGACTCTGGACTGGCACCGTCAGGAGGAGATTCTTGGGGCTAATCGTCATGGTCCGTGGGCGAACCTCGACTGGAGCGGCCTGCCGGGGGGGATAAACTCGACTCCGGGCTCACCCACCGCGGCTTCCTTTGTCTATCCGGATAGCATCCAGGGCTATCTCATCAATCCCACGACGCCGAATGCTGCCGGTGTGTATCCGAATGGTTTGCCAGGGAGAGTGTTCCTGAAGCAGGGCCCGCAGCCGGGCTGCGATAGCGAGGCTGCCCAGGCCGCCGGCCAATGCGAATTCTCGTTTCCGGGTCAGATACAACCGCCCACGGAGCAGACAAACTTTCTGACCAAGATGACAAAGGCGCTCGCCAACGATTGGACATTGACCGTTACCGCATCCCTATTCGACAGTAAAGCCGAACAGCTTGCACCGCAAACCCCCCCATTCGGCCATGCGCTCAGTCAGACGGGACAGGAGAGTGGCTCCATCCAGAACATCGGCTTCGGGCCCGGCGTCGGGCCGAACCTCGTCGTTTACCCAGTACTGTCGTTGCCGGCCAATTCTCCGCAGAATCCGTTCGGCACTGCCGCCAATCTGGTCTATAGCTTTCCGGATATTGGGCCACTGGTGACCGACGTGGAGACGACCACTTACCGCTTGTTTGCGGATGTCAGGGGGACGGCTGCCGGTTGGGACCTCGATGCCGAAGTGGGCCTGATGTACGCAAAGATGAGCGACCATATCGCCGGCTATATCGAGCCAGGCATTGCACAAGCGGATCTGAATAATCTTTCGTACATTCCGGGCGTGAATACCAACGGTACGGCCCTGTTTGCACCGGTCGAAGTAACCGACCCGTCGAGCACACTCGACGTCATCGATGTGCACGGTGCGCGCCCATTGGTCGAGATGTCGGGTGGGCCTTTGACGCTCGCGGTCGGTGCGCAGTACTTCCACAAGGCGCAGAACTATTCGGATCCGCCGACGGTCATTTCCGGGATACAGGAAGGCGCGCCCGCGTTTTCGGTGGGATCGCAGGACGATACCGCGGGCTTTCTTGAAATTGGCGGCAAGCCGTTCAGACAGCTCGAGGTGAACGCAGCGGTGCGCTACGACCACTACGACACCTATGGCGGCTCGGCGACCCCGAAGTTCGGCGTCAAATACAGTCCTGTGGGCATGTTTACGGTTCGCGGCACCTGGGGTAAAGGCTTCCGCGCGCCGTCGATCTCGGAATCGGCGGTCGCCGGGACGGCCTTTGGAGAAGGTAACACCAACGACCCGGCTCTCTGTCCCGGCGGCGTCGCGAATGTGAAAGGCACCTTCAACGCGCTGTGCTCGTATCCGGCGGTCGGCGTCAACGCATCCAACCCGAATCTGAAGGCCGTCACCTCGACGAATGCGACGTTCGGCGTCATCTTCGAGCCCACGCCTCTGTTCAACGCGTCGGTGGATTACTATCGAATCCAGCTAAAGAACGACATCATTTCGGCATCAGCAGCCGGCGGCTTTGGGGCGGATTTCACCTCGCTGGTGCGCGGAGCGCCGGCCCTGTTGCCGCAGTGTACCAACACCACCACCAACGGTACGCCCTGCAATACGGTCACCGTGCCGACCAATGTCAACGGCGTGCCCACCGGCTACCCTGCCTACGAATTGATCCCCTATGTGAATGCGGGCATCACCACGACCTCAGGCATCGACGTGGATCTGCGCAGCCGTTTCGACATCGGCGCCGCGGGCAAAATCACCCTCGACCTGAACGTCACGCACATGATCCAGTTCGAGTACGGATATCAGGGCACCACCTATGACCTAGTCGGAACCCATGGCCCGTCTGGCACCTCCGGCGACACGGGCAATCCGCGGGATCGCGCCGTGGCGTCAATGACCTGGGAGAACGGATCATTCTCATCCACCCTATCGGTGAACTACACCAGCTCATTCCACATCACCGATCCGTCGGCGAATTACAATACATGTCTGGAGGCGCTGGAATCCGGAGCGCCGTCGGCCTATGGTTCGGCAATTTCATCCTCGGTTGCGGTTCTCCCCAGCGCCTGGTATCCGTATTGCTCGGTGGCTCATTTCACCGACGTGAACCTGTATGCAAGCTACGCGGCAACCGACCATGTGTCCGTACATGGCTCGATCACCAACCTGCTCAATTCGGATGCGCCGGTGGACCTGCAGACCTACGGCGGCGGCGCCGAGCTCCGCTACGATGCCGCGCTCCACCAGGACGGTGCAATAGGCCGGTTCTTCCTGATCGGCGTGACCGCTAAATTCTAACGTCGAGAAGCTTGCGCGTTGCTGCGTGATCGGCCCCTTCGGGGGCCACTTTTCGAAATCACCTGCCCTCGGGCAAAGACTTCTATGCGGGTGTTGTGGGAAGATGCGCGCAATACTCGCCGGAGAAGAGATAAAGGATGCCTTCCGCTGACGGTTTAACGGCGACCTTGAGCCGCGCTGCCGGCGTATCAATTCTGTTAGTTGCCATCGCGCACGTACCTCACGCCTACGCTGACGCAATCGTTAGTGATGTCACCCAATTAAACCCCGTCCATGTTCGAGAAATAGTCGCGCCCACGAGCGTTGAAGCAATCGTCGCAGCCGTGAAGAATCATACGGGACCCATTTCAATTGGCGGGGGGCGCTACAGTATGGGTGGCCAGACCGCAACCGACGGCGCTCTACAGATTGATATGCGCCGGTTCGCCGAAGTTGTCAGCTTCTCCAGAGAGAGCAAGGTTATCACCGTTCAAGCAGGCATTACCTGGCGCAAGATTCAGGAGTACATCGATCCCTACAATCTGTCCGTCGAGATCATGCAGTCCTACGATAATTTCACCGTAGGGGGTTCGCTCAGCGTCAATGCGCATGGCCGCTACGTCGGACTCGGCCCGATAGTTCTGTCGGTAAGATGGATTCGCCTGGTACTGGCCGACGGATCGGTCGTTACCGCGAGTCCCACAGAAAACTCAGATCTGTTTTTTGGGGCGATCGGTGGTTATGGTGCGCTTGGTGTAATTGCTGAGGTTACACTGCAGCTGACTGACAATGTCCGCGTCGAGGAACACAGCCAGTTGATGCCCTTATCGGCATATCGAGCATTCTTCAACGAGAATGTCCGAAACAACGGCGAAGTCATCTTTCACAACGCCGACATATTTCCCACGGCATTTGACGTGGTGCGCGTGACGTCTTACACGAAGACAGACAAACCCGTAACCACCAGCGACCGACTCACCCCTGCCGATACGGATTACTCCAGCAACCGGCGGGTGATCGAGGTCATTTCAGAGTGGCCTGGTGGCAAGTGGATGCGGCAGCACGTCTTGGATCCTTGGCTTTACCGAAAGTCGGCTGTCGAATGGCGCAATTACGAGGCGAGTTACGACGTGCGGGAACTTGAGCCGGTGTCGCGAAAGCTGTCCACATTCGTGCTTCAGGAGTACTTTGTTCCAGCGCGCCGCCTGGAAGAATTTGTGCCCCGCATGGCTGAAGTATTGCGGCGGCATCACGTTAACGTCGTCAATATTTCAATCCGTCACAGTCAGCCGGACCCGGGGACGTACTTGGCGTGGGCGAGGTCGGAGGTTTTTTGTTTCGTCATCTACTACAAACAAGGCACCAGCGATTCGGCCCAACGGGAAGTGCAGGCCTGGACGCGCGAGTTGATTGACCGCGCGATTGGCGAAGGTGGAACGTACTACCTGCCGTATCAGATCCTTGCTACGAAAGAGCAGTTCTATGCGGCGTATCCCCGCGCGAAGGACTTCTTTAAGCTGAAGAATCGAGTCGATCCGAGCAATAAATTCCGTAATCGTTTGTTGGACGCCTACTACGAGTCCGGTGACGTACCTACACATTAAGGAGACTCAGTCGAGTCGAGCGAGGCTGCGCCTGCCCGCGTCATGTGCCAGACGAGTCAGTTTGATTCTGTCCCCGGCCGAGTCGATACTTACCGCGGTGAACGCAACTGTTGCGTGCCAGGATGTGATACGTCAATGAACGAAGCCTTTATCTGCGATTTCGTGCGCACGCCCATCGGCCGCTACGAGGGTGGTCTGGCGGCGGTGCGCGCCGATGATCTGGCCGCAACCACGATCGGGCAGCTGGTCGCCCGGCATGGCTCCATCGGCGCGGCGGTCGAAGAGGTGTTCATGGGCTGCGCCAACCAGGCGGGCGAGGACAATCGAAACGTCGCGCGCATGGCGGCACTGCTCGGCGGACTGCCGGTGCACGTGCCCGGCGTGACCATCAATCGATTGTGCGCGTCCGGATTGGATGCGGTGGCCGCGGCGGCTCGCGCGATTCGCGCCGGCGAGATCGATCTCGCGATCGCAGGCGGCGTCGAGTCGATGACGCGCGCGCCGTTCGTCATGGGTAAGGCGGAGCGCGCCTTCCAGCGCACCGCGGAAGTATTCGACACCACCATCGGCTGGCGGTTCGTGAACGCGCAAATGAAGACTCTCTACGGCACCGACTCGATGCCTGAAACCGGCGAGAACGTTGCCGCCGAGTTCAAGGTATCGCGCGAGGATCAGGATGCCTTTGCCCTGCGCTCGCAGCAACGCGCGGCGCGCGCGCAAGATGCCGGTGTGTTCGCCGAGCAGATCGTGCCCGTGAGCGTCGCTCCGCCCAAGGGAGCGCCTCCTCAGCTGGTTGACCGGGATGAGCAGTTGCGTCCGCAAACCACGCTCGAGGCTCTCGCAAAGCTCAAGCCCGTGGTACGTCCGGGCGGCACCGTCACGGCCGGCAATGCATCCACGATCAACGATGGGGCCGCCGCGCTGCTGTTGGCGTCCGCCGCGGCCGTCGAGAAGCATGGGCTCAAGCCCCGCGCGCGGGTCTTGGGCTTCGCGTCCGCGGGAGTCGCGCCGCGCATCATGGGAGTGGGCCCCGTCCCAGCGGTCGACACGCTCTTGAAGCGATTGCACCTGAAGATTTCCGATTTCGACGTCATCGAACTGAATGAGGCGTTCGCTTCGCAGGCGCTGGCCTGCGTGAGGGCATGGGGCCTTGCCGACGACGCCGAGCACGTCAACAGCAACGGCGGCGCCATTGCCTTGGGACATCCGCTGGGAATGTCCGGCGCGCGCATCGCGGGCGCGACGGTGCACGAGTTGTTGCGCCGTTCGGGCCGCTACGGCTTGGCCACGATGTGTGTCGGGGTGGGGCAGGGGGCGGCGCTGGCATTCGAGCGCGTCTGACTGCTACATTAACCGTAGGGGGCGGAACTCAGTTCTGCACAGTGGAACAGAAAGGCATGAACAAACTGAGTTTCGAAGTCAGGAGCGGCGTCGCTGTACTGACCCTCGACAATCCGCCGGTCAACAGTCTCGGCCACGAGCTGCGCGAAGCATTGGTTGCGGGCGTCGCGCGTGCGAACGCCGGTCCCAACATCGGCGCCCTGGTGTTGATCGGTTCCGGAGCCGGCTTTTCCGGCGGCGCCGACATCCGTGAGTTCGGCACACCCAAGGCTGTGGCCTATCCCAATTTGCGCAATGTGATCAGCGATGTCGAAGACAGCGTGAAGCCCGTGATCGCCGCGATCGGCGGCGTGTGCATGGGAGGCGGTTTGGAGTTGGCCCTGGCCTGTCACTTCCGCGTCGGGGTGCCGGGGGCGCGAATTGCGCTGCCGGAGGTCAAGCTGGGACTCTTGCCGGGTGCCGGCGGCACGCAACGGCTGCCGCGCCTGCTCGGCGTCGAGCCTGCACTCAATATCATCGTCTCGGGATCGACTCTGGCCTCCGAAAAACTTCGCGGTACGCCCCTGTTCGATGCCTTCGGCGACGGCGACTTGCTGGAACTCGCCATAGCATTCGCCCGCCGGGCAATGACAGAAAAATTGCCGCTCAAACGCGTGCGCGACATGAAGCTGGATATGCCGAACGCGGATGCCTTCTTTCAATTCGCGCGCAATACGGTCAAAGCCGCGGCGGGACCCTATCCGGCACCCCTGGCCTGTGTCGAGGCGGTGGCTGCGGCGGTCGAGAAATCCTTCGACGCGGGGTTGAAGCGGGAGCGCGAATTATTCACCACGCTGATGCTGTCGCCCGAGTCGGCGGCGCTACGCCATGTCTTTCAAGCGGAACGGGCCGCGTCACGCATCTCCGGGGTGCCCGAGGATACGCCGACGAGGCCGATCGCCAAGGTCGGTGTCATCGGCGCCGGCACCATGGGCGGCGGCATCACCATGAGCCTCATCAACGCCGGACTTCCGGTGGTGCTGCTGGAGACCCAGCAGGACGCTCTCGACCGCGGACTCGCCAACATCCGCCGCAACTACCAGGGCGCCCTGCGCAAGGGCACGCTCGATGAGGCAGGTCTCGCCAAGCGTCTGGCGCTGATCACCCCGACATTGGACTATGGCCTGCTGCGCGATGTGGATCTGTGCATCGAGGCGGTGTTCGAGAACATGGACGTGAAACGCCAAGTCTTCCAGACTCTGGACGGAGTGATCCGGCAGGGCGCGATACTCGCCTCCAATACTTCGGCCTTGAATCTCGACGAGATCGCGAGCTTCACGCGGCGACCGCAGGACGTGATCGGCCTGCATTTCTTCAGTCCGGCGAATGTCATGCGCCTGCTCGAGGTGGTGCGCGGCGCCAAGACGGGCAACGACGTGTTGGCCACTGCCATGCGCCTGGCCAAGACCATGAACAAAATCGCGGTGGTATCGGGCGTGTGCGACGGGTTCATCGGCAACCGCATGCTGGCCCGCTACGGCGCGGCCGCCCACGATCTGATCATGGCCGGCGCATTGCCGCAGCAGATCGACGCGGCGCTTCAGGAATTCGGCATGGCCATGGGACCGTTCCGCGTGGGCGATCTGGCCGGTCTCGATATCGGCTGGGCGCTGCGCAAGCGGCGGGCAGCCGAGTTTCCCGGCCGGGATTTCTCCAATGTGTCGGATGCCCTGTGCGAGGCCGGCCGCTTCGGCCAAAAGACCGGCGCCGGTTGGTATCGGTACGAAGCGGGAGCACGTACGCCCATCCCGGATCCGAAGGTCACGGCCATCATCGAACAATACCGGCGGCGTAAGGGGATCACACCGCGCGAAGTGAGCAACCAGGAAATCGTGGAGCGCTGCATCTACGCGCTCGTCAATGAAGGTGCCCGCATCCTCGAGGACGGCATCGCGCAGCGATCCTCGGACATCGACCTTGTATATCTCAACGGCTACGGCTTTCCGCCCTACCGAGGGGGTCCCATGTTCTACGCCGATCAAACCGGCCTACACGACATTGCCCGCGCGCTCGCATCGTTCGCGGCGCAGCCGGGCAGCGACGCGGAGGCTTGGACGCCTGCGCCGCTGCTCGCCCGTTTGGCTGAAAAAGGCCAGACCTTCAGCGGATACAAAGGATCAGCCCAGTGACAGACGCGGTCATCGTATCTACGGCGCGCACCGGTCTGGCCAAGAGCTGGAAGGGTGCCTTCAATATGACCTACGGTGCGACCTTGGGCGCGCACTCGGTGCGGCACGCGGTGGAGCGCGCCGGGGTCGATCCTGCCGAAGTCGAGGATGTGATCATGGGCTCGACCTTCGGCGAAGGAACCACCGGGGGCAACATCGCGCGCGCGATCGCGCTGCGCGCCGGCCTTCCCGTGAGCACGGCGGGCTTGAGCATCAACCGATTCTGCAGCTCGGGTCTGCAATCAATCGCACTCGCGGCGCAGCGCGTCATGACCGAGGGCGCGGCGGTGATCGTCGCGGGCGGTGTCGAGAGTATTTCCTGCGTGCAGAACGAGGCGAACACGCACATGCGGCGCGACCCGTGGCTGGTGGAGCACAAGCCCACGCTGTACTGGAATATGCTGCAGACGGCTGAGCAAGTGGCCAAGCGCTACCACATTGCCAAAGAGGCTCAGGATGAGTACGGCGTTCGCAGCCAGCTGCGGGCGGCCGCGGCGCAGGCCGCAGGCAAATTCAAGGACGAGATCGTGCCGATGACCACCCTCATGGGAGTGGCCGACAAGGCGAGCGGTACGATCGGCACGCGCGAAGTCACCATCGCCGCGGACGAGGGTATTCGGCCCGACACCACTCTCGCGGCCGTGGCACAGATTCGTCCCGCCATCCCGGGCGGAGTGGTCACGGCCGGCAACGCCAGCCAGTTCTCCGACGGCAGCAGCGCGGTCGTGGTCATGGACAGCAAGCTGGCGGAACGGCGCGGTCTCAAGCCTCTCGGCATCTTTCGCGGCTTTGCGGTGGCCGGTTGCGAACCCGACGAGATGGGGGTGGGACCGATTTACGCCGTTCCGCGCCTCCTCGAGCGGACCGGCCACAAGGTCGGCGACATCGATTTGTGGGAATTGAACGAGGCCTTCGCCTGCCAGGTTCTGTACTGCCGCGACAAGCTCGGCATTCCCGATGAACGGCTGAACGTCAACGGCGGTGCCATTGCCGTGGGTCATCCCTATGGCGTCAGCGGCGCGCGGCTCACCGGGCATGCGCTCATCGAGGGCAAGCGGCGCGGTGCCAAGCTCGTGGTCGTCACCATGTGTATCGGCGGCGGGCAGGGCGCAGCCGGCCTGTTCGAGGTGGTGTGATGGGCGTGCGCGAATTGTTCGAACTTCAGGGACGGGTGGCGTTGATCACCGGCGGTTCGCGAGGGTTGGGCTTGCAGATCGCCGAGGGGTTGGGCGAGATGGGCGCGAAGATTGCGATCAGCGCGCGCAAGGCCCACGAACTCGCCGAGGCCAAGGCGCAGCTCGCCGCGAAGGGCATCGACGCACTCACCGTGGTCAACGATTTGGCCCAGCCGGAGCAAGTGCCGGCGCTGGTCGAAGCGGTGGTCGCGCATTACGGCGGGATCAATATCCTGGTCAACAACGCCGGCACGAGCTGGGGTGCGCCGGCCGAGGAGTATCCCGCCGACGCCTGGAACAAGGTCATGACCTTGAATGCCACCAGCGTATTTCTGCTGAGTCAGGCCGTCGCGAGCCGCTGCTTCATACCGCAGCGCTCGGGCAACATCATCGTCATTGCCTCGGTCGCGGCGCTGCGTACCGGAATGCATATGAAGGCGGCCGCTTACTACGCATCGAAGGCCGCGGCCCTGCATCTAACCCGCGCCCTTGCCGCGGAGTGGGGGCCGCACGGCATTCGCGTTAACGCGATTTGTCCGGGATTTTTCCCCTCGAAGATGTCGAGCGGTGTGCTCGAAAAGATCGAAGCCTCGGTGATCAGACAAACTCCGCTGGGCCGGATCGGCGGCGACACCGATCTCATGGGCGCCGCAGTGTACCTCGCGTCGGACGCCTCGCGGCATGTGACCGGCCAGTTCATTGCCGTGGACGGCGGTGCGTCGAACGCATGAGTAGCCCGGCCGCGGGGCTGCGGTCGCCGCCGGCGCAGCACGCCTTCGACGTCGCGCGACTTGCCGAGTGGATGCAGTCGAACGTTTCGGGGTTCAAAGGTCCGATCGAGGTGCGGCAGTTCGCGGGCGGTCAGTCCAATCCCACGTATCTGGTGCAGTCGGCGGCGCATCGCTACGTGCTCAGGCGCAAGCCGCCGGGCAAGCTCCTGCCGTCGGCCCACGCCGTGGACCGCGAGTTTCGGGTGATCGCGGCGCTGCAAAATACCGAGGTGCCTGTACCTAAGGCACACGCCCTGTGCAAGGACCCGGCGGTGATCGGCACCGAGTTCTATGTAATGGATTATGTCGAGGGGCGCCTGTTCTGGGATGCCGCACTGCCCGAGGTGGCGAGTGCGAATCGGCGCGCCATCTACGATGAAATGACGCGCGTGATCGCCGCGCTGCATACAGTCGACTACACGGCCGTGGGTTTGAGCGACTACGGCAAGCCCGGGCGCTACATCGAGCGTCAAGTGGCGCGCTGGACTCAGCAATACCGTGCCGCGCAGACCGAAACCATCGAAGCGGTGGAACGGCTCATCGAATGGCTGCCCCAGCACATTCCCGACGACGAGGAAACCAGCATCGTGCACGGCGATTTCCGGCTCGACAACGCGATTTTTCACCCGCTCGAGCCGCGCATTTTGGCGGTGCTCGACTGGGAGTTGTCGACCTTGGGCCACCCTCTGGTCGATCTGGCGTATCTTTGCATGCGATATCATTTGTCGGCCGATCAGTTCAAGGGCTTGGGCGGACTCGACACCGCGGCACTGTGCATCCCGAGCGAGGCGGAGTGCGTGGCGGACTACTGCCGGCGGCGCGGCCGCCCGCAGGTCAAGCCGCAGGAGTGGACCTATTATCTGGCGTTCAACATGTTCCGCCTGACGGGAATTTTGCAAGGCGTGCTGGCCCGCGCCATCCAAGGCAACGCCTCTAGTACCACCGCGCTGGAGGCGGGCCGGCGCGCAAAGCCGCTCGCGGAACAGGCGTGGGCGTTGGTTCGGCGATCATTCGACGCATAGTCGGCAAGGAAACTCGCATGGATTTCTCGCATAGCGAAAAGGTTCGGCTCCTGCAGGAACAGCTGGAGCGATTCATGGACGCCCATGTGTATCCGGCAGAGCTGCGCTTCCACGAGGAGATGGAACAGAACCGTCACGCCGGCAATCCCTGGCAGCCCACCCGTGTCATGGAGGAGCTGAAGCGCAAGGCCAGGGAGGAGAATCTGTGGAACTTGTTCCTGCCGGAGTCCGAGTACGGCGCCGGACTCACGAACCTCGAATACGCGCCCCTGTGCGAGATCATGGGGCGCTCGCACATCGCACCGGAGGCCTTCAATTGCTCCGCCCCCGATACGGGCAACATGGAAGTGCTGGCCCGCTACGCGACGCCGGCACAACAGGAGCGCTGGCTCAAGCCGCTGCTCGACGGCCGCATCCGCTCGGCCTTCGCGATGACCGAGCCCGACGTTGCATCGAGCGATGCCACCAATATCCAGTCCTCCATCGTGCGCGACGGCAATCACTTCGTGATCAACGGCCGTAAGTGGTGGACGTCGGGCGCCGGCGATCCGCGCTGCGAAATTCTGATCTTCATGGGCAAGACCAATCCGGCGGCGGCGCGGCACAGCCAGCAGTCCATGATACTCGTGCCCATGAACACTCCCGGCGTCAGGCGCGTGCGACAGCTGACCGTGTTCGGCTACGATCACGCGCCTCACGGCCACGCCCAGATCGACTTCACCGAGGTGCGCGTGCCCGCGGAGAACATCCTGCTGGGCGAGGGCCGCGGCTTCGAAATCGCGCAAGGCCGCCTCGGGCCCGGGCGCATCCACCATTGCATGCGATTGATCGGCGTGGCCGAACGGGCGCTGGAGTTGCTGTGCCGGCGTGCCCAAACGCGCGTCGCCTTCGGCAAGCGCATATCGGAGCAGGGCGTCACTCTGGAGCGCATCGCCGAATCGCGGATTCTCATCGATCAGGCGCGCTGGCTGGTGCTGAACGCGGCCTACATGATGGACACGGCGGGCAACCGCGCCGCCAAGAAGGAGATCGCCATGATCAAAGTCGCCGCGCCCACCATGGCCTGCCAGGTCATCGACTGGGCCATGCAGGTGCACGGCGGCGGCGGCGTCAGCGACGACTTCCCGCTGGCCGCCGCCTATGCGGCCGCGCGAACCCTGCGCTTTGCCGACGGCCCCGATGAGGTGCATCGGGAGCAGATCGGCAAACTGGAATTGGCCCGTTACCGGTAGGCAACGATGTCGGATCAGCATTTTAAATTCTGGCCGGCACACAAGGCGCACCACCTGGTGGCGCCGGCCACCAATCTTTTCTACAACGCCGAGGTGTCGGCGCGCCGCTACCCCGACAAACCCTTCCTGGTGTTCTACGACACGGCGGTGACCTTCGCCGAATTCTTTGACCAGTCAGAGCGCCTCGCGGGCTTCCTCGAGGGGCGCTGCGGGGTGCGCAAGGGCGACCGCGTGCTGCTGCTCATGCAGAACAGTCCGCAGTTCGCCATCGGCTACTACGGCATCTTGCGCGCGAACGCCGTCGTGGTGCCGCTCAACCCGATGAATCTGACCCAGGAGATCCTGCGTTATGCGGACGACGCGGGAGCGAGCACGCTCATCGTGTCGCAGGAATTGTATCCGCGCGTCGAACCCCTGCTCGGCAAGTCCGGATTGAAAGCGGTGATCGTCGCCGCCTATTCCGATTATCTGCGGCAGCCGACCACTCTGGCGGTGCCTGAATTCGTCGCGGCGCCGCGCATCGACATCGCCGCTCCCGGTGTGACTCTATGGAAGGACGCGTTGGCCGATGCTCTGCGGCCGGGGCCTCTGACGGCGGGCCCGGACGATCTGTGCGTGATGCCCTATACGTCCGGCACCACGGGGGTGCCCAAAGGCTGCATGCACACTCACCGCACCGTCATGCATACGCTGGTCGCCGGCACGCGTTGGTTCTCGATTCAGCCTGAGACCACCATGATGGCGGTGGCTCCGATGTTTCATGTGACCGGCATGCAGGGCGGCATGAACGGCCCATTGTACGTGGGCAACACCCTTGTGGTGCTGCCCCGCTGGGACCGCAATGTCGCGGCGGAGTGCGTGCAGCGCTACCAAGTCGCGAGCTGGACGGCGGTTCCCACCATGATCCAGGATTTCTTTGCGAACCCCGATATCGGCAAGTACGACTTGAGTTCGATAAGGCGGCTGAGCGGCGGCGGCGCCGCCATGCCCGCCGCGGTCGCGCAGCGGCTCTTGGATATGGGGGTCACCTACTACGAGGGGTATGGATTGTCGGAGACCATGGCGGCCACGCACCTCAATCCTCCGGAGCGCGCAAAGAAGCAATGCCTGGGCATTCCGATTTTCGGCGTCGACTCGCGGGTCGTCGAACCCGACACCTTGCGCGAATTGGCCGCCGGCGAGGTCGGCGAGATCGTCACGCACGGCCCGCAGGTGTTCTTGGGCTACTGGAACAAGCCCGAAGACACGGCCCAGGCCTTCGTCGACATCGACGGCAAGCGCTTCCTGCGCACAGGCGATCTCGGCAGGGTCGACGAGGACGGCTATTTCTTCATGGTGGATCGGCTGAAGCGCATGATCAATGCATCGGGATACAAAGTCTGGCCCACCGAAGTCGAATCCCTGATGTATCAACACCCGGCCATACTAGAGGCGTGCGTCATCGGCACCCCGGATGCCCATCGCGGCGAGACCGTCAAGGCGGTGATCGTTGCAAGGCCGGAGTGGCGCAGCCGGATCGATGCGCAGCAGGTCATCGAGTGGTGCCGCGAGAACATGGCGGCGTACAAATGCCCGCGCATCGTCGAATTCGTCGAGTCCCTCCCCAAGTCGGGCGCAGGCAAGATCATGTGGCGCGAGCTGCAGGAGCGAGAAGCCGCCGCCGCCAACCAGCGAGTCACCTCCCAATGAAGGCACTGCTCAGCAAGAACCCAGGCGGTCCCGAGTCGTTGGTGCTGGAGGACATACCGGAACCCGTGCCCGGACCGGATCAAGTCCGCGTCGCCGTGCACGCCTGCGGAGTCAATTTCCCGGATCTACTGATCATCCAGGATCTCTACCAATTCAAACCGCCGCGTCCCTTCGCGCCCGGCGCCGAGGTTGCCGGAGTGGTCGACGCGGTGGGCGAGGGAGTCCGCAACGTAGCCCCCGGCGACCGCGTACTCATGTCCCCGGCACGCAGCGGAATGGCCGAGAAGGCCGTGGGGCCGGCCGGGAATTGCTGGAAAATCCCTGAGGCCATGCCCTTCGACGAAGCGGCTGCTCTGCTCATGACCTACGGCACCTCGCAGCACGCGCTCAAGGATCGGGCGCAGCTGCGCGCCGGCGAAACCCTGTTGGTTCTCGGTGCGGCGGGAGGCGTCGGGCTCGCGGCCGTCGAGCTCGGCAAGGCCATGGGCGCCCGCGTCGTCGCAGCCGCCTCGAGCGTGGAGAAGCTGGCGCTGACGCGCGAACACGGCGCCGACGAAGGAGTGCAATATCCCACGGGACCTCTGGATAAGATTCAAGCGCGCGCTCTCACTGATCGCTTCAAAGCCGCCTGCGGGAAGGACGGCGCACAGGTCATCTACGACGGAGTGGGCGGTGACTACACCGAGGCCGCGCTTCGCGCGATAGGCTGGCAGGGCAGGCACCTCGTGGTCGGGTTCACCGCCGGCATCCCGAAACTACCGCTCAATCTCACCCTGCTCAAGAGCTGCCAGATCGTCGGGGTGTTCTGGGGCGAGTTCACGGCGCGCTACCCCGCGCTGCATGCGGCCAATGTGGCAGCGCTGATGTCCCTGTATCTCGACGGCCGGATAAAGCCGGCCGTGACCGAACGGTATCCGCTGGCACGGGGCGCCGAAGCAATCGCGAGGCTGGCCTCGCGCGCGGCGCGCGGCAAGATCGTAGTGACGATCGATCGCTAGGAGCCTGTTGTCGCCGGCGGTCAAGAGGTTGTCGCCCAAAGCCCTGCAGGCGGCGCTGCCGGATGCCATAAAGAGAGCATGGGAGATCGCGCGTGGACCTGAAATACACCCCCCAAGAGGAGTCATTTCGCGCCGAGGTGCGCGCCTTCCTCGAAGCTGCGCTGCCGCCGGATATCCGCGCCAGGATGCGGCTGGGCAGGCGCATCGCCAAGGAGGACCTGACGGGCTGGCAGAGGATTCTTCACGGCCGCGGCTGGGGCGCCGTGATGTGGCCGACGCGCTTCGGCGGCGCCGGTTGGAACGTCGTGCAGCAGCATATTTTCGAGGAAGAGCGGGCGGACATCGGCGCACCTCCGCAGAATGCGTTCTCGCTTCGAATGCTGGCGCCGGTTCTGATGAACTTCGCCAATGCCGCGCAACAGGAGTACTTTCTGCCGCGAATCATCACCGGCGATGACTGGTGGTGCCAGGGATATTCCGAGCCGGGTTCCGGCTCCGATCTCGCTTCGCTGCGGACGAGTGCGGTGCGTCAGGGCGATCACTACGTCGTCAACGGTCAGAAGACCTGGAACACCCTGGGCCAATACGCCGATTGGATGTTCTGCCTGGTGCGAACAGGCTCCGAAGGGCGGCCGCAGCAGGGTATTTCGTTCCTTCTGATCGACATGAAATCGCCCGGCATCCGCATCAAGCCCATCACCATGCTGGACGGCGAGCATGAGATCAACGAGATCTGGTTCGACGATGTGCACGTGCCGGTACAGAACCTGGTCGGCGAAGAGAACAAGGGCTGGACCTACGCGAAATTCCTGCTGACCCACGAGCGCACCAACAATGCCGGCGTCGGCAACTGCAAGCGCGCCTTGAAGAAGCTCAAGGAAATCGCGTCCCGGCAAACGGCAAACGGCCGGCCTCTGCTCGAAGATTCGCGCTTTCGCGACCGCATCGCGCAGGTGGAACTCGAATTGATGGCGCTCGAGATCACCAATCTGCGCGTGCTGTCGGCGACGGCGGACGAATCGCGCACGCTGGGGCCCGAGGTATCCGTGCTCAAGATCAAGGGTTCGGAAATTCAGCAGACCATCGCCGAGCTGCAAATGCAGGCTCTGGGGCCCGATGCGCTGCCCTACCTGCGTGAGGCACTCGAAATGGACTGGGTGGCAGACCCCGAGTTCGCGGGGCATTACGCGGCGTACGCGCCGCCGCTCACCGGCCATTACTTCAACATGCGCAAGACCACGATCTATGCGGGCTCCACCGAAATCCAGAAGAACATCATCTCGCAGATGATCCTGGGTCTTTAGAAGGGGCGCGGCCGTGGATTTCAACTACAGCAACGAGCAGACCGCACTGCGGGAGACGCTGCAGCGCTTCGTCGACCGCGAATATGATTTCGAGCGCCGGCGTGAGCTCGCCCAATCGACGCTGGGATATTCCGCGGAAGCCTGGGCGCGGTTCGCCGAATTCGGTCTTCTGTCGCTGCCCTTGCCTGAGGAATTCGGCGGATTCGGCGGCAATGCCGTCGACGTCATGTTGGTGATGGAATTGATCGGGCGCGGCTTGTTGCTGGAACCCTTCCTGAGCACCGTCGTCATGTGCGGAGGATTGATCCGCAATGCAGCTTCTCCGCCCGTCAAGCGATCACTGCTGCCGCGAATTGGCACCGGAGAGATCAAGCTGGCGCTCGCCTGCTACGAGGCATCGGGGCGCTACGACCTGTCGCACGTGACCTGCAGCGCCGCGCCCGGCAGCGGCGGCGGATGGAGTTTGACGGGTCAGAAGACCGTCGTACTCGACGCACCGTCGGCCGACTATTTTCTGGTGTCGGCGCGCGGCGGCCCCGGAGTTTCGGGCGCCGGCGCGAACGGTGCCGGCGGGAACGGTGCCGGCGGGAACAGTGCCGGCGGGAACGGTGCGGGTGACCCGCGCGGCATTTCCGTGTTCTTGGTCGGGCGCGAGGCCCAGGGAGTGTCTCTCTTGGCCTATCCCACGCAGTCGGGCGGCCGCGCCGCAGATTTGCGGCTGGACGATGTGTGGCTCGGCCCGGACGCTCTGATCGGTACTCCGGGTGAGGGACTCGCCATCGTCGAGCGGGCGGTGGACTTGGGCGCAGCGGCGCTATGTGCCGAGGCCGTGGGCATCATTGCGGCGCTGAACGAGGCGACGCTGAATTATCTCAAGACGCGCAAACAATTCGGTGTGCCCATCGGCAAATTTCAGGCGCTGCAGCACCGCATGGCGGATATGTTCATCGCCGCGGAACAGGCGCATTCCATGGCCATCCTCGCCGCCGTGTATGCCGATTCCGAGGATGCGGCTGAGCGGCGGCGGTCGGTGTCCGCCGCCAAAGCCTATATCGGTCAGGCCGCACGCCTCGTGGGGCAGGAATCGGTGCAGCTGCACGGGGCCATGGGCGTGGTCGACGACGTCATCGTCAGCCATTACTTCAAGCGGCTGACCATGATCGAATTAAGCCTCGGCGATACCGACTTTCACCTGGGGAGATTCAGCAGCGCCCTAATGGGCTGACTCCTGCTTGCGGATATCGCCCTCGACGGTGCGCGACGCCGCGAACAGCACCAGCGATGCCAGCACGGCGAGGACGGGAATGATGTACATGGCGCTGTGCAGGCCGGATGCCTTGAATGCCTCGGTCATCGCGCCGGCTCCCGCGGCCATCATGGCCTGATGGGCGAAGTGATCGCTCAGCATGCCCAACCCCAGGGAGCCCAGACTTGCGCCGAGCACATACATGGCGCAGAAGTAGATGGCGACGGCCGTGCCCCGCAGACGCGGTTCGATCACATCCTGAATGGCGGCATACACGGTGGCGTAGTACACGAACATGGTCATGGTGCCGATGGCCATCAGCAGCATGAATGCCGCGATCGCGCCCTTGGGCTGATTCACCGCGAAGAAAATGCTGGGTGCCGCGATCGCCATCGAGCATGCCGCCAACAACAGGCGTCCGTTGCGGCGCTTCGCGCTCATGCGGTCGCCGAGCCAGCCGCCGACTAAGAGGCCGATGGCGCCCACAGCGCCCACCGAGATGGCGGACACATTGTTGGCTTCTCGCAAGCTCATTTCGTGGAACCGCTGCAGGAACGGCGTCTGGAAGGCGTTGATCGCGTACATGTTGAAGTTGTGAAAAATGCCCGACAGGATGATCCACCACATGGTGGGGAGCTTGAGTACCGCGGCGAACGGCGCTCTCACCGCTGCATCGTGCGAGGCGGGCGGCCGCGCGGCGTCCAAGGCGCCGCGCACGGGTTCGGGAATCCGCAGCGCCAGCAGGGCCAGTAGCAACCCGGGAATGCAGGCGAATAGAAAAACCGCGCGCCAGCCGAATGCGGCGCCGATGGCGCCGGCGCTGAAGTAAGCCAGGCAAAGGCCCGCGGGCAGGCCGAGCATGAAAACACCCATGGCGCGTGCGCGGGCGTTAGGCGGAAACAAATCGCCGATCAGCGATTGGCTGGCGGGCGCACAGGTGGCTTCGCCCACGCCCACGCCGAGACGCGAGACGAACAGCTGTGTGTAGTTCTGGGCGAGTCCCGACGCAGCGGTCAGGAGGCTCCAAACCGCGGTGCCGATGGCGATCAGGCGCGTGCGGTACCAGGTATCGGCGGCGCGGCCGAACCCTAAGCCGACCACGGCGTACATCAGAGTGAACACGGTGCCGAGCAGGCCGAGCGAGGTGTCGCTCAAGTGAAATTCCTTGCGCACCGGTTCGGCCAACGCTCCGGCCAACTGTCGGTCGTAGAAATTCAGCAGGTTGACGGCGAATAAAATGAATAGGGCAAACGAAGCGCTCGATACGGGTTTCATCCGGTTCGCCATCACGACCCCCCCATGAAAAAACGGCGGGCCCCAGAGCCCGCCGTCGAATTGCCACCGCTTCCGACTATACCGACTATCAGAACTTGATTCGAGCCGTGACTCCGAAGGTCCGCGGATCGGCTAGGAACGCATCGATCTGGTTGAATTGGAACGGCGCGTCGAAGGCGACCTGATAGATGTACTTGTTGGTCAGGTTGGCTCCCCATATTTCGACCGCCCATTTCTCGTCCGGTGCCCCGAGCCCGAGCCGCGCGCCCAGCAAGCCGTAGGGTCCCTGGAGTTTGCGCGGATCAAGATCCGAGCCCGTGTTGTAGGAAGAGTTGTACTTCTCGTTGACGTTGGCGCGAAATTGCAGCGACGACGACAAGGGCACCGTGTACGTCGCCGACGCGACTCCCGACCACAGCGGAGCGAACGACAGCCGGTTGTTCAGTCGGTCGAGCGTGGTGGCCTCATTCGGCGCGAACAGCGGCAGCGAGCCGCCGAAGTCGGTGATGTTGGTAAAGGCGTAGGTCACGCCGCCGCCGAGGCTCAAACCCGACAGCGGGGTCGCCCAGGCCGTGTCGAATTCGGCACCTTTGGATTCAACATTGCGAACCGAACTCACCACGAACTGAATCCCGGTGAAGGTGTTCAGCTGGAAATTGGTGTACTTCTGATCGAACACGGAGGCGTTCAGGCGCACGGTGCGGTTGGCCAGCATGCTCTTCAGGCCGATCTCATAGGATTGCACGGTTTCCCGCGGAAATTCCGTATCGAAATTCGGCGTCAATGCCCCTTCGGGTCCCGTGGCCTGCGTCACTCGGGCGAGGTTGAAGCCGCCGGCCTTGTAGCCGTTCGCCCATGACAGGTAGGCCATGACGTCCTCGTTGAATCGATAGGAGAGCTTGACCGTGCCCGACAAATTACCCTCGCTCAAGGATTGGGCGGTGGATTGTCCGGCAAAGAACGGATTGAACACCGTCGAGCAGCCATAGCCGATCAGAAACAGGTATTGAGGGCTTGCGGGATTCAGCGCCGCGACTCCCGGAGAAGTCAGCAGCCTTCCGCAACCCGAACCTCCGTCCGGGTCGACGTAGTTCGAATCCGCGTTTTTCTTCTCCGAGGTGAAGCGCAATCCCGCGGTCAGGTCCAGGCCCTGGGCAATATTGTAGGTCTCGTTGGTGAAGAACGCGTAGCTCTTGGACGTCTGATGATAGAAGTCCTGCTCGCCGGAAACGCCCGGGATGAACGTGCCGCCCGGCGGCTGCCCCGTGAATCCGGGGATCTCGAGAAAGTTCAGCGCTCCGACGGACGCGGACGAAACGCCGCCCACGTACAGATCGAAATCATTGCCGGCGTAAATGGCCGTGTTGCTGGTCAGGATTTCGTTCGAGAAAAATGCGCCGACCAACCAATCGAGCGGGCCGCTCTTGCCGGCCAAACGCATTTCTTCGCTGAATTGCTTGAAGTCGGTCTGGTTGCCCTCATTGGCGGGCTCTTGCACGATGTCTATTCCGCTGTAGTCGACGTCGTTGCCGGCCACGATGGTGTTGTCGCGCCACGCGGTGATCGACGTGAACTTCGCGGATCCAAGATCCCAGTTGAGCTCGCCGGAAATTCCGGTGTCGCGAATTCGCTGGGTCACAGGCTGATTGGACCAAGCCTGGCGGCTGAATTGCGGCAGCGGGGGCTGGGCAACGCCGGTCAGCCCCGGTTGTCCTCCGAGCGCGGGAACGGAGGCGAGCGCCCCGATGATTCCGGTGAACGGTCCATCGAAGGTTTGCACGGCTCCGCAGCACGCTTCGTTGCGCCTCGAGTAATCGCCGATCACCAGGAAGTTTATGGCGTCGCTCGGAGTCAGCAGGAACTGCCCCCGCATCGTGTACATGTTGCGGTCGTCGATTTTGTTCTCGGTATTCGGCCCGAGGTCGTCGTCCACATTGAGGAAGCCATCGCGCTTCTGATACCCCACATAGAATCGCGCGGCGGCGATGTCGCCGACCGGTCCCGTAATGGAGGCGTTGGCCTCTTTATCGTTGTAGTTCCCGCCGGTGACCTCCGCCGTGACGCCGAAGGTCGTCGACGGCCGCTTGGTCACGATATTGATCACGCCGGCGTCGTTGTTCTTGCCGAACAGTTCGCCCTGCGGGCCTTCCAGGATTTCGATCTGCTGAATCTCGCCCAGGTCGCCGAAGCCGACGCCGTTGCGGGGCCGATAGACTCCGTCGATCACGACTCCGACGGACGATTCCAACCCTGGGTTGTCGCCGACCGTGCCGATGCCGCGGATGCGCGCGGTGGTGACATTCTCCGAGGTCGTGGAAGTGACGGTCAGGCCCGGAGTCAGCGCTTGCAGATTCTTGATGTCCGTTACCCCGCCATCTTTGAGCTGCTGCGCGGAGAGGGCGATGACGGAGATGGGCACGTCCTGGATGTTCTGTTCGCGCTTCTGCGCGGTGACGATGATCTCCGTCAAAGACGGCTGATTCGTCTCTTGGGCCCAGGCTGAGCCTGCGGTGATGGCGCCGGAAATGGCCGATATCAGAGCAAACGCTTGTCGCAAAAGCACGCGTCTATTGGTCATACCTCTCCCCTTGTCAAAATTCTTTAGAATGACGGGGCGCTTAAGTCTTGCGCCCGCGGCCCTCTGTGGGCTGACCGCCACAATATATCTGTATTGAGCCTACGGGAAGGGTGCGTTGGGGACCTCACTTCGGGCGTCAACTTGTTGACCTTCGGCGCCATTCCTGAGAATACCTCCTGCCGCGGCCGTCACCCGGCGTGGAATGTCGCATTTTCGCTACCACGGGGCTCCGGCGGGTTTCCAATAGGGCTCAAGTTCGTCACAATCGGCTTATGAGAAATCCGGATAAATGGTCGCCCAGCGAGCCCGACCCTGGGCACCCCGAACCCCCGGAGCACGACGGAGGTCCCGAGACACCCCCGACCCGGCGCGGCGCATTGGTCGGACTCGTGGTGGTGTTGCTGCTGGTGGTCGGTGGCCTGTTGCTGACACGAGTGCTGCGCGGCATGTCGCAGCTTCAGGACTGCGCGCTATCGGGCCGTTCGAACTGCAGCTGACGGATACTGCTCCGTGCACTGCGACGGCGCGACAATGTCGGCGTTTGCGGGATAGAGCGCGATCAGCTTGCGCATGACTCCGTTGGTCCAACCGAAACCGTCCTGCAGCGGATACTCGCCGCCGCCGCCGCTGCGGCCGGTGTCGACGACATCGTACTTCTCCACGAGCTTGCCGCTTTGACGGTAGACCGCATTGACGACGGCCATCCATCGGCATGCAATGCTTGCCGCGAGCTGCGGCTGTCCGTAGTCGCGAAATCCGGAAATGGCGATCCATTGCAGGGGTGCCCAACCATTCGGGGAATCCCATTGTTGGCCGGTCGCGCGGGGCGTGGCGACGATGCCGCCGGACTCGAGCAGGGTCCGCGCCGTGGTTTTCGCAACCGACGCAGCCTGGGCTTTCGAGGCCGCGGACACGAACAGAGGGTACAGCGTCGCCGCGGACAGCCGCGGCACGCGCGCCTTGCGCGTCCAGCGGTAGTCCAAATACACGCCCGCAGGCTTGTCCCAGAGATACCGGTCGATGGCGTCGCGCCGCGCGGCCGCTCGGCGTTTGAACTCGAGCGCGCAGACCTCGTCGCCGACGCGCGCGCATCCCAAGCGGATGGCATTCTCCAATCCGAACAGCAGGCTGTTGAGGTCGACGGGAACGATCTCCGTGGTATCCATGGTGGCCCGTGTGCGCCCGTCGGCAAACCAGCGCGAGCCGAAGTCCCAACCGCTTTCCGCCGCGGCGCGAATGTCCCTGAATAATTGCGGAGCGGGACGCCGACTCGCGCGCGCGAGTTCCGTGTCTTCGCGGTAGGCCTCATCGCGCGGGGAGTCGCTGTCGTCCCAGAAGCGGTTGAGCACGGATCCGTCGGGCAAGGCGACGACGCGGCGGTGGGAGGTGCCCGCCCTCAGCCCGTGTTCGCCGTCCATCCAAAAGGCATGTTCCCGGCGCAATTGCGCGAGGTACCGTGCAAATGCGGCGGGCGGGTCGCCGGGGGACGTCAGCGCCGCCATTGCAAAAAAGAACGGCGGCTGTGAGCGGCTGAGGTAGTAGGTGCGCGTGCCGTTCGGTACGTGACCGAAGGTGTCGATCAGGTACGCGAAATCCTGGACCATGCCCGACACCAGATCGCTGCGGCCGCTCGCCGCAAGTCCGAGCATCGTGAAGTACGAATCCCAGTAGTACATTTCACGAAAGCGGCCACCGGGCACCACATAGGGCTGCGGCACGGCCAGCAGCGAGGAATACGGCGGCGCGGCGGTCGAGCTGCGCGTCAGGGTGTCCCACAGGCCGTCGATGTGGGCGACGATAGAGCCTCCGCCGGGCGGGGAAGGCGCAGCGTCGATGGGCGTGGGCAGAGCGAAGTGCGTCTCGACGAAGCGCTCGAGCGCAGGCGGTGAATCGGGACCCTCGGCATGGTACTGCCTCAGGATCTCCTCCGGCGCTTCATTGGGAACCGCATCGGGAAATGCCTTGCCGTCGGCGTAGATCTGCGCAGTTTGCACGGCGACGAACAGATCCTTGAACAGCGCCTGCGGCGGATCAGCGGCGCCTGGGCCGGATGCGGCGGGAGATGCGATCGGGAGCAGCGCCGGCCAAAGCACCCAGCCGACGAAGCGGCGGCTGGTGCGGGGTGTCTTGCCATCCGCCCTCATCTAAATCTCCATGTCGAATGTCGACCCCAGCATGGTAACTCGCAACGCAACCCCACATTGGATTTCGCGCTTGCACCGGTGTTAGTGTCGGATGCCATGCCCTTCGTTACCGCGGATTCCCACCAGAGCAGCTACGATGTCATTGTCGTCGGCTCCGGAGCCGCCGGCGGGCAGTCGGCGTATACGCTGTGCATGGAAGGCGCGAAAGTCCTCATGCTCGAGGCCGGGCGCAAGTACTCTCCCGAGACCGAGACACCCATGTTCCAGACACCGGATTTGGCGCCGCTTCGGGCGGCAGGTACGCCGGACAAGCCTTTCGGCTTCTACGATGCCACAGTGCACGGCGGTTGGAGCGTGCCTGGGGAGCCCTACGTGCGCGCGAGCGAGGACGATGCGGGCCGATTCGATTGGTGGCGTGCGCGCATGCTGGGCGGCCGCACCAATCACTGGGGACGCATTTCACTTCGCAACGGTCCGTACGACTTCAAGCCGCACACCCGGGACGGCTTGGGGTTCGATTGGCCTATCGACTACGAGGACCTCGCACCGTATTACGACAAGGTTGAGTTGTTGATCGGCGTGTACGGCAGCAACGAGGGATTGGAGAATACGCCGAATTCCTCGCCCGGATGCCTGCTGCCGCCGCCGAAACCCTTGGTCAGCGACTTGCTCGTCGCGCAACGAGCGAAGCGCTTAGGGATACCGGTGATACCGGGACACCGCGCGGTACTGACTCAGCCGCTCGATTTCAGAGGATCGCCGGCACGCCTGCATCCGGGAAACGCCACGGCGCAAAGGATTCTCGCCGAGGACATGCGCAATCGCTCTGCCTGTCTCTGGGCGACGTCCTGCGGGCGCGGCTGCGCCGTGCGCGCCAACTATCAGTCGACCACCGTACACCTGCCGCCGGCGCTCAACACCGGGAACCTCGATATCACGACCGACGCGATGGTCTACGAGGTCACGGTCGGGCGCGACGGCCGAGCCAACGGCGTGAGCTTCGTGGACCGGACCAGCGGGAAGCAGCGGCACGCCGCTGCAAGAGTGGTGGTGCTGGCGGCCAGCGCGCTGGAGTCGGTCCGTATTCTGCTCAACTCCAAGAACGCGCAGTTTCCCAAGGGCCTCGCGAATTCCAGCGGCAAGGTCGGGCGATACCTGATGGATACGGTCGGCAGCGAGCTCGGCGGCCAGATCCCCCTGCTCGAGGGCCTACCGCCGCTCAACGAAGACGCCGCGGACGGTGTACAAATGTATGTTCCCTGGTGGCTGTATCAGGATCAGCACGCGGGCAAGCTCAAGTTCGCCCGCGGCTATCACATTGAGTTCGGGGGCGGTAAGCGCATGCCGGGGTTCGGAACGGCGGCCGGCATGGAGTGGCTGACCGGCGGCAGCTACGGGGCGAAATTCAAGCAGGATGCCCGCCGCTATTACGGGTCTTTCGTGTGGTTCAACGGGCGCGGGGAGATGATCCCGAACGATGGCTCGTTCTGCGAGATCGATCCTCAGTCCAAGGACAAGTGGGGGATTCCGGTGCTTCGAATCCATTGGCGATGGTCGGAGCACGAGCTGGGTCAAGCCGCCCACATGCAGAAAACCTTTGCGGATATCATTGGCGCAATGGGCGGCAAGCTGCGCAATCCTCCGCAAACCGACGGCGCCAAGGCCATCGCCCACGGCGGATCGATCATTCACGAAGTCGGCGGAGCAATCATGGGGTCCGATCGCGCAACATCGGTCACCAATTCATGGTGCCAGACTTGGGACGTCGACAATTTGTTCGTCACCGACGGAGCCGTGTTCGCTTCGAACGCCGACAAGAATCCGACGCTCACCATCATGGCCCTGGCGTGGCGTGCCGCCGACCATATTCTCGAGCGCATGCGGCGCAAGGAGATCTAGATGGATCGGCGGACCACGATCAAGTGGGTGCTGAGCGCGAGCGCGGCCTGGCCGCTCATTGACGGCGCACAGACCGATTCAGCGCAGGCCGATCCGGCGCGAGCCGACTCCGCACCTTCGGCAACGCCTGCGGCAAGGGGCTACGGGACCGATCCCACGCTGACCAGGGATTACATGCCCGGCGAACTGTGGCCGCTGACACTGAAGGCGGCGCAGCGGCGGCTGGCGGGCATCCTCGCCGACATCATTATTCCATCCGACGATCATTCGCCCAGCGCCTCGGCCGTGGGCGTGGTCGAGTTCATCGACGAGTGGGTGAGTGCGCCGTATCCCCTCAATATAAGAGACCGCGGCATCGTGCTCGGCGGCTTCACCTGGCTGGGTGCCGAGGCCCTGCGCCGGTTCGGCAAGGGATTCTCGGAACTCGACACCGCCGGACAACACGGCATTTGCGACGACATCTGCGATGAGTCGCGCGCGACCGTCCCACGGCGTGCGGCCGCGCGTTTCTTCTCGCGCTATCGAGATTTGACCGCCGGCGGCTTCTACTCGACTCCCGCCGGCCGAAAAGACTTGAATTACATCGGCAACGTGCCGTTCGCGGGCAACGATGGGCCGCCTCCCGCGCTGCTCAAGACGTTGAACCTTCTGTAGCTGTCCTCTAACTTGGGTGACCAATGAACAAGACTCATTTGCACGCCATTACGCGGATGCTCGTTTCGCTGACTGCGCTGTGCGTTGCCGCGATACCCGCAGGCGCCGACTCTCCGTCCTGGCGCCCGCTATTGCAGGATCACAGCGCGCCCGCTTGGCGCGGCTGGAAAGCGCCTGGATTGCCGACGGGCTGGCACATTGCCGGTGGGGTGCTCTCCAAGGAGGGCAGCGTCGATGATCTGGTCACGATACAGAGCTTCAAAGATTTCGAGCTCGAGCTCGAATGGAAGATAGGCAGGGGCGGCAACAGCGGTATCTTTTACCGTGGCACCCGTGAGTATGACCACATCTATTGGAGCGCTCCGGAGTATCAGCTTCTCGATGATGCCAACGCGCCTGACGGCAGGAACCGTCTCACGTCCGCCGCCGCCGCCTACGCGCTCTACGGGGCGCCCGCCGATGTCGTGCTGCCCTACGATCACTGGAACAAAACGCGGATCGTCGTCAGGGGACAGCATGTCGAACACTGGCTCAACGGCCGCAAGGTGGTGGAGTACGAATTTCAGAGCGCTGACTGGAAGAGCAAGGTGAGCTCGAGCAAATTCGCGGCATACCCGAACTACGGTTTGGCGACGGCGGGCCTCATCGGGCTGCAGGGCGATCATACCGGAGCACTGGCTATTCGCCGCATGCGCATACGCGAGCTACAATCGGCGCCGTAATGTCAACTACGCTGGCTGAGTCCATGCGCCGCATCAGCGGCCTGCTGCAATCCGGTCAGTACAACGCAGCGCACTCGCAATTGGAATCCCTGGTCACCGCAAATCCTGATTACGTGGAAGGCCTGCGGCTGTTTGCCGGCACCAAGCAAGCAATGGGCGAGCTCGCCCAAGCCGAGTCGCTGCTGCGGCGCGCGCTCCAAATCGATCCCCTATGGACTCCCACACTGACCACCCTTGCGGAGTTGCTGCTGATTGCGGGCCGCAGCGCCGAGGCCGTGCCCTTGTTGCAGCGTGCAGTCCAAGGCTCGCCTCCCTACCCTCGGGCCGCACTTCTATTGGTTCGCCACTACCTGGACACGGGCCAGCCGGCATCGGCACTCGAGGTTGCGGCTCCCTGGTGCAATAGCGGCAGGGCCGACGAGGAATTGTCGGCGCTGCACGTGGCGGCATACGCCGCCCTGGGCCGCCAAGACGAAGCGGTGGCGAACTATCGTCGTCTCGTGACACTCGCTCCGGACAGTCCCATCGCAACCCATACTCTGGCTGTCGCATTGAATGCGGCCAACCAGCCGGAGGAAGGTGAGCGCGTAGTGCGCCAGACACTGGCCCGCACCCGACCGACGGCGGCGCTGCACCACACGCATGCGCGCAGCCTCATCACTTTGGAGCGATTCGACCAGGCCGAGCTGGCCTTGCGCGAATGCGTCAGATTGGCGCCGCACCTTGCCGAGGCGCACAACAGCCTGGCGCAACTCATTTGGATGCGCACCGGCAATATCATCGAGGCAACGCGCGTTCTGGATCAGGCACTCGACAAGTACCGGCATGACGATGCCCTGTGGGCCACAAAGGCCGCCCTCCTGCAGGGAGCCGGTGACGCGCGCGGCGCGTATGCGTGCCTCGCCGAGCGCGCCGCACGACCCCAGGCTCCCCCCATGATGCTGATCCGCGCGGGATTGGCGGCGGTGGAATTTGATCCCGTCGCCGCCTTGGGCCTGGCAGAACGGGCCATGCAAGCGCAGCCCAACAACCCGACAGCCCGCAAACTCTTGTGCGCCGCCTGCCTGGGTGTGGGGGACGGAGCGAGAGCGATGACCGAGTGCGCGACCCTGCTCGAGGCTACTCCCGACGATCAATATCTCATCGCCATGCAGACCACGGCGCTGCGGCTATTGAACGATCCCCGCTACCAGGCGATGTGCGATTACGACAAGCTGGTGCAGTCGCAGCTGCTCGAAGCCCCTCCGGGATGGCCTGATCTCTCCAGCTTCCTGGTAGATCTCACCTCGCGCTTGAACGCCCTGCACAATCCGCACGGCCATCGGCTGCTGTACCAATCGTTGCGCCAGGGCACCGAGACCACTCAAGATCTTTCGCGCAGTCAGGATCCCGTCATTCAGGCGCTGTTTCACGTCTTTGCTGCACCGATCGCGCGATACCGCGATCACATCGGCCAAGGTGAAGATGCCCTGCGGCGCCGCAATCGGGGCGCTTCGCGATTCAACGGTAGTTGGTCGGTACGTCTGCACTTCGGGGGCTATCACACCAGCCACGTACATCCTCGGGGATGGATATCCTCGGCTTGCTACGTTCAGCTGCCCGACAGCATGAGAGCGGGGCACACGGGCGAAGGCATCTTAAGCTTCGGCGCGCCGGGGATGGTCACAAAGCCGACACTCGATGCCGAATTCTCGGTTCGTCCCGAAGTCGGCCAACTGGTGCTTTTCCCGTCGTACTTCTGGCACGGGACGCTGCCCTTTCATAGCGAACAGCCGCGCCTGACCGTCGCCTTCGACGTCGTCCCAGAAATGACTAAGTGAAAAGGAATCTCCCCTCGCGCCGTCGCGAGGGGAGAAAGGAAACCCCTCGCGTCGGCGCGAGGGGGGGCATATCAGAACTTGTACTTGGCTCCGATGTTGATTTCGCGGCCGACGATCGACCGTCCCATGGCCACTTCGTTCTGCACGGCATTGCCGCCGAATCGGGCATTACCCTCGGTCAATCCGAATTGATTGGTGAGGTTCGAGCCCATGACACGAAACTCCCAATTCTCACCGACGTCAGCCACGATGCCTGCACCCAGGTCGTAATAGGTGCCCAAAGGATTCAAGCCCGTCTGGTCCTGGTAGTGTTGACCGACGTGTTCGTAAGTCACGGACTCGGTCAACGTGCCCCAGCTGAAAGCCTGCATGTCGCTGGGTGTCACAATGATCCCAAGTTTTGGCGTACGAGCCAGCGGTTGGCCATTGATGGTGCCGCAGACCTGCTGCCCAGTGATACTGGTGTAAATGTAGCAGCCCTGGAAGTCCTTATAGTGGCCGTCCATGTAATTGGCATTGACCGTGATCTTGAAGGTCTGGACGGCCTGTATATCGCTGTCCGCTCCCGGATTCACGCTGCCGACGAGCCGTGCCCCTTTGGCGGTCGAGCCATAGACTTCAGGCGGGCCAATCGGCTGGTTTTGTAGGTTCACGGGCGTAGTCAGCAATCCCTTGAAATCCTTTTGATAAATCGATGCGTCGATATACGTATAGCGATTCTGAATCTTGAAACCGCCTTCGTAATTCCGCATGGTTTGCACGGGTACGTTATTCGAGCAGGTACCATTCACAGCCGCGCTCGCAGGCCCGTTGGTATTGCAACGGATATCGTCGAAGTTGGCGAAGTGCACGCCATTATTGACGCGCACGTAGGCGCTCATATGATCGGTGAACTCGTAGTTTGCACCCACAGAGAACGTCGGCATGGTGTTGGTCTTACTGGCGCGCGAGTACGTACCGTTGGGCAAATCGACGGCGTTATCCCACAAATCGTACTGCGACCCCAGCTGTACCGGCGATTGATTGGTTGTCTGCTGCGTCATGTCCTCATGTTCGAGACGAACCGAGGCATCCAACAGCCAATTGTTGATCTTCCAGGAATCCGACAGATAGAGCGCAATGTTGGTGGCTTGGCCCTGCTCGAGGATGTAGTAGCCCCCGTTGGCGTTCACGATACCTTGAGGACTCGTCACGTCGTAGATATTTCCACCTTGGACGGCCTGCAATATGATCGGACTCGCGTTCGGCACGTTATCCATCAGCACGTTGGAGCTGAGCGACCAGGCATCGTTGTCCGTGTAATGGGCCACATACGCGCCACCGGTCAATGTATTGCCATTGCCGAAGTCGAAATTCAAACGGAATTCGTCGGTGACACTCGTAATCTTCTTGCGCACGAGCCATACCTGGTTGGTGACCACACTTTGATTGGGATCGACGGCTGCGCCGTTTGCATACTGAGCCGTGACCAGGGACGAGGGTAATGTGGCGGGCAGATTCGATAATCCAGTGGCAATGAAGCTCGCCAATGACTCCGGGTTGCCGTTGTTCACCAGCGCCTGTGTGTTCACGTAGCCGCCATCGAACAGGAAGTTATTGCTGATCGACCAACCACCCTCGAATTTCAATTTCAGCTCTGAACCGAAATAGTTCAGTGCGGCGCCGCGGCCATTGCTGATATCGTCATTTTCAAACCCGCCGCCCGGGCTCGGTATCAGGAAATTCTCGAGCTGCTTGCTGTTCCACGTGGAGTTGAGCTGATTGAAACCGGGATACGCAGAAACATTCCCGTTGGATACGACGTAGGGAAAATCGGCGACCCATTGATTCTTGTCCTGCAGGAGTCGATACCAGAACATGATCGAGCCGCCGTCCAGGTCGTGCTTCAACGTGGTCGTGAATTGCCCGCCGATGTCGGACGGATATTGCGGATCGCGCACACCATCGGATACGCGGTAAAAGCCGCCGACGCTGCCGTACCATCCGTCGATGATCTTGCCGCTCAAGAACGCATCAACGCGTTCGGATCCCTCATTGCCCCAGGTAACGCCGACCGAACCTTCGGTTTTGTCCGAACCGGTGCGCAAAATAAAGTTCGCCGTAGCGCCCGGCTGCCCCTGGCTAAAAATTGCGCCGGTTCCGCCCTGGACGATTTCAACGCGCTCGATGGTGTCGTCCAAGCGTATGAGGGAGCTGTTATCCATGAAAGACAGGTATGGGGCACCGTAGAGCGGCGAACCCTGGATCATGGTCGTGAAATACGGCGAGTCGCCGCCGCCGTTGGGGAAGCCGACCACGTCGATATTGACGCCGGTTTGTCCGCCGGATGCTTCCGGCCAGACCCCAGGCGAGAGTTTATAAAGTTCGGCCGCACTCGAGGGGTTCGCCATTTTAATGTCTTGGAGGGACAGCGATACGATGTTGTAGCTTGCGTCCAGCTTCTTGACACCCTGGGCTGAGGCCGTGACGACGATTTCGTCGAGCCCGGTGTCGGCAGCGCTCGCGGCGGGAGCCGTTTCGTCGGCTGCGTAGGCGCCGCCGGCGCAGTAAAGGATCCCGGCCACTGCCGCGGCAACGCCATTGAGTGCGCCGACGCGTAGTCCCGATGTTTTCGCCAACCCAGTGCTCCGACGCGGTTTCTGCTTGTTCTTTACTTTCACGGATCGTCCCCCCTTGAATACCTTTAATTGATGTAATTAATCGCTAAGGCAATTCGGCTACCCGCTTTGCATCGATCGGATGTTGATCGTTCGAACTGTAGGAGTGTGCCGAGCAATTGGCGCCGACCAGCCGCACTGCGGCTGCGATGGCTGCCCAATCGCCTCTCTTCGCGTTCGAATTAATCCCCTGATCGCCAGTCTTCTGCGCGAATACTTACACGAGATTGATATCGATATCAAGTTATGTTGGAAATACACCACATATGTGCAAATGCGGGATAATTCAGCGTGCGGAATTGGCGTCAATTCCTTGATATCGATAACACACCTGTGTAAGGTCTGGCGGCTATTATTGGGCGCAGACCCGAGTCATTGCAGAAGCTTAAGGGAGGGCAATTTGTCGTCGACGGCGCCCAACACCGGCGCAATGGCGCCTGACGGCGCAATTCCGTCCTCTGTGCCGGAACGCAGGCGGCTGCTCATGATCGATGAGGGTCCGTCGGGCAATGCGGCCCAGGCGGAGACGCTGTTTGCTCTCGCCAACGGCTTATTGGGGGTTCGCGGCGGCCGGGAAGAGCAGCCGAGCGCGACGGATGGCGCATTCCTCGCGGGCGTGTACGAACGCGTACCGATTCATTACCACGAAGCGTTCCCTGGATTTGCGCGTACCTCGGACACGCGGGTGCCGGTGGCCGACGGCAAGCGCATTCGAATTCGGCTCGGGCCCGCCTTGAGCGACCTTTGCACCGGCCAGCGCCTGCAGTGTCGTCGCACCCTCGATTTGCAGAATGGCACGCTGCACCGCACGACGCTGTGGCGTACACCCGAAGGAAGCAGCGTAGAAGTCACGGCCACGAGGCTGGTGCCCTTGAACGGCGGGACGCTGCTCGCCATTCGTCTATCCATCCGCTCGATCGACTACCGCGGGCCGGTGCTGCTCGAGTCGTGCATCGAAGCCATCGATGCGGCGGTACGCGAGGATGATCCTCGCATGGGCGCGGGCTTGGGCGCCGCGCTGACGGTGGATGAGGGCCGAATCGAAGGCGCTGCAGTCGTCATGACCCAGTCGGCGCCGCGCTCCGGCATTCAAGTGGCGATCGCGCAGACTCATCGTACGGTCACTAAAATGTCCGCCGGCGGTCCCATCGACTCGCAGCCCAGATCCGTGGGGCAGCGTTTTCAGGCCGAACTCGTGCCCAACGGGCAGGTGACGATCGAGAAGTTCGTGGCCTGGGCTGCGGGGTCCGATTCGGGCACTCTGGTGTTGCAAGCGGTTGACGCTGCCGACAGCGCCGCCGAAATCGGGTTCGAGGTACTGGAGCGTCAGCAGGCGGCCGCGTGGGGTGCTTTCTGGCGCGATGCAGACCTCGGCATCGAGGGCGACGCGTCGTTGGACCAGGCGTTGTATTTCAGTCTGTTTCATGTCCGCCAGTCCGCGCCGCCGGACGGCCGCCATGCGCTTGCCGCCAAAGGTTTGACCGGGCAGGGGTACGAAGGGCACGTATTCTGGGACACCGAAGTTTTTGCATTGCCGGTGCTGCAAATGACAGCGCCGTCCCTGGTACGGGCAAGCCTCGACTGGCGTGCGCGCACGCTTCCGGGAGCCCGGGCCCACGCTCGCGAGTTGAATCACCCGATCGGCGCGCTCTATCCGTGGCGCACCATCGCCGGGGAGGAGGGGTCCGGTTACTTCCCATCAGGCTCAGCCCAGTACCACATCAACGCCGCCGTCGCCTTCGCCCTGCGCCTGCATCACCTGGGCAGCGATGCGCAGACCGTCAAGAGCGAGGACGTCGCGGTGCTCATCGAAACGGCCCGGATCTGGATGCAGATCGGGCATCATGATCATGCCCGGGCGGGCGCGTTCTGCATTGATTCGGTGACCGGACCGGACGAATATTCTGCATTGGTCAACAATGACCACTACACCAACCGCATGGCGCAGATGCACCTGCGCTACGCCGCCGACGTGGCCGACACCCATCGGTCCTTGACTTCAGGTCTGGATCTTCTCGACTCCGAGCCTGCGGCGTGGCGGCGTGCAGCCGATGCAATGTACCTGCCGGTTGACCGCCGTCACGGCGTGCACCCTCAAGACGACAACTTTCTCGATCGGCCGGCCTGGAACTTTGCCACGGAACCGGGCGACGATCGGCCGCTGCTGTTGCGCTTCCACCCATTGACCCTGTATCGCTACCAGGTGTGCAAGCAGCCGAGCGTGGTGCTGGCCGACGTGTTGATGGGCGAGGACGTCTCCGCGGCCCAGAAGCGTCGCGACTTCGATTACTACGAGCCGCTGACTGTCCATGACTCCTCGCTGTCGGCTTCCACGTGGGCCATTCTCGCGGCGGAACTGGGGCTGCTGGGCTCAGCACTCGATTACTTTCGCGAAGGTGCGCGTCTCGACCTGGATGATCTGCACGGCAACGCCAGCCACGGAGCGCACATGGCCGCCATGGCAGGCACCTGGTTGAGCCTCGTGTGGGGATTCGGCGGATTGCGCATCGCCGGGGACGGCATGCTGCACCTGCGGCCCGTGCTGCCGCCGGGCTGGCACGGATATCACTTCTCACTGCAGTGGCGCGATAGACTGCTCCGAGTGAACGTCAATTCCGCAGGAGTGCGATATGAGCTGCGGCGCGGCGCCGCCCTCAACTTTCGGCATGACGGTGCGTGCGTCACGGTGTCGGCGGAAAATTCTCTGTTTCGGCCGCTTCCCAGCGTCGCCCCCGTTGCCGTTCCTCGCCGCGTGGACGCCGTCATTTTCGATCTGGACGGTGTTCTTACGGACACGGCGGAATTGCACTTCAGATCCTGGTCGCGGCTGGCCGCGGAGATCGGCGTGCCATTCGATCGAAGGACCAACGAGCGGCTGAAAGGCGTCGATCGCCTCACCTCGCTCGATATCATCCTCGAACGCGCCTCGCGCGCCTTCGACGCGGACGAGCGGCGCACGCTCGCGGCGCGCAAGAACGGCTACTTCGGCGAATTGCTGCAAACCCTAAACCCCCAGTCGCTGCTGCCGGGGGCGCTCGAGGCTTTGCGGGATGTGCGCGAGCGCGGCGTGAGCGTCGCGCTGGCCTCGGCGAGTCACAACGCCAAGACCATCGTCACACGGCTCGGCATCGCCGATGCCTTCGACTACATCGCCGATCCGGGCGTCGGCGCTCCTAAGCCGGCCCCGGACATCTTTCTCGCCGCCGCCGCCGCTCTGCACGCCGATCCTGCGCGCTGCATCGGGGTCGAGGATGCGATTTCCGGTATCAGCGCGATCAAGCAGGCAGGCATGAAGGCGATCGGCATCGGCGATTCACGCGTGCTGGCGCAGGCGGATGTCGTCGTCCCGGACATGCTCTCGCTGCACATCAAGAGGTTCCTGTGAGTCGAACCCGCATCATCATCGCACTGGCGCTGATCTACATGCTGTTCGCGGTGCTGCTCAACAGCGTCGGCACGGTGATCCTGCAATCCATCGTCACCTTCGGCGTCGACAAGCCGCGTGCCAGTCTGCTCGAGGCCTGCAAGGATCTGACCATTGCGGGGTTTTCCTTCATCGTGGCATCGTTCCTGCCGGCGCTGGGTTATAGGCGCGCAATGATGCTGTCCTTGATCATCGTCGTCGGCGCGTGCGTGCTGATGCCGATCTACCCCGCGTTCCACACCACCGAGCTGCTGTTCGTGTGCGTGGGTGCATCCTTCGCGATGACCAAGGTCGCGGTGTATTCCTCCATCGGCCTGCTCACGGCGGACAAGACCGCGCATTCGCGGCTCACCAACCTCATCGAGGGGCTGTTCATGGTCGGTGTGCTGCTCGGCGGATGGCTGTTCAGCGCTTTCATCGATCCCATCGCGCCCGCCAGCCCGCGTTGGCTCAACGTCTACTGGCTGCTGGCGGCGGTGGCCGGGGCCCTCATGGCGCTGCTCTGGAGCTCGCGCCTGGATGAATCCGCGGCGCATCCCGCGGGAAAGACTTCGGCCGGGCAATCCGTCGCCGGGCTGTTCAAGTTGCTGACGCGGCCGCTGGTGTACTGCTTTCTGATCTCCGCATTCCTCTACGTGTTGATCGAGCAAAGTTTCGGTACCTGGCTGCCCACCTTCAATCGCGAGGTTCTCAAGCTGCCGAACACCATGAGCGTGCAGCTGGCGAGCATCCTTGCGGGGGCCACGGCGGTCGGCCGAATCGGCGCCGGAGTGGTATTGCGGCGCGTCCCGTGGTTCGTGCTGCTGAACGTGTGCGTGTTCTCGATGGGCCTTCTGGTCGTTATGACCCTGCCGCTCGCATCCAGCGTGGTGGCCCGCCCCGGGGTGGGTTGGTTCAACGCCCCCACTGCGGCCTACGTGATACCGCTGATCGGGCTGTTGATGGCACCCATCTATCCGGTCATCAATTCGGTGGCTTTGAGCTCCCTGCCCAAGCCGCTGCATGCGGCCATGACCGGCCTGATCGTGGTATTTTCGGCGCTGGGCGGCACGGTGGGCTCGCGCATCACCGCAATCGTCTTCTCGCGTTTCGACGGCATCCGCGCATTTTATTTTTCGCTGGTGCCGATGCTGTTGCTGCTGCTCGCGCTGTTTCTGTTCCGGCGCGAAACCGAACGCAGCGAGGTGGCGAACGCGGCGACGATCCCGGCCTGACGACGACCATGCCCGCCCTGCGGTCGGTGGCTAGGTCGCCCGAACGATGAGGCTGGTGGGAAGAACTTCCGAAACGACGGGCCTCTTTTCGATGAGCGCCACCACTTTGCGCGCCAACAAGCTTCCTCCCGAACGCCAATCCTGCCGCACCGATGTCATCGGAGGCACGAATGAAGCTGCCAACGGTGAGTCGTCGTAGCCGATGACCGAGACATCCTCGGGCACCCGCTTTCCGGATTCGATCACGGTACGGATCACTCCCATGGCGAGGGGGTCGCTGCAGGCGAATACGCCGTCGAAGGCAACGCCCTCCTTCAACAAATCGGCGGCAACCTGGGCTCCGCCGTGGAATGAGAATGGGCTGGTGCGGGTCGCGAGCGTGGCGTCCTGCGCACTTTGAATGAAATCTGCGAATCCTCGATGGCGCGCCGCGACCTCGGCGTGACGCATGTCGCCGATGAAGACCAAGCGCCGCCTACCTAAGCCCAGCAACCGTGCCGCGGCGACGGCGCCGCCGTGCTCGTTGTCGGTTCCCACCACGGTGTAATGTTGCCGGGCTCTCAGGGCGCCCCATACCACCCATGGAATTCCAAGCCGCTCGATCGCATGCACGGCCACATCGTCGGCGCCCTGACCCAGAAGGATGAGGCCCTCGGCGGCGTTGATGGTGTTGGTATCCATGGCATGCAATGTCGTCAGGAGCAGGTTGTATCCCGACGAGGTCAATTCCTGAGAAATCCCGCCGAGCAGCGTCAGCGGGTAGGGATCGGTCATCGGCCTTTCGGGCGACGGATCCATTTCGATCACGACGGCAATCGTATGGCTGCGGTTGAGCCGAAGATTGCGGGCGGGGAGGTTCAGGCGGTAGCCATGTTTTCGCGCCAGGTCGAATATCCGGGCGCGCGTTTCTGAATTGACGATGGCGCTGTCGCGCAGCGCCCTCGAGACCGTCATCGGCGACACTCCGGCGATCCGGCCGAGGTCCGCCATGGTCAGCCGCCCAGCCTTCGCCTTTCGGGGTCCCTTCCGCAATCTTTTTGTCATCACTGGCCCAACTGGTTCTTCGACGTAGGGACTATACGCCTAGGGCGACGAGTGCCGAGCGGGGTTCGGTGTGGCGGGATCGGGTATCGCCAGGTAGACCGTGCTCCACAGCTGCGCCGCGTTTGATTCGTCGGCGTCCGCGGCGGCGGCACCGAAGGGGGCGATGTGGAAGCGCTGTTTCGCAAAACTCCAGGACCAAAGCTCGGAATTGCGCATGGTGTGCGATGCGCGGATAGCGCCCCAGAGCTGGCGCTGGGCGGCGCGCAAATCTTCCTTCACGATCGGCGGCAGTCCCGGGCGTTGGAGTTGCCGCTGCAGTCCCGCCGCCATTACCGCTTGCTGCCAGGACCAGATCACCGTGCCGTGGTAGGCATTGTTGGTGAGCTTCGCCTGGACGGCAGGCGATGCATACACCGGATTCGCGACCACCATACCCACGTCGGTGAGCAGGCCGGCCGGAAACGGCCGCATCAGCGTCACAGTAACTTCACGCAGCGTTGCCGGACTTGGGCGGCCGAACAACATGTCGAAGCCCTCGTCGGAGTGGACCACGGCTATGGGGTTGGCATCGGCGTCCAGCGACAGGGCGTGGAAGCGCACGGGTAAGTCGCCCACCGAGCGGAGCGCGGCAACGCCGGACACCTTCAGGGCAGCGGCATAGCGAGTAATGTCCCGGCGGGCATCAGTGCTGGGTACCGTGACGTCGAACAGCGGCCTGGCTTTGTCGCGCCAGATGTTCGACTGAGCTCCGGCGCGCGCGAACATCGCATGGTCGGCCGGATCGAGATAGGGTTTGAGCAGCCCGCTCACGAAAAAGCGGCCGGCCGCTTCGAGCGCCGCCGGCACGAATACAGCGTTGACGTCGTAGGGGAAGCGTCCGCCTCCCAAACCATCGTTGCTGTCCCGCCATTGGCCCACAGGGATTCCGGGCTTGAGCGCGATCAGATTCGGCGCCCGCGGGTCGTCCGCGAACCTGGCCGCGGCATGCAGCACAAATCTCAAATTGCTCACCAGATCGGCGCCCAGCGCTCGCGCCGGCTCGCCTTGGCGGCCATCCGTCCGTGCCAGGAATTGCGCGGCCTGCGATCGGCCGCGTGCATCGTCCAGCAGCCACGCGGCGGCGACCGGCGCCAGCATGAAGCTGCCGTCGATCATCTTGTAATCGAATAGCGGTGCGTCCGACTTTGGTGAGCCGGCGTGCATGCGATCGAGAATGGCGAACTCACCGATGTCTTCCTCGTGCGCCACCTCACCCTGCGGCGAGGTGCGGGTCAGCACTGCGCCCAATCCTGCGTCCACCGCCGTAGGTTGCAGCGCGGGCATCAACAGGCGCACCGACATCAGCGTGTCGCGGCCGAAGTAGGTATTGAAGCGCCAGGAGCCGGCGAGAAATTTTTCCTGGTAGCTCAGAAAAGTGAGCACATTGCGGGCCGCGGCGTCCGCTTCGGCCCGTTCGCCGAGCAAATCCCGGCCCGTGAGCGGCGTCAGCGGCGTTTCACCGCTCAGGGCGGTGATCTTCATCCGGATTACGCCGTCGCTCCCTGCCGTAACATGGTCTCCCTGGAGCGCGCCTCGAGTAACCTGGATGCTGAGGCGATATCCGGCCGCGCCGTCGAGGCGATCGCGCGCCCAGGTGATGGTCGAGTTCTGAATGGTCGGAATGGCCGCGACTTCCGCGGGAAAGGTGCCGAGGGCCTGATAGTCGCGCAGGACGCGGACGCTCGATAGAACGGCTTGCTTGATGGACAGGTCCGTAGCTCCGCTTACACCGGCTTCGGCCACCATGCCGTACAGGGGTCGTCCGCGCTCGTCCTTGGACTTGAGCGGCTGCGGCGACCCAAGCATCGTCCAGGTTACCGGGCGCGGGCTGTGCGCAAACCAGAGACCGACGCCGCTGTTGCCGGCGGGGAAGGCGACCAAGACCCGAGGATCGGATCCCGAACGCAGCAGCAGATGCGCGGCGACCGGGCCTTCGCGCAGAAAGCTGTTGAGATTGAGACCTTCATCGACATCGAACTGCAGCCTCTGCTCGGAACCGGCGTTGCCCATGCCGGGCAGCGGCGTCAGCGCCGCGATACCGACGCCCACCATCACGAGCACGCGGCGCAAAACTGCGCAGCGCAAAACTGCGCGGTGCAAAACTGAATACGCCTTCGATCTCATTTCACTTCCTCGAGAAAAATCAATTCAGACGACAAGGGCAGGGCGAGCGTAACCGGGGCTCCCTCCTGCATCAGTAGCCGACCGCCCAGCACGAGGTCGGCGGCCGGCCCCTGGTCCTGGAACCTCAGCCGGTAGCGGCTCTCAGGACGGAGGCCGAGCAAACGAAAGCGGTGCATGGGCTCCTCGGGCGCCGTGCCTCGGAATGCGTATAGCACGCCGCGCCGAAGTCCCGACGAATAGTATTCGACCCCGTCCCAATGTACGCCGTCCGGGCGTTCGGCGACGTGATACAGGTCGGCCTCGCGGATCAGCGGACGCAGCGCCGACTTGTAGACCGCGAACTGCGCTCGTGCCTCCGCACGCTGCTCTGGACTCCATTGGCTGGTATCCAGCATCAGCGAAAACCAGCCCATCATTCCGCTGCGAAGCATGTAGCGAAAATTCTCGATGCGCGGTGCCGGCCATTTTGCCACGTAGCTTTCCAGCATCGCCGGCGGCAGCACGAAACTCGCGTCGTAAAACCCACGTCGGTTCGCGAGAGGGTCGTAGCTGTCGGTCATGGAAAAATAGTCGCCGTGCGCGGCGCTGCCGAAATCCACCATCCGGCCGCCGTCGTTGCAGATCTCCAGCAACAGCCGCGGGTGACGCAGGCGCAGCTGCTCATAGATGTCGTAGTAGGCACGCGTCGCGCGGAAGCCCGTGTCCGTGGAGTCGGGGTCGACCCAGAGATATCCCGAATCCTCGTAGATCCGCGCCGGCGCGGCTTTGCGCTGCGCGTCGGTGCGATCGTCGCGGGAGCTACCTCGTGCGACCAGGTAGCCGTCATGTTCGAGCATGTCGAGACGATACTCGCCGACGATGCGTTCGAGTTCGCGTGCTGCCCACGCCTTAGCCGCCGGGACGCCCAGATCGATGGTGATGCCTTTGAAGGGCTCGCTGTGCTTCCAGCCGGCGGGCGGGTCGGCGATCAGCCAGTCGCGGATCGCCGGATCGTAAACATTGAGCGCGCCGGGCTGCTTGGAAGTGCCGGCCTGCGTCCAGTCGATCCAGAGACCAAATTTGAGGCCATGACCATGAGCATAGTCGGCGACGCTGGCGATGCCATGGGGAAATTTTGCGGGATCCGGCTGCCAGTCGCCCACATCTCGAAACCATCCCGCATCCAGATGGAACATTTCCAGCCCGAGCTGCGCCGATTCCTCGATCATGCGATGTGCGAGCGCTTCGTCCACCGCCATGCCGTTGCCCCAGCTGTTGTTCACCATCAGCGGGTAGGACGGATCGCGCAAGGTGCTTGGATTGCCGAGCACGGCTCGCACCCAACGCCGAACGATATTGCCGGCGGCGTCCGGCCCGCCGGCGAACGCGCCGATAAATATCGTCGGTGTCGCGAGGGTGCCGCCGGGCGGCAGGCGCGTAAGGTCGGGGCCCGGCGCGGGATTGAGACCCACCTCGCCGCGCAGCGATGCGCCGCTGCGCTCGAGGGTGATTCGAGTGGGGCCGCTGAACTCGATGCCCACATACCAGCCCCGCCGCGCGCCGCCAGGTTCATCCACGAGCAAGTAGGGAATCATCTCCCGGGGCCGGCCGGGGACAGGGCGGGCGTAGCTGCTGGATGTCCCTTGCCAGGTATCGCCGTCGCCCAGCGCATCCAAGTGCGTGCCCTGCGAGGAGGGCGTGTCTGCGCCCTTTTCCACCCAGAAGCGTTCCAGCGTCGCTTTCGGATCGGCGTCCCAGTCGTAGCGAAGGCTTGGGCCGAGCGGCAGCCACACCGGTTCGTGGCTTGTGTTTTCTATTTCCACGGTGTGCTCGAGCGGGCCGTGGCCGGCACGCGCGCGCCAGAGCCACACCAGCCGGAGCCGCGGCGACTCGGCGACGTACACCAGACGAATCCGCTTCGATTCGAAGCGGCTGGCAGAGCGATCGAGCCGCCACTGCAGGTGTCGCGTCTTGCCGCGAACCTCGGCGTCTTCGGGCAATATCTCCTCGGCCCTGTTCTTCCAGGCTGTCGTGCCGCGGAGGCTGAGTGCGGTCAGCCGAGGAGCATGCTCGCCGGCTTCGACGGTAATGGCCGTCTCGGCGCCGGCGAGCTCCCCCCGTAGGGTTCGCGAGCTTTCCGCGGGCGCCGCATGCGTCACGCCGCAGCCGGCGAGAATCGCCAGCGAGCAGCTCAAGGTGCGGCATGCGAACCGGCTGCTGCGGGTGCTTTGCGCAATCAGGACGGTAGAACCTCTTGATATGCGCTGTAGTTCTCCGCGTCGATGTCGAGAAACGGCTTCAGCGTGAATATCCCGGCATCCGTTCGTACTTGCCACTCATGCCGCCCGCCGCGGTCGCGCTGCGCCGCCAGCAGATTGGCGCGCCCAGTCGGCGGCGTCGCTGAATCGCCTGCGTCCAAAATGCGCATGAGCACCAGCGGCCCGGCCAGCAGGGCAACCGTTTCCGGGTGCGCCGGCTCGATGCTTTCCAACCGTTGCGCGAGCGGTAGCGTGAGGTCGATCCTGTCGCCCGAACGCCATTCGCGCCGAATCGCAGCGAATCGGCCGACCGGAAGCAGCTGGGTCTCGGGCATGCCGTTGATCGTCAAGGCGGCGTCTCGCGCCCAGGCGGGTATGCGCAGATTGAGCGTAAAGGACTGTGTACGCGGCAGACGCAGCGTCATGAGCACGGTTGAGGCGTACGGATAGTCGGTCTGGATCGACAGACCGCAGGCCTCGCCGTTCCGGCTCCAATTGACCTGCGCGGGCACGTAGAGATTCACGTAGAGGCCTTGCGAATCGGTGAAGCAGGTGCTGATGGCATAGTCGGCCGCAATCATCGGCAGCGTGCCGGAACAACACGGCCATCGATCGGGGTGAAAGGATTTCTTGGCCCGCCGTGTGTAGTCGGAGTAGTAGAACGCGTGTCCGTCCGGCTGGATGGGCGTCGCGCCGAGCACGGTGTTGTACAGCACGCGCTCCATGCTGTCGCCGTAGCGTGAGTCGCGGCTGATGCGCAGCAAGTAGCGGGTGAGCTTGAAATGCGCATAAGCGCCGCAGGGCGTTTCAAAGCTCTTGTTCTGATTGTCGAGGCTTGCCCTCAGTGCGCCGCTGTCGGGAACCACAAAATGCTCATCCGGGCCCCAGCCGCCCGTAGCGAAACTCTGTGCGGCAAGCATGTCGAAGCCGCGCTGCGCCGCCGCCAAATACATCGGCGCGCCCAGCGACAAGTAGGCCCGCGCCGCCGAGCTCAGCGCATTGACGTGACTGTAGGCGTGCTTGCCCGGCAGGGCATTCTCGCCGCGTGCCAGCGCGCCGAAGAATTCGTCGTACAGGAATCGGCGGCCGAGATCCAGATGACGCCGGTCACCGGTCATTCCCCACGCCAGGAATTGATTCTCCGGCAGGGTGTAACTCTCATCCCAGGCGTGCTGGCTGAAGTCCTCGCCCGGCTGGGCGTGCTCGTTGCGGGGAATTGCCCGCGCCGGCAGGTACGGTACCGCGGCTCGGGTGGTGCGAGCGAGTGCCGCGAGCGCCGTGTCGTCGGCGCCCAGGCGCTGGGCGTCCATTAATCCACCGACGAGCTTGTCGTAGGTATAGGCAGGAAAGCGGTTCTTGCGGTAGAAGCTTCCGTCCGCATCGATCGTCGCGGCATAACCCCGTACCAGACGCTGCACTTTGGCGCGCGACGCAGCGTCGCCGGTGATCGCGTAGTAACGCGACAGCGCGCTCATCCATTGCCCAAAGGTCGCGCCCGGCGCAAAGGCGTAGGTGTCGTACCAACCGCCGAGTTCGCGGCCGGGCGCAGGCTGTCCGGCGCGCACGCGGAACGGCCGCAACAGCGCATCTTCATCCAGCCCCAAGACCAAGCCGTGATTCTCGCGCGCTTGGTTGTAGAGCGGCCCGGCGCCGAGTTGCACCTGTCCATACTCGAGTTCCGAGAGTGGAGCGGCTGCCGCGTCCGCGGCGGCCGGGCTCGCCGCGTGCGCACGGTATCGCCGGCCTAAGCCTAAGCCCAGGCCGAGTGCGAGCAAGCCGCGCCGCCCGAAATCAATGTTGTCCGACATCTATAGTGTCCGCCCCGTGCAGCGCTCGGCTGCCAGCCTCCGGCCTCGCCGAGGAGCCCGAGTATATGGCGTCCTTGCGGCAGTCAGGTAGCATGAGGGTCGGCCCATGGGGAGGAGCCACGCGTGTGCGCCTACAATGGAGGCTGAGTGAAGCGTTTGACGCGACGGCAACTGATCAGCCGCCTGTCGGTTTTGGCGTGCTGGCCGTTCGCCAATCGGTTCGGGTTTGCGAAACCGTCCGCCTCGCCGAAGATTGCGCCTTCCGCGCCCGATCTCACCCTCTGGTATGACGAGCCCGCGGCAAAATGGATCGATGCGCTGCCGCTCGGCAACGGCCGTCTCGGTGCGATGGTGTTCGGCGGCGGCGAGGACGGAGCGGTGAATCAGGAGACGGTGGCCCTGAACGACGACACGTTCTGGTCCGGCAAACCCCTCGACGGCAACAACCCGGATGCGAAAAATCATCTGGCCGCAGTCCGCCGGGCGGTGATGGAGCGGCAGAATTACCATCTCGCCGACGAGCTCTGCAAGATGATGCAAGGGCGTTTCGGCGAGGCGTATCAGCCGCTCGGCTACCTGAAAATCGAACTTGCTCACGACGCCCGCGTAACCGACTATCGGCGCGAACTGGATCTCGACAGCGCCTGCGCTCGCACCGAATACAAAATCGCGGGCATCCGATTCCTGCGCGAGGCTTTCGTTTCCGCGCCCGACGGGGCGCTGGTACTGCGCTTGACTGCGAGCAAAGAACGCGCACTTGGGTGCACGATCGCGCTCGACGGTCCGCTGCAAAAATCCGCGTCCACACCGGATGACCATCGCCTGCTGCTCACCGGCAAGGCGGCGGCGCACATCGGCGGTAACGGCCGACCCATCACACCGGCACCGGTGGGGTTGAGCGACGAGATCGGCGAGGGCATGTATTTTGCCGTCGCGCTGCGTGCCGATATCGAGGGCGGCACGAGCAGGATGGAGGGCGGCAAACTCGTCATCGCGGGCGCGACGGGTGTCACCCTATGCGTCGCCGCTGCAACAGGTTTTCGCGGACCGCTGCTCGCGCCCGATACGGCCCTCGATGCGTTGATCGCCGACGCATGGCGGCGACTGGATGGCACGGCGGGCGTGCCGTTCGCGGCCCTGCGCGCGGATCATATGCACGACTACCGGCGCCTGTTCCGCCGCGTCTCGCTCGATCTCGGCGAGTCGCCGGCAATCTTCAAACCCACGGACGTGCGGCTTGCGGATTTCGCCGTGCATCCCGATCCCGCATTGATTGCGCTTTACTTCAACTACGGGCGCTATCTCTTGATCAGCAGCTCGCGTCCCGGCTCGCAGCCGGCGAATCTTCAGGGCATCTGGAACGACCTGATACGGCCGCCATGGAGTTCGAACTGGACGGCCAACATCAATCTTCAAATGAACTACTGGCCCGCGGAGACATGCAATCTTTCAGAGTGCGCCCTGCCGCTGTTCGATCTGGTGGAGACCTTGAGCGTCACCGGTGCACAGGCCGCCAAGGAGACCTATGCGTTGCCGGGCTGGGTCTCGCATCACAACATCGATTTGTGGGGTGCCGCGAACCCGGTCGGCGAAGGCGTGGGCGATCCCTACTGGGCGAACTGGACGATGAGCGGGCCGTGGCTGTGCGCGCATCTGTACGAGCACTACCGCTTCACCTGCGATCGCGGGTTTCTGCGCGGACGTGCCTATCCGCTGATGAAGGGAGCGGCGGCATTTTGCCTGGCTTGGTTGATCGACGACGGCAAGGGCCGTCTGACCACGTGCCCGTCCTTCTCGACCGAAAACGACTTTCTCGCACCGGACGGCAAGGTCGCGCAGACCAGTGCCGGCTGCACCATGGACCTGGCGTTGATTCGCGAATTGTTCGCCAACGCCGCGGCCGCGGCCCGGGAACTCGGCGTGGATACCGAGTTCGCCGCCAAGCTCGAGCGTGCGCGCGCGCTCTTGCCGCCCTACAAGATCGGCAAGTACGGACAGCTGCAGGAATGGTCGGTCGACTTCGATGAGAGTTCGCCCGGACAACGGCATATGTCGCACCTGTATCCACTGTATCCCGGCGGCGAGTTCACCGCGCGTGCGGCACCCGAGCTCACGCGCGCCGCGCGCACCTCGCTCGAGCGGCGCCTTGCCCACGGCGGCGGCGCGACGGGTTGGAGCCGTGCCTGGGCCATCGCGCTCTGGGCGCGCCTCGCGGACGGCGACAAGGCCTGGGAATCGCTGTCGATGCTGATGAAGGGCAGCACGAGCGTGAACTTGTTCGACACCTTGCCCGTAGATGAGGGGCCCATCTTTCAGATCGACGGCAATTTCGGCGCCACCGCGGCGATTGCGGAACTGCTGCTGCAAAGCCATGCGGATTCCATCGATCTGTTGCCCGCCCTGCCTTCGGTTTGGCTCCGGGGCAGCGTGAAAGGTTTGCGTGCGCGCGGCGGCTTGACCGTCGACATACGTTGGGCGGATGGCAAGGCAGTGGAGGCGTTCATTGCCGCAGCGCATGCGGGACGATTTGTTTTTCGGGCGCCCCCGCGGCAGAGCATCGCCGCCGCCACGTCGGACGGTAATTCCGCCGCGCTCGGCCGACAAACGGCCGATTCGGTGCAGCTCGCGATGGCTGCCGGGCAGCGCTACCGGTTGACGTTCGCATGACCGCCGTCGCCTTCGACTCGAGATACACTGAGGCCGGTAATTCCTAGAGGGTGACTTCATGGCAACTTCCCATCGCGGCCGTTACTTCCTGTGCTCTGTGTGCGCCGCGTGCGCCGCGTGCGCCGCCGCCGCGGCGCTGGGAACGGTGCCGAGTTACGCTGCCGTCAGCCAGGAGTCACCGACGCCCGTGGATTGGGTCAACACCTTCATCGGCACGGGCGGCGGCGGCGTCGACTACGGCGGCACCATGCCCTTCGTGACCACGCCGTTCGGCATGACCAACTGGACCGCGCAGACGCGGCAG
>Ga0210391_10000259_pt1 | contig 60567 bp, 50 predicted proteins | sample IncBWC12OmetaG_FD_160573 | JGI IMG/M metagenome (GOLD analysis project Ga0210391, IMG submission 160573) | Forest soil microbial communities from Barre Woods Harvard Forest LTER site, Petersham, Massachusetts, United States - Inc-BW-C-12-O ...
CGTCGGTGAACTTCGATCGCTTCATCGGTCCCCTTCTCCTTCGGCCCCTTGGGCCGCCTTCTGGAGGACTTCGACTGCGACTTTAGTCCAGCTCTAAACTGACCTCAAAATCGGGACTCAGGTCACGATCTCAAAGCCGAAGTGGGATAATCGGTCTACTAGAAACAGAATCAAATGCTCGGCTGCGCCGATAGAGGACTCCACATGAAGAACAAGCGCCTCAGATTTGCTGCCTGTTGCGCCGCACTGTTGGGGGTGCTCCTGCAGAGTGGCATCGCCTCTGCCTTCACTTCCATTACTATCCAGAATGGGGGCTTTGACCAAACGCCGATCCAGTCGCCACCAAAAAGCTGGAGTTACGGGAGCAACGAAACTGGCGGCTCAGTCACCCAGACCTCGGACGCAGCGGATTTTTACAGATCCGGTTGGATTTATCAGGGCACTGGGGTATCCCTCTTGGCCAACCAAACGTATGTGTTCAGCGTCAACATCTGGTGTTCCGGAGTCAGTCCCTGCAGCAGTAACTCCGAATACCCCGGGGACGTCGCCCTCGAGCTATGGGCCGGCAGCACATGGGCGAGTGCTAAGTTGGTTACGGGCACAACTGTCAGCTCGCAGAACATTGGCAATGGCACAAGCCCGATAGGCTTCAGCTTGGTGTTCAGCACACCCTCGAACTCACCCCTGATTGGGCAGCAAATCTGGGTCCGAATCATTCAGATACAGGAAAGTCCGGCGCGGGTTGAGTCGGTGTACCTGGACAATGTGAACCTGGCGTACTATTCGAGTGGGACGGGCTCGCCGAAGCTGGTCCAAGGGACGGTCACAGACATGCCGCTTTGGTCGACGCTGTGCGCGGACGCCCCAACGTGCACAGGCCTTCTTGGCCTTCAATATACTTCTCCCTACGACGGTCTCGACATCAATTCGGACGCGGGGTTGAACGCGCTCTGCGATCCTACGCAAAGTACATGCGCCTGCCGATATCCGAGCAGCGGCAACAACCACTGTGACACGGTTGCCAACGGCGTAGCACTCCTGTCGAGCCAATTAGAAGCAGTCAAGCTTACATGGGAAAGCAACAACACAATGACACCAGCTAATTGGGGAAGATTCACTGAGAACTACGTGAACATGCAGGTCACCTCGCTACTCAATTGGTACGAGGACGCTAGTTGGACCGAGATTCTCAACAAGATTGGAATCGTAGCGGAGTTGGCGGAAGCCGGGACGCAGGGAATCTTCTTTGATCCCGAAGGCACTGGCACCCTTCACGGCGCCGCTTTTACGTACAGTTCGTACAGTCAGCTGCTCCCCGGAGTCTCCTACGCGGACATGGCGAACAAGGTCTATGCTCGGGGGGTGCAGGTCGGTGAGCGGATTGTTGACGGCAACGGCGCCGAGGATGGAAATTTGCCCGGCATGACGCACAAGCATTTCATGGTCACCAAGTGGACTTCGCTGCTTCCCCCAACCATCGGCGGGACTAATTTTTGGCTGCAGGGCAACACATACGATTTGCTGACTCCGTTCATGCTGGGGATCCTGTCTGAGCTGGATCTCGGCAGCGGAAACACCATCATCGACGGGAGTGAGAACGACTACAACGCGAAGAGTACCGGCCAATACCAGCTCAGCCAGCAGGCGATCTACACGACCGCCATCAGCGACGGGGTGATACCAACCGCCGACCAAGGTAGCTACAACCAGAACATGTTCTATTCAAGCGCCATCGAGGGAGATGCTTCATACGTCGGAAGTCCATACATGAGCAATCTCAGTGGCACGGCACAGTCGGCGTACTACAACGCGTCTCCACTATTTTATTCGCAGGGACCTTCAAACCTCAGCTGGTTCTTCTACAACGGCAACGGCTCGGGGGTACCACCTCTTGGCGCGAATGAGGCTCTTCAACAAGCAAAGGCATTTTGGCTGTCGGCGCATGAATGAGGCATCTTCGTGCACGCCGCCCTGTGACGGACCATGCGCAATTCACGTCTGAGAGCGAGGAGGCGTCGAAGCTAGTAGCGGCGCGCGGGCCACTAGTTCAATCCCAGTACCGCCCACCATTCAAGACAAGAGCTTCGGATAATTTTCTAAACTGACCTGTCCCGAATTTGTGGACACTTACTGCGCGCTATCGCGCGAACTGTAACTTTGTAGCCTCCCCGCCGTTTCACGCAGCGAACATTGCTCGAGGTTCCCTGCTCGTAGGCGGCAGGACCCGGCGAGGGGCGGCGGTTCAAGCTCGTTCGCTAGTGTTCCCCGAAACCCGATAAGCGCGGAAGGAGCATTAGTACTCGAGTAGGCCCGTCGGGAAGAGAAACAGCCAGCGCCCGTCACTCACCGTGTACACCTTACAAGCGGGGCCCCGCGCCCGGCCTCATCGCGCTACCGCGTCCGGTATCAGCACCGCCGTGGCGTGCTCGTCGCCCGCGATAGTGCGATAGAGCTCCTTCAGGTCGCCGGTCTTCTCGACCGGGATGCTCAGCTCGCGGATCTCGAGCGAACGGCTATAGCGGAGCGTGTGACCGACGAGCTGGCTGCGGCTGTGATAGGCGGCGAAGCCGTAATCGGCGTCGACCGGCGCGGGCAACTCCTCGACCCGATAGCCGGGTGGCAGCGCGATCTCGAACATGTCGGTGTCGTGCTCGGCAGCATCGAACTCGACCGGGTTGTGACGCGGCTCGCGCGTCTCGAGCAGCGCGCTCGACTTGCTGCCGAGCACGCGCGGGCGCACGACCAGCAGGTCGGCGCTCGCCTTCGCGTAGTGCTGCGCCTCGAGCGAGTAATTCCATTCGAGCGGCTGCTCGTTGGCGCGCACATTGCCGACCGTGGCCTTGAGTATCTGGAAGTCCGATAAGGCGTCCCCCAGGTGAGACTCGAGGAACTTGCGGTGGCTGTCATTCTGGCTGAACGTCGTCAGCACACTCCGCTGGTGGGCCGCGGGATTGCCGATGAGAATTTCCTGCACATCGCCGGTCAGGGTGCCGCTGGCATCGAGGGTCAGGTGCGCGGTCGTTCTTATGGCGTTGGCGTCTGGGGTGAGCCGCGGCAGCTGCACCAGCTCACTTCCCTCGGGCACGACCAGTAGGCCGTAGCCGCCCTGCAGGCGACCCGAGAGACTCCCAAACGGGGTATAGGGATCGGTCGGATCGAACAGCAGCACGCTCCCGAGCCGCGGGTGCACCAACACCGCCTGCAGCGATGGGTCGGACGCTCCGGGAGGCAAACGAATCGCCAGGATCACATGATCGAAGCCAAGATTGGGTGGGGTCGTGGCTGTGACCGCGCCGCGCGCGGTGTCGACGATTACGTAGCTCGAATCGACTGCGAGCTCCTTGAGCATCGAGGCCAAGAGCGTCGCCTTGTCCTTGCAGTCGCCGTAGCGGTGTGTAAAAACTTCCGCGGCCGGGTGGGGTTGGTAGCCACCGATGCCAAGCTCGATCGCGACGTAGCGCACCTCACTCTGCACAAACGTGGCGAGCGCGCGAATCCGGCCAACGAGCTGCGGTATGGCTGCGGTGAGCTCGGCGACTTTCTGGCGGATCTCCGGGGAGGTGTCCCGCCGCCCGCTGGTGAGATCCAGGTACCAGCCGCCCATCTGCTGCCACGTCTGCGGTCCGGGGGCGAGCCCGCTCGGCGGAACGAACGAGATCCACATGCGTCCCGCCATGCCCTGCCAGGGCGGCATCTGATCCTCGATCGCGATCGGCTTGACGTCGCTCACCACCCACAGCCAGCGGTTGGCTCCGCTTACCGGCGGCTGCACGGGGTGATTGATCCAGGTGCTGCTGTACTGCCAGCCCGGGGGCAGCTCAACCGTGAAGCGCGACTCGCGTACAGGCATAGTGTCCTGAAAATCCCAGGAGTCGGCCTGGAGCAGGGGTTGCTCGTCGCGCTCGAATTCGTAGCCGACGAGACTTCCGGGTACCGCGTCCGGTATCGACAGGATCCGGGCGCGCACATCGCTGATGAGCTCGCTCCCCGCGACCCCGACCAGCGCAGTCTCGATCGCATCGCGGTCCTTGACCTCGAACTCCTTGCCCGTGGCGGGTATGCACCAGCCGTGAATACTGACGATGCGGCTGCGCGAGTCGAAGATGGCGACCGCGAGACCGCGCTTCGCGCCTTCCGGGCGGAGGATCCGGAAGACCCGGCGCTCGAGGCGCCGGCGGTTGCCGTTCGGCTGCACTGTCAAGACTGTCTCGGAATACATGAGCACGGCGGCAGTCTGGGGATCGTGCTCCGGCACCGGCGCGCTCGCCTGCGTCTGCATCCAGGGCGGTGCGCTCGCCGCGGCGGCCATGCTCGGTAAGACGAGTGCGGCGAGTGCCACCAACACCGGCAGGAGCCGGCCCGACCGCAGGATGCGGCGCCTAGCGCGGAGCGGCTGTGTCAGGTGCGACGAGCGTCTGTTCTTCATCGGCGGTTCTCACGAACTGGAAGAATTTCTGCAGCGCCTCATATGACTTGACGTCGGTCCGGTAGAGGTTGAGGGCCATCTCGCGCGTCAGGTGCAGCGACTGCGGAGTGCCGTCGGTGCTGATCTTGTAGGCGATGCCCTTCAGATCCAGAGTGTGAGGTTGCGGAACGCTGACCACACGCCACCCAGCAGGCACCTCGATGCTGACGTCGTCATCGTGTTGGAACGGGAAGTCGAAGTAGATCTGGTGCACACGCCCGGTGTGCTCGAAGGTGTGGCGCTCGCCGTTGGAGAACACTCCGACCGGAAGCAGCTGGCGGCGGCCCGCGCTTTGCGCCCAGCCCGGTATCTGCAAGTCGTACTCGGCTACCAGCTCGCTCTCGGTGTCGCTCCAAGCGGGCTGGTTAGTCAGCTTCACGCTGACCCCGGTCGGCACGCTCCCCTCGACCTCCTGCTCGAGGAACTCGCGCCGGGCCGTTTCGTCCTCGTTGCGCTCGACCAGCCGCCGCCACGACGCCTCGAGGCCGGTGAAGCGCACCGTGAGCTTACCGTCGAGAGTGCCAGAGGAGAGCTTCAGCGCCGCCTTGTGCTCGATGCGCGAAGCGGAGGCATCTGGCAACGGCGTGGTGGTCCAGGTGCCGCCGGCGGCACTGAGCCGGAGCGCGCGCACATCCGTCGCCCACCACGGCAGCAGCCCGAAGGGGGTGTACGGCACGGCGGGCGAAAGATACAGGTCGTGTCCCCCGAGCGCGACGACTGCGAGCGGCACGTTAAGCTGCGAGAAGTTCATCAGACGCTGGTCGAACAGGTAGCGGTCGCGCGATGAGCCATAAGCCGCGTCCGCTGGCAGGCCCGCGGCACGCGCCAGCGCGACAAAGAGCCACGTGAGCTGCTCCTGGGTCCCGTACCCGTGGTTCCAGACGTCCTCCACGTCGCGCGCGGACTTGAGCCCCTCACGGCTCTTCTCCTCCTCCGACCTGTCGCGCTCGTAGGAGAGATTGCGCAAACCCTGGACGCGCGCGTAGATCTTGTGCAGCTTCGCCTCCGGTGAGTCGTCCGGCTGCACCACCTGCGCCGCCGCCCGCTGCATCGCCGCGCGCTGGTCGACGAATTTCTCGACCTCGTGGTACGCCTCCTTGCTGAGCTTGGACCAGAAGGACACCGGGTCTTTATCGAGATGCGGGTCATTGACGTAGATGAAGTCCACGCGGTAGCGCAGCGTGTCCTCCGGCGGCATGTAGTCCTCGGTGACGAACGCCGGAATATCCTGCACCTCGAGGAGCACACGGCCCTTCTCGAGGCGGGGCTCGACGGTGCCTGGCGGCAGCCCGTTCGGCCAGCTCCAGCGCATCGACACGTAGCGGTTGGGAATGAGCGAGAACTTCGCCTCCCGGGTGAAGAGATCCTCGCTGAGTATCCAATGCGAGCCCCACACCCACCCGTAGGCATTGATGCTCCGCCTGTAGCGGTACTCGATGATGCAGCCCGGCTCGACGGTCGGCAGATCGAACGCCTTGGCGAGGATGTTGGCGCCGTGAGCCGCGAGCAGCGGTTTGTCGTAGATCGTCCCATTGAAAGTGTCGATCCGCCCGTCCGGGTGCAGCGTGCGGGCCTCGATGCGGCTGATGCCCTCGAACCCCTTAACGTAGCGGATCTCGACGTTACCGTACCTGCGGCCCTCGTCCGTCAGGATCTTGAGGCGCAGGTACACCGACTGGTCGTTGTTGTTGTCGTCGCGGTCGACCTGCTTGTAGAGATATACCGCGGGCGCCCCCGGGGCCTGCCGCAGACTGGTCATCTGCAGATCCTCGGGTGCAAGCGGCAGCCAGTTATCGGCCAGCGCTGCGCTTGCCGTGAGCTGGCCGAGAAGACAGAGCAGCCGGACGGCTCGCCCGCGTGGCAGCAGCTGCATGAGACCCCCCGGTTGTTCTTCCCTGCCGGCGCAGTATCGCCGACGACCAATCATAGCCGCGCTCACCGGCATTGAATATGAGACGGACCAGTGATCGGCGCTGACCACGATTGGACGTAATGCCGAACCGTGGAGGAACTACAGACTCGCACAGAAGACCGGCACCCGGTCGATCGAATGTCTACTAGCTCGACTCCAAACGGCCAGAATCTGGACGGGGTAACGGTGGCAACTCACGGTCGCGAGCGGGAGGGCGCTCCCACTGGGGCTGAGATTGATTCACGCTCCGTGCGCATAGGCGGCAGGGCTGCCGAGCGCAAAGCCCGGTCTGCCATACCCTCTGAATGGTCAGATTGTTGCGTTCGGGTTCGACCCTATGTAGACTTTCTACTATGGGCAAGCGGAACCGCGATGTGCGCATATCCCTGCAAAGCTTGCGGGTGCTTGAAGCGTTTCTCGCTGACCCTGTTGAGCCGCTCTCCGGTGCAGATGTTCAGAGGTGCAGCGGCCTCGCATCAGGAACGTTGTATCCCATTCTCCTTCGACTCGAATCGGCCGGCTGGTTTGTTAGCCGCTGGGAGACTGTCGACCCAGTAAGGGCCGGGCGTCCGCGCCGTCGGCTCTACCGCCTGACTCCGACCGGTCTTGCGCGAGCCAGCGAAGTGTTCGCTAGCTTCAGCTTCGGACGAGGAGTTCCAGCATGAAAGGACACGCTACGGTCCCGGTGTTGTGCACCGCTGGCCTATCCGGTTGGATCGATAGCGCGGCCAACCGAATTATTCAGAGCGCCGCGCGTCGCGCACCGAGCAGACTTTCCGAACGACTTGAGGAGGAATGGCTAGCGGCCATCCCGGAGCAGTACGGGCCACTGAGGCGCTTAAGTTTTGCTTTGGGTTGTTGTTGGGCTGCGATGGCGATCAGGCGCGATCACACTACAGTGAGCGTTTCGGGGACCTGCTCAGCAACTGGAGACAGGACCATGACGGCCTATGCGTACCGCGCAACCTCTTCCTTCTCCCGTAGCGCAATCCCTGCTGCGCGTGACAGCGTCCTATGTGAGATCAACACGACCCCGCTCATCGACGTTATGCTCGTGTTACTCGTCACGCTAATCATTTCCCTTCCGATAATGACCCACGCAGTAAGGCTGGATCTACCGCAGACGCCTGCGCCTCCGGACCAGAACCAACCCGAGGTGATCGACCTGGATATTGACTCCGACGGCACAGTCGTATGGAACGGCACGCCCGTTGCGAGCGCAGGGCAGCTCGACAGCTACCTTCGCGCGGAAGCTCAGAAAGAACCTCAGCCAGAAATCCACTTGCGCGCTGACCGTCGCGTAAAGTATGGGGTCGTTGCCAGAGTACTCGCGTCAGCTCAGCGCAATCGGATGAAAAAGATGGGCTTCGCGGATACGGCGGAGTTCAGAGACTAGCGGCTTATAGCGGCCTCGCAATGAGGTCAAGCTTTGGTCACGCTGGGACAATTTTGGGACAGTCAGATCGTGACGTTGCGTGATATCAAGTGACATCACGTGATGCCAAGTGTTGCAATTGGGATCTCCGCTCGCATATCGTTGATTCGTAGGCCCCATACCCCCGTTTCACACGGCAGGGGCCACCGGTTCGATCCCAGTACCGCCCACCATTCAGAGCAAGAACTTAGGGCCATCGCGACAGTCGCCGCGTACGGTCGTTACGAAGATCTCGGGTTCGAGCGACACGTTTGCGTTGCCAGGCACCAACGGCCCTGGTTTCTACGAACTGAATCTCGCCTACGCGGACGGTATCAGGCGCATTGCGCGACCACTCCACGGACTCGTCGGCTGAAGAAGCGCCGCAAAGAAAAAGGGCCGGCCGGCTCGTCAGCCGGCCGGCCCCGATCAATCAATGCTGACCTTACTGCTGGTTCCCGTAGCCGTCGCCGGCGACCGCCTGCACGAAGGCCCAGCCGTTCGGAGTGCCCAGTCCCGTCGCCTCATCCCAGCCCGGTCCGGTCCGGAGCGTGGAATCGACCCCGAAGCTCAGGACGAACCAGCGCGTGGAGTGCGGGCTGTTGTAGAGCGCACTGATGAACGCCGGTTGGTTCTCCAGCGGCGATGCCAGTTCCGATGCACGCATCGGGTTCGTTCCACCCGCATCTGTCATCGTGCCGGTCACGTTGTTCGGAGAACTCGAATTCACGATGTCGGTAATCGCCCCGGACCCGGGCGAGAGCCGATACAGGCGCGGCGCCGCCTGCCCGAGCAGATGCCTCGCGCTCTGCGTGGCGATGCCCCACAGCGCCGTGAACATCGGGCATGAGGCGCTGGTGCCCCCGATCGGCTCGATCCCGAAGTCCTTACCCGATGAGTCGGTGCTGAAGATGATCTCGACGCCGGTGTAGGGATCCGCGACCCAGGAAATATCGGGCGTGCCACGGCGATTCCCCGGGACACCCTGCTGCCAGAACGGCTTAGGGTAGGTATCGCTGAACCCGCCCGTACCGCCATATACGAAGCCCTCGTTATAGGGGCCGGGCTGCAGATCGATCGGCGGGCTGCCGAGGGCAACCGTGTCAGCAATCTCGGTGATGGTGTTGCCCCAGCTCGTCTGCCAGGCGATCTGCTTTTGTGAGTTGAGCGCGACGCTCACCCCGCCGACACCGGTTGCGAAGGGCGAGCTCGCTGGCCAGCCGGTGGAGGTATAGATACCGCCGAGCGCACCAGCGTTGTCGCCGCCGTCGCCGGTGCTGAAATCAACCGATATGCCAGCCGCGCCGATCGCTTGCAGGAGGGTATCGTACGGGTTGTAGAACTCGTAGGCGTCGGCGACCCCGTAGTACGCGGCGTCGGAGCCGGCCCAGCTGTTCGAGATGGCGACCACACCCGGTTGTGATGCCGCCGTGACGATCCCGGCGAACAGGTCGGAGAACAAGTTGGTCGGCGTCACCACCAGAACGATGGTCGCGCCCGGCGCGATCGCATGTACCCACTCGACGTCGAGCGTGGTCTCGGTTGCCCAGCTCTCATTGGCATCGCCCGAGAAATTCGACTCGGTCGGCGTGCCGATGATTTTCAGTTTCGCAGGCGGCAGGCCCATGGCAGCCGAGAACACCTGTACGTCAGTGGCGATCGTGGTCGAGCCGTAAGCGTCCACGATAGCGATGGTCGTGCCGGTGCCGTCCAAACCATGCCGGTAGAGCGGCATCAGGTTGTAGGCCGTCCGAATATCGCTCGGCTGATAGCCGCAGGGGGCTTGGGTCCCCGGAGCTGTGTTGGTGATCGGGGCACCGTAAAGGTTGCCCTGATAGGTGGCGCTGACGCCGCCACCCGAGAAACTCTCCGTGGTCGGCGGGTAGAAGCACTGCGCCGAGAACACTAGGCCGTTCGATTGGGCGTTGAACGGCACCGGCTGCGGGCGCAGACCCTCGGCGTCGGCAGTGGTGTGAATATCGGTCGCAGCCTTCTGGCCGACACGCGCGATCTGGGGCTCTGCCCCGAGGCCCGACAGCCCGTCGACGGCGGCCACCAGCGGCACGAGCGCAGGCGGCAGCGTTGCGCGGCGGGCGCTAGCGCGGAAAGTGCGCCCGTCGAGGTCGTACTGATGCAGCTGCGCCTGGAAGGCGCTTTGCACGCGCGCGACCGTTGCGGAAGCCTTTAAGTACAAGTTGTCCTGACCGGGGCTCACCGTGAACCCTTGCACCTTCAGGAATGTGGCGACCTTGGAAACATCCGCGGAGCTCGGCGCATGTTGAGTGCGGACCTGCTCCATGGACAGATAGGTGCCCTTACCCGCCTGCTGGGCTGCCACCAGGGCGTCAAGGCCCTGCTGGTCGTGCAGCTTCATCCAGATGGTGATCTCGATCGGGCTTGCGCCATTCACGGGACCTAAGTCAGTGGCTCTGGACAAGAGCGACGGCCGGCCGCTGGCAGAGGCGGCAGCGGCGCCCACGGCATACAGGCACGTAGCAATCAACATTAGTAGTGTCTTCATGGCTTCCCTCGCGATTGTTGGCTTTGTTAGGGGGCGTCCCCGCTGGCGCGGCGCGCATCATCCCCACGTGCGCGCTTTTGTTGAAGGGGAACGTACGTGGCAGTGCCTCATTAGTCAATAAATGGGCGCGGCGCGCAGCGGTTCCCGCCACACGTTATGTTAACGGCGTCCGACTCTGCGGTCCTTACTCAAGACGGTGCATGCGACGGGAGCGGGGCGACTCATCACCTCGGCCATGAGGGAGCCAACCCATGAATGGGTTTCGGAAAAGCGAATCCTGAGACGTCCCCTCCGCCGTTCAACGGCTGTTCGAGTCCGATCCTGCGATGGTGCGTTTCTCGCGACAGGCGCCGAAGGCGGGGGCGAAGTCGCAGCAAGGGACGCGGGGCTTTCAGCCCACCGGCACCAGGCAGCACGCGGTATGGGCGACGGTGAGAAACACGCCGCTCAGCAGCAGCACGCCGAAGGCGACGACCATCAGCCCGTTGAGCAGGCGGTTCCCGGCGGGCACCGCGGGCGCCAGCAGGCGGTCGAGGCGATGACTGACCAGTGAGATGGCCGCCGAGCGCAGCACGAAGGAACTTTCAGGTCTAGCCAGCTTGGCCAGCGCCGAAACCAGGAATCGGCCGCAATTCATGCTGAGTACCGACTCGTCGCAGGAGAGCTCTCGATACAGTGCCAGACGGGCACCGGTGAGCCACAACAGCGGATGAAACCACAGCAAGCACAATGCGAGTTCGTGGATCAGCCGCAGCAGGTTGTCGCGGCGCTTGGCGTGAGTAACCTCGTGCAGCAGCACGGCATCCAGTTCGCGTCCGCTCAGCAGCCGCTCGATGCCGCGCGGCAGGCAGATGTGTGTGCGGACCATGCCGCCAACTGCAGGGCTGCAGCGCCCGGCAATAAAGTGCACTGGGACGCCGTGCACGTAGAAATCCGGCACGCGGCGCCGATCGCGGCCGCGTTCCTCGCGGCGTTCGCCGACGACGCGCACCCAGAGTCGCAGCAGCATCAGGACGGCGCCGCTCAGCCACAGCGCGCACGGCAGCGCGGCGAGCGGCAGATGCTGCGCCAACGCCTGGTCGAAAGCCGCCAGCGGCCCGAGCTGGTGTGCGCCTGGCAGATCCGTAGCCCCGAAGCGGTCGATGAAACCACCAACCGGAAGCGCGAAATTGAGAGATGCAGCAGTCCAGATCCGGAATTTCGCGGTGACGCTCGCGCCGCGCAGTGAGGTGAGCGCCCAGGCGCCCAAGCCCACTAGCGTGGCGTACAGTAGGTGGACCTGCAGGAAGTACAGGGCGGGCGCGAGATGCTCACGCACGTTCCTTGCTCCCCGGGCCGCGCTTGCCGACCGCATTCTGCAGAACCTTGAGATCCTTCAGCGTGATGGTGCCCGACTCGAGGAGGTTCGAGACCAGCAGCTGCGGAGAGCCGCCGAACAGGTCAAGTAGTTCGCGCACCAGGCCATTGCGGACGGCGCCGCGATCAATCGCCGGCTCGAATAGCTGCGCATTGCCAATCTTCTTTACGCGCCGCACCGCCCCTTTTTGCTCGAGCCGGTGTACGAGGGTTTGCACCGTGGTATACGCGACACGCTCATCCTCTGGCAGGCTCTCAAGGATTTCGCGGACCGAGCAGGTTCCGAGCTTCCAATATTGCTCCAGAACGCGCATCTCGGCCTTCGACAGTCGGGTAGCTATTGACATCTCCTACAGGGTCCGTAGATCCTACTACATCGACCGTCCGACGTGCAAGGGATCGGGTCGACTGCACTTCGCCACCGCTGACTGACGGAGGTTTATCCGTGAATTCACGTATCCGCATGTTTGTTTGTCTGCCCGCGGTCGTGCTGGGGACTGCCGCGTTCCCCGCTCTGCCGCAGACCGCGGCGCCCAGTCCACCGCTGCAGCCGGTACTGCACGATGGCCGACACGACTTCGATTTTGAAGTCGGCACTTGGAAAGCGCACGTGCGCACGATGGTGCACCGACTCACCGGCCTGAATGACTGGGAGGAGTTGGACGGCACGGTCGTGACCCGCTCGCTGCCCATGCTCGAGGGCTGGAATGAGTCCGAAATGCGCGTGGATAGTTCCACCACCCATAGGCGTATCGAGATCCTCGCCGTGCGCGTGTACAACCCCGTGTCGCGTCAATGGAGCATCTACGGCTCCAGCGTTAAGACCGGTGTGTTCGATCCGCCTCAGGTCGGCCAGTTCAACAATGGGCACGGCGAGTTCTATGGCCAAGACACTTGGGAAGGGCGTGCCGTGACTGTCCGTTTTGTGTGGGATGCCGTGAACCACGACAAGACGCACTTCGAGCAAGCTTTCTCGCAGGACGGTGGCAAGACCTGGGAAGTAAACTGGATATATGATGGCACGCGCGTCGGAAAGTAACCGCGCGGCTGCCGACCGCACCCTCTGCGGCCTCAGCGGTCACCCAACTGCTGAGAGGCGATTCATCATACCGCGCAACCTCTTCCTTCTCCCGTAGCGCGACCCCTGCCGCGCATGACAGAGTCCTGTGTGGCAGCACGACGCGTGCGTCAGGTCTGAAAAAGGCCAGCACCCGGCGTGAGGACCCCTCGTGGGTCGTACTGTGACTTCGCTGCCCTGAAGCGTTGCGAGAGTGCTTCGCCAAATTGCTGAAGTATCTGACTCGAATCAAGCAGCGGAGGGAACGGGAGATAGACTGTGCCGCCACTCGCAAATATTCGAGGTAGGCACTCCCTCTGGTTCAGCGCGAGCATTTGCAGAGGCTCAGGGGAGCCCTCGCGATCGGCAACTCGGTAGATCCTCATGTGGTAGGAGAGTGAACCGCTAGGCAAGCGCTGGAGGGGGCGCGTGAAGTTCTCTCGGATCATAGGAAAGACGGCGATCTCGTCCGCTCCCAGCGCGGCGCCCGGCGTGTCCACCAGGTAGTTCACCATCGAAAGCGCCTTCTCCTCGGGTAAGAAGAAATGCATGTAGACGTGCGGCACGAACTTGGCACCGCTGGCCACCGCCTTCAGATGGTTCTCCGTGTTTCGATTCAAATACTCGTCGTAGCTTTGGGTGACTTCGGCTCCAATGACTCGACCCTTGAGACGTCCGGCCCACGTCGGTGCCCCGCTCGCGAAGCTCGTGACGGTAATGACGGGCGCCCAAGTCGCTTTGTCCGGTCAAGATTTAGATCCCCGTAATTGCGCCTGCGGGTTCCGCCTTGGCGAGCACTGCCAAGTCGGCCAGGAAACTGCCACGATCCTCGTATGCAAAGCGACGAACGATGACCGAGGCGGGAGCGGGCCGGAGCTTGAGACGCGCGCGGACAATGATTCCGCACTGGCCCATTCCCGCTAGGACCATTTGAAATAACTCGGCGTTCCGTGCCGCTGAGCACGATGTGAGGTCGCCCGAACCTGTCACCACGTCCAGCTCTACAGCGTGGTCCACCTGCGCACCGAGGCGATAACTGGTTTCGCCGAGGCCGGCTGCATTGAGAGTGCCGCCGACACTGATGAAGAGATTATCGGGCAAGACAGGTGGAGTTCGATTGCGTGACAGGGTTGCTTCGCAGACTTCCTTCCACAAGGCACCTGGTCCAGCGTCGATCAAATCGTCGTCGGTCCACCGGATTGCGGTCAGAGAACTGGAGCTGATCACTATGCCTGAGGCTACCTGCGACTGCCCATACGCCGCCCCACCCGTACCGCGCATACAGATCTTGATGTTTTGCGTGTTCGCGAACCGAACGGCGCGCTGTACGTCTGTCGGCGTCTTCGGAAACAGTACGCCAAGAGGCATGTGGTGGACGTAATGGCCCTAGTCCGTCGCCATCGCTCTGCATACCAGCTGATCGAACACGAAGACGCTGTCGAATGGCGGAAGCTGCGACGCGAGGTGCCCGGCCACCGACGCGTGGACCTGCATTTGTTCCTCGGCGCTTGCATCGCTGGCAAATACAAGCCTACCCCCTGCGACCTATGCAACCGCAGCGCTCCCAGATGTGAGAAACGCCCTACGTGTCAGATCATTCATTGTTCTGGCTCTCAGCACTGCGCTTAGAAATCAGTTACTCGGCACCTCCGCGCGGCGGATCCTGCCAACGCCCGGTGGGTGGATCATGAGTCCGCCGGCGAAGAGCGTGCCATCATAGCCAGTCAGGACAGATTAGATAGCTTCCTCGAGCCGATCCTACTGCAGTTACTCAACGCTCGTGGAAGAGATGACAACAACGCTCGCGCGACACTTGCGCCCGAGTCGGCTTGCGCGGATCTCTGCCGAGGTAAACCTGTGGAATAAATTGACATGCGGTCCGGTCTTAATTTGCGGTACTCGCCTTTGCGATTCCCGGCCGCACTAGCCAGCGTAGTCGTCCTCCCGCACGCTGGAAGTGCAGACTTCGATGAGCGCGACTGGCTGACGAGCGCGTCGACCACACCGCTAGAAGGAAAATTTGCTCCTAAACGCTCCCCAGGCACGCAATGTGGACCGAACGATTCTCAGTCGTACGGATGTATCGCTTGCGAGCTTTGCGCAGACGAATAATGCGCTCCACCGTGAATGGCTGGACGAACGGCCTGGGAGGCCTCGCTTGCGCGAGCTTTGCGCTGGCGAATACCCGTGCGGCCAAGGCGTGCTCGTGGCTTCGCTTCACCGAGGTCGCCCGTGCCGCGAGTACTGATGGTGGCGAAGGTGGAACCCACCGGTGGCTACCGGGCGGCGGAATTCGGCTTGCGATGCCACGAGTGCACCGACAGCCCTGACGCCTCCCAGTTTCGAGGGCGCCCCTCGCGTTTGCCGACGCCAGGCGGGCTCTGAGCCCTAAAAGGAATCGCTGCCATGTACAAGAATCTCCTGATTGTCGGCGGTGGCTTCGCGGGAACCAGGACCGCCCAGACTCTCGAACCAACGCTGCCGCCCGACTGGACCCTGACGCTCATCAGCCAGGAGAATTTCATTACCTTCAACCCGCTGCTGCCGGAAGTGGTCGGCGCGTCGATTCTTCCTAGCCATGTCATAGCTCCTCACCGCCAAATGATTCACTCCAGCCACGTCTGCATGGCCCAGGTAACCGAGATCGACACCGCCGCGCGGGTCGTACACTACCTCGGCGAGGGAGCGGGGACGATGCGCTACGACCAGCTGGTACTGGCGTGCGGCGCGAACGCGAACCTCGACATAGTCAGAGGCATGGGCAGTTACGGACTGCCGCTGAAGACCCTTGGAGATGCGATGTTCCTGCGCAATCGCATCATCGCGCGGCTGGAACAGGCCGAGCTGCAGCCCGATCCCGAGCAGCGGCGCTGGTTGACGAGCTTCATCATTGTCGGCGGCGGATTCAGCGGTGTGGAGACGGCAGCAGAGTTGGTCGACTTCATGCACGCCAGTCTCAGGTACTACAAGCGCATCCGGTGCGAGGACCTGCGCATCTCTCTGCTCCACGGCACCGATCGGCTTCTGCCAGAGCTGTCGCCCGAACTCGGCGCCTTCACGGTGCGCAAGATGCGCTCGCGCCGTATCGACGTTCGCCTCAATGCGCTCGCAGTACGCGTAACGGACCGTGGTGTGCATCTGGAGTCCGGCGAGTTCATTCAGGGCGGCACGGTCATCTGCACCATCGGCACGCAACCCAATGGCCTGCTCGAGAACATTCCGGCGGTGAAGAACCGCGGCCGCCTGGTCGTGAATCCCGACTTCTCGGTGCCGGGGGTCGAAGGAGTGTGGGCCGCAGGAGACTGCGCCGCCGTGGTCAACGCGGTCGACGGGAACATCTGTCCGCCCACGGCCCAATTTGCCGAGGCCCAGGCAAAGCAGCTTGCTGCGAATATCGTCTCCAGGCTCAAGGGACAACCGACGCGCCCGTTCCGCTTCCGTCCGAAAGGTCAACTCTGTTCGGTGGGCCACAACAAGGCGGTGGCAGAAATCTACGGCGTAAAGCTCTCCGGTTTCGTGGCGTGGCTCATGTGGCGGGGGTTGTACCTGCTGCGCATTCCAACACTGGCGCGCAAGTCACGCCTGTTTCTGGAGTGGAACTGGGCGATGTTCTTTCCACCCGACGTCGCACACCTCGACTACCGCCGGACCCAGCGGCCCAAAGCCGTCCCTCCCCGTGCAGTCCATGCGCGAACGGCCCTCTAGGCTAATGTGTTGACCGAGACACGCTGCTCGTGATGCGGTTCTGGCCTCAGCAATAAGCGCTTGACCTTCGCTGCCGACAGCAAACCGCGCAGCCGTTGCTCGCCGACTGAGCTTGTCTCCATAACTGGCACGTGGGTCAATCCCGTTTTGGCGAACATCTCGGCCACGGTGGCAACCGTAGCGCATTCGATCTGCTTGATGTCCGCGACGCGCCAGTCGCAGACCTTCTGCATTATGTCGCGCACCAACACTTCGCGACGTGGTGTTCCCGCGAAGCTCATATGCTGCAGAGGCTTCTCGCTGATGATGTCGTAGGCCGTGATAAGTCCAACAACTACGTGGCTCGGATCATGCACCGTAAACGCGGAACGTACCCCGGTGTGTTTCATGTGCTCCAGAGCTTCATCGATCATGGCGGTCTCTGGGACTGTCACGGAGGCGCGCTCGCGAAAGTCCGTCATCACCGAGAGGGCCGGATCCCGCGGATCGGCATACCAAAGGTCCACACCCGGTACTTGAAGGCTGGATCTCGTGACTTGGGCGAGTGACAGGATACTCATGCCTACCTCTGCGCGGCCGACAACCCTACGCTGCCGCGGGTACGAGACTCGGTTCGCGATGTGTGGTCACGGTGTTTGGTCCTTGTTCAGTTGCGCGCTTGAAGGTACGAGACCGCCAGATGTGAGCGTCAGGGTCCCCGAGGTCGGGGTTGCCTGACTAGAGCGACTCCAGAAAGGTGATGAGTTGCTGTTTCTCGTCGTGCGACAGATTCTGAAACCGTCTGATCACGAGCTCTGCCTCGCCTTTGTGTCGTTCGATGGCATTCTGCAGTGTCAGCGACCTGAGATCATGCATGAAGCGGGGGCGCATGCGCAGGCCCCAAAGAGGCGCCGTGCGCAGCTTATTGGCCGTGTCCTGCGGACCCGCCTGCACGATTCCGTCTCCCGTTTCGATGTCATGCAGCAGGAAGTCGCTGTACGGATGGATGATCTTGTTGCCCAGCGCTTCGGGCACGACGAAGGTTCCACCGTCGATGACCGTGCCGCGCCGGGCTGTGGTGATTGAGGAGACATGGCAGGTGCCGCAGCCGACGCTGGAAAACAAATGTTCTCCAGCCACAGCAGACGCACTTCGTGCCAGCACGGCATCGCGCGGGGGCACCTTCGTACCGCGGATAAATTGGGCAAAATGATCAATATCGGCTAGGCCGAGATTGTCAGGCACGTCCTCAGGATCTCGTGTCACCTTGCCAACCGTCGTAGTGTCGTTCGGTCGTAGACGGTTGGTCACACCCATTTCGTTCAGGTAGGCGTCGCCGATGAAGGAGAGCAGACTGCTATGCTGGTCTTTCCAGCCGAAACGTCCGACGCGCGACTGACCCGGTGCCTCGAGCACCGGTACCTCGATGGCTTCCCCGTGGATCCTGCCGTCGCTGATTTCAGGCTGATGTGCGGCGATGGCCAGTAGCGTGCTGTCGTCAACGGCTTCGACGAATCCATCCCCGAGGGCGTTGAGCGCCGCGCGCAGCGCGCGGATATCCTCGGTGACGGGAATGTGCTCCTGCGCCTCAGGGACGACGGCGCGATCATTTATTATGGAACGGCCGGTAATCTGGTCCGCGCCGTCATTGATCGGCACGGTGGGATTCACGAAGTTGCCGTTCGCGTCCCGGTGTCCGACGCGCAGCTCTGTGAACTGGCTCGATCCCCCGCTCACCGGATTTTGATGGCAGTCCACGCACGCTCGGGCGTTGAACACCGGTCCGAGTCCGGTGTTCACGTCATGGGCGGTTTCGTAAATCTGCTGATCGAGCGCAAACCTATCGCCGGGCGGTTCGGCGATCCCGTTACTCGTGCTCTTTGAGCCCGGACCGTCGACGAGAGTCGGCGTGTCGAAGCCTGCGGGCGCCTCAGTCAGTGTTTGCCCGCCATTTTGCGCCAGAAGCGGCATCTGCACGCCGAGGAAGGAAATCAGAGCGACCGTAAATCTGCGCGTCATCACTGTTTAGTCTCCCTATAACTGTATGCCCTCGATTGAAAGTGTCCCGGTGCTGCACGGGGCACCTGTGGACGCGGCGGTGCAGGTCATCCGCTCAGTAATCGTCCGTGCCTCGATCCCGCTTGCCGTCGTTTCACTAAAGGAGACTGCGCGTTGAAGGCTTTATTCCCCTCCCGCGGTTGAGCGGCTGTTCCCGCGAGGACGGCATGCCGGCTCCGGATGATTTGATTAAACCGGGGGCGGGTTCTCGCGATTTTTCAGTCCCGGTGCCTGCTGCGAGCCCAGACCTTTCAATAAAACCTGCAGCGGCAGAGCTAACCGGCTAACTGCACGGGCGCCGTGACGAGAGTTCCGACACCGGAAGTTCGTGAAGGGTTCGCCGCACCAGGTCTCGCGGGCCGTGATGACACAGTGCACTGCTCAGGCGGGAAGCCATATCGGTTGATCAAGCTCGCGCGATGCGTGCCGTCTAGTCTACGTGTTGGCACATTACGTGCCGTGATGAATGGCGCGAAAGATGAAGACCGCGCCGAGAACTAAGAACAACCCGCTCGCCACATAGTGAATGGCTTTGAGCGGCAGTCGGTCCGAGAAAGCTTGACCGAGAAACACGACCGGCGCGTTCGCGAGCAACATGCCGGTTGTCGTCCCGGCGATTACGGCCAATAGGTTCGGATAGGCGGCGGCCAGTGCAACTGTGGCGATCTGGGTCTTATCGCCGATCTCGGCAATGAAGAGTGCGACGAAGGTCGCGAGAAAGGCGTTCGTGTGACTGACCCGAGCCGAATCCTCCTCGAGCCTATCGGGCTTCAGGGTCCAAAGCGCCATGCCGATCATGCTGATGCCGACCACCGCATCCAGCAGTGTCGGGGTCAGGAAGCGACTGAGTCGGGCACCGATGACTCCCGCGACGGCGTGATTGGCAAGCGTGGCGCAGAGCACGCCTGCGAGAATTGGCCAGGGCCTGCGGTAGTGGGCCACCAGCATCAGGGATAAGAGTTGCGTGCGATCGCCGATCTCAGCGATCGACACGGTCGAGATCGAAACCAGGAAGGACTCCATCGGGAGACTCCGAGCCGAGCGGGCGTTAGACCACGGCCGGAAGCCCCGTCGCTCGTGCCGGAGGCCCCGCCGTTGGTCTCGCCATGCCCGAAGGCCCCGTACGCCATGGGCTTGCGCCCAAGTGTGTTGACGTACGACCCGGTCCGCGCCGGGCGGCTACTCCCCAAGGAGAGCGCGCGTTTTACCTGACTGTCGGGAGCTTGGCAACTGCTCGGACCGGAAACCTGCAGTGATTGCACGCACTTGCGTGCGCAACGACAGGCCCAGAGTGCACCCATCGGTCAATCCGCCTGCCGCCTGCCGCTTGGATGCCGATGCCCGCGGCGAGGTCTAAGTGCTCATGATGCTCGAGGAACGGATAAACGCGACTGAAGCAGGGAATAAAACGGCCGATCGGAGGTTTTCTCTTCTGAGCCCCACCCACAGGAGTCTCCAGTGTCGGACCAGCCTTCGCTTCACTCGCGTCGCGGCGCCCTCAAATGCATGGCCTATGGCGGGGCCGGCACCCTCTTCATGTTGGCGGGCGGCGTCTTTACGCCGGTCGATTTGGCTATGGCGGCTGACAATAAGTCAGGTGCCGCACGGCTCGGCAAACCACTGTTCGTGCAGATCAGTGACACTCACATCGGATTCAATAAAGACGCCAATCCCGACGTCAATGGCACCCTCACCCGCACCATTGACTTGATGAACGGGATGGCCGAACAGCCCGCGCTCATCATTCACACGGGCGACATTACGCACCTGTCGAAGCCTGCCGAATTTGACCTCGCGCAGCAGATGCTCTCCCGCATGCGTACGACCGAACTGCATACGGTGCCGGGTGAGCACGACACCACCGACCCGACCGTCACGGAATATTTCAACCGATTCGGCAAGGCATCCGACAACAAAGGCTATTACAGCTTTGACCACGCCGGCGTGCACTTTGTCGCGCTCATCAATGTATTGCAGTTCAAACCCGGTGGACTCGGTACGTTGGGACCGGAACAGCTCGCCTGGCTGGCGGCTGACCTTAAGGGACGTTCCGCCAGTACGCCCCTCGTGGTCTTTGCCCATATGCCGCTCTGGACCATCTACGAGCCTTGGGGATGGGGTACCGGTGACTCGGATCAGCTCATGGATCAGTTGCGGCGCTTCGGTTCAGTTACGGTGTTGAACGGCCACATCCATCAGATCGTGCAAAAAGTCGAAGGTAACATCACCTTCCACACAGCGCGCTCCACGGCGTATCCCCAGCCGACGGCCGGCGAAGGTGCCGGTCCTGCGCCTCTCAAGGTGCCCGCGGATCAGCTGCCCAAGATGCTCGGCGTCACCAGCGTATTTGTGGTGAAACATCCGAGCTCGCTGGCCCTCAATGACACGACGATTGCCTGACAGGTTCTTAAAGGATTCCACGGGAGCATTGACATGACTCTGGGAAGATCTCGAGCACTTCTTACGGTGATCGGTGTGACAGCGCTGTGGCTATTCGCGGCGAGTAGTCTGTCAAACGCGGCGCCGCCGGACGCCACTCAGATCGTGATCAAGGATTTTATGTTTGGTCCTAATTCGCTGACCATCAAAGCCGGATCCACCGTGACCTGGGTCAATAAGGATGACGAGCCGCACAGCGTGGTGAGCGACACAGGGTTATTCCGTTCCGGTGCCGTGGATACCAACGAGACCTTTTCGTACAAGTTCGATAAACCGGGCACTTACCACTTTACGTGCGCCATTCACCCTCGAATGGTCGGGACGATCATCGTCCAGTAAAAGCCATGATTAGCATTGCAAAGGTGAGCATCGTTAGCGCCGCCACGCTCGCAGCACTTGTGATCGGCGGTGTGGTGTTCGTTGGGTCGGGGTTTTATAACATCGGGGCTGATGACCATCACACCAAGATTGTGTTGGCGCTCATCGAACAATTGCGAGAGCGCTCCATCGCGGTACGCGCGCGCGCGATTGATCCCCCTAATCTCGAAGACCCGATGAGGATCGGGGCTGGGGCTGAACATTATGCGGCGCTTTGCGTTAGCTGCCACCTGGCCCCTGGGGTGACAAAGTCCGACATTCGCATAGGGCTCTATCCGCACCCGCCGAACCTCGCGCAAGAGGACACCCGTGATCCTCAACGGGCGTTCTGGACGGTCAAACACGGTATCAAGATGAGTGCCATGCCCGCATGGGGGAAGACACTTGATGATGCAGCCATTTGGGATCTTGTTGCGTTTCTTAGACAAATGCCCGCAATGACTCCCGAGACGTACCAACAGCTATCAAAGGGCCACTCTGGATAGGCTGCCACCGTGCCGGGCCACTCAATACAAGCACTGAAAAGTGAGCTGACAGACAGCGCGCGCGAACACCGGGAGCGCGAACTGCTGGAGCGCATCGACGCCCGGGATCGCGAAGCGATGCGCGAACTTTTCCTACTGTATTATCATCGTCTCGCGCGCTTTCTGAGGCGCATGACGCGCCGCCATGAACTGATCGATGAGATGATCAACGACACCCTCCTCGTCGTGTGGGAGAAGGCCAGCAATTTTCGCGGCGACTCCCGGGTATCAACTTGGATCATGGGCATCGCCTATCGATGCGGATTGAATCTGTTGCGGTCGGAGTGCCGCGCGGAAAGGCGTATGGTCCTTCCAACGACCGAGGACCCGCAGCTGCAAGACCCGGTTGCCGAACAATCCGAACTTGCCGAGCTATTGGAACGCGCATTGGAAAGCCTCTCCCCTGATCACCGAGCGGTCCTGGAACTGACCTACGATCTGGGTCACTCTTGCGGGGAGATCGCCGCCATCATGGAATGCCCCGTCAATACGGTGAAAACGCGCATGTTCCACGCACGCAACAAGTTGCGCGGACTGGTGCCGATCCTCGCCGCACCCCGAGGAGAGGCCCAGGCGTATCCCCGCATCACATAGAGTCGATTCCGCGGCGACATATGACCCTGCGTAACATCGAATGTCCTCGACTCTTAGCGCTGAAGGCCCAGGCGGCGCCGCAGATCCACGAATCGAGCGTCGGCGCGCAAAGGGTCGAAACCCGGTCGCAGCAGGATGGACGGGTTGAATCGGGCTTCGTAGGCTTTGTTCAGCCAGGCCATCGCCTGATCGTGATCGCCGAGTCCCACATAGACCAAAGCGATGTTCGCGTCGGCGGAAGGATTCTTGTCACGCTGAGCCTCCAAGTCTTTGACTATGCTTTCGGCTTCGGCTTTCCGTCCTGACCTGGCGTAGGCGTAGGCGAGATTGGAGTCGAGAGCTCCGCTGTGACCGGCAAGCGCAATCGCTTTCTGAAACTCCGCGATGGCTTCGGCGTGCATGTGCTTTTGCTCGAGCGCCTCACCCAGCGCAATGTGAGCAACAGCAAAGTTTGGGTCCATGCCCAGTGTTTTCTCACTTTGTTTCACTGATTCGTCGTAGAGGTGAGCGACGCTCAATGCGCCCGCCACATTGGCGCTGATGATCAGCGAGAGAGGATCAAGGCTCTCGGCTCTTTTTAGCTCGAAGATGCCTTCGCTATTCCGTCCCGTCACGAGCAGATGCCAGGCATACCATTGGTGAGCGGTTGCGTAGCCAGGATTAAGCTCAATTGCCTGCTTGTATTCCTTCTCGGCGCCGGTCCAGTCCCAGGCATACAGATCGAATGCGAAAGCGAGAGAAGTGTGGGCCTCGGCCAGGCCATCGTCCAATGCCAGTGCCTTCATGGCGGCCGCTCGGGCTTCGCGAAACGCATCTTGGGGAGCAAGAACCCCGTATGCCCAATCGCCCGACAGCGCGTACGCGTCGGCTAAGCCAGAATAAGCCTCTGCGTAGTTAGGATCCGCATCCGTCGCCCGAGTGAAGTAATCGATGGCTTTCTTTAGACCCTCTCCGGTTCGTTTGTTCCAGAAGTACCGTCCCTTGAGGTAGTCCTCATACGCGACCGGACTTACGGTCTTAGGATTACGCAGCACCGCCTGCTGCCGTTGACTCAGGGTGGCCCGGATCTGCTGCGCGATGGCTTGTGCGACCTGGCTTTGAAGCGCGAGCGTGTCGCGAAGGTCTCCCTCGTAGCTGTGCGCCCACATTTGCTCGTCAGCGGGCACTCGAATCAGCTGGGCCGTGATCCGTACCCGATCCCCTGAACGCAATACACTTCCCTCCACCACCGCCTGCACGCTCAGTTCACGGGCAATCTCGGTCACGGGCTTGTCAACGCCCTTGTAGTGCATCGCCGACGTGCCGGAGATCACCCGTAATGCGCTGATCTGCCCCAATTCGGTGATGAGTTCCTCGGTCATACCGTCGGTAAAGTAGTCCTGCGAAAGATCGCCGGAAAGGTTCTTCAGCGGCAGTACTGCCAAGGAGCGGATCTTGGGGACCGAGCTCCTCGATGTGTAGAGAATCCACGACACGGCGGCTGCGAGTACCAAGGCCAGCCCGAATCCGATAAGTCTCCAGACAAGAGCGCCGGGCGGCCGTCTTGAAGATGTGCCGACTTCTGGGCGGGCGAGCGCAGCGGCATCTGCGCGCACAGCCGAATCGCCAGCCGCGGTTTGCGGTGGCGCATCCTGTACCACCGCGACATCGGCAAGAAACCGGTAGCCACGGCGGGCGACGGTCTCGATGAAGCGCGGATTGTCGGCCGAATCTCCTAGCGCGTCTCGAATCTTACTGATGGCCTTGTTGAGACCATGATCGAAGTCGACGATCGTCTGCGGCCAGATCTTTGCGCGCAGTTCCTCCCGAGTGACCAGTTCTCCTGGCCTCTCCAGCAACATCGCCAGCAGCTGGAAGGGTTGCTCTTGCAAGGGCAGACGCTTGCCATACTTCGTCAGCTCACCGAGTCGAGGATCGGCTTCAAAAACCCCAAAGCGCAAACGTCTGGGTGGGTGGGTGGCGTGCTGCATAGCAAACAGATCCGAACGCGAATATCACCAGCTTTCGGACAGCCTGTAGCAAGGGCGCGCGACGGCATTCTCGCACACCACGCTGCTGCCGGTTCCGATGCTCCCGCAGACTTCTGCCGCAATTTCGCTCGCGGCAAACTAGGGATGACTTTACCTAAGTATCTCATTTGGATAGGTATTCTTGGGTACCGACACTCCAGCGGGAGGGTACTCACTGTCCATTGATGACAGACGTCTGCCCGATTAAACACCCGGTGCGTTCTCAATAATCACTGCAGGAGCGCGCCATGGATACCGTCGCCGTTTGCCCGACTCGCAGCGCAACAACGTTGCCCGCTACGCTGCACGACGCGACTGCTAAGCGGTTCAGCTCTCTGGACGCCCATGCGCGCTTCAGGCGCGTAGTGCTGCCGCACTTGCACGATGCTTATGCACTGGCGCGCTGGCTCACCGGTAGTCGTACCGACTCCGAGGATGTGGTGCAGGACGCTTGCCTGCGGGCGCTGCGGGCGATCGACAACTTCTCCGATGGCAATGCTCGTGCCTGGATGTTGACCATCGTGCGCAATACGACTTACAGCTGGTTGCACAAGAATCGACCGGCGGCTGTTATACGGGTAGAGGACTTTGAAACCGTCCACGGCGCACACACCATCGAGTTGGATCTTGAAACGCCCGAAACGGCGCTCATCGCCCAAGACGGCGAGACGCTACTCGAGGGGGCGATTGCGTCGCTGCCGGCACCGCTCCGCGAGACGCTGGTGCTGCGCGAGGTCCAGGAGCTCAGTTACCGCGAAATCGCCGAGGTGACCGGGGTATCGATCGGCACGGTGATGTCGCGGCTCGCCCGGGCGCGCGGCCGCATCATCGCGATCATGACGGAGCCCGGGGCTCGCGCGGGTTAGCACGACTCGAGCGTTCGTGATCCGCATGATCTTTCTGCTCCGGGCAGGCCGCGAAATCGTCGCGTGGAGGGCGACGAAGAGCGGCGTTGGTGCAATACTAATTCCGGACTATGCACTTCTCCGCCTACTTGGTAGATAGCGCACCTACTTCGTGCCACCTCCATACAAGAATGGATCGTACTTGTCGGCTACCAGGAGAATCCAGGCCGTTGAACATGTACTCGGGAGCGGATTCGCGTACCAGCCGAATGGGATTCGGTAGCGGGAACTTGCATAGAGATAGGGTTGCGCAGCTAGTGGCTCTCTCGGTTCTACTATTAGACTTGCGTAATTCTTGGGCTTTCCTGGAAAAGAGCCGGCCACGTATCGATCGAAGCGCAATTCCTGAATCCCTCGAATCATGCTGTCTTCGTCCGATGCGAGCTGCCTGACGAATTCTTGAGCGCGCGGGTAAGCCTCTGATCCGTCGGCAACGGTTGCGTAGTATCTGCGCATGCTTCGAACCATTACTATTGCTCCGGCGGTCCACTCCGCCGACAGAATTCCGCTTCTGAAGCTCCCGTCAGTCGTTTGTCCGTCTCCATCGAGGTCGGAGTATCCGACGCCCCAAAGCGTGTGACCGACGCCATACGCCCCCCACCTCTTCAGGCGCTCCCACACGTGGAAACTGGCGCCAAATCCGAACCACCTATCAATTTGATCAGGCCCCAATGCGGCCACGCCCCAGGTGTTCACATCAACCGCTTTGGGTTCAGTCACAGCCACCCATTCCTTGGCTGCGCCGGGATCGTTGGCATATCCCGCTTGTACAAACTCACCGTCCCGCCATGCTGAGTTCTTGAGAAACCTCAGCAAACCGCGGGTGCGTCTTGCCTCGCGGACTGTTCCCCCTGAGACCATCGTGGCGATGAGCACCCGCGAATCGGTGATCCGACGTCTGCTCGATGAATCCAGGTCAGGCTCATGTGCCAGTTCAGCCGCAAGAGTGGAATCGAGAATCCGTAAGCCAGCATAAACAGAAAGATTGTTTTCAACAGAGACAAAGTACTGACTTACCGGCTTATCGCTGTTGTTTCCGAGCGTCCCGGAAGGCGCGTAGTAAATTGCTCCAGAGGCCGACTGCATCGCGGAAAAGGCTGGCAAGACTCCTAGGGCGTTCTGGACGCCTTGGTCTTTGAAGGGAACATACGACCCACGCTTATCCACAACGTAATGAAGGTAGGCGGCATGGAGTGGGCCAACAAGAAACGCCCACGCGTTGTCGCCAGTGATTGGCTTCCAATCACTCCAGGAGACCCTTCCGACTTGGTACTGGGGCCTGTCGCCGGGCAGTGCGCCCACGCGAATGTAGTTTGATGCGAATTGCGTGTCTTTCAGCGGGTCATCAGCGAGCCAAACTGCAGAAGTCATTCGAAACGCATAGGCAGCGCGTGGCTCGTCAATTGCCACGCCGTTGTAAAGATATAAGCCGTGCGTGCTCGTAGCTCGACTTCCGAGCGGCATATCCCGGGCAACAAAAGCTCCGCTAAGCACGCCGTTCTGATCCGAAACCAGCTTATAGGGATCAGCAGCGAGAAAATTGCCAAACTTGTTGATCACCGCACCTAGCATTACGGCAATCTGCCACGTCGCGGCATCGTAGATGTTGGTCCCGTTGTGTACGTTGACGCGCTCAGTCTGTAGCGGCGCGCCAGGACCAGATTGTGGTTTTAACGCATAGTCGGTGGGGTCGTAGATGTCAACAACCGCGCAGTTCGTGTTTGGCAGACCACAGACGTAATCACCCCAGTACTGCTCGCTGTCACCAAAGCTGAATGGAAGGATAAGGCCCTTCAAGGGTCCTTGTTGGTTCTTGTATAGCGCCCCGCCATGTGTTGCTCGATAGCTGACTAGATATTCATAAGTCTCCGGTAGGTCAGTAATTGTTGCCTGAGCGAGCGCGCACGGTCCCGGAAGGAGCGCGAGGCAAGCGCCCACCATCAAGGCCGCATCGCGCCTGAGCACCTTCCTCAGCATGTGCGGCGTGTCCTCACCTTGCGAGACTTCGTGCCTAGCCGCGCGTCCATTCACCCGGGCCGTTACTGGACCTGCGCGAACCGCACAACCTCGGAGCCGCTCTCCTTGAAGTCATCGCTTTGGCCCAGCAATGCTCGATAACTTCGCAAATCGCCTTCGCTTAAGTTACTCGAGGCTTTTGGGTCGGACTCGGCACGCGGATCTGCACCCACGCCCAGCGTCGTTCCCAATCCGGCATAGATGTATCGGTCTCCGAAGGCCTTTTGCAGGGCCGCGAATGTCGGCTCGCCCGTGCAGTGTCCGGGCGCGATGTAGTCAACGTGGTAAGTGTCATGCAGGGAAGTGGCTACTTTCTCGATCGCGGGGTCCTGCGCGACAACCAGGTGAAATCCCCCGGCGATGAAGTGAATGTGCGGATTGATCTTGGTAGCCTCGGCAACGATGGACTCTATTCCTGGATGCGCACAGCCAACTACCAGTACGATGCCGTCCGCCGTGTTAATCGCGAGCGACAGCTCTTTCAATTCCTTGGTCCCTGGCGCGTCGGATATCAAGGCGATCAGGGTAATGCCAGGGGCCACTTCCGTGGTCTTGTCGATCAACTCAATGTTGGCGCCAGGAAAGGCTGTGCCAAATTTCATCGTCTCGGGCGGCATACCACTGTAATAGCGCATCTCGGCGGGCAGCGACGCGTCTTTACGATAAAAGGCACTGGGTAGATCGGAACCAAACACACCAAAGTTTTCTTTCGGTGCGTAAACTTTAAGCCTCGGATTCACGTTTCGTATAAAGGTGAATCCGCCAATATGGTCGCCGTGACGGTGTGACAAGACCACGAAGTCCAGCTTCGTCAGGTCGACGCCCTTGGCCTTGGCGTTATTTGCAAGAATCTCTGGGTTGTCACCGGTATCGAATAGAATGCGCTTGCCGCTGATCTCAACCAAAGCAGCGTAACCCCAGTCCTTCGTCATCATCGAATCATTGCCGAAGGCATCGTAGAGTACCGTGATGCGGGGCGACCCCGGGACTGGGGCAGCTGCTGCCCTCGCTTCCGTGGCCGCGCCGCTCGTAAGAATCAGGGCAGACCCGAATGCGGCCACCGCAGACAAGTGAGTCGATCGCATGATCCCTCCTTTAATTTTTAGCGTCCGAAGGGTACATCGTGCTCCCGCAGTGCCGCCACTAACTGGCTTGTCCGTCGTTCGAGGGGGCATGCCCATGCAGAAGCTGCCGCATGACGTGGCTCCTTGTCGCGATCGGCGCGGCAATTGCCAGCTTCAACCCCCCTAAATCGGAAACCACGCGCGGACCACGGCAATTAGCAGGTCGCGGTACCACTGCATCCGATGCAGCGAATCGCCATCTGCGTGCAGTAAGCGGTCTGGGTCTGTTCGCTCGCGGCGCCTATGCTGGGATCGGCGATGTTGCGGTGACCTATGCCAGCGTCACCGAGAAGAGGATTCGGGACGGAAAGGACACCAGCGGTGAGTTTGTTTGGATGGATCTCCTCGAGAAGCGCGCAGGCAAATGGGTGGTCGTGCGCAGCGCTGGCGCCAGGCTGTCGTGAGGAGGCGCGCGCCTTAGTACCCTAGGGCTTCAGTCCGGCTGTAAGAGTTCAGTCGCCGCGCCCCCCACTCATAAACGGCGGGGTTGTCCGGCTACGCGCTTATCACGAGAGTCTCAAGAGCCGGCCAGCACCGGGCCTTGAGCCGGTGCGCGCGTGTCTCCTGAAAGCGCAGTCTCCACGGTGGCTGCGATGTCTGCGGGGTGCGTGACGTCTAGGCGCACCGGTTACGAGGGCAGCCTTGGAGAGTGTTTGTTCGCTCGGCTGCGCACGGGCGCACGGCGGTGCAGCGAGCAATGCGCACATCGGTGTCAGAAGTACTCGCCCGCGGCCTCGCTAGTGCGGACGGAAGATACCGATTGGACCGGATCTTCACTCAACACCAGCCACCAAGTTGCCTGAGTCGAGTATCACTCTAGTGCGGACCACCGGACCCACCCAGATCGCTTACTGCACCGGCTCTGGCAATTCGCTGCACGAATGGGCCTGCACGAGTACCTTGGCGTAGAGTGACGGCTATGAGCGAAACTCACACTGCCGTGCGCTCCACCGGTTGGCTGTGGATTGCCGCGATCTGGTGCGCGGGCGGGCTATTCGACGCAAGTCAAACGGTACTCATCATGCATGCGGAAGGCAGACATCATCCGTGGCCACCGCTTTTCGCAATCGAGCTGGCGTCCTGGCTGCCATGGGCGCTCGCTACTCCACTCGTCGTTGCCTTGGCGCGGCGATACCCGATGCTTCGCGGCATAAGCGTACGAACGCTCGCCGTACACCTCGCCGCCTTCGCCGCCATTAGCGCGGTCGCCGAGACCTGGTCTGCATGGCTCCAAGTGCTGTTCAATCCGTGGGGCAATCGACGGTGGCCGACGTTTATCGACACGTGGAGCACGACGCTCGTCTTCCAAGCTCTCACGTTTTTCATCGCGTACGCGCTGATACTGACGGTTACCTACCTGGTGGATGCACGCGAGCGCATCGCCCGCCAGATAACCGAGACGGCGCGACTCAACGAGGAGCTCTCCAGGGCGCAGCTTGCAGCGCTGCGCAGGCAGATGGAGCCGCACTTTATGTACAACACGCTCAATTCCATCGCGGGCCTGGTGCGCGACCAAAGAGGTGACGCGGCGGTGAGCATGATCGTCGGCCTCAGTGAGTTCCTGCGTCGAGCCTCGGAAGATTCCCACCGATCGCAGGTGACGCTGGCGGAGGAAGTTGAGTATCTGTGGCGCTATCTCGACATTCAGAAAGTTCGCTTCGGAGAACGTCTTCAGGTGAGCGTGGATATCCCCACAGAACTGCTGCGCGCGCAGGTCCCCAACCTGTTGCTGCAGCCGCTCGTGGAAAATGCCATTAAGCACGGCATTGCCAAGCGTGTCGCCGGAGGAGCCGTGCGGGTCGCCGGAACGCGCCACAACGGCAACCTTTGCCTAAGTGTCTACAATGACGGCGCGAGCTTGTTTACAGAGTGGCAGGCGCCGCACACTGGCGTCGGCATCGGCAATCTGCGCACACGCTTGCAAATCCTGCACGGCAACGACTCCGGGTTAGAACTGAAGCGCGCCAATGCCGGCGGAGTGGAAGTGGTAGTAACCCTGCCTTTCACGGAGGCGTGAATGACGCCCCTCGACAAGCAATGCGCTCCCATTCGGGCTCTGGTGGTTGACGACGAATCATTGGCGCGGAGCAACCTGACAGTACTCCTGCGCCGTGATCCTGAGATTGGAGCCGTCGCCGAATGCGGGTCCGGCTGGGAAGCGATTGAGGCAATTAGAAAATCGAAGCCTGATCTGGTCTTTCTCGACGTGCAAATGCCCGAATGCGGGGGCTTTGATGTACTGGAGCTGTTGGGCGGGAACCTGCCAGCAGCCGTCATCTTTGTGACGGCCTACGATGAATATGCGTTGCGCGCTTTCGAGGCCGGGGCGCTCGATTACCTGTTGAAACCATTTGACGACGCCCGTTTCGTGCGTGCCTTGAATCGCGCCAAGGATAAGATCGCGCACTACACACCGCTGCAACCACCGCCCGCGAAGCGACTCGTACTCAAGAGTCGGGGCCATGTGCTGTTCCTGAATGTCGCCGATATCGACTGGGTCGAGGCTGCCGGGTACTACGCCTGCTTGCATGTCGGCAGTGACACGCACGTCATGCGTCGGACGCTGTTAGAACTCGAGCGCGACTTGGGGGACGAAGCGTTTATTCGTATTCACCGTTCGATCATCGTGAACCTCGATCGGATCCAGGGACTGGAACTCCAGACTGGTGGCGAGTACGAGGTCGTCTTGAGAACCCAAGCTCGATTGCGGTTGAGCAGACGCTTCAGGAAGGGCCTTCAGGATCGCTTGGGCGTGCTGTCGGGACGTGATGGCGCAGCGGTAGCCGATACCTGAGCCTCTTACCGCGGTTTCATACGGCAGCGGCCACGGGTTCGATCCCGGCGCCGGCCACCAAAATTCAATTACTTATCTCCGAGCCGGGGAAAAGTTGGACATCAGTACGGGATAAACTCGTACGAAGCCCAGCTCGGACACGCTACTGCGTACGCGGAGGCGTCATTGCAATGGTGACGAGCATGAGCCCGTCGGGTGGGATCTCGAGATTCAGCATGCCTCCGTCCAGCGAGCGCTCGACGGGTACCGGCAGTGCGGCCGCAGTGCGCAGCTCTGCGAGTTGGATCTGCGTCGGATAACGTGGGGATCCCATCTGCGCGTACGCTACGTTTACGTTTCCGTGCTCACGGTCCAGTGATTCGACGCTCGCGCTACGTGCCTCAATATGCCTGAGTTTCAGCACCACGCTTCGGGCCGTCGAGTTTCCCCCGATGTCTGCGTAGTTCCAGATCGCGAGCACCAAACTTCCGTCGTTACGTCTTGTGAACAACGTGCCTTCGGCATCGTTCGTGAAGCGCTGCTCGCCGAGTCTGTGCAGCAGGGCAAAAGCGTTGAAGGCCGGCTTGGGAATGCTGCCCACGGCCAAGAGACCAAAACCACCGTAGAACGGCGTCTTAACGACGCCCGCCTCCTCAAACACGTCGGAGAACGTCCAATAGGACATGTCCTGTGCGAGTCCGTCGCAACGGCGCACCGTCTCCGCCAGCCAGGGCCCCATATAAGGGGCATCGGTCACGTCGGTCTGGTTGCTGAAGGTCGCATTGAATTCCGTCCAGAGCAGCGGCAAAGAAGGGAGCGCGGACGCGCGAATCTCGGAGTGCACTTTCTGCACAGCGCGGCACACCATCCGATTGCGGGGAACCGGATCGCTGGAGCCGAATACGGGTTTGACCGGATCGTCGCCGTAGACGTGGGTCGATATGAAGTCGACGGGGATACGGTTCTGTTTGCAGTGTTGGATGAAAGCCGGAACCCATGCGGCTTGCGCCGTCGCCGGGCCCCCGACACGCAGACGCACGTCCACCGCCTTGAGACTCGTCGCGGTGTGGTCATACAGCGTCCAGTAAGTGGCCTGACGCGGTTCGCCCGCCCAAAAATCGAGATTAGGCTCGTTCCACACCTCGAAGTACCAACGGCTAACCTCGTCGATACCGTAACGCTCAACGAGGTGCCGGGCGAACGCCGCAATCAGCGCATCCCACTTCCCGTAGTCCTTGGGAGGCGCAATGACCGGACGGTACCAGAAGCTATGCCGGATCTCGCTGCTGGCGAGCTGGCTGGGCATGAAGCTGAGTTCCACTATGGGACGAACACCGTTGGCCAGCAGCCCGTCGTACACCTGATCGACGTAAGAAAAATTGTAGATCGCCTCGCCGTGGGCGCCTTCGCTATACACGCCAATCTCGTCATTGAAGATGCCGTGAAACCGGACATAGGAGACCGATGTAACGCTTTCGACGGCGCGCAGGTCTTGACGGTAGCTTGCGCGCAGAGTCAGCACTGCGCGCCCGGAGCCAAACATTCGCTCCCAGAAATGCGGGAAAGAGCGCGTCGGCGCGCTCGCATCCACCGTAATGATCTCTGCAGCTCCGGCAGCCGCCGGGATGACAGCCAGCGCCAGAGTTAGTGAGGCGATCGACCCACTAATTATCGAGCGCATGCTGTTTGGTTCAGCGAGAACACCCGCAGTCAGTGAAGCTGCGCAAGCCAGCCGCCCGTGAAGCCGGCGCGTTCGAGGCCCAGTCGGATAACCGCATTACTGCGCATCACGCGCCACACGAGCTCGCTGCGATAGTTTTCGATCATGGCCAGAATCGGTCCCTGGTCGATGCCGATGTAGTCCGCGTCCACCCAGCCTGCGTCCCCGTGCCCCGCCGGTTGGTCCGGAGAGCTGCGGTAGCTCGCGTTGAATGCATCGAGAAACCCGTAAGACGAATAGATAGACGCGCCAAAGCGATGATACATCTCAAGCGTCGCGGGTAGCACGATCTCTGGGGCGAACGGCAACGAGCTGATCGCCGCGGTGGGTGCGATAGTGCCGTCGTCGACAATGCGACCCACGCCCACGCCACGCGCGGCGTAGCGCAGGAACGGTCGCTCCGCCTTCCCAAGGTAGGTCTCCTGCGCGGGCCCGGGGCCGTCCGAGGCGCTCATGCCCCAGATGTTCTTGCCGTACGCCTGCCAGTGCTGCGGGTTCGCTATCGCGTAGCGTCGCTGCGCATAGGTCGCGCGGCGACTGTTCTCGAAGTAGTCAAGACCATGCTCGCGCATGTACGCATCGCGAATGCCACGAAAATCCACCCACACGTGGGTGTACTGATGGCCAAAGAGCGGCGCGAAGCTCAGGTACGTCTGATCGTAGATTGTGCCCCAGTGCTGATCGTAACCGTTGGTCCACGCCATCCACGCCTGCGAGTCTATCGGGTGTGTAGGGGAACCCAGCGCCAGCAGGTAAACCAGCATCGCCTCGTTGTAGCCGCGCCAGTCGCCACCCGTGAAGCCCGTTTGCTCGGTCCAAGCGAGCGCCACGGCCGGCGGACGCGGCTGGGCCCAGGTCCAGTCCACTCGCCGGTAGATCTCATCAGCCAGCTTCCTGATCTTGATGTCCTGCGGATCCTGGGTGTCGAAATAGCTCTGACAGAAAAGCACGCCGGCGAGGAGCAGCGCAGTGTCCACCGTCGAGATCTCGCTGGCATTCGCGCGTTCGCCCGTCTGCATATCAATATAGTGATAGAAGAACCCATGCTCGTTCTGCGCGTGGGCGAAGAAGCGTAAGGTCGACAGCACGCGTTTGCCCGCGGCCGCGCGCGAGATATAGCCGCGATCGACGCCGATGGGATAGGCGGTGAGTCCGAAGCCTACCGCCGCGATGCTGGCGAATGAGGGCGTCGGATAACGGTCGGGAATGAGGCCATTCTTCGGGTTCGCCGTCTCCCAGAAGAAGCGGAACGTGCGCTCCTCCAGGTCGGCCAGGAACGGATCGAAGAGTGCCTGAGGCGGCTCACCCGCCGCCGCCTCTGCCGTTACCGAGGCACTGAACGCGCCGCCGGGAGCGGCTAGCAAGACGCAGCAGGCGAGGATTGCGGGAAACAGTGCATGCCGCGGCCGCCCCGATCCTTCACGGGGCGTCGGCACGGATAGGCCCGTCCCGCCTGTGCCTTCCGGCGCCGTGTTTTGCCGCCCTTTTCCTGGTGCCTTCACTGATGGTCCGTTTGCCAAAACCATATGCCGAACGGTTCGCCGCGCATGGCGCGACAGTGACAGTGCAATGGCGATGCTGAGTAGCGCCTGTCGCGCACAATTGAAAAGTCTCCCCCTCCCCGTGCTCCAGGGTTGTGCATTGCTTCACATATTTTAAGGGGACATCTTTTCATTCGGAGCGCGCGGTATTTGAGCCGCGCAGAGGGTGTTACAGGAAAGATCTGCCTGAACAGATGAACCGCCACGGTAAATCTTCACACGGCGTGGCCGCCCGTTCGATCGCCGTACGCGCACAGCATACGCCCCTGCGAAGAAAGTATTGCTCAGCTTGTGCAGCGCTCGATGGGTTCGCAGCTGCGTCCCCGGGCCCCCGAGGCGATCCTTAGACGCTGCGAACCGAGAGCCGTTCGCTGCCCCCGTTCACAATCGGACATACGTTCCCTATACTGCGCGCGCTGTCCGCCTGTGGTAGTCCCGTGACGCAGCCCACACCCAGCTCGATCCACGATCCAAATCAAAATCACCTGCTGGCTGCGCTGTCGGCGCCCGAGCGGGAACGAGTCTTTCCGCACTTGCGACTCGTCTCCCTGCCGCTCGGCAAGGTGCTGTACGAGTCCGGTGATCTGTTGCGCTACGTTTACTTTCCGACCGACTCCATCGTTTCGCTGCTCTACGTCCTGGCCGACGGCGCGTCGGCGGAAATTTCCGTGGTCGGCAACGAGGGTCTTATCGGCATCGCGCTTTTCATGGGCGGTGAGACCACCCCCAGTCGGGCGGTGGTGCAGAGCGCCGGACATGCTTACCGGCTCGACGGACAGGCGCTCAAGGACGAGTTCCATCGCAATGGGCCCATGCAACTGCTGCTGCTGCGCTACACGCAGGCGCTGCTCACGCAGATGGCACAGACCGCGGTGTGCAATCGCCATCACTCGGTGGATCAGCAACTGTGCCGCTGGCTGCTGCTCTCGCTCGATCGCCTGTCGGGTAGCCGCTTGACCATGACGCAGGAGCTGATCGCCAACATGCTCGGCGTGCGCCGCGAAGGTGTCACCGAGGCCGCGGGCAAGCTGCAAAAGCAGGGTGTGATCGAATACAGCCGCGGGCAGATCACGGTGGTAAACCGGCCCCGCTTGGAAGAGTTGTGCTGCGAGTGCTACGCCGTGGTGAGGAAAGAAAGCGATCGCCTGTTGCCGCATCCGCAGTCGGCGCCGGGGTCTGCCGCTGATCCCGTCCCGGCTGTGTAAGACGACCTTAGAGCGACTTGTGTGCGCTGCCGCTCGTCGGGCTGGCGGCGTACTTTCAATCTGACTGTCAGAAAAAAGAAAACGCCCGCAGGGCGGGCGCTTCCTCGTGGTGCCGAAGTCAGATCAGCTTGCGCGCCTGCGGCGATGCATGAGGCCAATGCCACCGAGAGCGAGGCTGAACAACGCGAGAGTGCCCGGCTCCGGAACGCCGCTCGTCGTGGAGCCGCCGCCGGGCGGCGTGACGGTCACGTCCGTGTTGTCGACGCTGAATGTGAGCCCGGCCTGAACCTGATTGATGTCGACGAAGAACACGTCGAGCGCGTGACTTCCGGGTCCGATGGCAAAGGGCGACACGCAGGTGCCCGCGGTGGAGGCGTGCACACCGCCAAGATCGCAGACAACTTTGCCATCCAGGTAGGCGAACGCCATATCGTCCGCGCCGATGGTGAATGAAATCGTGTCGGTCGTGTTGGCCGGAACAACGATGTTACCGACCAGCTGCGCAGCCTGAAAACCGCCGCAGGGCGGACCGCCGTCACAAGAGCCCGTGCCGTTCGGGGGGAAGAAGTTCGATGGGCGGTCGAACGGCAACGACGTCGTCGCAGTGCTCGTCAGGGTCACGAATGGGTTTAGCTTCGGACTCCAATAGGTGATTTCACCGGCACCCGCACCGCTCGTCACGAGGTTCCCCGGTCCGTGCGCCAGGGAAAAACAGTCGCTCAGGCAGCCGAAGGCGGCCGTGTTGAGCACCGGCAGTCCATCCGGCCCGAGCAGGTTCTGCACCTCGTTGTTCACGACTCCCCCAGAGAGGTGATTTGCATCCGGATCGGTGGCGGAGATCGTGTAGTAGTCGATCGTCACCGAATCCGCCAGAGCCGCGACAGGCCCCGCCAATCCGACACCAAGGGCGAGCAGCATGAGCGCACTCACGCCGCCAAACCGCTTGCTCTGCGCACCGGTGCTATTCATTTGTCGTTCTCCGCTGCCTCTAAGCTGTTAGGTGAGCTTTACAGAAACCGAAAGGTTACGTCTCAGCAAATACCATGCTAGCGCCGAAGAGGGCCGACTTATCAATGCTTTGAAGACTCGCCGCTGTTCGCGTCGGCGCCCTCGCTGTAAAGGAGTCCGACATTGCGGTGCAGCAGGTGCGCGGGCGCGGAAGTTACCCGACGACGCAGCACTGCGCGGCCGAGGTTGATCATCGGCTTCTCGAGCCAGTAGTAGCTGGCCGTGGCGCAAGCGAACGCCGCAATGATTGCCCACGGCGGAGATTGCAGGAAGCCGAGCCGCGGCGCCCGTGCATCGTCCCACACGAGAAACAGCTGCTGCCAAAGATAGAGGCTGTAGGAGATGCGCCCGAGCCAGGCAACCGCAGCAAGCTCAAGAATCCTGCCGAGCAATCCGTCGGGTCTGCGCACGGTACCCAAGAGCAGCAACGGCGTCGCTGCGGCGCACAGGAAGGTTGCGCTCATGAAAATCTTCCAGTCGAAGACGTCGTAGGTCAGTGACAGGAGTGCCAGCGGCACGGCGATAAGACAGATACCCGGCCGCGAGAGGAGCTCGAGGAGCCGCCGGCCGTAGCGGCTGTGTTCGGCGAGCGCCGCGACGCAGCCCCACATCAACCAGGGGCCCTCAATGTCGGGGCGTACCCACATATTGGGCGAGGCGGTCACGTGATACCTTACGACGATCGCCAGCCACGCCCCGAGCAGCAGCACGATGGCGAGCGCACCCGCCAGACGCCGCCGCGTGCCCATGAGTACGAATGCCACCGGCCACAGCAGATAGAACTGCTCTTCGACCGCGAGCGACCAGAAGTGTTCCGTGTACCAGGTTTGCCACGGCAGCGTAAGGTTCGCGCAGGCAAAGAGCCCGCACAACCAGCCGCGCGGGGACACGGCCAGTACTGCGCTCAGGCCAAGCACGCCAACCACCAGCAGATAGAAGATGGCTGCGGGCTGAATGCGAAACAGCCGGCGAATGTAAAACGCCTGCAGATTCATACGCCCATGGCGCAGCTCCTCTTCGATCAGCCGACGGGTAATGAGATAGCCGCTGAGCGCGAAGAACAGATGCACTCCGCCTCGTCCCACCGGATTCTTGATGAAGGTGTAGTGCTCGGAGACGAAGGCGCCTGTGTGACCCATGAGGCCCAGCACGAATCGCAGCAGGGGATCGGCGCCGTGGTCGAGCAATACCAATAGGATCGCGAGCGCCCGCCAGCCGTCCAGCGTCCGGATGTGCCGCCGGGCTTCCTCAGTCATGGGGCTGACGTCGGCCATCCTTAGTCTTCTGTTCCCAACCGCACCTCCCATCGCTCCGCTGATTACGCTCGCAGCCAGGGGCTGACGGTCCGCCCGGGCGCCGCGCGCGCCGCTTCAGGCGTCGAGGTCCGGGTACGCTTCCCGCGATTTGCGCGTAACCCGGGAAAACCGGTCGGGAACCCGAGCAACCGTGCATTCACGACAGTCCGCGGTAGTTTAGCTCAGCCCTCGGTGCGAGGCAGTCGCGCTGAGCGCGCCCGAGCACAGCTCAGGTGTTAGCCTTCTGGCCGATCGGGCCTGCCGGGCATGGCACTCGAGTAGCCCTCTGCCGGGGTTCTGCTAGGCTGAGGTCGCCGCGGCGTGCGTTGCGCAGCTGCGCCGACACGCGCAATTTCAGGCCGCGGGCCGACCTAACCGCGGGGAGGACGCTTGAGTTTCAAGGCACCGAACGCGAGCCTCGTGCCGCTATGATCAGTGACAACCGCGACGAAGCGGCCGCCCTGTCCTATCCGTTCGTCACGCCCCCGGCGGCGGGGCAGGCTCAAGAGGTCGCGCCGGGAGTGCTTTGGCTGCGCATGGCGCTGCCGATGGCAGGCCTGAATCACATCAACGTCTGGGCCCTGGCAGACGAGGACGGCTGGACGCTCGTCGACACCGGCATGCAAACCGCGGATACGGCGGCGAACTGGCAGAGCGCACTCGCCGGCGTGCTGGGGCGGCGGCCGGTCAAGCGCGTGATCTGCACGCATATGCACCCGGACCACATCGGCATGTCGGGGTGGCTGACGCGCCAGCATGATTGTCGGCTCTGGACGACGCGGCTCGAGTACATCACCTGCCGCATGCTGGTGGCTGACACGGGACGCGAGGCGCCGGTTGATGGCGTGCGCTTCTATCGCTCGGCCGGGTGGGACGATGCCGCGCTCGAGCACTACAGGGCGCGCTTTGGTGGTTTCGGCAAAGCCGTCCATGCGCTGCCCGACAGCTACCGGCGGGTGGTCGATGGCGAGGACCTGATGATCGGCGGCACGCTGTGGCGTGCAGTGATCGGGCGTGGGCACTCGCCCGAACATCTGTGCCTATACGCTCCGGCTCTGAGCGCGCTGATCTCCGGCGATCAGGTGTTACCGCGTATCAGCTCCAACGTCTCCGTATTCCCCACGGAGCCGGACGCGGATCCGCTGCGCGAATGGCTCGAATCCCTCGCCGCGATCAAAGAGCGCGTGCCGGACGATGTGCTGGTGCTGCCCTCGCACAACGAGCCCTTCCGCGGCTTGCACGCGCGTCTTGAAGCACTGATCGATGGCCACGAGCGGCGTTTGACGCGCGTGCTCGAGGAGCTCGCGCAGCCCAAGCGTGCCGTCGATGTTTTCGGCGCGCTGTTCCGGCGGCCCGTGGCTCTGGAGATGCTCGGCATGGCGACCGGGGAAAGCATCGCACATCTGAACTGTCTGCTCGGCCGCGGCGTCGCGCTGCGCGAAGCGGATGCGGCCGGCGTGCTCTGGTACCGCAGCCACTGAAGATTCGCGCGCGAAAGCGCGCACGCGCTCGCGTGCGTTGCGTAAGATCCACGGTTATGCAGGACCACACGCTCACAACCGTTGCGGAGGAATCCGCTTTCCAAAGGACCGGGCGCACGGACGAAGTGACGCGGCTGTGTGCCGCGTTCGCCGCGGCTTGGCCGCGCGCGGTGCGCAATCTCGAATTCGGGCGTTCGGCCGAGGGCCGGCCCATGCGTGCGCTGCTCGTGTGCCGCAACGAGCCGCACAAGGTGCCGTTGCTCATGCTCCAGGCCGGCATCCACCCCGGGGAGAGCGACGGCAAGGATGCCGGTTTCATTGCGCTGCGCGAGCTGCTCAGTGAGTCGGCGGCCCCGGGCATACTCGAGCGCGTCGCCATCCTCTTCGTGCCGGCCTTCAATGTCGACGGCCACGAACGCTTCGGCCGCTGGAACCGCCCGAACCAGAACGGCCCCGAGGAGATGGGCTGGCGCACCACGGCGCAGAATCTGAATCTCAACCGCGATTACGCCAAGGCGGACGCGCCGGAGATGCGCGCGCTGCTCACGCTCATCCGCACCTGGGATCCGCTCGTGTGCGCTGATCTGCATGTCACGGATGGGGCGGACTTTCAACCCGACGTGTCGCTGCAGGCCGAGCCGGTCAATCAGGGCGATCCGGCGCTGTTCCCTGCCGGGCGCGAACTGCGCGCTGCGCTGATTGCCCGACTCGCCGCGCAAGGCTCGATGCCGCTGCCCTTTTATCCGGACCTGGCGGTGACCGATGACCCTGCGTCGGGCTTTCTCTTGACGGTGTACTCGCCGCGCTTCTCCACCGGTTACTTTCCCCAGCGCAACCGTTTCACCGTGTTGGTGGAGACGCACTCGTGGAAGGACTACGCCACGCGCGTGCGCGTCACCCGCAATACCATCATCGCCCTCACCGAGCTCGTCGCCCAGCATGGGGCGCAGTGGCGCGCCGCGGTACGGCGGGCGGATGAGGCCGCCATGCACCTGGGCGGCAGCGAAGTGGTACTCGACTACAGTTCCGGGTGGCGTGAGGGTACCGGTGGGCCGCGCCCCGAAGCCGGCGCCGCCGACGGCACGCCGCTCATCGATTTTCCCGGCTACGCTTACACGCGCGAGTTCTCGCAGATCTCGGGGGAAGCGGTCACGGTCTACGATCCACACACCCCACAGATCTGGCGCGTACCGTTTCGTGAGCGCGTGCTGCCGGCGCTCACGGTGCAGGCTCCCGGCGGCGGCTACCTGGTACCGGCTGCGTGGGCAGAAGAGATCGGCGCACGTCTGGCGCTGCATGGCATCGGCTTTGAGACCCTGCGCAGCGGGCGCAGCGCCGCCGCAGTCGAGGTCTTCCGAGCCACGCAGGCGCAGTTCGCCCCGACACCCTTCGAGGGACGCATGCGCGTCACGCTCAGCGGCCACTGGTCGTCTGAGAGCCGCGACATTGGCGCGGGCGCGTTGTTCGTACCCCTGGCGCAACCGAATGCGCGGCTCGTGTTGCATCTGCTTGAGCCGCAGGCGCCGGACTCGTTCTGCGCCTGGGGTTTCTTCAACGCCTGCTTTGAACAAAAGGAATACATCGAACCCTACGTCGCCGAACAAATCGCCCGTGCGCTGCTGGCACAGGATCCGGCGCTGCAGCAGCAATTCTCGCAGCGCCTCAAACAGGACCCGGTATTCGCTGCAAGTCCGGCGGCGCGACGCGACTTCTTCCTGCGCCGGCACGCCTCCTGGGATTCGCACCTGAATCTGTATCCGGTTATGCGGGTGCAGGAGACTCTGGAAAGCGCAGGTGCGGTGCATGGCTAACCTCGCGACGCGGCTGCTGCTGGGCGCCGCGCTGAGTCTGGGCAGCGTCGCCCACGCGCAGCAGACCCCGCCCGGGCAGCCGGAGCCGGACGTTCCGGCCACCCCCATGCGGGACGAGACCCCGGCGCCGTCCTTCTTTCAGCAGGAAAAAGAGGACATTAAGGCGTACTTCACCGCGCCCTTGCGCTGGGATGCCGACAACTGGCTCTGGTTCGGCGGCAGTCTCGTGGCGATCGCCGCCTCGCACCACTACGACAATCAGGTGCGCACCCATTTCATCAAGACCGAGGGTCCGAACGTCGGCTCCAGCTCCGATGACTTGCAGGACGCGCTACCCACTGTGGCTGTAGTGGGCGCCACTTGGCTCTACGCAGGGTTCGTCGACGACAGCGCCGGCCACCAGGAAGTGTGGAACATGTTGGAGGCTGGAGGCTTGAGCACCGTCACGAGCTACGCGGTCAAGTTCGCCGCCCGTCGCGAAGATCCCTATCAAACGAGTGATCCCAATGAGTGGTTCAAGAGCGGTGGCAAGTCATTTCCCTCGGAGCACACCGCGGCCGCTTTCGCCGTCGGCACCGTGCTCGCGGAATCCGGCAATGACGAATATCGCTGGCTGCGCCGCCTTTTAGGATACGGACTGGGGGCAGCGACCGGCTACGAGCGCCTGAAGCACAACCAGCACTGGCTCTCGGATACGGTGGCAGGCGCGGCCATCGGCAACGCGACGGCGCACTTCGTTCTGAACCGCCACGCGGAAGTCGAAGCCGGCAGCCGCTTCGCCCTCGTGCCGGTGGCGGGGGGAGTCATGCTCACGTACCACCTCACGCTGCAATGAAAGTCCGGCCGCTTTAGAGCGCCAGATCGTCCTCGGCCTGGCGCGCCGGCGGCTCGGCGGCGCGCGCGGGCGCGCGACTCACGCCCGGCGGCACCTGTGAGCGCAGCTGCAACCACGCCTCGCGCGCTTGGCGCCGGACCTCCGCCAGGTCCCGCGCCGGAGGGGTAGTCGGAGCCTCCGCGGTGGCGCTCGCCGTGCGCGCCAGCCGCTGGGCGACCCGCTCGCCGTAGGCCGCGCGCAGCTGCGCGGCAAACTCGCTGCGCACCCCCTGTTGCTCCATCTTCAGGTGCATGAGGGGAATGGCAGGCAGCGGCTCGCGGTCTATGCCCTGGGCAGCGAGGCTCCTGTGATCGACACGCGCGCTGAGGTTGGCCGCGCGCAGGGCTTCGTTGGTGAGACTCGCCCAGCGTTCGCGCACGTTGATGAACTCCTGACGATGGTCCGGCAGCTCACGCTTGCGGCGCTCGCGCGCGTCCATGTCAAGACCCGCCTTGGCACCGAGCCCTGCCGGTGTGACCTCGCGAGTGGTGGCGAGCAGATGTGCGTGAAAATTGCGCGGGTCACCCTCGGGACGCGGTGCGTGCACCGCCAGATCCACCGCGACCCGATAGCGCTCCGCGATCTCGCGCGCGAAACTGCGCGCCAGCGCGACGCGCTCGAGCGGCGCGAGTTCTGCCGGCAGGTTGACCTGAAATTCGCGCGCGACCCGCGCGTTGTGACGTTTTTCAGCGTGCTCGGCAGTGTTCCACAGGCGCTCGCGACTGTGCGCCCACAGCGGCGGCGGCGCGCCGCCAAATTGCTGCGGCAGGAAAATCTCGCTATGGAGCACGTCCCGCCGGCGGCTGTAGTTTTGCAGTTCCCCGCTGCGCTCGTCGCGCAGGCGCTCCCCGGCCCGGTAGGCCGCGGCGGCCGTGGCCCGGCGACCGGCACCGCGGCTGATGGAACTGATCTGCAGGTAGAAGATCGCCACCGCGCTAACCTGCGCGCCGGAAGCTGACGCGTAGCCAGTGCGGCGCGGCGGCGGTCTTCAGGTAGCCGCTAAGATCGGGCAGCTGCTCGAGCTCTGCGGCGAGCACGGCGCTTTCCACGACGTGCTGCTCACTCACGTTGGTGGAGCGGCGGGCGCCGCGCGGGGCAAACAGTCCCTCGCGATCACGGCCGCGCGCGGTGTGCCGGCGGATGACCTCGCGCTCGCCGATCAGGCGGGAAGCGAATTGCGAGGTCCCGCCATGCTCGCTGCCCGCACAGCGAAGAATCAATGTATTGCCGCAATTCTCCACAATGGTCTGTGCTTCACCGCCCCCGTAGGTCGCGGACACCTGGGCGATGGATTGGAAGCCGAGCACGCAACGCCCGCCAAACTTGCGCAAGCGCGCGAGCGCATCCTTCAGCCCCTCGATCGCGCCCAGTGAATCGAGTTCATCAACGATGAACCACAGGCGCTGATCCTCCTCGGGTCGACTCATGGCCTCGAAGATCGCCAGCCGCACCCAGGTGGCGATGATCGAGCGCAGCGCCGCGATCTACGCGGCGCCGTAGGGCAGGAACAGTGCTCCATGACCGGCGCGCACCCAGTGGCGGATCGAGAACCCGCGCGCCCGCTGCGCCTGGACGTACTCGAACGCCGCCGCGGCCGAGCCGGCCACGGCGCGGATCGAGCCGAACATGCGCGCGTTCTCCGGCTCGAGGAACGGCTGCGCCGGCGTGCCGGCCACCAGCGGCCGCAGTTCCACGCTCGGTGCGACCGTGAGCAGGCGCCACAGCTCGCGCGAGTCGGTGCGTCCGCACTCGCAGCAACGGCGCATGATGGCCGTCAGAAAGGTACGTGCGTACCCGCGCCACTCGCGCGCTGCGCTGTCCTCGCTCGAGGGAATCAGCCCGCTCGCCAACTGTTCCACGTCCCAGGGCGCGAGGATCTCGGCGAACGGATCCCATTTCACCGAGCGCGCGTCGAACGGATTGAGGATGACGTCCGCGCGCCTGCGCTCGAAGAAGCGCGCGGCGTAACCGCCGTCCGCGTCCGTGATCACCGCGCGGTCACCGCGTCGCAGGGCGGCGCTGAGCAGCGCCGCGATCGCCGTGGACTTGCCGCTGCCGGTGGTACCGATGAGTTTGAAGTGACGCGTCTCTTCGGCGGGCGCGATCCTCACACCCGCCAGTTCGACGCATGCCTCGCGCACCGCGCCGCGGCGGCGTGCCGCGCGCCGCGCGCGCGGGCCGCCCAAGACACGCGCCCCGCGCTTGTGCACGTCACCGGCCGCGTGGCGCCGCGCCAGGCAGCCGGCCAGGAAGAGTCCTGCGGCCCCGAGGATCCAGGGCGGGCCCGACTGCATCCACGCGGCGAGTTGCGACAGCTGCACGGCGCTTCAGCCTCAGTAGCCCTTGATGACGAGGTAATCCGCGCCCTCGCCGTACGCTGGCGCGGAGCGATCGATGCGTACGCACAAGCGCTGGGTGGCGCCGCAGCGGCGCAGCTGCGCACGCCCGCCCTGCTGCGCGAGGCGCACGACGTTGGCGGTGAGCTCGTCGCGCGCACTGCGCAGTCCGGCGACATCGGCCCGCGTTGGGAGCAGCCACAGGGACAGCCCGAGCGGGACGGCCACTGCGACCGTGCTGACGGTCGCCGTCCACACGCCGAGCCGCAGGTTCGCCGCCCGCGCCGCGCTGCGCAGGCTGAGCGCGGTGCGGTCGCCTTCCGCGGCGAGCGTATGCAACTCCTCCGCGAGGGTGGCGCGGATCTGATCGCGCACCACGGCATCAAGACCTGCCAGATCTGCCCGCAGCTGCTCGAGTGCTGCGCTCGCGAGTGCGCGCTGCGATTCGACCGCCTCCATGAGTAACCCGATCCTGACTGTGACGTCCTCCAAGGCTGCCTCTTTAGTAGCCTTCGTGGTCGAGTCCTTCAGGCACCCCGTGCGTCGCATGCGGGGGGAGCGGGCGCGGCGCAGGCGTGGGCGCACGCGCCAGCGGCGAGAGCGTGGCGCGCACAGTTCTTTGCGGCAGCGCGGCGGCTGCCTGCGGGCTGAGGCGCACGCGTAACCACTCCGGGCGCGAGGCGAGCTTCAGGTAGCCGGCAAGATCGGGCAGCTGCTCGATCTGTGCCCCCATGACGGCCGATTCCACACTGAGGTGCTCGCTGTGCGTCATCGCCGGCAGCCACTCCCCGGGGCGACGCGAGCGCGAGATCTGCGTGCGCAGCACTTCGCGCTCTCCGATCAGCCGCGAGGCAAACTGCGAGGTGCCGCCGTGCTCGCTTCCCGAACAACGCAGAATGAGCGTGTTGCCGCAGTTCTCGACGAGGGTCTGAGCTTCGCCCGTGCCGTAGGTCGAGGAGACCTGCGCAATTGACTGAAACCCGAGGACGCAGCGACCGCCGAATTTGCGCAGGCGCGCGAGCGCATCCTTGAGGCCGTCGATCTGCCCAAGCGCGTCGAGCTCATCGACCACGAACCACAGTCGCTGCTCGCCCTCCTCGCGGTTCATCGCCTCGAAGAGGGCGAGTCGCAGCCACGCGGAGATCGTCGAGCGCAGCGCCGCAATCTGTCCGGCGCGATAGGGCAGGAAGAGCACGCCGCGCGGCTCATCCGCGCCAGCGTGCGGCGCGGCGCTGCTGCGCACCCAGTCGCGCACCGAGAGCGGCGCGCTGTGCTGGCGCGCCACGTACTCCAGGGCGCCGACGGCGGAGCTGGTCACCGAGCGGATCGAGTCGAACATGCGCCCGTTGTGTTCCTCGAGGAAGGGCTGCGCCGGCGTGCCGGCCACGAGCGTCCTCAATTCCGCCGTGCCCGCCACCACCAGCAGGCGGTACAGCTCGCGCACGTCGCGGCTGCCAGCCGCGTGCGCCTGTGCGGTCACGGCGCTGAAGAACGTGCGCGCGTAGCCGCGCCAGCTGCGATCGGCACCCTCGTGATCGGGAATGAGCGAGCGGGCGAGCTGCTCGACGTCGTAGTCATCGCTGATTTCGGCGAAGAGATCCCACCTCGCGGAGCGCGCTTCGAAGGGATTCAGGATGACATCGCCGCGCCCGGCGTCGTAGAAGCGCCGCAGATACCCGCCGTCCGGGTCGGCGATCACGGCGCGGTCACCGCGCCTGAGTGCGGCGCTGAGCAGCTCCTGAATTGCGGTGCTCTTGCCGGTGCCGGTCGTGCCGATCAGTTTGAAATGCTTCACCTCGTCTGCCGCCGCCACCGGCACGCCGGCAAGCGTGACCTGCCGGCGCGCCTGGTGCGCGCTCGGTCCGTGGGTGCGAGCGTGGCGCACCGTCCGCGGCACCGTCCCGCCGTCGGCCGCGGCCACGAGTGCGCCGCGCTGATGGATCACGGCCGGGCGGGCGCGCCGTACCAGGGCACGCCCGGCCCCGTAACCGAGGCTCGCGCTCAGCGCCACGCCGCCGGCAAGCTCAAGGGCCGCCGCGCCGGTCGTCCCGAGGGTGCGGGCCAGCGGGACCGCGGCGGACAGTGCGGCGCCGGCCAGCACCGTCAGCGGCGCGGCAAGTAGCGGCGAGAGCAGAAACTGCCGCAGCGGCGCACGCGCACGCGCGAGGGCGACGATGAGCGGCGCCTGCACCGTCGCATAGCCTGCGAGCAGCCCCGGCCAGCCCTGCAGCAGCGACACGCGCGCCCTCACCCGCCACGCGCGGCGCCGGCGCGCTGCCGTGCCGTGAGGCGCGCCGCGCGCCGTTTTCGGGCCGGATCGAACCACACTTCCCGGATGACGCGCCGATGACGCTCAAGATCGCACTGAATGACCACATCGATGAGCAGGTACAGCAGGCTCTTGATATCAGCGCGCGCCAGACCCCGGCCGCCGGCGCTCTGCTTCACGAGCAGCACAAGCTGCTCGAAGGCGAGCTCGGCGCTGGTCGCGTGTACGCTGGTAATCGAGCCTGGGTGTCCTGAGTTGACGTTGCGCAGATAGTCGAAGGCTTCCTCGGCGCGCAGCTCCGCGAGCAGGATGCGATCCGGTCGCATGCGCAGACAGCACTCGAGCAGCTGCTTCGGTGTCACCCGTGCGAGTCCCTGACCGTCCTTGCTGTAATAGAGGCGCACGTGATTGGGGTGCCCGTCGAGCACGAGTTCGCGTGCGTCCTCGATCGTCACCAGTCGCTCGTCAGCGGGGATTTCCCGGATCAGCGCTTTCGTCCAGGTGGTCTTGCCCGAGCCGGTCGCGCCCGACACGATGATGTTCTTGCGCGCCCGCACCGCGAGGCGCATGAAGGCCGCGTAGTCGCGGGCCGCGTACAGCCCGAGCAGCTCGCTGTCGCTGTCCGCACCGTGCGTCCCGGCGGGCAGCGTGCCGCGCAGCGCGCCGCGACCCGTCAGCTCTTCGATCGACCAGACGGTATCAGCCGGCCGGCGGATGGTGATGGCGACGCAGCCCTGCGTGGTCGCCGGAGGCAGCACGATCTGCACGCGCTCGCCGGACGGCAGCCACGCGGACAGCAGTGGCGCGGACTCATCCACGCGTTGGCGCGTGACGTTGGCGATCAGTTTGGCGAGCCGGCGGCACCAGTCCAGATCGGCGAACGGCAGCTCCTGGCGGCACCATCCGGAGCGCATCTCGATAAAGATCTCCCGGGGCCGGTTGATGCACAGCTCGGTGACGTCCGGGTTGGCCAGGAGCGGCCGCAGCGCTCGCAGGGTGAGGTCGAGCGCCGAGAGCTCGCCCGGCGGCGGCCCCACGTCAGCGGCCGGGGGCGACGCGCAGCTCATACACGGGCCGAAAATCGATGTCGCGCGCGACCAGCACCTGGATGCGATCGCCATTGTGTTTGACGATCGTCGGCGCGATCTGCACGGTGCCTTTGAGAACCTCGGTGAGGACGTCCTGGGAGCCCGAGGGTGCGTAGATCACCGCGCCGTTCGAACGGCTGGCGGCGGCCTGCACGCCCGCCTGCACCGCGCCGTCGACCAACGAGACCAGCATCGCCGCGCCGAAGCGCTGCCAGAAGTGCCGCTGCACCTCTCCGGTGACCCCGGCGCGCCCCAGCTCATCGGTGCCGGGCGAATCCAGCGGCACCACCACCCCTGTGGGCGTGCGCGCCTGGCTCCACAGCACAAAAAGGCGCGCCTGCCCCTGCTGCACCTGCCCGCGTGTCTCACCGACGAGCTTGGTGCCGCGCTCGAGGAGCACCACCTTGCCATCCGCGCCAAAGGTGTCCGATGCGGTGACACAGGTCGTCATGCCCGGCAGCGTGGAGTCAATCGCACTCTCGAGCGTGCAATCGATAAAGGCTCCCCGCGGCAGCAGGAAGCGTGCGTCGGGCAGCCGCTGCGCCTGGGCGGCCGCTGCCTGCGTCGGCACGAGCAGGCCCGCGAGCGCAGTCCCGCCATCCGCTGCGGGGGCTTGTGGCGGGGCCGGCGGCGCCGCGGGTGCGTTGCCGGCCGCCGCCGCAGGCTCCGGGGATCCTTGCGTCTCGCGGGTAAATACGACACCCGACAAACGCCGATCGAAGGCGAGCTGTGCCGGAGTCTTCGCAGCGGGTACGGCCGGATAGGCGCCCGCGACTGCGCCGGGGGCGGACGCCTCGGTGAGCGGCAGATCGGCCGGCGAAGGCGCCGGTGCGGCCCGCGTCGCCCGCCCAGCCGGCTCACGTGAACTGGGCGGGCTGATCGGCCCCAGGGCCGGCAGCGCCATCTCCCCCTGCGCCCGACTTGCCGCGGTCGCCTGTGCGCCGGCACGTGTGCGCGCCTGACGCGTGAAGGCGTGTGCGTAGTACCAGGTGAGCGCCGACAAGCCGAGCGCGATCATGAGCGCAGCCGCGAGCACATGGCTCCCGCGCGACTGCAGGCTGCGAACGGCGCCCACCAGCGCCGCGCCACGTTCGCCGCGCACGGAGCCGGCCTGCGGGCGCGCGGGGGGGGCGGCGCGCTCGTCCGCTTCATCGGCGCTCACGGCGACGCCTCGCGAGTGATACGCCGTACCGCAGGGGCGACGGTCCCCGAATCAAGCTCGTCGCCACCTCCAGCGAAGTGCTGGTTCACAATGCAGCCGCTGAGGCGACCACGGCGCACGATGAAGCGCCGCGCGACTCGCTGCACGACGACCTCGCCGCCCTCGACGCTAAAGTTCACGAGCGCTTCGCTGCCATCCTCGTTGTGCACAAAGATCGCAGGCAGTTCCTGGCGGGCGCCGAAGCGCAGCCGCGTCTGCACGCCATCGTCCCAGGCTGACTGCGGTTTCAGACTCGCACTGCCACAGTAGCCGTAGTCAAGGTTGTGCGGGCGTTCCCCGGCGGCGCGCGCGAGTCGCCGCTCCACCGCATCGGCGCCGCGCTCGGCTACCGGTGGCGCCGGATATACGAAGCGCAGGGCGTACACGACCTCCGCCTGCGAGTCCTCCGGTCGCCGGGCGCGTGTGAGGTACTCAAAGTGGTAGGTGCGCCGTGTGGTGAGCACCGTGAGATTCGTGTCCACGCCGGCCGCGCGCGGTTTGAGGAACAGGTGATTGTCCTGAGCCGCGAATGTCAGACTCTCGACATCACCCGCACCGAGGCCTACGAACGTCTCACCCCGTTCGAATTCCACGTCGATCTGAAAGCCCACGTAGCCCTGCAGACGGTAGACCTCGTCGGCGGCGTAAACCGAGGTGCGTATCCGGCTGTCGCCCGCCTCGGCCGCGCAAGGGTGGTGCGTGCTGATGAGCGTTGCGCCGACGCAGACTGCCCATCGCGCTCCCCTGCCTAGGATGCCGCCCCGCCGCTGCCTCATGGCGCGACCTCATCCGCCCTTGTCTGCGGCTGGTGGCTGTACCTCCGGTTCGGCGGTCAGCTCCAGCACTTTGAAGCCAAGGGGATTCCAGCGCCGCACGCGCGGATCCTGGGAGGGCACAACGAAGGCGTACTGAATGGTAGTGATCCAGTGCGTGACCTGCTCGTCGCTCCCGCCAGCCTCGCGCTGCGCCTTCAGGTAGCGCACTTGGGCAAGATCACTGACGCCGTTGCCGCGCTGAAAGAAGCTGACCGACTGCACCTGCACACGCACGGTGCTGCCGTCTTTGTGCACATTCAGCGGTGAGGCGGGATTGTGCGGGTTCCACAAGGCGTACCACGCCTGGTTGCGCTGCGCGGCGTGGAATGCCCCGCACTCCTCGTAGTCGCTTTCGGCGGTGGCGAAGTTGAACCGCTCGCATACGGTCACGTAATGCGTCAGGAAATAGCGCGTCACGGTCGCCTCGATGCCCGCCGTTCCGTTGTAGACCGGCACCACATCGACCACGCCGGTGCTGCCATCCACGCGCACCAGGAACGGCTCCACGCGCTTGAGGGGCATGAGGAGCGCGAGCGCAAGAGTGCTCATCAGGGCACACGCTGCAGCGGCGCCCGCGACCAGCCAGGCGCGGCGCGCACTGCGGGCCGCCTGCAGATAGCGGTCGGCGTCCCAGGTGGCCGCTTCCTCGAAATACGCCGCGAGCGGCTCACTGGCCATGCTGCCCATCCGCGCGCGGGGCGGCGCTTGGCGGCGCCGGGGGATTGATGGGTTCGAGCTTGCCCTCGCAGCGCGGCTCATGGGAGGCGCAGGCGCCGAGGGCGAGGCACAGAAGCACCGCGGTACAGCGTACCCGTGCCTGCACAACGCACGCGTACCCCGTACGCTTCATGACAGCTCCCAGCGCGCGCGCGCGACCGTGCTGTGCGCGGTTGCGGCCGCTGGTGCGCTGAGTGCGCCGGTGGCGAGTGCCACGGCCCCGCCGCCGGCGCTGGCTCCCTGGCGCATGCCCCAGTGAACGAAGCGGCTCGCGACTCCGAAGGTGCTCAGGGCGATGCCGCCGGCGAGCGCCGAGGCGATCGGCATCACTTGGCGCATCAGCAGGAACACCAGCACCGCCACCAGCACCATGTCCAGAGCATCCACCGTGACGATGGCCGCACCACGGGCCGCGGTCTGCTGCGCATAAGACTCGACCACCTGCAGCAGTAACGCCGCCACCAGCACCGTGAGGATGGTGATGAGGGCGTAATTCGCCAGCTGCGCCACCCAGGCCTCGAAGAAGCGGCGCGTGGTGTCGAAGAGCAGAAGAGCGATGAAGAGCGGCCCGAGCGCGAGCAACACCGCCAGCGCAACACTGGAGAGGGCCACGAGGAACATGGTGTACACGCACAGCAACCCGATCAGCACCCACACGACCGCGCCGGCCACGTAGTAGCCGAAGTCACCGCTGAACACCCCGCCGTTGTTCCATAGATAACCGGCCACGGCGCCGCCACGACTCCAGATGACATCCAGAGTGGTCACCGGGTCGGTGGTACCGACCACCGCGGCCGCGAGCTGCGCCGGCGCACGGTAGAAGGTGTCGACGATGAGACTGTTGTAGAGCCACAGATGCAGCGCGGCACCCAGGACTACCGCCAGAGTCACGAGGCGCTTCAGACCCGCGGTCAACGGCTCTTCAATACGGCCGGTGAGCTGTAGATAACCCCAGACCATGACGTACACCGTCGCGAGTGTCACGATGGCAGGCTCGAGGCTAGCGGCCACCACGCTCGTGTTGCTGCCGATATAGTTCGTGAGCTGGCCGTTCAGCCACGTCCAGAACGTTGCGAAAAACCCCATCGCATGGCTCCTCGGCGGCGCTACGGGTGCGGCTGAAAGCGGCCCGCGAACGCGCCGTGTCCGGCGATGGTCAGTTCACGGGTGCGCTGTGTGTCTGCCTGCTCATCCGCGTGCACCGTCTGGAACAGCACCTGCAGTTTGGTGCCCTCGTTCTGCAGCATCCCGGCCTCGGCGCTGATACGTGCCTGCAGATCGAGTGCCGCCTTGGGGTCGCTGGCGTGGCCGATGGCGTCGATCAGCTGCTGCAGGGCGGCGAAGCGGCCGCTGGCATTGGCGAGGGCCTCGTGCGTGAGACCCAGCAGGAGCGCCGCACTCTGGCGCTGCGACTGCAACTGGGCGACGGCCTGGGGCGGCAGGGCCGCGAGCTGCGCATTCGAGAGGGCTGACTCAGCAAGGAGGGCAGCGCGCACATCCGCGTTCAGGGCTGCGAACGCGCTGCCCGCCTGCGCAGCGCTCTGCAGCGCCGCCGCGTCCGTGGGCAGATAGTTGCGCGCCATGCCGCTGAGCAGCCGCTCCATGCCGCGATCGCCGGTGAGGGCCTGAAACTGTGCCTGCGCCTGAGTCAGCTGGCTGCGCGCCGTCGCCAGCTGCTGTTCGAGCGTTTGTACTTCTGTAACCAGCTGCGTGAGGGATGCGACGTCGATGACGGCAAACTGTGCCCGCACGGCGGGCGCCGTGGCGATGAGCAACGCGAATCCGAGCCATGTCCCGATGCGAGGTGTTCTCATTGGCATGCTCCTTGGGTTTGCATGAGCAGGGTCAGTCGCCCTCGCCCGAGTTAAGAAAGAACGGTAACCACTGGGCCGGATCGCGTCCGTGCTCGGCCATGAGCCGGTGCATGCGCGCCACGTGGCGTGCACGCCCGGAGATGACCGCCAGTTCCGCCTCACAGCCCTTCAGATCGAGCCGGCACACGACGCTGTGGTGACCCTGCTTGACCAGGAACGAGCGCGAACCTGGTTCCAGCTGTTCGCGGATCAGCTTGAACTCCCGTTCGCTCACGCCGAAGCCGCGCGTGTACTCCTCGGCGCTCGCGTCCGCATTCGGAAAAAACACCTTAGTGGGCGTCTGCTCGATGATGGTGCGGCTGATGGGGCTGGCCAGCACGTCGCTGGCACTCTGAGTCGCCAGACACATCACCCCGTTTAACTTGCGCCAGGTCTTCGGCCCCTCCTTGGCGAAGCTCTCGAACGCCGGATCGGACAGGAGTCGCCAGAACTCATCCATCCAGCACACCAGGCGCCGACCGTCGAGCAGCTGGCGCACCAGGTGGAACATGTACAGCGTCAGGGGCGCGCGGGTGATTTCGTGTTCGAGGAACTCCGTGACGTCAAAGCCAATCACGGTACGCCCGGCGAGCCGAGCGACGACCGAATCGGCCGGGTTGTCGAATGCCCACGCATAGTCGCCCTGCGCCGCCGCGCACCAGCGCCCGAGGCGCGCGTGTATCCCCTCGGGGTCGGTCGGATCCAGGAAGTCGATGAGACGAGACAGGCGCCGTGCCGAGTGCTCGAGCGCGAGCGTACCTCGCAGTGCCTGATCCAGATCCGCACTCTCGCGCGCACTCGGCGCACCGCCGCCCGGGCGACGCACCAGCAGGCGCAGCCAGGTCTTCAGAAACTCCACGTGCTGAGGTGCTTCCGGCAGCTGCAGCGGGTTGAAGCCCGTGGCCGTGCCATGGCGCAGCTCAAAGTATTCTCCGCCGAGCGCGCGCACCAGGATCTCGAGTCCCCGGTCCTTGTCGAAAATAACCTGCGTGGCGCCCTGCTGCATCAGGAGGGTCACAAGAAAGCCGATGAAGACGGTCTTGCCCGAACCGGTCGGACCACAGATGAGCGTGTGGCCGGTGTCCTTGCGGCTGCCCCCGTCCGGATCGCTCGGGTCGCTGGCATGCAGCGAGAAGTAGTAAGGGGAGCGCGCGCTGGTGCACAGCAGTGCCAGCGCATTGCCCCAGTGATTGCCGCTGGCGCGTCCGGTCGGATAGTTGTGAAACGGCGCCATCGCGGCGAAGTTGCGCGAGGTGATGGGGGCCTTGCGCGGGCGCATGGGGAAATTCCCAGGCAGCTGCGCCCAGAATGCGGCCTCGAGGGCCAGATCCTCGCGCGCCACCGTCATACCGGTGTCCGCCAGCAGGCTGCGCGCCAGCGCCACGTTGTCGTTGAGGGGTTTCAAGCGCCAATCCGCCGCCTCATCCGCGCTCTCGAGCTCGGCGAGCACCTGCAGCGAGAGATGATGATCGCCGATCGCGAACTCGTTGCTGGCCAGCCCATCCAGGGCGTCCTTGAGCTGCGCCGCCTGCGAGACCGCGAAGTCCCCCGCATTGGCCATGCGGTTGAACTGTCGCTGCAGCAACGCCTGACCGGCCGCGCGTGACAGGAAAGCGAACGATTGCGTCAGTACCAGCGAGAACGGTGCGGACAGCAGACGGTTGTACATCCCCACCGCACTCGGCGTCGGGTACTCCTTGATGCCGAGCATGGCGCCCACGCGACTCGCCACCGGCAGGCGGTACTCAACTGCCTCACTGCCGAAGAGCAACCGCGTGCTGGTCAGGGCGTAGTTCAGCGGGCCGGCCGGCAGCGGCACGCGCCGCAGCTCCCCGTTCACGAGCAGCGCCAGATACTCCAGGAGCGCGGAGCACCAGCGCGGACCGTCGCGGTAGGTGCCGAGCGCTTCCGGCTCGTACCGTGCGAGCGAGGCGCGCAGCGTCTGCGCGAGCTTCTCGCAGGTCTGCAGCGCTGCCGTCAGCTCCCGCTTTGAGTCCGCCGGGCGGGCGCGTGCCAGCATTTTGGACAGCAGGCTCACGGCAACGCTGGGCGCCGGACGGTACAGGAGCGCTACATACAGCTCATTGGCCATCAGGGTCTCGCCGGCCAGGCGCTCGCGATACCGCGACGTGAGCTGGGCGGTAAAGTCGCTGCCGGGGGCGGCGCTGACCGGAGCGCGCACGGGGCGCCGGATGAGGTGCGTCCACAAAGCGACCTCGGGGCTGGCGAGGTTGCGCCACAGGACATTCAGTCGCTCATGCCAGGTATTCAGCTGGGCGTCATCGGCGCTCTCAAAGCTCGCGCCGCCCAGACGAAAGGCCTGCAGATAGTCACCGCTCGCGGTGCTGATCACCCCGGGCGCGACGTGAGCGCTGTAAGGTATCTGCTCAGCGGCATCACGCTCGCGGCGCAACGCTGCGGCACGCGCGCGAGCTAGCATACGGCGCGCGCCAGTGCGGCCAGCTGCAGCTCGGCGATCCGTACGCTGCGCCGCCCGCGCGCGTCCGGCAGGTCGAGCAGGAGCGGGGTGTAGCTGCTCGCCTGCCACAGCCGCAGCGTCGTGACGAGCGCCGACAGACGGGTGCGTCCGAAGAGCAGCAACAGGTCAAAGAAGCGCGGATCACGCGCACAGAGGAGCGCGCACACGCCATGCACCGGAGCACACAGGAGGAGCGTCAAGAGGTTGCGCGTGAGAAGAAACGCCTCCATGGTGAAAACGAGATTCACGAGCAGCGCCGCGTAGGTGACCCCCCAGTGCATAGGCGGGCGCGTGGCGCCGACGAAGAGGATGTCGGCAGTCACTCCGGCGTTGCGCGCGCTCACGGACTAGACGCCGAACATGCCGCGAACCCAGGTGACGATCTGCGGCGCGCCGAAAGCAATGGCGATGCCGAGGATTGTGCCAATACACCAACCCCAGGACAGACGGTTTGCCATCGCCATGGCGCCAAGCACCATGACGAGAATCACCGCGATCGGCGTCAGCCACGCGAGAATGTTCGTCTGCAGTGCGCTCGCCCCGGTCATGAAGGGCGAGCTCTGCGCCACGGCCAGCACCGGCATCACCTGCCGTGCCGCTGCGACGGCAGCGCGCTGTGGCGCGCGCAAGGTACGGGCACTGCACTTGCCGCGGCTGATAGGGCCTCCATGACACGCCAGCTTGCCGGCCGCACGGGGTGCAAGATTGTTCATGCTGTGACCTCCTGCTGCTGTGGTGCGGGTTCACTCAAGTCGGGGGACGCAGTCTAGGCGCGCGGGCTGCGATTGGAATCGTGATTGCTGGTCTGTTTATGCAGAAAGGCGCGCACGGGTACGCCAACACGGGGTGCGCGCGCCGCGGGTTGTGTATCGTCACGACACCGTTAAGAGAGAAGAGAGACCACCATGTCATTCGCAGAGGCGCTGCGCGCTGATCATTCCCTCGAGGCGTGCCTCGATGAACTCGGTGATGCGCTACGAGCGCTCGAGGAGTATCCGCCCACGGTCGTGGCGGTAGCCCTGCGCGTGCATCTGGAGGCGCTGCTGCAAGCGCTGCTGGAAAGCCAGGTGTGTTCGCGCGCCGAGGTGCGCGCGTACTTTAAAGAACTGGAGCGCGAAGCGCTGCAGTACGGCGAGGACTGAAACCTGACGCGCACGACGGAAGCCTTGGCGCCCCCTCGGCGCATCCGCAGCGGCCCGTCGGCCGCTGCCTGGCAACACCCGTGCAGGCGTGTGCCTGATTTCGGATGCAAGCCGGCTAGCGTGCGCCTAAGCTGCTATCGGCTGTCATCCCCAGGGTGCTGCGTCTCGTGCCAACACTTGCGCAAGCGAAGATAGCGTGGCGGTAAGAACAATGTGACGTAGCTGATGCGCGCGCCATGGTGTTGTGTAGGTCGGTCAAGCCCTTCGAGGCGAGCACGCACTTCGCATGCCAGCAAGAGCTTCACGCCAGCCGCTCTGCGCGTGCTGGGTTTGGGAGCGTATCTCGCCTACGCGATTACCGGATGCTCCGTGGGTTCAAACGCCGCACCGGAGCGCGGCGCGGCGAGCGCTGCAAGGGCAACGCGCGACGCCGAGCACGTTCTCAATGTCTACAACTGGGGAGAGTACATGGATCCGGAGGTGATCCAGCAGTTCGAGAAGGAATTCGCAATCAAGGTCAACTACGATGTCTACGACTCGAATGAATTGCTGGAGACCCGACTGCTGGTCGGACACACGAACTACGACGTCGTCGTGCCCTCGGCGTACTTTCTCGAGAATCAGATCAAGGCGGGCATCTACCAGAAGCTGGATAAGACAGAGCTACCGAATCTGAAGAACCTGGACCCGGAGGTAGTGCGCGGTGTTGCCCTGTACGATCCGGGCAATGAATACGCGGTCGATTACATGTGGCTCAGCACGACGGGCCTCGCCTACAACGTGGAGAAGATAAGGGAGCGCATGCCGGATGCGCCGCTGAGCAGCTGGCGAATGGTCTATGACCCGAGCGTAGTGGCGAAATTTGAGGATTGCGGCGTGGCCGTGCTCGATTCGCCCATCAATGTCATCGGCTCCGCCCTCATCTTTCTCGGCAAGGACCCCAACAGCGAGTCACTCGCGGATCTGCAGGCGGCTGAACGGCTGCTGCTGTCCGTGCGGCAGTACATCCGCTATGCGGATAGCACGCGACTTTCTGCCGACCTTGCCAACGGCGAGATCTGCCTGGCGGTGGCTTGGTCCGGCGACATCCCCTTCGCGCGCGCAAGCGCGAAGGACGCGGGCCAGGGTGTCAGGCTGGATTTTTCAATTCCGCAGGAAGGGTCCGTCAGCAACTTCGATGTACTCGCAATTCCTGCGGATGCGCCACATCCGAGAAACGCGCACCTGTTTATTAACTATCTGCTGCGCCCCGATGTCGCGGCGAAGAACACCAGCCTGGTGAAGTATGCGAACGGGGTGGCAGCCTCCACGGCACTACTCAGCGATGAGTTGCGCAATGATCCGGCCGTGTATCCACCGCCAGACGTGCGCGCCAGACTTGTGCCGTCTCGCGCGAAGCCGCCCAAGTTTATGCGGGCGCTGACGCGCACCTGGACGCGGTTTAAGACGCGCCAGTGAGTCCGTTAGCGGCTGTCCGCTTTAGCAGCGGGCGTGTGAGTTTCCGCTGCGGCGTGCGTGCTGCTGTCGTGTGCGTCGTGCGTCGGCGTCGCCGGAGCGTGTGCGTGCGGCGACGCCGCAGACGGTGCGGGCGGCGGGCGAACGACGGGCGCGCGCTGGACCACCGCCGCCTGGGACCCCGGAGGCCGATAGCGCGCAGATTCGGGTGCGGTGCCGGCAGGACTCAGGGGCGCAGGCACCGCACCGGGCGGACGGTCGCCGCGCGGCGGCGGCGCGGGGTTCGCCGCTACGGCGCCGGGTGGCGCCTCCGGTGCTGAGGCGCTTGGCAGGTAGGAGGTATCCTGCCGCGGCACGCTCGGTAAGACGCTGTGCTCGAGGGTGTGCGCGCGCTCGGCAAAATTCGGCAGGCCCTCAGCGGCGGTACCTGTGCCGGCGGGGCGCGCGCTGGGCAAAACCCGCACCGGGGCTGCAGCGGTTGGCGGTTGTAAGCGCACGAGCTCGCTGCGCGGCAACGCGTGGCCGCCGTTCGCCTGAATCGCCGCCAACTGCTTATCGAAGGACGCGGGCGCCGAGGGCGGCGGAGTACGCACCAACAGCGGACGGTTCCAGTATGCGGCCGACTGGTGCGTCACTACGGGCGTCGGGGCGGCCGCGAGGACACTCTGCCGCAGCGGCGCGATCGGCGGCGCTGCGGCCGTAGCCGCCGCGCCCGCGAGGACCGTCGCGCTCAAGCGCACGGCGTGGCTGCCCACGCGCTGGCCGGAGGTGAAGACGTCCTGCGGCACGGCGGTCACCGCAGCGGGCGTGTTGTTGAGGTAGTGCGTGTTGCTGAGGTCGTAAGGGATGCCGTGGGTAGCGAACGTCGGCGCGCTGCCGATGTTGACCTTGCGCAGATACTCGCTGCTCACCGCGTACGGCGGCACGTAGACCTCGCGTGGCGCGAGTGGAAACCAGGCGACTCGCGATCCGGGCGCGCCCGGCGCACCGTGCTCGGATCCGCCGACCCACCCTACCAGCGCGGGTGAATAAGCCGCACGCACGCCGCGCGCCCCGGGCACCCAGCACCAGGTACTGTTCCACAGTACCCAGCGGCCATAATGGAACGGGGCGAACCCCCACGGCGCATCGTCGATCCAGCTCCAGCCCCAGGGCGCGATCCAGGCCCAGCGACCGAACCGGTACGGCGCCCAGACCACAACGCCGACGACCGCGGGCACCCAGACATAGCCGTAATCCGGCGCGGCTTCCCAGGTCCCGTTGTTGTCGAGGTCCTGTGTCCCGGGCACGTCATCGGCGACATACTCACGCGCAGCGGAGTTCTGCAGTGCACGATCGCGCGCTGTCGACCAGGCATCCAGCTCATCCGGCGCGGCGAGCGCCTCGCGCTCGTAACTGAGGAGCTGCGTGCCACTGAATAGCCCCTGCTGCTGCATACGCAGGATGACGCTCTGACCGCCGCCGTCGGCCGCGGCGCTGCCGGCGCTGACCTTGATGATGGTGCGGTCACCGGCCTCGTTCACCTCCACGCGGTACTCGCCCGGCTCGCGCAGGGTCACCGCAAGATTCGGCGTATCAATCTCATACTGCTCACCCGCCTGCATGTCGCGCACGAACACGATGAGGGTGCCCGCGGGCAGTTGCATCTGCGCGCCGTGATCATCGAGATTGAGGAACGAGAAGCCGGTGCTGCTGCCGAGACGGACGACGGCGTTGCCGAGATCCAGCTCTGCGCGCGAGCCCTGATCACTCCAGAGCCGGTCCCCGCTGGTGAGCGGGCGATTCAGCTGCGCCTGGGTCCAGTCCGTCACGCCCGCCGGCTGCAAGGAGACCGTGCCCTCCGCATCACTCAGGCGCGCCACCCGCGCCGGCGGATCCGCATTCTGTGCCTCCGCGGCGGCACACGACAGGCCGGCGAGCGCGAGCAGCACAAGAGTGCATCCGGCGCGCATCGTGAAAAATCGCATTGGCACGGCCCTTCCCTCACCTAACACGCGGCGCACACCCGGCGCCTTATGACAACTGCTCAGAACCCGGGACGGGCGCGTCGCCCTCCATCTTATATACGCCAATCGTCCCTGAACGGTCAGTGAACGGCAGCGCACGGAACGCGCCAATCAGCGCCGCCGTGCCCCTAGAGGGTTCCCGGCAAACGCTCGGCCAGGAAATCGATGAAAGCCCGCACGGCGGGCAGCATGCCGCGCCGGCTCGGGAACACCACATGCACGATTCCCTGCGGGCTGTTCCACTGCGGCAGCACGCGCCGGAGCTTGCCGCTCGCGAGATCCTCGCGGACTGCGCTCTCAGGCAAACGTGCGATCCCGACACCTGCCAGTACTGCGCAGCGCAGCACGATGAAGTCATGACACACCATGCGCGCCTTCAGTTCCGCGCGCACGATCTCACCCTCCGGACCCACGAGTTCCCAGGAATTGCGATCCAAGTCGCCCGCGTAATCAAGCGTCTGATGGTCGGCGAGCTGCGCGGGAGCAAGGAGCGCAGAGGCGCCCTTCAGATACGCGGGCGTTGCGACCAGTACCTCGTCCACCTGCTGGAAACTGCGCATCACGAGACCGTCTTCGCCGCTGGGCCGCGTGCGCACGCGCAGCGCCACGTCAAAGCCCTCGTTCAACACGTCGACGCGCCGGTTGCTCACCTGCAGCAGCAGATGGATCGCAGGATATTGTGCGAGGAACTGCGGCAGCACGGGCGCGAGCGCCCACTGTGCGAGCGCGACAGGGCAGCTGGCCCTGAGCGCGCCGCGCGGCTCCGCGCGCGCGAACTCGACCACTTCGACTGCGGCGTCGGCCTCCGCCAGCATCGCGCGCGCGTGCCGGTAGACCTCCTGGCCCACCCCGGTGACCACGAAGCGCCGCGTCGAGCGATGGATGAGGCGCACCCCGAGCTGCACTTCCAGGGCCACCACGTGCCGTGACAAGCGGGACTTCGGGATTGAGAGTGCGCGCGCGGCCCGCGCAAAGCCGGCGTGATCCACCACCTGGGTGAAGTAGTAGAACCCCTCCAGAGGTTGCATGGCTGACCCGATTA
>Ga0210391_10000260_pt1 | contig 60561 bp, 57 predicted proteins | sample IncBWC12OmetaG_FD_160573 | JGI IMG/M metagenome (GOLD analysis project Ga0210391, IMG submission 160573) | Forest soil microbial communities from Barre Woods Harvard Forest LTER site, Petersham, Massachusetts, United States - Inc-BW-C-12-O ...
TTGCGGGTAACCTCTCGACCACCCAGCTGGCGCTGATCGGCACGAGCCAGGCCGCAGGCCTGACCTCCACCGCCATCGGCCATATCAGCACCGCGAACCTCTCAAGCCTGACGACTCAGGTGCTGAGTGTGTTCACCTCCTCCCAGGTCAGTGCCCTGGGCACCAACATCACCACCGGCCAGATCGCGGCGTTGTCGACCGGTGGGATTACCGGTCTGTCCGGTAGCTCGCTGAATACCCTCAGCACGGCTGACCTGGCGGCCATCACCACCAAGGACATCAGCGTACTGACCACCACGCAGCTCAGTGGCGTCGGCACCCCGCAGGTGCAGCTGCTGAGTTCCCTGCAGGTCGCGGCCCTGACGTATACACAAGTTGCGATCCTCTCCTCCGAGCTCTCGACTACGCAGATCCCCTATCTGACGGTCGTCTAATCCGGCGCGAGCCTTCCGACCCGCATCATCGTGATGCGGGTCGGTTGTCCTCGTAACGTGACTCAGATCACGCTTTTCCGGTGTCGGGCAGTCCATGTCCAGTGCCGCACCGCCGCGGGCGTCCCGCGGGCTCCAACACTGTGAAACGCCTGACATTATGTCCCGAGCCATATTGTTAAAGTCGCCAGCCATCACGGGTTGGACGCTGAAACGGATTACATGGCCATTGCGGCAGAATCGCTGGAGACGCTCCTCGCGGAAATCAACGGTGGGCGCGCAGAACGGGCGTTGCCCGAACTCGAACAGCTGCTGGTCGAACAGCCCGGGCACCCCGGACTCCTCACGCTTCGGGCGGAGGCCCTGCGCCTCACTGGCCGGCTGGACGCCGCCGTCGCGGCATTTCAACAGGCTGGTGAATCCGGCGCGGGTCCCCGCAACTGGCTGATCGCGGGACTGTTGCTGGCCAACGGCCGCAACATCGAGGAGTCGCTGAGATGTCTGCAACGGGCGCTTGCACAGACTCCCGACAGCGAAGATGTACTCGATGCCCTTATTACGACGCTCTTCAACTCAAGTCGCCATAGCGAAGGTATCGAGTTCGCGCGCAAGCAGCTGCGCCTCAGCACCAACACCACCTATCTGCAGCGCGCCGCTTTGCTGTTGCACGCCGTCGACCTGTACGAGGAATCCACCGACGCCTTTCGCAAAATCATCGCGCTCGCGCCCGACGATCCGGCGCTCGTGGGCTCCGCCCTTGTGCCGACGCGCTTCACCTGTGAATGGGAGCTGATCGAGCAGCTACAACGCACGATCAGCGCCTGCTACGAGCGCGGAGATTTCGCCGCGCCCCAGGAATACCCGCTCACGAACCTGACATGGTGTGCCGATGAGGCCTGCAATTTGGGAGTGACCGCCGCCTACGTGGCACGGATGGTGGGCAAATCGGCGCACTGTGCACCCCGCCCATCGCTGCCGCCGGGGCAACGCTTTCGCATCGGTTACCTTTCGAACGATTTCCGCAACCACGCGACCATGCACCTCATGGCCGGGCTGCTCGAGTCCCACGACCGCAGCCGCTTCGAGGTCTTTGCGTACGATTACAGTACCCAGGATGTCTCCGAGTACCGGCAACGGTTCCTCAACGCGATCGAACACCACGTTCCGATCTATTCGCTGACCGATCAGCAGGCCGCTGAGCGCATTGCCGACGACAGACTCGACATCCTGTTCGATCTTAAACTTTACACGGGTGGCGGCAGGGCTGGCATCCTTACCTATCGTCCGGTGCCGGTGCAGGCGGCCTATCTGGGTTTCCCCGGCAGCGCAGCCAGCACCGATGTCGACTACATCATCTCGGACCGGTTCGTCACGCCTGACAGCAGCGCACCTCATTATCCTGAGAAGTTCTGCCGCCTGCCTCATAGTTACCAATGCAATGACCGCAAGCGCTTTGCAGCGCCAGCGCCCGGACCGCGCGCGCAGTACGGACTTCCGGAGCACAAGGTTGTATTCGGCGCCTTCAACCAGTCTTATAAAATCGACCGTGGCAGCTTCTCCGTCTGGCTGCAAATACTGAAGGAAGTCCCGGACAGCATATTGTGGCTGCTCGGCCAGAGTCCGGCAGCGGTCGCCAATTTGAGGCTCCACATCGAACTTGCGGGCGTCGACCCCGAGCGCGTAGTGTTCGCGCCATTCGCGCAGCCCATCGATCATCTCACCCGGCTGCAATGCGCGGACGCCGTCCTTGACGCTCTCATTTGCAACGGCCATACGACCACGTCGGATGCACTCTGGTCCGGTGTCCCGGTGATCACCGCGCGGGGCAGGCATTTTGCCTCGCGGGTGAGTGAAAGCCTGCTCAATGCCATGGAGCTGCCAGAGCTGGTCGGCAACGACGCCGACGACATGGTGCGTATCGCCAAGCGCATCGGTACCGATCACGCCTACCGGATAGAGCTGCGCGCCAAGGTGGCGGCCAAACGGTCGAGTGCGCCATTGTTCGATACGCAGCGCTTCACGCGTGATTTTGAGAGCGCCATCGAGTTGATGGTCGAGCGGCGCCGCAGCGGTCTGGCCCCGGAACACATTGACGTGCCGGACCGCGGACCCCTGGATCCCGCCAGCGCAGCGCGGTCCTTCGTCGGACGGGTGTCCGTACTGCAAGCAGCCTACGCCAGTTGCCCGCTGTGCGACGGCGCCGGCGCAACACTGGGTTTCGCGAATTGCACAGCCCACACCTCGTGGCACGAACCGTTGCCGCCCTCGATCGAATGGCTGCGCTGCACATCATGCGAACATGTCTATACCCGGCACTACTGGACCGAGGCGGGCGTGGCCGAAATCGCCCGCAAGCCCGCCGCGAATCCGCTCGCCGATTCGCTTCAGGAACGGCGCGCCGGCTGGACCATGGTGGCGGAAAAGGTCGTGAAACTGCTGGGCGGTGCCGGAGTGATTGTCGGCCGTGTCGATAAGCCCATGTGGGTGGATATCGGTTCCGGAGACGGCTCCCTCGTCATGACCGCTGCCGACTACGGATTCGCGGCAATCGGTCTGGACACCCGCGCCGATCTCGTCAGCCACATGCAGCAATCCGGATTCAACGCCATGCAGCGTGATTTTATGACGCTGCGCTTCGATATCACGCCCGATGTTCTTTCGATGGGGGATGTGCTCGCGCTGATGTCCCATCCACGCGAGGCGCTGCGAAAAGCGGGCGAAATCCTGCGCCCGGGCGGCGTACTGGTGTTAACCACGCCGGATCTGTCATCTTCCGGATGGAGATTCATGGAATCACAGAAGTCCAATCCGTACTGGATGGATCTGGAGCGGTTCCATATGTTCGGTCGCGAACGCCTGGTCGCACTGCTCGGCAAGGCGGGCTTCGAGGTTGCCGATTTCTCAGTATCCAGTCGGTCTGCGGCGCACATGGAACTCTACGCCGTGCGCAAAGCGTCCGCGCCAAGCATCGAGTCCAACCAGCTTGCAGAAGCCGATGCCATCTGCCTGGAGCGTTACGGCGGCATGGGCGATGTCCTGATGGCTATGGGGGCCGCCAAGGCGCTCAAGTCGCTTTCGGGTCGCCCGGTGATTCTTGCGACCGCGCCCGGTCTGCGCGAACTGGCGCAGGCCTGCCCGTATATCGACCACGTCGTCGACCATCCCGCGGCGCTTGCCAGCCGATTCACCCACATCAAGCATGTCAATCTGAACCCGGTGTCATTCGGGATCTCCCGATCGCATCAAATCGATGCCTACCTGGAAGCCTTCGGTGTCGCAGCGAAACCGGAACTGAAGAACATTGAAATACGGCCGGACCCGGCAGCCGAGCAACAGGTCGAAACGCTACTGGCCGCGTGGCCACTCCGCAACCCCGGGCGCGCGCGCATCCTGCTGCACGCGACGCAAGGCGACGCAAACCGCAGCTGGCCGCAGCAGCGCTGGGAGGAACTCGCCTCGCGATTGGTTGGCCTGGGCCACCAGGTCATTTTCATCGGCCGGTCCAAAGATCCGCAAAAACCTGAGATCGGCCCCGACGTGCCGGGCACTCTGAGCGCGGTCGATGCGCTCGACCCCCTGGCCACCTGCGCCCTGATGCGCCGGTCCGACCTCTTCGTATCGACCGACAGCGGTCCGGTGCAGCTCGCGGCGGCAACCGACATCGCAATCGTCGGACTCTACTCCGCCGTGGCCGGATCATGCCGCCTGCCCTTCCGCCATGGCCATCTGGGGTGGCGCGCACAAGCCGTCGGCCCCAGCTGCTCGTTTGCGCCTTGCTACCAGCAGATGCACGATGGCGAGATCATGGCACCGTTCATGGAGCAGGTGCACAAGCAGCAGTTGACCGCGAACGAGCTGTTCGCCAACTGGTGTCCCGACGGGGGTTCATTCGCGTGCCTGAAACAGCAGATCACCGTGGCGATGGTCTTGGATGCGATCGGACGCCTCGATTCCAGCCTCATCGAGCCAAGGCGCAGGCCGACACGCAATTTGCGTCAGCGGCTGGACTTGAGTGATGTCACGGTATGCGCGGCGGACAGCGCCACCCCGGCGCTGGCAGCCTGGGCGCTGGAGAAATCCACGGCGCAATGCGCTTTTGGCGATGCGATTCTATTCACTGAGGCACCCGTCCAGAGCGAGGAGTTTCGAACCATCCCTATCTCGCCGCTCAACTCGCGCGCCGCGTATTCCAGATTCGTCCTTCAGGAACTCATCCACCACATCCGCACGCCTTATGTCCTCATCGTGCAGTGGGACGGCTACGTGATCGAGCCCAAAGCGTGGATCCCGGAGTTTTTCCAATACGATTGGATCGGTGCGAAGTGGCCCTGGCATACCGATGGAATGACGGTGGGCAATGGCGGCTTCAGCCTCAGATCCAGGAAGCTTCTGGAAATCACCGGCTCGAGTTCGTTTCAGGTCCAGGACGACGTCAACGAGGACGATCTGGTGTGCCGTGCATATCGGCCCGAACTGATGCGCAAATTTCAGATCCGGTTTGCTCCAGAGGAAATCGCCGACCAATTTTCCTACGAGAATTCCGTCCCAAGTCTGCCGACCTTTGGATTCCACGCGCCATTCAACATGTGGCGTCACGTCGATGACACTGAAATGATCGACCTGGCCGCCCAGTTCAGCCCGCATATCGTGCGTTCAGGTGCATTCGTGCAGCTGCTGGCCAAATACGCCGAGACGCGCAGATTCAATCCGCTGCGGGCCCTGTACGGCCGATGGCGCCAGGCGTGCACATTAGAAGAGATTCGATCGCAGATATTGCAGCTGAGCGGCAGTCAGGAATACACCGACGCGCTCGTCGGGCTGTGTGAACCGCTGCGCCCATCCTGACATCGGCCGAGGCCGACTCGAAGGCAGCCGGTACGGATTTTCGGGCCAGCCTACATGGCATTTGACATTTTGTACCTCCCGACCGCACGTGACGCTCGCACGGGGCCAACAATTGCCACCCGGCGCTCAAGTTCAGCCGTTTCCTGCCGTTAGCTGGAGTGTTGACGGCTAAACGGAATCAGACCTGCGGCTGCATTGAACATAAGCCGCGCACGCAAGCTGGAGCGTCCTTATGACCGAGGAAACGGGTTCGATAAGCGCAGTGGGAGCGATGAGCTCCATGGATGACTACGCCTCTGCCCAGGACAACTCGCCTGCGCCGCAGGCGCCATTCGGCCTGTCAGGCGCCGGGGCAGCCATTTCAAGCGTCACCCCGCCGCCCAGTCCACAGGCCGTACAGACCGCCCTGGCGCAGATCAATGCCCATCTGGCGAGCTTCGATCGGGTGTTGTCGCTGAAGGTGGATCCGGACTCCGGCTACACCGTCGCCCAGATCTCCAATTCGCAGACCGGCCAGGTCCTGCAGCAGTTTCCGACCGAAGATCGTCTGCAGCTCGAGCGCATGCTCGCGCGCTGGTCTGCGGCGCATGGCGGCAACGTGCTGATGGACGAGGAAGCCTAGGCCGTAAAGCGGCGCGCGTTGCGGAACATGCGCATCCAACCGCTCCATTCCCCGACGCCATCGGGCGCCCAGGAATTCTGCACGTTGCGGTAGGAGCGCTCCGGATGGGGCATGGTGATGGTCACCCGGCCGTCGGCATTGGCGAGCGCCGCGATGGCGAGCGGACTACCGTTCGGATTCGCGGGATAACGCTGCGCCGGCTGCAAATTGTTCGCGACATACCGGTAGGCGATCAGCCCGCTGCGTTCACATTGGGCGAGCTGCGCTTTCGATTCAAATTCCGCACGGCCCTCGCCATGGGAGACGGCAATCGGCAATACCGATCCGGCCATGCCCTGCAGCAGCACCGAGGGGGACTTCAGGATTTCCACCAGCGCAAAGCGCGCCTCGAACTGCTCGACGCGATTGCGGACGAACCGCGGCCACAGTTGCGTGCCGGGTATCAGGCTCTTCAGCGCCGCCAGCATCTGGCAGCCATTGCAGGAACCAAGCGTAAAGGTGTCGGGCCTGGCGAAGAAGGTTTCGAACTGCGCGCGCGCATGGCCGTTGAATAGGATGGACTTGGCCCACCCTTCGCCGGCCCCCAGCACATCGCCGTAGGAAAAACCGCCGCAGGCAACGAGACCCTTGAACTCCGCGAGGCTGCGCCGTCCCGAGAGGATATCGGTCATGTGCACGTCGTGAGGCTCAAAGCCCGCCTGCGCGCACACCGCCGCAGTCTCCACCTGACTGTTGACGCCCTGCTCGCGCAAGATGGCAACCCGCGGACGCGCACCGCTGAGGATCCATGGCGCGGCAATGTCCTCCTCGGGATCAAAGCTCAATGCCACACTCAAGCCGGGGTCGGTCACATCAAGCTGGGCCGCAAGTTCTTCGGCCGCGCACTCGGGATCATCGCGCAGCTGGCGCATCTGGAACGAGGTCTCGGACCAGGCGCGCCGCAGCTCGCTCCACGGCACCACCAGATTTTCGCCGGCACCGCTGATGTGGATCAGCATGTCAGTGCGAGGTGCACCGACCCGCCGCGTATGTGCCAGCAGTCCCTGCTCGTCAATCAACTCGAGAAATTCACTGCGGCGTGCGTCGGTGACCTGTACGACCACACCGGGCTCTTCGGCAAACAGGTGAGCGAGCGTCGCCGAATTGCCCGACGCCGCGGTATCGATGGTAAGGCCGCAGTGACCGGCAAACGCCATCTCCAGCAAGGTCACCACGAGTCCGCCGTCGGAGCGGTCGTGATAGGCCTGCAAGGCGCCGGCCGCACGCAGCTTCGGCATGGCCTTCGACCAGGCGATCAGCAGCTTTGGATCATCCAGATCGGGCGTTTCGGCGCCAAGCTGGCCGTGCACCTGCGCGAGCACCGAACCGCCCAGACGCGCCTTGCCTCCCGACAGATCGATCAACCACAACGATGAGGGTCCCAGATCCTTGCGCAGCTGCGGCGTCAGCGTGCGGCGCACGTCATTCACCCTGGCGAAGGCCGAGACGATCAGCGATACGGGCGCGACGACGCTGTGGCCCAGACCGCCGTGCTGCCAGTTGGTTCGCATCGACAGGGAGTCCTTGCCCACCGGTATGGCGATCCCCAATGCCGGGCACAGCTCCTCGCCCACCGCATGCACCGCCGCATACAGCGCCGCATCTTCGCCCGGTTCGCCGCAGGCGGCCATCCAGTTGGCCGACAGGCGCACGTCCGCAAGCGTTGCGACATCGGCCGCCAGGATGTTGGTAACGGCCTCCGCCACCGCGAGGCGCGCGGACGCCGCCGCATTCAACACCGCCACCGGCGCGCGCTCACCCATGGACATGGCCTCGCCGGCATGTCCCACATAGTCCGTGACCGTGACCGCGACATCGCTCACGGGAACCTGCCACGGACCGACCATCTGATCACGGCTGATCAAGCCGCCCACGGTGCGGTCGCCGATGGAGATCAGGAAGGTCTTGTCGGCCACCGTCGGACAGCGCAGCACCCGCAAAATCGCGTCGCGCAGGTCGAGGGAGGCCGGATCGAAATCAACGGCCGGGGGCACCCTGCTCGCCACATCCCGATGCATGCGCGGAGTCTTGCCGAGCAGCACCTCGATCGGCATGTCCACCGGCATACCGCCGAGCAGTGAATCGCGCACCTCCAGCACGCCGCTGGCATTGATCTCGCCAATCACGGCAAAGGGACAGCGCTCGCGCGTGGCGATGTCGGAAAATGGCTCAAGACCGTCCGGCCGCAGCGCGATGACGTAACGCTCCTGCGCCTCGTTGCACCAGATCTCCAGCGGCGACATGCCAGGGTCCCCACTCGGTATGGCGCGCAGATCCACCTGCGCGCCGCGCTGGCTGTGCGCGACCGCTTCGGGAACGGCATTGGATAGACCGCCGGCACCCACATCGTGGATAAGCGCGATGGGATTGTGCTCGCCCAGTGCCCAGCATCGATCGATCACTTCCTGGGCGCGCCGCTCGATTTCCGGATTGCCGCGCTGGACCGAGGCGAAGTCCAGATCCGCGCTGCTGCTGCCGCTCGCCATCGAAGAGGCGGCGCCGCCGCCAAGCCCGATCAGCATCGCAGGTCCGCCCAGCACCACCAGCAACGCACCCAGCGGCACCTCGCCTTTTTCAACATGGTCACGACGGATGTTGCCCAGGCCGCCGGCGATCATGATGGGTTTGTGGTAGCCGCGGCTGCGCTGCGCGCCATCCCCGGCCGCCTGTTGTTCAAAGGTGCGGAAGTACCCGCAGATGTTCGGGCGTCCGAATTCATTGTTGAAGGCCGCGGCGCCGAGCGGACCTTCGATCATGATGTCGAGCGCGGAGGCGATGCGCTCGGGTTTGCCCAGCGTGTGTTCCCAGGGCTGCACGAAGCCCGGAATCAACAGGTTCGACACCGAAAATCCGGCCAAACCCGCCTTCGGCTTGGCGCCGACGCCGGTCGCCCCTTCGTCGCGAATCTCCCCGCCCGAGCCGGTCGACGCCCCGGGGAATGGTGAGATCGCCGTGGGATGATTGTGGGTCTCAACCTTCATCAGGATGTCGACCGGTTCGCGGTGGCCACGATACACGCCCGCCGGATCCGGGAAGTAGCGGATACCGATCGAGCCCTCCATGACGGCAGCGTTGTCGCGATAGGCGGAGGAGATGCCCTGCGGTGCGCGCTCGTGGGTATTGCGGATCATCGCGAACAGCGATTTCGGCTGCGGCACTCCATCGATGGTCCACTGCGCATTGAAGATCTTGTGGCGGCAATGTTCCGAGTTGGCCTGCGCGAACATCATCAGTTCGGCATCGGTGGGATCGCGACCCAGGCGCGTGAAGGCCGCGAGCAGATAGCTGATCTCATCCGCCGCGAGCGCCAGACCGAGCTCGACGTTGGCCGCCTCGAGTGCGGCACGCGTGCCGTTGAGCGCGATCCGGCGCACGTCAGCGGGCGGATGATGGGCGAACAGCTGCTGCGCGTCCGCCGAGGTGGCCACCGCCATCTCGGTCATGCGATCAAACAACGCCGCCGCCACCCGGTTCAATTCGAGGCGATCGAGCTGCTCGGACACCGTGAGCTCGTAGCGGATGCCCCGTTCAATGCGGCGCACCGCCGCAAGCCCGCACACCTGGGCGATGTCGGTGGCTTTGCTCGACCAGGGGGAGATGGTTCCCGCACGCGGCACCACCAGCAGCACCTTAATGTGCGGCCCGCCCGCATCCGGTGGGGGCTGCACGGCGGGGCCGTAGGTCAGCAGTTTCGCGAGCAGCGCCTGTTCGCTCTCAGAAAGAGGCGCCGCCGCATCGATGAAATGCGCATAGCGCGACCGCACGGCCTGGACGCGCGGCTGCAGGGCCTTCAGTCGCGTCAGCAGCTTCGCAATGCGGAATTCTGAAAGGGCGGCCCTGCCGGCCAGCTCGAGCATCAGCGTGACAGCCTACTTACGCGAGGGCGGCTCGCCCGCCGGAGCAGAATAGACCGGCATGGGGAAGGGCGAGACGTTTCCCCCTTCGATCGCGAGGATCTTGGCCGTACCCTGTTTCCTGACCTCGTCTATGCGCAGCACCGAATGCATGGGCAGGAAGCTGCGTTTGACGCCGTCGAACTCCGTCTTGATCCGCTCCTCGTTGGGATCTACGACCACGCTGGCCCGTTCGCCAAAGACGATGTCTTCCATCTCGATGAAGCCGAAGAGGGTGCCATGCGTGACCTTTTTGGCATAAACCTCGTAAACCTTGCCCTGATTGAGAAACTGGACTTTGAAAATGTGACTGGCTGCCATGGGTCCCGGGGGGTGAACTTGGTACTTTGGGGTGGGATTATATGTCCCCCAACCCGCCAATAGCGGCCGACTGGGTGTATTTGTCCTCACGGGGGCGCCATTGGCGCTACAACTTCGCATAATAAGTGATCACCGCAGGCTGCTCGGCGACCGCAATATGGCGGTGTTCGACAGTGTGGGCGGCAATATCGGCCGCTCGACGGACAACGACTGGGTGCTGCCGGATCCGCAGCGCTTCATTTCCGCGCACCACGCCCGCATCCACTTCCGCGACGGTCTGTACATCCTCGAGGACACCAGCACCAACGGCGTCTATATCAATGACGATGAGCGCCCGGTGGCCAAGCGTGGCGCGCACGTCCTGCAAAATGGCGACATCCTGCGATTTGGGGAATACCAGGTCGTGGCCATGGTCGAGACCCGGCCGCCGGGAACCCCCGATGATCAACCCGGCCCCTTTGGTCCCGTGGCCGCCACCAGCAGCGTCGCCATCCACACCTCTGCGAACAGCGTCGAGGTGCTGGCTGCCGTCGGCCAGGCGGAGCAAACCGACCTGGGTGCCTCGCTCGACCTGGACGAGCTGCTGCAGACGGACGCCGAGGAGCTGCACAATGCGCTGGCCGTGAACGCCTATGGCCAGCCCATCACGTCGACGGTGGCCCGGAAGTCAGCGTCCGTAGCCCCCGCCGCCATCGCCGCCTCGCCCACCGAGCTGAGCGCCGCACTGGCTGAAAGCGAGACGGAGCGGCGCTCGATCGCCCGGCGCATTGAGCGGCTCGCCCGGGCGGCCACTCGGGCCCAGGACCGGCGCACGGCGGCCAGCCCGCCCGTGCCGCCCGATGCGAACAGCGGTCTGTCAGCATTCTGCAAAGGCGCCGGGGTGGCAGCGGATCATTTCGCGCCCGAACTGCAGACCCGCTTGCTGCATCTGGCCGGGCAGTTGCTGCGCGAGGCGTTGGTGGGACTGAAGGATCTGGAGCGCGTGCGCTCGGAGATGCTGCGCCCCATGCAGATCGAGGCGGCGGCGGATAGCGATGATCCGCGGCCCTCGCTGGCACACGCCGGGGTCGAGGACCTCCTGGTGCAGATCTTGAGTCAGCACGAGAGTCGCCGGCTCGATGCGGTGCAATGGCTGCGCGAGATGATCGATCGCGCTAAGACGCATGATCGGGCAACCTTCGATGCGCTGCGCGCCGCGTTCGCGGATTTCGTTGCGAGGCTTGAGCCCACGGAGCTTGAATCGCGCTTCGGGCCGCGCGCCCGCGGCGCCGCAGACAGCGGTGCACGTCATTGGGAGCTGTACCAGGAGTTCTATCGCAGCCTGGCCGCGCGCGGCGAGGGCGAACTGCCGCGGATATTCCTCGAAGCCTTCAGCGCCGCCTACGGCGAAAAATCGCCGCCGCGTCGCTAGCTTCGCTCGGACTGCGGTTTACCGCAGCGCGCCAGCACCGTGCGCAAATCCCGAATCGGCGGAAACACTTCGTTGTTCCAGTCCGCGCCCTGCGCATCGTAGGCGCGCTGCTCGAACTCCACGATTTCCTTATCCTCGCGAAAGATATTTTCGGTGAAGTGCGTGACGAACGGCCACACCGCGTGGATCACGCCGGGCACCGGCGGCTTCTTCACCGACAGGTAGCCGAAGGTGCGATTGGTGCGCTGCTCGGCATCGAGCGGCGTATAGCCCAGCCACACGGACAGCACCGGCGCGGTGTGGTCGTAATCGGTATTGCGGCCCAGCCATACCCTCAGGCTCTGGTAGGGATAGTCGGTGCGGATGCGCATGTGATCGGAGAAGTCGGCCTTCTTCTGGGTGCGGCGGTTGCGGGTCAGCTCGACGATGACGCGTTCGCCCGCCGACTTGCCACCGCCGGCGCGGCTGAAGCTGTATTCCACCTGCGCCCAGTCCTCGCCATGGTCGCGGCCGAGGCACTTCGCGGTAATCGAGCCCATCTGCTTCCTGTGCATGAACTGATGGTTCATGTCGAACAGATTCTCGTGCATGAAGGTGTAGTGGCAGGCCACTTCGCGGTTCAGCTGCCGGGTCTTGTAGGCCTTGTTGGCGTACGCCCCGAGGGCCTTGGGCTTGCGGCCGTCTGCCAGTGCCGGATCCCCGGGAAACACAAAGATCAGATTGTCGACCTCGTGCAGCGGGTAGCTGCGCACCCCGTTGGGTAGACGATCTTTCCCCAGATAGGGCACGTCGACGCATTGGCCCGTGCCGCTGTAGGACCAGCCGTGGTAGTGGCACTTGAGCTGGTTGTCGCAGACGACTCCCAGGTGCAGGGGGACCTGGCGATGCGCACAGCGATCCTCGAGCGCATAGGCCTGCCCGTTGCGGCCGCGGAACAGGACGATGGGCTCGCCGGCAAAGCGGCGCGCCAGGGTCTTGCCGGCCTTCAGCTCATCGGCCCAGGCGAGCGGGTACCAGAAGTCCGGGTGCGCCCCGACGCGGCGCAAATCGACCGGCTTGGGGGCGATGGCGGGCGTTGCAGTCAGCCGAGTCACGGCATCTTCGAGCATCGAGCACTCCCATCTATGGCGGAGAGGGTGGGATTCGAACCCACGGTAGGCTTGCGCCTACGCCTGATTTCGAGTCAGGTACAATCGACCACTCTGCCACCTCTCCCAGGCGGTTCTGTCTGCGCAGAATTCCTTTCAAAATCAAAAACTTACGCCGTGGCAAGCGCAATTAACATAACTCGATCCACTTTTGTCTCATGCAGCACGCAGACGGCCCCGCGGCAGGTATTCTAGCCCAACCTGAAGGCTTGAAGTGAGGTCCCGATGCGTCGCTTGTCGACCATGGACTCGTTCTATCGGTTCTACAAAGGCAGGCAGGTCACCCGATGTGTCATGGCCGCTGTCGCGGCGACGTTTCTGGTGGCCGCCAGCTACTCGCCCCCGCCGCGATCGATCAATCCGGTGCACGGCAAAGGGGAACTGCGCGTCGTGACCCTCGAGGGTCCGACCACCTATACGAAGGGCACCCGCGGCACCGAGGGACTGGAGTTTCGCCTGGCGCAGGAGTTCGCGCGCGAGCAAGGTCTTGACCTGTACATGTACCCCGTGGCCACCCCGGCGCTGATGCGCGCCGAGCTCGCCGCCGGCCGCGCTGACATCGCCGCTGCACAGCTGACGGCGGACAGCACCTGGTCGCGGGTCGGCGATGCGGCCGCCGTGTACGACCAGGTTCCCCAGATGGTCGTGTATCACCGCGGCGAGGAGCAGCCCGCCATCGCTGACCTCGCCTCCCTGGACCTGCTGGTGAAGGCGGGCAGCCCCCAGGAGCAGATGCTGCGGCGGTTGAAGATCCGCCTGTACCCCAAACTGGGCTGGACCGCGGTCTCGCCGTACGCCGTGGACCCCATGCAGGATATTCAAAACGGTGTGGGCGATTACGCCGTGGTCGATGCCAACGAATATGCGTACGCGCGGCACCTCTACCCGGATGTGGTGCCGGCGTTCCCGCTGCCGGAGACCCGCCCCGTGCAATGGGTGGTGCGCCACACCGACCCCGATCTGTATGCGTCGGTCAATCGCTTCATCGAGGCATCACGGCAATCGGGCCTGCTCGGTTCGCTGCTCGTCGCACCCTCGCAGGACCATCGTCTGCTCGCGTACGAGGATACCCGCCAGTTCCATCAGGACCTCGCCGCGCGTCTGCCGCAGTACCGGGCCTGGTTCGAGGAAGCCTCGCAAGAGACCGGCGTCGACTGGCGGCTGCTCGCGGCCATCGGCTACCAGGAATCCAAGTGGGACCCTGAAGCCCAATCTTCGATGGGTGCCTCGGGCATGATGATGCTGACCTCCAATACCGCCGATTCGCTGGGCGTGGAGGACCGCTCGGATGCGCACGAGAGCATTCTGGCCGGGGCGCGCTATTTTCAGGAAGTGCGTGAGAAGGTGCCGGCGCATATTCCCGAGCCGGACCGCACGTGGCTCGCGATCGCGGCCTATAACGTGGGCTACGGACATGTCGAGGATGCACGGCGTCTCGCCCAGATGCGCGGCAAGAACCCGGACTCGTGGCTGGACGTGCGCGAGCAGCTGCCGCTGCTGGCCGATGAAAGCTGGTATGACCGGCTCAAACATGGCTTCGCGCGCGGCGCCGAACCGGCGCAGTTTGTCGATCGCATCCAAAGCTTCCTGAAGCTCTTGGAGTGGCAGCCGGGAAATACCCTCAAGGTGCACCCCGCCACCGACAATCCGGATGCCACCTGGGTCGGGCGACCCGCGGCCTGATCAGCGGCGCTGCGCGAAGAACTCCTGCAGCAGCGCGCCGCACTCCTCGCTCAACACGCCGCCGAAGACATCGACGCGGTGATTGAGCGCGGGTAGCCGAAAGATATCGACGATGCTGCCAGCGGCACCGGCGCGCGGATCCCAGGCGCCAAACACCACCCGACGCACCCGCGCATGCACGATGGCGGCGGCACACATCGCGCACGGCTCAAGCGTCACATACAACGTCGTATCGGCCAGCCGATAGCTGCCGCGCGCCTTGCCGCCGGCGCGCAGCGCCTCGATCTCCGCATGCGCGGTGGGGTCGTGGGTGGCGATCGGGCAATTGCTGCCCTGGGCGATGACGCGCTCACCCAACACCAGGACGGCCCCCACGGGCACCTCATTGCGCTGCTGCGCCGTCGCGGCAAGCAGCAGCGCCTGGCGCATGAAATCGGCATCGGCAAGCGGCATGGCCGCACATTAGCCCAAGCGTATAGCGACCACTTGACCCTGGCACTTAACACACGTACGATATATCTCAATTAGATCGCACAATGCGACTTAAGACTGACTCAAGGAGTCATCATGCGCTTTTTTCATCACTCTCGCGGCCACTCTCACGGCCACCATGCCGGCCGTCACCACGGTCATCCGGGCGGCTTCTTCGGCTTCGGGCCCCACTTCGGCGAGGGCTTCGGCCCGGGCGGCCGGGGCGGCGGCTTCGGTCCGGGCCGCAAACTCGGGTCCACCGACCTGCAACTGCTGCTGCTCGCCCTGCTGGCCGAGAAACCCAGTCATGGCTACGAGCTCATCAAGGCCGTCGAGGAACGCTCCGGTGGCTACTACACACCCAGTCCCGGGATGGTCTATCCGGCGCTCACGTATCTCGAGGAGATCGGTCATGCGAGCGTCGAGCACGAGGGCACTCGCAAGCTCTACCACGCAACCGCAGAGGGTCGCCAGTACCTGGCGGACAACCGCTCGAGCCTCGATACCCTGCTCGCGCAGCTGCAACAGATCGGCCGTCGCATGCACCGGTTCCGCCGCGCCATGCAGCCCGATCAGATGCCCCATGACACCTCGGACGAACGCGACTCGCCACGCGCCGATGCCGCCCCTGAAGTTCAGGTGGCCCGCTACGACCTGAAACTGGCACTCTCCGCGAAGGCGGACGCTCCGCCCGAGGAGCAGCAGCGTATCGCCGCGATACTGCGCAAGGCCGCCGCCGACATTCGAGGTTAACAGTGCCCCCTGAAGTGACTTTGCCGCAGGCGACCCGGGCGGCACGCCCCTCGTTTGCGGCCATGCAGCTGCCGGGCTATCGCGCGCACTTCACCACCTACGTGCTGGCCATGATGGCCGACAACATCGAGCACGTGATCAGCTACTGGATGGCGTTCCAGAAGTTCCACTCCCCGGCGCTCGCAGGCTTTGCGGTCATCTCGCACTGGGCGCCGTTCCTGTTGTTCTCGGTGGCGGCCGGTGCGCTCGCCGACCGCTTCGATCCACGCCGCCTGATCCAGTGCGGCATGCTGATGTTCATGGGCTGCTCGCTCGGCTGGGGATACTTCTTTCTCACCGACAGCCTGCAGATGCACGATGCCGTCATCCTGCTGACCGTGCACGGTCTGGCGGGCGTGCTCTGGCAGACCTCCAGCCAGCTGTTGCTGCACGACATCGCAGGCAGCGCCCAGCTGCCGAGCGCCGTGCGCTTGAACGCCACCGCGCGCACGCTCGGCGTGCTGGTGGGACCTGCCGTCGGCAGCCTCATCATGCTGGTGCTGGGGCCGACGCACGGCATTTTCCTGAACGTGGTCTTCTATCTGCCGCTGCTCCTGTGGCTGTGGAAGGCGCCGTACGGGCCGCGCTTCCGGATCGGCGCAGCGCCAGTGCAACGGGCGGCGCGCGGCTTTGCGGATATCGTCCAGACCATCCGTGACATCGCGGGCGACCGGGCCATTGTCACGGCGACGAGTCTCGCGGGAATTGCCGCGTTCTTTGTCGGCAATGCCTACCAGGCGCAGATGCCGGGATTTGCCCACGATCTGGGTCATGGCGATCCGGGGCTGAGCTATTTCATGCTGCTGGCGGCGGATGCCTGTGGTGCGGTGGTGGCCGGCATCGTGCTCGAATCGCTGTCACTGCTGCGACCCAACCCGCGTACCGCGTTGTTGCTGGCCATGGCCTGGGCGCTCGCCATCAGCACCTTTGCGATGGTGCACGTCTACGCCCTCGCGCTCGCGGTGTTGTTCGTGGCGGGCATGTTTGAATTGTCGTTCAACAGCATGGCGCAGACACTGGTGCAGATGAATGCGCCCGCCGCGATCCGTGGCCGCGTGCTCGGTCTGTTCAACATGGCCTCCTTGGGAATGCGTGCCTTCAGCGGTGTCACGGTCGGTCTGATCGGCAGCGTCGTCGGCATCCATACCTCCCTTGCCGTGGCCGCGCTCGCCGTGCTGCTGTGCACGGCTACGCTCTTGGCGTTCTACACCCTCAAAGGGCCTGCGGCATACCCGCCGCCGGCAGGCGCGGCCTAAGGCTTCAGAGCCCGTAGCGCGAGCCGCCGTCCTCCCGGTTCTGCGGCGGGGCCGGAGGTGGCGCCACCGCATAGCGCTGCGCCAGCGTCTGGTACAAGGGCGGCGTGAACAGCTTCGAGACGGCCGCGCCAATGGCGGCGGTGATCATGAGCGGCAGCACCATCGCATGCTGCGTGGTCATCTCCATGACAATCACCAGTGAGGTCAGCGGCGCCTGGGTGACCCCGGCCAGGTAGCCGCACATGCCGAGAATGGCAAAAGGCACCGCAGTGGGCTCGTGCGCGAAGTCCGCCATGGTCTGGCCGAGCCCTGCGCCTACCGATAGCGACGGCGACAGAATGCCGGCCGGAATACCGCTGAAAAAAGCCGACAAGGTGGCGGCGGCGCGCGCCGGCGCGTAGTACCAGGGTAGATGCGCGCCAGCTTCGAGGATGCTGCGCGCTTCATCGTAGCCGGTTCCATACGTCAGGCCGCCGGAGCCGGCGGCAATCCCCGCGACCACCAGTCCGCACAGGAACGCGAACCACACCGGGCGATTGCGCCGCATTCGACCCAGCGCCCCCGGCATCGCAGTGATGCCAATCAGCGTGATGCGGCTGAACAGACCCCCGGCAATGCCGCCGGCGATGGCCACCGAGAGGGTCGTTGCGGCCAGCACGCTCGGTACCTTCACCACCCCGGGTTGTCCGAAGTAGGTGTAGTCCCCGACCAGTGCGATCGCGATGACGCCCGCGATAACGATCGCGGTCAGTGCAGTGCCGCTGGCGCGTTCTTCAAAGGAGCGCGACAGCTCCTCGATGGCGAAGACAACGCCCGCGAGCGGTGTGTTGAACGCAGCCGAAACGCCCGCGGCGCCGCCGGCGAGAATCAAGACCCGACGCTGGGCGTCCGTACCCCCGTGCGGCATGAACCGGGAAAGCGAGTGGGTGATGATGGCGCCGACATGCACCGTCGGGCCTTCGCGGCCAATGGAGCCGCCGCACAGCAATCCCGCCACGGCCAGCACCATGCGCCCGAAGCCCACCCGCACGCGCAGCAACCGCTCGCCCACTGCGCCGGCATCCGGGGATAGCGCGAATATCGTTTGCGGGATACCGCTGCCCTCAGCGCCGGCGAAGAACCGCTGCGTCAGAAAACTCACGACGGCGAAGCCGCAAGGCGCGAGCACGTAGGGCAGCCAATACAGCGCATGCGTCATGCGATGCAGCGCCGCGAGCGCCAGATCGGCGCACTTGGCGAAGGCCACCGCCATGCCGCCCACCGCAGCACCCCCCACCCATACCACCAGTCGGGCCCGCCATAACTCAGCCGACAACAGTGAGCGCCGGGTGCGCTGCGCCACTTGTCTCGCGGACGGCAGGTTCATTATTTGCGGATCCCGGCGGGTGGCTCAGTGGTGACGATTGTACTGCTTGTTCACATCGGGTCGGGGTGCTACCGTTTTCGGCTCATTCACATCGTAAGGGGGACATTCACATGCTTGGATACGTGACGCTCGGCACCAATGATCTGGCAAAGGCCGCGGCTTTTTATGATGCGCTCGCCAAGGAAGTCGGCGCCAGTCGCGCCATGGAAACGGAAAAGTTCATCGCCTGGGGCGCGCCCAATTCCGCCATGGTATTTCTGATCAAACCGGCGGATGGCAAGAGCGCCACGGTCGGCAACGGCGTCATGGCCGCACTTAATGCCAAGGATACCGCGCAGGTGGATCGCATCTACAAGATCGCCATGAGCATGGGCGCCAAGGATGAAGGCGCCCCGGGAGATCGTGGCGGCGGCTTCTATGCGTGCTATTTCCGCGACCTCGACGGCAACAAGCTCAACGCCTTCCATCACGGCTGAGCGGGATATTAGGGCCTGGCGCGTGCACGGCCCTTTTCTCCGACTTGACATGCAACCGTTTGGTTGCATAATATCCGCATGAAGGAAGACGACGTTTTCCGAGCCCTGGCCGATGCGAGTCGTCGGATCCTGCTGGATCGGCTGCAGCGGCAAAATGGGCAAACCCTGAATGATCTGTGCGCAGGACTCGACATGACCCGCCAGGCCGTGACCAAGCATCTGTCGATACTGGAAAACGCCAATCTCGTTGCGGTGCGGCGTCAGGGTCGCGAGAAACTGCATTTCATCAACCCCGTGCCGATCAATGACATCGCCGAGCGCTGGATCAGCAAATTCCAGCGTGGCCATCTGCGGGCGCTGTCGGCGCTGAAGAAATCCCTGGAGGAAGACGACCATGAGTGAAGCCGCCCAAAGTACGTTCGTGTACGTGACCTACATCCGCACCACCGCTGAGAAACTCTGGTCCGCACTGACCAAGCCGCAGTTCGCCAAACAATACTGGTTCGGCATGCACATGGCCTCGGAGTGGAAGCCGGGCGCCGAGTGGAAGCTGTGTTTCACCGATGGTCGCGTCGCCGACGTCGGGGAAGTGCTGGAGGTCGATCCACCCCGCCGCCTCGTGCTGCGCTGGCAGAACGAGTTCCGGCCGGAGCTGAAGGCTGAGGGCCCCGCGCTCTGCGCCTTTGACCTCGAGCCCAACGGCGAGATCGTCAAACTCACCGTTACGCATAGCAGCGCGAAACCGAACTCCAAGGTCATCGTCGCGGTCGCGGGCGGCTGGCCCAAGATCCTCTCGAACCTCAAGTCGTTCCTGGAGACCGGCAAGCCGATTGCGACCGAGATGCTTTGACTAGCTGCTCGCCTGGTCGAGCCGCTCGATTGCAGCGGGATCCAGCGTCAGGTTGGCGGCCGCGACCAGCGCCGCGAGTTGCCCGGAACTCGTGGCGCTGGCAATCGGCGCCGTAACACCGGGGCGGCCCATCAACCAGGCCAGCGCGACACTCGCGGGCGTGCTGGCAGAGGCTGCCGCGACCTCATCCAACGCGGCGAGAATCGCCATGCCGCGCGGATTGAGATACTTTTCGACCCGCGGCGCACGCGCCCTGCCGGCCAGGTCCTCACGCGAGCGGTATTTGCCGCTCAAAAAGCCACTGGCGAGCGAAAAGTAGCTGATCACACCCACGTTGCGCTGCACACACAGGGGCCCCAGTTCGGCTTCAAAACCGGACCGATCATAGAGGTTGTACAGGGGCTGCACGCTCTCATAGCGCGGCAGGCCGCCTCGCTCGGCGATATCCAACGCCTGGGACAGGCGCGCCACCGTGTAGTTGGAGGCACCGATGGCGCGCACTTTACCCTGGCGGATCAGTTCGCCGAAGGCGTCCAGAGTCTCCTCGAGCTTCGCATCCGCATCATCGACGTGCGCCTGGTAGAGATCGATGTAGTCGGTCTGCAGGCGCCGCAGCGACGCTTCCACGGCGCGGATGATATTGGCCCTGGATAACCCCTTGTGATCCGGTGGCATCAGCATGCCCACCTTGGTCGCGAGGATGACTTTGTCCCGATTGCCCCGCCGCTGGAACCACTTGCCCAGGATGGTCTCGGATTCCCCGCCGACGTGCCCCGGCACCCAGGTGGAATACACATCCGCCGTGTCCACAAAGTCGAATCCGTTCGCCACGAACTCATCCAGGATCCGGAACGAGGCGGCCTCATCCAGCGTCCAGCCGAAGACATTGCCGCCCAGGCACAGCGGTGCCGTGTGAATGTCCGATTGACCCAGTCTGCGTTTTTCCATGATGACCTCCGACGCTATGCGTCGACGCGGCATGTCAATTGGCATAGCATAACAATTGGCAATAAAACGAATCGCGGCGCGCGACATCGGAACACAATACCAATGAATGCCAACACCTTCGCCTACGCGACACGCCCCAGGACGGCGAAGCTTCGGCGCCGCATCGGCATCGCGCTCACCTCGCTCGCCGTACTGTTCCTGCTGGTCGATGCGGTGATGAAACTGCTCGCCTTGCCGGCGGTACTGTCGAGCAATGCGCAACTGGGTTATCCAGGTACCGAACAGTTTGCCCGCGACCTGGGTGCCGTACTGCTCGTGTGCACCTTGCTGTATGCGTGGCCGCGCACCGCCGTGCTGGGCGCCATCGTGCTGACCGGATACCTCGGCGGCGCCATCGCCACGCACGTCCGCGTCGGCAGCCCGGTGTTATCTCACGTGCTGTTCGGCGTCTACGTGGCGGTGTTCATCTGGGGCGGCCTGGTTCTGCGCGATGAGCGGGTCCGTGGGCTGTTCCTGGAACGCGGGGGCTTCAACCGGCTCGATCACTGAGCGCAGAACTTACTTGCGGTCGATCTGGATATTTTCCTTGATGCCGCTGTTGGCGACGGCAATCATGATGCCAAGGCCGATCACGATCGCAAGTCCGATCACGGTCCAGGCGGTGCCAATTCGCGCCAGCACACCCAGTTTCCACAGTGCAGCGACCACGCCGCCCACCAGGATCACGAATCCAAAAAAGTACATCCCTGCCCATTTCATCGTTTGCCTCCCGATCAGCCCGGATTCGTAACGGCCTAGCAGACTGGAAGAATACTCGCAGTCCGGTCTTTATGCTGATCTGCAGCCGCGGGCTGCCGCCACTTGTCCATTGGTGCGGTCATTGGGTCCGCGGCCGCGCCTGAGCCAGTGTCGCATCCAGCATCTTCACCAGTGCCTCACGATCGTAGGTATAGGGTTGTCCCTCGTTCAGCTGCACGAGCTGTACAATCTGTTGTTTGATCGTCAGTTCCGCTTCTACCTTATCGGGCACCACCATATAGCGGCGCTTTGGATTGGGCTCGAACAAGGCTTTTTCGGTTGCAACGGCGACCTCTTCCGGATCCTTCTGCCCCGCCAAATCAGTTAAACGCGGGTCGGCGCCCATTCTGCTGCCGGCATTCTGTGTGATTCGCGTCTCGTAGCTTCCGGGTTCGACGACACTGACCTGGACGCCGAGCGGCGCCATCTGTTTTGCCAGCGAATCGGTAAACGCTTCCATCGCGTGTTTACTCATTGAATACGCAGCCAAATCGGGGTCCGCCAGAATGCCCGATATCGAACCAATGGTCGTGATTCGCCCCTTTTGGGCCACGATCAGCGGTGCGAAGGCCTTGGTGACCCGATAGGGGCCATAGACGTTGACGGCCATCACCAGATCGAACTCTTCCCATTTCGTTTCGACGAGGCGCCCCACTGTCGCAACGCCGGCGTTGTTGACGAGACCGTAAAGGCCCCGACCCGCTTTCGTGATCATCGCAACAGCTGCATCGATATCCGCCGTACTGGTGACGTCCAGACGCACCGGCTGCACGTTCTTAATCGCTCCCAAAGAGCTGAGATCAGCTTCCTTGCGTGCGCCGGCATAAACGAAATATCCGTCAGCCGCCAGTCGCTCGGTAATCTTGCGACCTATGCCGGTACTCGCGCCAGTCACAAGAACTGCCTGCTGGTGCTTTGCCGCTGATTGCGCCTCGCCTAGGTTTGAGAGCGCCGCGAAACATGTCAGTAGCCCTGCAAAACCAATCGCTGCACTGAGTCGGCACTTCATGAAGGTTTCCTACCAGTCGGCATTGCAACCACCGAGCGAAAACGTCGCGATCCAATCTTAGTCTAAAACTCGACATTCATGAGCCACGACTACCGGGGAGATGCTTCGTGGCGACCACCCATTTGGAGTTCGTGCACAAGCCACACTGTTGCCCGGCGAACATTTGCCCGGCTTTCTCATCGTGTTTGAGTCGCCAGAGTAACCAGCTAGAGGCGACGTTCGCAAACTCGCCGCCTCCAGGATAGAACATGGTGGCAACGTGGCCCGCGCCGTAACGCGATCCATAGAACGCCGGCACGTTTCCTAAAGCTTCGAAAGTCGCCTTGGAAGGCGCCATCATGGCGTCCGAGACCCCGCCATTGATGATCAGAACGGAAGCCTGCAACGCCCGCACAGTATCCATCGCTGAAGCTGGCGAAGGCGCGCCTGGTCCTTTCGTTGCGCTTGGTTCAACGCCAAAATTGAACAATCCTACCGTTGCGACGCGCGGGTCCGCGCCAACAGAGAGTGCCAGCGCGCCTCCACACGATTGGCCCATGACTGCGATGTGCCGAGTTACAAGCCTGCCTCGCAGTGGTGACGTTGCGCGGGTGTTTTCCCGTTCGGTCCATTTAATCGCGCCGTAGAGGTCATCGGCAGTTGCGGCTCGCATCGGGTCTCCGTCAGGCGCAGCCCCCGCCGTGGTGATGACAAGGAAGCCGTGCGAGGCGATGGTCGTGAGAAATCCGGCGTAACCCGGGACATCAAACGCACAACCACCATTTGCCCACACCACAACCGGCAATGCGTCGCCCTCCGGTAATTTGCCAAGGTCAGTCGGTCGGAATATCCGCAGGCCGCGCCGATCACCGGCAGCTTCGGCCGTCACTTGATAGGAACCGGGCACCGCGGCGACAGCATCACTTGGCACCGGCACTGAAGGAGACGCCGCAGCAACCCTCGGTGGTATGCCAGTCGGTCGTACTCCTATACCGGCAATCTTGCCGTCCGGTGTCAGGCCAATATTGAATTCGGCGGTGCCGTTCGCGAAGGTGATGTCGTACACATCACCACGCGATACATCCGTATCCTTGAATGTAATGCTCCTGATATCGCCCCAGGACTTAAAAATCGCCTCCATCTGAATCAGCTGTTGGCGAATATTCCCGGCAAGAACTGTCGTCATTCGCGAATAGTCCGGATTACCAGACGCGATCTCTGAAATCGCTCGCCGCAGTGCGGCTTCGCTCGCTGAATGGTCAGGAGATGCAGCCGCGGAGACACCCGGCACGTCCCCTTGCCCGCAGGACATGGTGCTGAAGAACCCCAAAGCGAAGGCCACTGCCAGGCGCCTTCGCCAACTGATTTTCATAAGTTGTACTCCAACGAGCAATACGCGTGCCATTCTCTAAATCGAAGAGGCGCCAGCGGTCAGTCTCCCTATTCTACGCTGCCAATTTTGCCGAATTCGGCATTGCGGGGCCGCGACTTGCAGTCCGCCTCGTATAATGCGTCATGAATCCACAATTATCGCCCCATGAGGCGCGTGTCATCGGCAGTCTGATCGAAAAGCAGATCACCACGCCCGAGCAATACCCACTGTCACTTAATGCGCTGGTGCTGGCGTGTAATCAGAAGAGCAACCGCGACCCTGTGCTCGAGCTGACGGTACAGGCCGTGCAGGAGCTCATCGACGCACTAAGTCGCAAGCATCTGGTGATCGAGAAGTCGGGCTTTGGCAGTCGCGTGCCAAAGTATCAGCAGCGTTTCTGCAACACCGAGTTCAGCGCACTACAGTTCACGGCGCAAGAGCGCGCGATACTGTGCGAACTGCTGCTGCGTGGACCGCAGACGCCGGGGGAACTGCGCTCGCGGGCCAGCCGCATGGCACCATTCTCTGATGTAACAGAGATCGAGACCGCACTCAACAATCTGGCAACGGATCCTGCCGGCCCACGGGTCGTGCAGCTGCCGCGCGAACCGGGACGTCGCGACTCGCGCTACGCGCATCTATTCAGTGGCGAAGTGCATGCTGTGCCAAATGAAGCGAGCCCGCGCGACGTCGAGCCGGACTTCGGAGAGCCAACGAAGACGCTCACCGAACGCGTGAGCGCACTCGAGCAGCAGGTGCGCGATCTACGCGCGGAACTCGCCGCCGTGCGCGTCTCGGTGCGATCGCTGGACTGAACTTCTGTTTAAAGGATCCACCATGCCCAAGCTTGTCGCCCGCGGTATCGCCCTCTCGTTAGACGGATTCTCCGCCGCCAAGGGGCAATCGCTCGAGGCGCCCTTTGGCAAGGACGGCCTGCGCCTGATGGAGTGGGCCTTTGCCACCAAGTACTTCGCCAAGATGACCGGACAAGAGGGCGGTGCCGAGGGCCTCGACAACGATTTCCTCGTCCACTCCTTCGACAACATCGGCGCTACCATCATGGGCCGCAACCTGTTCGGCCCGCAGCGCGGCCCCTGGCCCAACGAGGAGTGGAAAGGCTGGTGGGGGCCCAACCCGCCCTACCACCACCCCGTCTTTGTGCTCAGCCACCACCGGCGCTCGAGTTTCGAGATGGAAGGAGGCACCAGCTTCAGTTTTGTCGGCGATGGCATCGAGTCCGCGCTGAAGCAGGCCCTTGCAGCGGCACAGGGCAAGGATGTCCGCATCGGCGGGGGCGCATCCACGGTCAACCAGTATCTTAAGGCCGGCCTGCTGGATGAGCTGCATTGCGTACTGGTGCCGATATTGCTGGGCAGCGGCGAAAGGATCTTTGAGGGATTGAATGGGCTCGCAGATGGCTACGAGGTAGCCGAGTACATCCCCTCGAAAACCGTCGCCCACGTGCGCATCGTCAGGAAGACCAAGTGATGGAAACCGCGACGATCTCGGAAATCAAGATTCTCGAATGCATCACCCTCTTCGTCGAGGACCTCGCGGCTTCGAAGAAGTTCTACCTGGAAATTTTCAATCTGAAGATCGTGTATGAAGACCCAGCATCGGCGGTCTTCAAGCTTGAGAACGTGATGATCAATCTGCTGAAGATCGCGGAGGCACCAGGCCTGATCGAACCGGCCAAGGTCGCCGCGAGCAGCGCGGGGCAGCGGCTCATGTTCACCGTGAGGGTGGCGAACGTCGACGAGGTCTGCAACAAACTCAAGACGCTGGGCGTTCAGCTCTTGAATGGCCCTCAGGACAGGCTCTGGGGACGTCGCACCGTTGCCTTTGCGGATCCCGCAGGCCACGTCTGGGAGCTTGCGCACGCGATCTGAAGCTCGGCGGCCAAGTTGACCGCCGAGAATGAGTGCAATTCCCTTTCTATCTTGTGGGCAATAGTCTCACCGATCGTTGGACAATATTGGCCCAGAAACGCCGAAGATTGTCTGTCCCACCTGCAGTGGAACTGAACATCGTCGTATCACAGATCAGCACCTTGCCCGCGAACGTACCCGCGCCCGTTTGCAGGAACGCGTCGAAGCTGGATCGGCCGCCTTGCGTGAAGGGGTGCGGTGGTGCCGTCAGATCAATTTTTTGTCGGGCCAGAACGTCTACCTTATCGATCGACGGACCAATCCGCTCTAGCTGCGGCAGGTGCGGGTGAAGGTTGAAGGCGTCGACGTTTCGCAGCAGGCCGAGCTCATCGAGTGAACGATCAATCTCCACCGGCGCCGGCTCCCCGTCCACCGTCGCCGCGGGCCGCAAGCCGAAGCGGTTGTCGATCGACACACCAAGACCCATTAGCAATGTGCGGGCAAAGCCGCCGAAGCCCTGCCGCGGCGGAATGGCATGATCGCCGTGGTGCCGATATTCGGCGAGCTGGAGATCAGCACGCTCGGCTTCCGAGGCGGCCATGACTTCGCCGATGTGGTGATGAGGACAGACGAAGATCACGTGATCGGGGTCATCGAGGAAATTCCTAACCGCCAGCACTTCCTGTGCCGTTGCCGCCTGATCAGTGCGAAAAGAGTCGAAGCTGATGACCACAATGGTGTCGATTCCGGCAAGCACACTGTCCAGCGGCGTCGCTGCGCCATCAGCGGTGATGCGCTCGACCTGCACCACCGGCTGACCGGTCTGCGTTTCAGCTTGTTTGGCAAAGGCCTGGAAATTCGGCTTCTGAACGTGATCCAAAAAACCACCGATGCCCTGATCGAACTTGGCAGGGTCTGACAGTTCCTCGAATTTCGGATAAAAGAGCCTGCGCAACTCAAACACTGCTGGAAAACGATCATCTATTTCCACAAGCGGCGCGGCGGTTTCACCCGGACGACTCCAGGCGAAATACAGAAGTACGCGTCTTGCCTGCACCTTAACCCTCCTCCGCTCAGGGGTTCTGATTTTACGCACCTAGTCGCAAACGTACGCTATCGGCGATCCTCGCGGGACGGCCCGGCGATGCGAATATGGCCGCAGTCCCCGCCGCGACAGCAAGTAGCCAGCCACGTGTATCAGCTGGGATGTGGCAGCGCGGGAGATGGAATTTGGCATGGTTGTTAGCATCATTCCTTCATCGGCCTCTCGAAAGGAGGCCCCATGACGCTCGGGACCGCGCCGAGCACCGGGACTCCCAATGTAATCGTAACCCCGGGATTTCGCATTTGACCACTACAGCACCCAGCACTGGGCGGCGGATATCGGCGACCGGCGCCCCGAGGAACCGTCGACGGCCAGATTGCCAGATTTGTCAGAGATCTGCGGCAACGGCGACTAACAATGGTTATGGAAGCCGTGACTGACATCCCCATCAGTGAGCCAGATCAGGATGCGCTATACGCCGACGCGGTGGCGCAGTTCGGTGCATCGCTCGCCCGACTGGCGACGGCCTATGAAATGGACCGCTCTCGCCAACAAGATCTCCTGCAGGACATCCATGTTGCCCTCTGGCGCAGCTTTGCGACCTTCAAAGGTCAATGTTCACTGCGAACCTGGGTGTATCGCATCGCGCACAACCGGGCATCAAGTTATGTCCGGGAGCGGGTTCGGATGCGGCGGGTGACGACTGTCAGCCTGGAAGAGATGGATCTGGAGATCAGTCAGCCTGACGCTGAACGCCTTGTCGACCACGCCGCCATTCTCGAGAAGCTGCGGGCTCTGATCCAGCGACTCAAGCCCATCGATCAGGAAGTGTTCCTCCTCTATCTGGAGGGAGTGGATGCCAGCGGAATTGCCGAGATCGTCGGCATCCTACCGAGCAACGTAGCCCAGAAGATTCACCGCGTGAAGAAGTTCCTGCAACAACAGTTTCAGACCGGAGATCATCATGACCAAGATGGATGAAGACCAGATCCCGTCGATCTGGAGGCTGCAGCCCGTGCCGAAGGTGGTTATGACGCCCGAACTGATTCGCGCACGGGCCGCGCGGTTTGATCGCCAGATACGCAGCCGGATTCGGATCGATATCCTGTCGTCCTTGGGGCTGGTGGTCTGCCTGGTCGTAGCGGCAGTGCTGAAGCAAGGGGTGGTTCTGCGCGCTGGTCTGCTGCTGTTGGCCGCGTGGGCATTGATCGGTGTACTTCTCACTCGCGCGGTGGGAATGCCTGACCGCTTTCCCGGTGAGCCGAGTGCATCGACTACCTGGTATATCCGTCATCTGGAACGCCAGCGCGACTATATGCTCTCGGCGCCCTGGGGGATGGGGATGGCGCTTCCGGGATTGATCCTGATATTGATCGGCTACTCGACGCCACCCAGTGACGTGCCCTGGCAGCACTCGATAATTCTCGGCGGAGTCTTCTTTTTCGTGTATTTCGTCTCCGTCATTTACTGCAAAGTGGTTGCCAGCAGATGGCAGCAGGAAATCAATTCACTGCGGTCTTTGAAGGGGGAGCGGGACGACCGGTGACGGGTTTGGGCGGACCTCGTCCAGTACTGTGTTGACCGCGGAGAGCACGACTTCGGGCTTCTCGTCCGGGATACCGTGGGTGGAGTCGGGGACCAGCTGGTTGCGTCCCCGGGTGGACAAGGCAGCGTAGGCATCATGCCCCGCGCCCCAGCCGTCCCGGAGAAACCGCACAATCTGTTCATGCAACTGCGCAAGCTCCTCGGGTGTGCTGGCGCCAGGCGTGCCTGGTGGCAGACGGGACAGAGAAGACATTAGGGCTTGCTCATCACGTCCGGCGGTCAGCACGATCAATGGCATATCGCCGTAGCGACGTTGCGCATTGATGACCTCGCGAGCGTCTGTGTAGTGTTCCTTCTGCGTCGAGACCTGCGTCAGGAGCCGTGCAGGATCGGCATTGAGCCGGGCGATCACCGCCTGCAGATGTGAAAAGACGGCCGGCAAGTGAGGGACAGTGCACCGCGCGAATGGCGCCGTTCCGCTCTTCAGCTTGCCGGCCTTCAGCTGTGCGGCGCAGTCCCGCCGCTGTTTGATATCCTGCGCTTCCAAGGCACGCGACAGAGTCGCGAACTGCGGCGCCAGACGCTCGTCCACTGCGGCCCGGTCGGGAATATCGGGGTCCACCAGCACCATGCCAACGATGCTCCGGCGGTGTAGGTCCGCGAACCGCAGCGATTCGAACCCGCCCAGCGAATGCCCGACCATCACATAGGGGCCTGCGATGGCCGCCCCCTTCAAGGCCCGTTCGAGGTCTTGCGTAGTGTGGACAATGTCCTGCGGCTGCGGGCTCGGACTGCTGAAGCCATAGCCAGCACGATCCCAGGCGCAGACGCGCGTACGCTTTGCGAGCGCGGGCTGGACGCGCACCCACGACAAGGACCAGCCGCCCAGGCCAGCGGCCAGGATGACGGTCGGCGATCCATGCCCAAGACAGACGAGATTGATAGTGTGTCCGTTCCCGACGCGCACCACGCGCTGGGGCGTCAAGTAAGGTGCCATCTCCGCCTCGCTCGGGAAGGCAGGCGCCGCGCGACTGGCGGGCGCAGCCACGAATCCCGCCAAAAAGGCCAGGAGAACTGCCTGAATGTTGCTTACGAGACCACGCCTCACGATAAATGCGGTTACCTCACGCGGGTTTGGGCTGCCAAAGGTATTACTAGCGACCGCCTTGCGATCCTGAAGTTCCAAGCAGGCCACTTCGGGTGTTGCGCGTGGATATCTGGCGCGGTACAAAAGGTCTCTCGATACCCCACTGGAGCGACGGACGTGTGCAGGAGCATAAAGACCCTCTTCAATTTCGCGCCGCCGGCCACGGACCAAGAGATTAGAGCCGCGTCACTTCAATTTGTCAGGAAGCTCAGTGGCTTCAATAGTCCCTCAAAGGCCAACCGCGCTGCTTTTGATCGTGCTGTCGATGAAGTCGCCGCGTCGGCCCAGGTGCTCATTAGCGCATTAGTCACTACGGCGGAGCCACGGTACCGCGAAATTGAGGCAGAGCGGGCACGAGCAAGAACTGCATTGAGGTTTGGTACTCGGCCCTGAGCGAGACGCTCGACACCACCCGGTCGCGGTGACCGTCACCTCCTGAAGCGTCGGCTCCGCTTTCGACTGCGAGTTTTGCAGCTGTCCGACGGCGCTGCCCGGGTAAGAGGCCGCACAGATCAGAACCCAGGCGGAAAGCGAGAGCCAAGTGGGCGAGCGGCGGCGCGTAACCGAGGCCTCACGAATCCAAACCTGTCTAACTAAACACCGCATTGGTTGCTCCTTAGGCAAGCCATGCGTTCAGCTACAACGAATGGTACGGGCTATTGGAAACATAGTCCGAGATTCCTGGCCTTTATTGACCAAGCGCCGCCCAATCGCGATTGCCACCATCAGCGGCGATGATCGCGTCCATGCGAGAGGCAAGCAGGTTGGCCAATGGAAGCTCGCCGTTGGCGGCGGCGGCAATCGCTAGACCGATATCCTTGCGCCCCAACTTGAGCGGGAAGCCAGCCTGATCGAACCGCCGCTCAGCGATCATGGGACCATAAACGCCAAACATGCGGTTGCCGAAGTCCGTCTCGACAAGAAGCTCAACCATCTTGCTGGCCGCGACGCCCTGTGCGGCGACGATGCGAATCTGCTCGCTGATCGTTTCGATGATCGCAGCGATTCCAAAATTGGCCGCCGCCTTCGATGCCGCCGCCATGACCGGCCGCGATCCCATCCGGATGGTCTTGGAGCCGATCGCATCGAATAACGGTTGTGCTTCGTCCAGCTCGGAAACAGGGCCCGCAGCGATGATCGACAGGCGACCGACCGCGGCCACCTCGGGGCGCCCAAGCACCTGTGCAGAGATGAAGCGCTGGCCGGCCCTTGCATGCGCGTCGGTCAGTCGCTGGGTCAGTGCGACGCTAACCGTGCTGCAGGAAACGTGCAGCAGAGCCGGACCTGCCGCCACAAGCCCCGCATCGCCGAAGCTCACCGCCTCCAGCGCATCATCATTCGCGAGCATGGAGAGAACGATCCCGCTCCGCGCCGCATCCGCCGGATTGTCGGCGATACGAGCGTCACGACGCCCGAAAGGCTCGGACTTGGACCTATCCCGGTTCCAGACGGTGACTCGATGCCCAGCATCAATAAGCCGCCCCGCCATGCCAGATCCCATCTGTCCAAGTCCGATGAACGCCACGTCCATATCACTTCTCCTTGCCTCGGATCTCTCTGACTATGCATAGCATGTGCAGACAATGTCTAAGTCCCGTCTTGCAATCCCTCTTTCCTCAAAAACTCACGTAGCTGCGGAGGAAGTTGATAGTCTTGAAAGAAGAGCAGCTTTGCGCGTTTGCACGCGCCTGATTCGGCTATCGCGCGGCCTAGCACTCGACCGAACGCAAAGTCGTCCGAGCCGCTGTACAGCGCGTGCTCCACGATGGCCCCATTTTCATCGATGGTGAAGAGGGCATCTTCACAGTGCTTATACTTGGAGCATAAGTCTGGATCCGCGTGGCGGAGCACGTGCACGATCGAGCGGACATGAACAACGCCATGAAGTGTGGTTATCGGGATTGAGGAGGCGAAGTCGATGCGCAGGTAGTCTCCTAGAATTCCGTCGCGAAATAGTGGCTCGATATCGGATCGTGGAAAATACCAATCCGCAAGAGTGGAATTTTCCGTCGACGAAGCGACGAGTCGAAGCGCCCACGAATGGATCTCGGGAATAGCCGCTTGCTTCAGAGGCACCGATCGGTCGCAGTGCAATGACACCGAATAGGCGACCGCAGGTGACTGCGCGTTGGCAATGGGTCCAGCGCTCGTCGCTTCGAGGAACGCCCAGGCGATAACGCTAAGGCGCCACCTGCGTGCCCGCGGCTGAGGCCTCAGATCCACCGCGCAGCCGCCGCGCCAGAGTCCTCGGGACGACTGTTGAAGGCAATGGGAGTTTGCGGCGCGGCGCGGTGGATGGCGTTGACCAAGGCTTCAAACAAAGTCAGCCGGCTCGGCGGCAGGCGGACTCCCGCACCGATTACGACGCAGTCGTAGCGGACGTCGGCGAGGCGGCGCTCCACGGTCGGCACCGCGGTCTCGTCCGGGTTGATGAAGCAGTTCTCGGTGAGCCAGCCCCGCCCGTTCATATCGGCGAGCGCGAATTTGATTCCAGCGTGGATCTTCTCGGCGGTCATGCCCGGCGGCAGCGCCGGATCCGAAAAATCCACCATCGCCGGATCGAGACCGACCAGTAGAACTCGTCTCATTGGCCATCCTCCGAAAACGCCTCGCAGCGATCACTGATGCTATTCGCGGGACTCGAACCCGTCAAACCGGCGGGGCGACTTTGGCCATATACTTTGTCGCATGGCACTGCCGGTCCACATGGTAAAGGTGCGCGACGCCATCTCGGTCGCGGCCGATATCGCCCGCGAGTTCGGACTGAGAGTCGAACGGCCCGTACCATTGCGTTCGACCAACAATGCGGTCGCGTGGCTGCAGCCGACTGAGATCGTCGCCAAGGTCGGCGTAGGTCGTAATTCGCGCCTGCATATCGAACTGGAGGTCGCACGCAATTTAGTCGCGCTCGGCGCCCCAGTCGTCTCGCCCGCGCCGCAGTTGCCAGAAGTTGTTCATTCTCGCGGCGGCCTGAACATTACTTTTTGGCGGTATCACGCGCAACGCCCCGCCACCGAACCGCCGCCTGCTCCGGTCGCGCAGGCATTGCGACGGTTGCACGCGGCACTCGGGCGGCTTCCAAAGTCGGTGCTCGAGAGTCTTCCGTCCTACAAGGAGGAATTGGCCGACGTTCGCGCACTGCTTGCGGATCACGGCGCGCTGCCCGAAATCACCTCAGCCGATCGCGCTTTGCTCCTGAACACATTCGATGGGTTGCTGGCTCGATTGGATGACCTCGTCGGTGCGGATAGACTCGTCGCCATCCATGGTGCGCCGCATCCATACAATGTGCTGCTCGTGGGCGCTGAGCCGGTGTTCATAGACTTCGAGACGACCTGCATGGGTCCTGTCGAATGGGACCTGGCGCACCTGGGCGCGCAGGCAGAGCTTCATTTTGCTGACCCAGTTCAAACGCAGCTGCTTTGGCTCTGCAAAAGCATGGCAAGCGTCAAGACCGCCACATTGTGTTCCGCCGATATTGATCGGGGTGACATGCGCGAGCATGCCAAGTGGCACCTTGCACACATCAAGGAACACGTTGCGCCGAAAGTCCGATGACAGGGGATCTGGCTTAGGGCGCAGGCGACAGCGAAATCCCCGGCTTGCCAGCAAAACGCTGCAGGATATGCGTGCCCAGCATGTCGGCAAAGGAAGCCCCGCGACCGGGTCCCGTATTGAGCAGCACGATGGCAGCAAAGTCGTCCTTGGGATTGAAAAAAGCAAAGCTGCTGTATCCCCCGGTGCCGCCGTTGTGCCAAAAGATCTGGCTTTGTTCCACGAACATCCAGGCGAAGGCAATACGCGTGCCCGGGACTATGTTGTTCCTGAGTTCATGCGACTCATCCAGTGCGGCCGGCAGCGTTCGGCCTTCTCGAGTCTTGGCCGCGCTTGCCGGTAATTGATCGGGGTGCAGGTTCGCGTTCAGATAGACCAGCATGTCGGCGGCCGTCGAACGAATGGCGCCGGCGCCCGCCAGCGCGTCAAGCTCCCAGGAATGTGTGGGCTTGTGCTCTGCGGTGTATCCCTGAATGAAGCGCGCCTGCTGAGCGGGGGATAACACTACGGTGGTATCGCGCATGCCCAGCGGCATGAAGACTTGCGTGCGGACAAGTTCGGGATATAGCTGACGCCGGCACGATTGGCCAAGGCCTGGCCGAGTAGCCCCACGCCGAGATTGCTATAGAGAAAGCCGGCATCCGCCGACTTTTCCACGCCACGCTGCCGCAGGAAGCTGTAGAGCTGCGTAACCCCATAGTCCCGATATGGATTAGTTGGGTCTGCCGGATGCAAGTTATCGGGCAGGGCTGGCAATCCGGAATGCTGCGTGACCAAATCCAGCAGCGTGATTTCCGCCCCGGCCGGTGCCGGTAAGGCATCCTTGGGCAAAAGCCTGCGCACCGGCTCATCCAAGGCGACCTTGCCCTGTAGGTTCAGCTGCGCCAGTACCAGGCCAGTGAAAGTCTTGGTGATGGAGCCGATTTCGAAAATGGAGTCAGGTTTGGCGGTGCCAAAGGCGAACACGCGGCTCACGCCGTCACGCAGAACTCCGATTGAAACACCCGCCATGGTTTCGGGCGCCAGCGCTCCCGTCTTCAGCGCTTGCTCGAGGTCCTTGGTCAACACCGCCTGCATGTCCGCCGCGTTCACCGGTGGCATAGCGGAATCGAAGGCCACCTTGGGAGGCGGAGGTGACGGAGGCGGCGCCGGCGGGCTCCCCTGCCGCTCAAAGCTCAGCGTCGCCGGCTGCGTGCCAGGATCCCAGGTGCCGGTGAGGATGGCGCCGTCCTCACTGAAGCTGCCATTCCAGGTGGCGCGCACGGCCGGAACGCTGAAACTCAGACTTTGTCCCTGAATCTTGAAGTCTGCGCAGGGAATTCCCCGCGCTCCCTGACGAACCGCCAGCGTGCAACTGAGCGTCCCGTCCGCAGCCGCAACGATGTGCAGCCTGATACGCAGATTCCCCAGAACTGCGGCGTAATCCCCATGGACTACGGGCGCTTGTTGCGCAGTGGCAGCGCTCGACAATGCCAGCAATGCCAAGAACTGCGGCAGGCGATGCATGGAGTAGACAGGTCAGTTCACTCCCACTCGATCGTGGCCGGCGGCTTTCCGGAGATGTCGTACACCACACGCGAGATGCCCGGCACTTCATTGACGATGCGCCGCGACACCTCGTCCAGGAAGTCGTACGGCAGCCGCGCCCAGTGTGCCGTCATGAAATCGACGGTTTCCACGGCACGCAGCGCAATGACATAGTCGTAGCGGCGACCGTCGCCCATCACGCCCACGGAGCGCACGGGAAGGAATACGGCGAACGCCTGGCTGGTGCGCTCATACAGATCATGCCGCCGCAGCTCCTCCATGAAGATGTCATCTGCGCGGCGCAGCAGGTCGGCGTATTCCTTGCGCACTTCTCCCAGGATGCGCACCCCGAGGCCCGGCCCCGGGAAGGGATGGCGGTACACCATCGCATGCGGCAGTCCCAGCTCCGTGCCGAGCCGACGCACTTCGTCCTTGAAGAGTTCGCGCAGCGGTTCGACGAGCTGCAACCGCATATCGGCCGGCAAACCACCCACGTTGTGGTGCGACTTGATGACATGCGCCTTGCCGGTCTTGGCGCCGGCGGACTCGATGACATCCGGGTAGATGGTGCCTTGCGCGAGGAAGCCGACATCCTTGAGCTTGCGGGATTCTTCCTCAAACACCTCAACGAACAGGCCGCCGATGATCTTGCGCTTGGCCTCCGGGTCGGTGACGCCCTTGAGAGCGGCGAGAAATCGCCCGGCGGCATCCACGCGAATGACTTTCACCCCCAGATTCTGCGCAAAGGTGCGCATCACCTGATCCCCTTCCCCCAGGCGCATCAGGCCGTGATCCACGAACACGCACACCAGCCGGTCGCCGATCGCCAGGTGCAGCAGTGCGGCGACGACACTGGAATCGACACCCCCGGACAGTCCCAGCAGCACTTTGCCGTCGCCAACCTGCGCACGCACCCGGCGCACCGCATCCTCGATGATGTTGCCGACGCTCCACAGCGCATTGCAGCCGCAGATCTCGCGCACGAAGCGCTCCAGAATGCGGGCGCCCTGCAGGGTATGCGTGACTTCCGGATGGAACTGCACGCCGTAGTAGCGGCGTCGCTCATCGCTCATGGCGGCGAGCGGTGAATTCCCGGAAGCTGCAGTTGCGACAAAGCCATCGGGCAGCTCGGCGACCCGATCGCCGTGACTCATCCACACATCCAGTACCGCGCGGCCCTCGCGGTCGCGGCGGTCACTGAGACCATCCAGCAATCGGCACTTGTCCGTGACCGTGAGTTCCGCGTAGCCAAACTCCCGCTCCCGCCCGAGGACAACCTGGCCCCCCAGCTGCTGCGCCATGGTCTGCATGCCGTAGCAGATGCCCAGTACCGGCACGCCGAGCGCGAACACCGCATCCGGTGCTCGCGGTGGCTGCGCAGCAATGACGGATTCGGGACCACCGGAGAGAATCACGCCGCGCGGCGCGAATGCGCGCACCGCCTCATCGGCGATATCCCAGGGGTGGATTTCACAGTACACACCGCTCTCGCGCACCCGGCGGGCAATCAGCTGGGTGTACTGCGCGCCGAAATCGAGAATAAGGATCCGGTGCGCGTGGATGTCCGCGGCATTTTGTGTCGTCATTTCGAACGTCTAGGAAACGCGGTAGTTAGGCGCTTCTTTGGTAATGGTCACATCGTGTACGTGGCTCTCGCGGACCCCGGCGTTGGTGATCCGCACGAACTTCGGCTGGGTGCGCATGATCTCGATGGTGGCGCTGCCGGTGTAGCCCATGGCGGCACGCAACCCGCCGGCCAGCTGGTGCAGGATGGATACCAGGCTGCCCTTGTAGGCGACGCGGCCCTCGATGCCCTCGGGCACCAGCTTCTCCAGTTCGCTGGCGGCGTCCTGAAAGTAGCGATCTGCGCTGCCGTGCTTGTCGGCCATGGCGCCCAGGGATCCCATGCCGCGATACGCCTTGTATGAGGCGCCCTGGTACAGCTCCACCTCGCCCGGAGATTCCTCGGTGCCGGCAAACATGCCGCCGATCATCACGGCATGGGCGCCTGCGGCAATGGCCTTGGCGATATCCCCGGAGAAGCGGATGCCGCCATCGGCGATCACCGGTACGCCCGAACCTTCCAGTGCGCGCGCGACGTTTGAGACCGCGCTGATCTGTGGCACGCCGACACCGGCCACGATGCGCGTCGTACAGATCGATCCTGGGCCAATGCCCACTTTGACGGCGTCGGCGCCCGCCGCCACCAGATCGCGGGCGGCCTCGGCGGTGACGATATTGCCGGCAATTACCTGCATCTGCGGCCAGCGCTGCTTGATCTTGCGAACCATGTCGATGACGCCCTGGTGGTGGCCATGACTGGTGTCGACCACCAAGGCATCGACTCCGGCCGCACTCAATGCCGCCACCCGCTCCAACGTATCCGCCGAGGTGCCGACCGCGGCGCCGACCCGCAGACGTCCCGTATCGTCCTTGCTCGCGCGCGGGAAGTCGGTGGCTTTCTGGAAGTCCTTCACCGTGATCATGCCCTTAAGCTCAGAGTCCTCGCCGACCACCAGCACCTTCTCGATGCGATGCTTGTGCAACAGCGTGAGCACCTCTTCCTTCGGCGCATTCTCGCGCACGGTGATCAGGCGCCGCTGCGGCGTCATGACCGAGGCGACCGGTGCATCGAGTTTTTCCTCGAAACGCAGATCGCGATGCGTGACGATGCCCACCACCTTGCTGCCATCCACCACCGGCACGCCGGAGATGCCACGCGCGCGCGTCAGCTGCAGTACTTCGCGAATGGTCATGGTCGGAGGGACCGTGATCGGATCACGGATCACGCCGCTCTCGAATTTCTTAACCCGGACGACTTCACGTGCCTGGGCTTCGATGGGCATGTTCTTGTGGATGATGCCCATGCCGCCTTCCTGGGCAATGGTGATCGCGAGGCGTGCCTCGGTCACGGTGTCCATGGCGGCGGACAGGACGGGCAATCCCAGCCTGATGCTGCGGGTAAGGGTGGTGGAGAGGTCGACCTCGCGTGGCAGCACCGTGGAATGGGCCGGCACCAGGAGGACGTCGTCGAAAGTCAGGGCTTCTTCGAGGATTCGCATGGCGCATTCTACGCACTCGCCGGGGTCGGGTAAACTGGGATATGACCCAGACCCCCGAACGCAATGTCTACAGCGTCACCCGCCTCAACCGGGAAGTCCGGGTACTGCTCGAACGGGGCCTGGCGGTGATCTGGGTGGAGGCGGAGCTGTCCAATTTCAGCCAACCGGCCTCGGGGCACTGGTATTTCACCCTGAAGGACCAGGAGGCGCAGATCCGCGGCGCCATGTTCCGCCAGCGCAATATGACGCTGGGGTTCACCCCGAAATCCGGGCAGCTGGTGCTGGTTCGCGGCCGCGTCAGTCTGTACGAGCCGCGCGGCGACTACCAGATGATCGCCGAGCACATGGAGGAGGCCGGGGTTGGCGCGCTGAAACGCGAATTCGAGCGGCTCAAGGCCCGCCTTGCCGCCGAAGGGCTGTTCGCGCCCGAGCTCAAGCGCCCCCTGCCCGTGTTCCCGCGGCGGATCGGGGTGATTACCTCACCCAGTGGGGCCGCGGTGCGCGATATCCTGCATATCCTGAAGCGCCGCTATCCTCCGGCACAGGTGCTGATCTACCCGACGCCCGTGCAGGGTGCCGCCGCCGTGCCGGCACTGATTCAGGCGCTCGAACTGGCCTCGCTGCGCGCCGAGTGCGATGTGATCATTGTGGCGCGCGGCGGCGGCTCCCTTGAAGATCTGTGGGCGTTCAACGACGAAGGCGTGGCACGGGCCATCCGCGCCTGCGCCATTCCGGTCATCAGCGGCGTGGGTCACGAGATTGATTTCACGATCGCCGATTTTGTCGCCGATGTGCGCGCGCCGACGCCCTCCGGTGCGGCGGAGCTGGTGGTCCCCGATCGGCAGGAACTGCTCAACGCGCTGCGCCGCATCGGTGCGCGGCTGGTGCAGTCCGGCCGCCGCGAACTGCGCAGCGCGAACCAGCTGTTGGTGCAGCTGCGGCACCGCCTGCAGCGCACCCATCCCGGCGTGCGCCTGCAAACCGGTGCGCAGCGCCTGGACGAACTGGAGCAAAGACTGCGCAAGGCGCTGCACGCCCATGCCCAGCAGCAGAATATCCGCTTGAGTGCGGCCGTCACCGCGCTGATGCGGGTTACGCCGGCGCACCGGGTCGCCGCCCTGTCGGCGCGCAGCGCGGAACTTCGCATGCGGCTGCACCATGCCCTGCGGCGCAGCGTGCAGCACAGCATTCACCGTTTGAGTCTCGCGCAGCACAAACTGGATGCGGTCAGTCCCCTCGCCACCCTGGCACGCGGTTTCGCCGTCGTGACGCGATTGGACGGCCGCCTGATCACTGACGCCAGCACTGTCGCGGTGGGAGATGACATCCAGGCCCGGCTGCATCGCGGCGTGCTGCAGGCCCGGGTCACCGCGCGGACTTCCGGAGATGACGCGTGAGGCGGCGGACCGCGCAGCAGCTGCTCGCGGCCGTGGTGGCCAGCGGTGCGGCCTGTCTCGCCGGGTCAGCGGCGCCTCCCGCGACTGACCTGCCGCGCAGCGAAAGCGTGCCGGGGGGCGTGCGCATCATCGCCCTGGCCGGTCCGCATCAGGCGAGCTTCGATCAACATCCGGTGATGGTGATAGAACGCGACGGCAAGTGGTTGGCCGTGGTGGGCATTGCACTGGATGCGCCGACCGGCACGGCGATGCTGGACGTGGCGGCCGAATCGCGGCATCCCTTTGAGATCGGGCCAAAAACCTATACGGTACAGCGGCTCACGGTGGCGCCCAGCCAGGTCGACCTGTCGCCGAAGGATGCCAGCCGCGCCGCCCAGGAACGGGCGCGCATCCACGCCGCCGTCGCAACCTTCACTGCCGTGGCCCCGATCAGTCTCGCGCTCCTGCAACCGGTGCCCGGAGTGCGTTCCAGCTCATTCGGACTGCGTCGGGTGTTCAACGGCGAGGCGCGCAATCCGCATACCGGCATGGACATCGCCGCCGCCACCGGCACACCGATACGCGCGGCCGCGGACGGCAAGGTCGTGGATACCGGCGATTACTTCTTCAACGGCAACACGGTCATCATTGATCACGGCCAGGGGTTGCTGACGGTGTACTGCCACTTGAGTGCGATCGGCGTGCGCCCGGGCGATGCGATCCAGCGGGGCCAGATCATCGGCAAGGTCGGCATGACCGGCAGGGTGACCGGTCCGCATCTGCATTTCGGGGTGGTGCTGAATCAGGTGTTCGTGGATCCGGCGCTGTTTCTGCCGCCGGGCCGCCAGTTCGCCCGCGTGCGCTGAGCCTCGCGCAACGCGTTATCGGCGCTTCGAGCCGCGCGGGCCGCTGCGGGATGCGCCCGTGCGCTTGGCGCTCGGTCTCACGCCCCGCGCGCGCGCGACTGCCGGGCGTGCCTTGGGCGCGGGACGCGCACCGGCACGCGCCGGCCGGGTGCCCTGCTGCGCGGCGGCCGCCTTCTTCTTGCGTGCGGCCTTCATGCCCGCGATCTTCGCCAGTTGCGCGCCCATGTGGCCCGTTCCCGCGGTGCCTTTACGGCGCGGCCGATGGCCGACCTTGTGCTCGGTCTTGCGCTCACTGAACGGATTGCTGTCGCTGCGAAACTCGACCACTACCGGCGTCGCATACAGATCGAAGGTCTTGCGAAAAACGTTGGCCAGATATCGAGCGTAGCCGTCCGGTACCCGTTCACCCTGGTTGCCGTGCACGATGACGCGCGGCGGATTGCGACCTCCTTGGTGAACGTAGCGCAGCTTGATTCGCCGCCCGTGCACCACGGGCGGCTGATGCGCCTGGATCGCGGCCTCGAGTGTCTTGTTGAGCACTCGCGTGGGCATCTCGCGCATGGCCGATTCGAAGCCGCGGACCGCCGACTGCACCAGTTCGCCCACCCCGGTGCCGTGACGGGCGGAAATAAAATGCAGCGGTGCATAGGGCACGAAGTCGAGTTTCAACGCCAGCTGGCGCCGGATGTCATCGCGCTGCTCGGTGGGTATGCCATCCCATTTATTGATGGCAATCAGGAGCGCGCGGCCGCGCTGCAGCGCCATCCCCAGCACACTCGCATCCTGTTCACCCACCACATCGTGGGCATCCAGCATCATGACCACGACGTGGGCGTGGTCGATGGCCTGCAGGGTCTTGGCGACGCTCACCTTCTCGATCAGATCGTCAACCTTCGAGCGGCGCCGGATGCCCGCGGTATCGATGAGCACAAAATCCCGATCGTCACGTTTGAACGGGATCAGGATGCTGTCGCGGGTGGTACCGGGTTCTTCGCTGGCGATGACCCGCTCCTCGCCCAGCAACCGATTGATGAGCGTGGACTTGCCGACGTTGGGCCGGCCGATGACCGCGATACGAATCGCATCCTCGGCTGAGTCCTCGCGCACGGACTCTTCGAATCCGGCCAGCACCTGCGACATGAGTTCGTCGATGCCCTGGCCGTGAGTGGCGGCGATCGGCACCGGTACGCCCAGGCCCAGGCCGTGAAAGTCACTCAAGGCGACCTGCGCATCCAGGCTTTCGATCTTGTTGACGGCCAGGATGATGGGCTTGCCCGAGCGGCGCAACTCGCGCGCAATCATCTCATCCTGTGGGGTAAGCCCGGCGCGCGCATCCACGATGAACACCAGCCGATCCGCCTCGGCCACCGCCCGCTCGGTCTGCATGCGCATCTGGGCTTCGATGACGGACGGGTTCTCGACCACGAGTCCACCCGTGTCGATGACCACATAGGCGTTCGCGCCGAACTGGCCATAGCCGTACTGGCGATCGCGCGTGACACCGGGCACATCGGCCACGATGGCATCGCGCGTGCGTGTCAGGGTATTGAACAGCGTCGACTTGCCGACATTGGGTCGGCCGACCAGCGCGACGATCGGCAGCACGGGTTGTCTAGCCCCCGGACCGCGCGTCCCGGCCGCTGGCGGGTGCGGCCGCGGCGGCAGTCGCGTGCGCCGCAATCGGCGTGGCGCGGAAGACATCGATGACTCCGCGGTCATTCAACATCAGCAGCAGGCCGTCGGCGTACACCGGCGAATTCGTATAACGCGATTTGCCGGCGCGCACGCGTCCCCAGAGGGCGCCGGTGGCCTTGTCCAGCCAGTGCACATAACCTTGATAATCCGCGACCACAATCGCATCGCCGGCCACCGCCGGGCCGGACAGACCGCGGTGCCCGAGCGCCTTCTGCCGCCACACTTCAACCCCGGTGCGCCGCTTCAGGGCGACGACGTCGCCATCCGCCGTGGAGATGTAGACATTGTCGTCATCGAGCGCGAGACCGCGATAGCTGGACAGTTCGTGCGACCACCAGATCTGCCCGGAGTCGAGCGCGATCATGGCCACCTTGCCCTGGAATCCCACCACATAAACGTCGTTGTCGATGACATGCGCGGCCGTGTCGATATCGACCAGTCGATCGATGTCGGTCTTGCCGGCGGGGATCTGCAGCTGCGTTTCCCAGACACTGGAGCCATCGTTCAATGCCGAGGCAACCACCCGGCCGTTGTCAAAACCGGTCACGGCCACATCGCCCGCGACGACCGGCGAGGCCGTTCCGCGCAGCGACAGCTTCGGCACGGACTGCTGCTGCTGCCACAATTCGTGGCCATCGTCCATCGACAGACCGTGCAGTTTGCCGTTCACGCCCCGCACCACCACGATCTTCGCCGTGACCGCCGGTGCCGCGAGGATTTCCGCCGCGATGTTGGTGGACCACAGCTGCTTACCGGTATGGGCATCCAATGCGAGCACATCACCGTCAGTGGAGCCGATGAGGAGCTTGCCGTCGCCAAAGCCCACGGCGCCGCCGAGCGGCAGCTTGGTTTTGATCAGCCACTCGCGCTGGCCGTTGCGCAGGTTGAAGGCACCGATCTCACCCTTTTCGCCGGCGGCATACACGATGTCGCCCTCGACATCGAGTGCCAGACCCAGACGCAGCGGCACCTTGGTGCCACCGACGGATTCGGTCCAGACCTTCTCGATCTTCAAGGTTTCCGGAAACGCGACCAGTTTGACCGGACGGTCCGGATCCTTGTCCTTGGAGCAGGCGGCCACGAGGGCCAGCAGCAAAATCGGCAGAATGCGACGCATGATGAATCAGTTCCCCTTGGGAATGGTCGTGGCAGTCACCGGCGCGCTGGATGCAGCGCCGGCAAGGTCGTTGATCTTCAGTTCCAGCAGATCATTGGCGGCCTGCGCTGGGCCGATGGCCGCACGGGCGGCGCGATATTCGCGCAACGCCGCCACCTTGTCCCCCTTGGCATAGTAGGCATCGCCGCGCACCTCCGCGAAGCGCCCTTCAAAGGCGCCCTGGTCGGCCGTGCCCAGGGTCGCGAGCGCCGCATCCGGGTGGTTCTGCGTCACCTGCACCCGCGCGAGTCGCAACTTTGCCACCAGCACCAGCTCCGGATCCTTGGAGTGTCCGATCACCGCGGTCAGGTAGGAGGCGGCGCGGTCAGGCTCGCCCGTCTCGATCAACAGCCGGGCGGCGGCCAGGTCCGCCTGGTCGACGTACGGGCTGTCGGGGAAGTTACGGCCCAGCTGCTCGACCAGGTCCAGGCCCCGGGTGCGCTCACCATGGTCAAAGGTCTCCAGGATCTGGCCGTAGGCTTGGGATGCCTGGACGCCGTTGCGATCCGCCCGGGCCTGCCACCACCTGACACCAAAGATGATGAGGCCGCCGCAGGCCAGGCCGATGACAATCCACGGGACATTGACCCGCAGCCACGCCAGCAGCTGGTCCAGTTTTTCTCGTTCTGAAAGGTAATCGTCCACCCACCCTACTCCTGCATATCCGAAGCCCGCAGCGCCGCCTCAATCCGTACCGGCAGCTCCCCCATCGGGCACTCACTCTGACCTGCCTCGAGGCGCAAAGGTTTCAAGGCCACCATACCCCGGGCCAGCTCATCCTCGCCGATGATGACCGCCAGGGGCGCCCGGCTGCGATCCGCCCGGCGGAACTGGGCCTTGAAGTTTCCCCCACCGAGGTTCATTTCGAAGCGTCGATGCGGCAGGGCATCGCGCAGCAATTCCACAATACGGCCGCCTTCCACCGCCGCCCGCTCACCATTGAGCACGACATAAACGTCCGCGGCCGGCGGCCGGGGCTGGGTCGGCAGCTGCCGCAGCAGCTCGACCACCCGTTCGATGCCCATGGCAAACCCGATGGCCGGCGTGGCCTCCCCGCCCAGCTGGGCGATGAGCCCATCGTAGCGGCCCCCCGAGCACACCGCATCCTGGGCGCCCAGCGCATCCGTGATCCATTCGAATACCGTGCGGCTGTAGTAGTCGAGCCCGCGCACCAGGCGCGGATTGACGGTGTATTGAACACCCATGGCCGCAAGGCACGACTGCAAGGTCGCAAAGTGCGCCTGCGATTCACTGTCCAGATAATCCGTCAGCACCGGCGCGGCCGCGATGAGCTCCTGCAGGTCCGGGTTCTTGCTGTCCAGGATGCGCAGCGGATTGCCGTGCAGACGCCGGCGGCAATCCTCATCGAGGCGTTCATGGTGCGCCGAGAAGTACTCGATGAGTTGGTCGCGGTAGACCCGGCGCGATTCGGCGGTTCCGAGCGAATTGATCTGCAGCTTCACGCGGGTCAGACCGAGCTTGCGCCACAGGCGCGCAGTCAGCGCGATCAGTTCCGCATCGACATCGGGACCGGCAAAACCCACCGCTTCCACATCGACCTGGTGGAACTGCCGATAGCGGCCCTTCTGCGGCTTCTCGTGCCGGAACATCGGACCGATGCACCACAGCTTGTGGCGCGCGCCGCGCAGCAGGCCATTGGAAATCATGGCACGCACCACGCCCGCGGTGGCCTCCGGACGCAACGTCAGACTGTCCCCGCCCTGGTCGGTGAAGGTATACATCTCCTTTTCGACCACGTCGGTGTATTCGCCGATGGCGCGCTTGAAGAGCTCCGTATGCTCAACGACCGGCACGCGGATCTCCTCATACCCATAGGCCATGAGCAGCCCGCGCACGGTGTCTTCCAGGTGCTGCCACAGCACACTCTCCGCCGGCAGTACATCGTTCATGCCGCGGATGGGTTGAATCTGGCCCGTCAAAGCCGTCCCCGGGCGGCGGCCGGGGCGACCACGGGCGCGGATGCCGGTGTGGCCGACGGATGCAGATCAAGATAGATCCAGCGGATGCTGCCGATCAGGCCCACGCCGATCACCAGCGCGACGCCAGTCGTGAGCAGCGCACCGCGCCATGAGCCGGTCTGCTTCACGTGCGGCATGCGGGTGAGATCCGGTAGCGGCCGCGCATGCTCGCTCGCCGCATACAGCGCCAGCAGTTCCGGGACCGACTCTTTCACCAGCTCGGCGTAGTGGCGCATGTGGCCGCGCACGTACACCGCCGCGCCCAGCGCTTCGAAGTTCTCGGTCTCCAGCGCATGCACGACATCGGGATCCACGTGCAGCAGCTCAGCGGCCTGTACCAGCGACAGGTCGGCGCGCTCGCGCCCGGCCTGCAGGCGGCCGCCGATGGCGTACTTGCGCACACCGCTGTCACTACCGCCCTCACTCATCGGCATCAACCGGGATCGGGCGACGGGGCGGGGCCCAGCGAACGCACCTGGTCGGAGCTCGGGAAATCGGCCCGCAGGGCTTTGGCATATTCGGCAGCGCTGCGTTCATCGCCGAGGGTGCGCGAGGCACGCCATGCCAGCAGCAACAGGTCCGGTGTCGGATTCGCCTGCTTGAGGAATTTCTCAATCACGTTGCGGGCCTCGAGCGCACGGCCGTGCACCAGTTCGGTATCGGCCAGCTGGTAGGCCGCTTCGGCAAAATCCGCTCGCGCGGCCAGCGCCCGCCGGAATGCCGACTCGGCCTCCTCGTCGCGATGCGCGGTGAGCAGGCACACGCCGATATTGTCGTAGGCGGCCTCGGGCGTGCGGTACAGGGGGTTGCGCGCCACCTGCAGCATTTTCGTGACGCCTTCGTCGACGCGATGCTGACGGCACAGATAGACGCCATAGATGTTCAATTGGTCGGGATCCCCGGGAGCCAGGCGCATCGCTTCGCGAAATTCGCTCTCCGCCTTCTTCTGATCGTTGATGCGCTCGTAGAACAGGGCGTAAACGCTGTGCAGGTTGGGATTGGTCGGATCCTCGCTCATGCCGCGATCGAGTTTTTCCTTGGCGCGCGCCAAGTTGCCTTCCTGCATATAAGCCATGGCCAGCTGCACATTGTCCGCGGCGGCATCGGATTTGGAATGGACTTCCGCCAGATGCGGGCTGTGGGTCGTCACGCAACCGGCGAACCAGGCCAGCGATACCACACCCAGCGGGATAGCAACGGCGTGCGCGATTTTCATGGAATCACCGTAAGACCGATGGTCTTGTTGCCCAAACGTACCGTAGTGCGATCGATGACGCGCCCAGCAAGCTGCCCGCAGGCGGCATCGATATCATCGCCCCGGGTACGCCGGATGGTGGCCAGCACGCCGCCGCGCAGCAGCTCGTCGCGGAACCGCTGGATGACGGCCATCGGCGAGCGGCGGTAGCGGGTCCCCGGGAACGGATTGAAGGGAATGAGATTGAGCTTGGCCGGATGGCCACGCAGCAGCCGCACCAGCTCCCGTGCCTGGGCCGGTGAGTCGTTGACGCCATCCAGCATCACGTATTCGAAGGTAACGCTGCGGCCATTCTGTTCATCGATGTAATGCCAGCACGCTGCCAGCAGCTCGCTGATGGGGTGCTTGCGGTTGATGGGCACGAGCTCGTTGCGCAACGCATCGTTCGGGGCATGCAGCGACACGGCCAGCGCGACATTGGTCTCTTCGGCCAGCTTGTACATCTGCGGCACGAGGCCCGAGGTCGACAGCGTAACCCGGCGTCGCGACAGGTCAAATCCGAAATCATCGAGCAGTATCGACAGCGCCGGCACGACATTGCGGAAATTCGCGAGCGGCTCGCCCATGCCCATCAGCACGACATTGCTGATGATGCGGCCGCTCAGCGGGGTCACCACATCGGCGTCGCTGATTTCTGACTCCGCTTCCAGCTGCGGCTCAAGTTCCGGATCATCGCCAAGCGTCCCGCCCACCGCCGCCTCAAGCTCACGAGCCGCCAGCCACACCTGGCCGACGATCTCGGCCGTCGTCAGATTGCGATTGAATCCCTGCTGCGCGGTCGAACAGAACGAGCAGTCGAGGGCACAGCCCACCTGCGAGGAGATGCACAACGTACCGCGGCCCGGCTCCGGGATATAGACCATCTCGAAGGCCTGCGATGCGTCCGCCTCAAGTTTCCATTTTCGGGTGCCATCGGCTGACACCTGCAGGTCGGTGATCCGCGGCACCCGCACTTCGGCGCACTGCGACAGCTGCGCCCGGAAGTCCTTGGCGAGATCGGTCATCTCCCCGATCCGCCCCTCGCCGCGCTTGTAGATCCACTGCATCAACTGGCGGGCGCGGAAGGGCTTGCTGCCCAAACGGGCGACGTAGTCCTCAAGCTGCGGGCGGGTCAGCCCCAGCAGATTGATGCGTCCGGTTTCGCTCGGGGCTGACATGGTCAGGTGCGCGGAAATACCTGGGTGCCGGCGAAGAAGTATGCGATCTCCTGATTCGCGGTCTCAACGGCATCGGATCCGTGCACGACGTTCTGCTCGATGCTGAGCGCCAGGTCCGCGCGGATGGTGCCGGGGGCCGCCTTCTTCGGGTCGGTGGCGCCCATAAGCTCGCGGTGCTTGGCAATCGCGTTCTCGCCTTCCAGTACTTGCACGATGACGGGACCGGAAGTCATGTAGCTGACCAGATCCTTGAAGAAAGGACGGGCGCGATGCACGGCATAGAAGCCCTCGGCCTCAAGCTGGGACAGATGCATCATGCGCGCGGCAATGACGCGCAGCCCGGCTGTTTCAAAGCGCCGATAGACCTCGCCGATGAGGTTGCGGGACACGCCGTCGGGCTTGACGATGGACAGGGTACGTTCGAGCGCCATTTGCGGAAAATCTCCTGCAGACTGTGGATCTGACGTGCGAGGCGCGGGGCTGCGACCACCCGCTCAGCAAGTCATTGAAATCGTTGGATTTAAGTGCCCTTAAGATTTTGGCTGCCGGTCAAAGCGGCCACTATCCGGGGCGCGCAGTCTACATCGGACGGCCCGGATTGGCCACCCGCGGGGTGCGCGGAAGTCGCGGTAAGTTAAGGCTTTTCAGACACTGAAGCTTTCGCCGCAGCCGCACTCGCCCTTGACGTTGGGATTGCTGAACCGGAAGGCCTCATTGAGGCCCTGTTTGACGAAGTCGACCACGGTCCCGTTTACCAGGGTCAGACTCTCCCGATCCACGAAGACCTTCACCCCATGATCCTCGAACACCACATCGTCGGGGCTGGAATCGTCTGCGTAATTAACGACATAGGCAAAGCCCGAGCATCCGGTCTTGCGCACGCCCAGCCGCAGGCCGAGACCCCGGCCCCGTGAAGCAAGGAAGGTGCGCACCCGGTCAGCGGCGGATTCGGTCAGTGAGATTGCCATGGCGTGTTCCATCTTTAGGCCATATCAAGGCCATTGCGCAAGTGCAGCATGCAAGGCGTCCTCGATCAGCAGCAGCCGGCCGAGTTTTTCCACCGGCACCCCAAGCGCCTGGGCCCAGTCCTGCGGTGAGCCCGGCTGCACATCCGGGCGCTTGCGCCCCGCCAGCTGCGTCGCAAGCCAACTGGCGGTGGCCAGAGTATGCGGGCAGCCCAGGGCCTGGAAACGTGCCTCGATCACAGTGTCAGCGGACACCCGCAAATGCAGCCGCACCCACACCTCGCCGGTCGCCTGCCCCGCCTCGCCGCGCAGCACGATGCCGGTCGCATCCGCAAGCGTGCCGGCGCCGCTCAAACGGGAAAACAGCTCCCGGGCCTCGGCATTGAGCGTGTCGCCCTGCACCGCCAGCGGCGCCAACGCGCTCGGGGCTGCCACCGCCGCCGGCGAGACGGCGCGCAGCCGCTGCACCGCTTCGCGCACCTGCGCGGCGGCGGCATCGATGTCTGCGTCAGTGTTGAAGCGCCCGAAACTGAAGCGCAGTGCGCTCTCGGCCTGGCGGACGCTGCGGCCGAGGGCCCGCAGCACATACGAGGGTTCCCCGGAGGCGGAGTTGCACGCCGCGCCGGTGGCGACCGAAAGGGACGGCAGCGCGCTCATCAGGCTTTCACCGTCGACTCCATCGAAGGAGAGATTCAGGATATGCGGCACCCGCGGTGCCCCTTCCCCATTGATGGTCACGCCTCCCAGGGAATCAAGGCACCGCCACAGCCGATCGCGCCACCGCTTGATCCGTTCGCGGTCCGCGTCCAAGGCAGCCCCGGCCAGTTCACAGGCCAGGCCAAATCCTGCGATCTGATGCGTGGGAAGCGTTCCGGGTCGCAGGCCCGACTGCTGCCCGCCGCCGAACATCAGCGGGATCAAGGGCGCCGTGCGCCCGGCGCGGACGAACAATGCCCCCACGCCCTTCGGGCCGTAGATCTTGTGCGCCGACAACGACAGCAGATCCACCGGCAGGCGCGCAAGATCCAGCGGCAGGCGCCCGGCGCTCTGCGCGGCATCGACATGAAACACCACCGACTGCGCCCGGCACACCTCACCGATGCCCTGGATGTCCTGAATCACGCCCGTTTCATTGTTCACGTGCATCAGGGAAACCAGAGCCGTGTCGGCGCGCAAGGCGGCGGCGACGGCGCGCGCGCTCACTCGCCCGTCGGCGTCCGGCTGCAGCCAGGTCACGGTGCACCCCTCGCGGGTCAGCTGCCGGACGGCATCGAGCACGGCCTTGTGTTCGGTGCGAGCGCTGACCACATGCCGTCGACCCGGCGCGAGTGCCCGCGCCGTTCCCAGCACCGCAAGGTTGTCGGCCTCCGTGGCGCCGGAGGTGAAAACGATCTGCTCCGGCAACGCGCCGATGAGGCGTGACACCTGGGCGCGGGCCAGTTCCACACGTTGTGCTGCGGCCCGGCCGGCCGCATGGCCGATGGCAGAGGGGTTGGCAAATGAGCCATCCTCGCCCAGGCACTCGCGCATCAGCGCGATGACCGCCGGGTCGACCGGCGTGGTCGCCGCATTGTCCAGGTAGGGATGGGCCGCAAGCCTCACGGATCGGCCTTCGGGGCAGGCGGTGCTCCGGCCACGCGGCGCCGGTTCTGGATGGCGGTCAGGATGCCGCGCAGGATATTCATCTCGTTCTGATCCAGCTCCGCACGTTGCAGGAAGCGGCGGATGCGGCTCATGAGATGGGTGCCGGCTTTGGTTCGGTCCTTGAAGTCCACCTCCTGCAGCACCTGCTCCAGGTGCGAGTACAGCTGCTGCATCTGCGGCGGCGTCGCGAGCGGTGCCTCGGCAATCTCGCGAGTCGCTCCGGCACTGCCGGGGTTGCCGCGGGCACGGAAGATCTCGTAGGCCACCAGTTGCACGGCCATGGCGAGATTGAGCGAGGCGTACGCGCGGCTCGCCGGAATCCGCAGCAGCACGTGACTGGCGTCGAGCTGCTCGTTCTGCAGCCCGGTGCGCTCGGCCCCGAACAGCAGCGCGACCGGGGCACGCCGGGCTTCCGCTACTGCGCGCACCGCCGCCTCCTGCACATCCAGAACGCGAAAATTCTGGTCGCGATTGCGGGAGGTGGTGGCGGCGACGAAACCGCAATCCGCAATCGCCGCATCGAGCGTGTCCACGACGCGGGCCTGCGCCAGCACCGATTCGGCCCCCGCGGCGCGGGCGGTGGCTTCCGGATGGGGGAATTCACGCGGCCGCACCAGCACCAGCTGTGTCAGGTCCATGTTCATCATGGCCCGCGCCACGGCGCCGATGTTGCCCGGATGCGAGGGCTCGACCAGCACGATGCGGATGTCGGATTTCAAGTCAGTTTCCATACCGTCTGTTAACCTTGCAGCCCTCCCCCTCAAGCGCAGGTTTCCGCGCCAGCTTATTTGCCGTGCAGCCACTTCTCAATATCGCCGTTCGCGCCGCCCGCCGTGCCGGGGAAATCATTGTCCGAAGCCTCAACCAGGTGCACACCCTCACCATAACGGCCAAGGGACGCAATGACTTCGTGACCGAGGTGGACCACGCCGCCGAGCGGGAGATCATCTCCAGCATCCGCAAGTTCTATCCCGATCACGCCTTTTTGGCCGAAGAGGGCGGTGTCAGCGGCAACAGCGAGGTAGTGTGGATCATTGATCCGCTGGATGGCACGACGAATTTTCTGCACAGCAATCCGATCTTCGCGGTGTCGATCGCCTGCCAGATCCGCGGCCGCCTGGAGCATGCGGTGGTCTACGATCCGATGCGCCAGGAGATCTTCACGGCCTCCCGCGGCGGCGGTGCGCACGTGGACAACCATCGTCTGCACGTCACCGCGCACCGCACCCTGGAAGGCGCGCTGGTCGGCACCGGGTTTCCCTACCGGGAGAACGTCAAATACCTGGATGAATACCTGAACATGTTGAAGGCGGTGATCACGAACACCGCCGGCATCCGGCGCCCGGGCGCCGCCTCGCTCGATCTTGCGTATGTCGCCGCCGGGCGCCTGGACGCGTTCTGGGAAATTGGTCTCAGTCCCTGGGACACGGCCGCGGGGACGCTGCTCATCCAGGAAGCCGGTGGCCGCATCGGCACCTTGAGCGGCGGTGACTACACGCAGGGCGGCAATGTGCTGTGCGGCACCCCCAAGGTGTACGAGGCGATGGTGGAGCTGCTCGCCCCGCATCTGCCGGAAGCCTTGCGCGAAGGTTGATCACCCGCAGTCTCCCGCCGGCTGTAGTACAGTCGCTCCGACAACAAGGGAGTCGCTGATGAGCAAACCGGGGATATTCGCCAACATTCCAGTGGCCGACCTCGAGCGCGATTACGCCAATAATTCGCTGAACCGTTCCCTCGGCCCCGTGGCGCTGACCGCTTTGGGGATCGGCGCCATCATCGGCACCGGCATCTTTGTCCTCACCGGACTCGCCGCCGCGCAACACGCCGGCCCGGCCGTGGTGCTCTCCTTTGTGGTCGCCGGCCTGGGCTGCATTTTCGCGGGCCTGTGCTACGCCGAATTCGCCGCCATGGTGCCGGTCTCCGGCAGTGCGTATGCCTACACCTATGCGACGCTCGGGGAGTTCACCGCCTGGTTCGTGGGCTGGAACCTAGTGCTCGAATACCTGTTTGCCGCCGCGACCGTGGCGGTGGGATGGTCGCGATATTTCGTGACCTTGTTGAACACTTTCCATATGAATTTCCTGCCGGCCAGCGTGTCAGGATCGCCGTTGAAGCTGGCGGCCGATGGCTCGACCATCATCGCGACGGGTGCCGTGCTGAATCTTCCCGCGGTTCTGATCGCGCTGCTGGTCGCGTGGATCTGCTACGTCGGCATCCGCCAGTCCGCTTACGTGAACACCGTGGTGGTCTGCATCAAGGTAGCCATCGTACTGCTGGTGATCGGATTCGGTGGCTATTATGTGAACCCCGCCAACTGGCACCCCTTCATTCCCCCCAACACCGGCACCTTCGGTGCCTTCGGCTGGTCCGGCATACTCAGGGCCTCCGGCATCGTCTTCTTCGCGTACATCGGCTTCGATGCCGTCTCGACCGCCGCGCAGGAAACCAAGAATCCATCGCGCAACATGCCCATCGGCATTCTCGGCAGCCTGCTGATCTGCACGCTGCTGTACATCCTGATGTCCGCGGTGCTGACTGGCCTGCTGCCCTACCCGCTGCTCAACGATGCCGCGCCGGTCGCGGTGGCCCTGGGCGCCCATCCGGAGCTGGCCTGGCTGCGTGATTGGGTGATCATCGGCGCCCTGGCCGGGCTCACCTCCGTGATCCTGGTATTGATGCTGGGGCAGGCGCGCATCTTCCTGTCCATGTCGCGCCACGGGCTGCTGCCGCCCTTCTTCGGCAAGGTGCATCCGCGATTTCGCACCCCACACGTCGCGACTGCCATCACCGGCGTCTTCGCGGCCGTGGTCGGCGGGCTCTTGCCCGTGGACGTGCTGGGCGAGCTGGTGTCGATCGGCACGCTGATCGCTTTCATCGTGGTCTGCATCGGCGTGCTGGTGTTGCGCAAGACCCGCCCGGATCTGCCCCGGCCGTTTCGGGTGAAGGGCGTCTGGTTCGTGGCGCCGGCGGGCGTCGCCATGTGTGCGCTGATGATCGCGTTTTTGCCGGTGAGCACCTGGATACGGCTGGTGCTGTGGACCGCGATCGGCGTCGTGATTTACTTCACCTACAGCTACAAGCACAGCCGCCTGCGCGCCTGATGCCGCCGCGGCTCAGTCGCGCCGCCCGCTGACCGCCCGCACGCGCAGATTGATGAGCTCCACGGCCGCGGCGAACGCCATGGCGAAGTACAGGTACTTCTTCGGCATCTCGTAATGCAGGGCTTCGGCGACCAGGGTTGCGCCGATCAGGATCAGGAAGGCGAGCGCCAGCATCTTGATGGTGGGATGCCGATCGACGAAGTCACCGATGGCGCCCGCCACCCACATCATCACCAGGATGGCGGCGATGATGGCGGCCACCATGATGGCGAGGTCCTTGGCGAGGCCCACCGCCACAAATACCGAATCCAGCGAAAAGACGATATCGATGAGCCCGATCTGAATGACGGTCAGCGCAAAACCGGCCAGCGGCCGCGCCCGATTGGCGCGCGCCGCGCCCTCCAGGGCGTGATGGATCTCGATGACGCTCTTGGCGAGCAGGAACAGCCCGCCCCCCAGCAGGATCAGGTCACGCGCGGACAGCTGCTGTGATGCGACCTCGATGAGCGGACGCGTCAGGCGGGTCAGCCAGACAATGGAATACAGGAGCGCGATGCGCGTGCCCATCGCGAGCGCCAGCCCGCTGATGCGCGCCGATCGCTGCATGCTGTGCGGCAGCTTCGACACCAGGATGGTGATGAAGATGATGTTGTCGACACCCAGCACGATCTCGAGCACCGCCAGCGTCGCAAACGCCAGCCACGCTTGTGGATCGGACAGCAGTGCCGTCACCGCCATCCTCCGCTCAAGGCATGGCGTCGATGGGACTCTTCTTCGCGGTCGGGAACAGGTGCTCCGACGACAAGCCGCAGTCCAGTGCGATCGCGCTGGAAATGTAGATCGATGAGTAGGTGCCCACGAGGATGCCGATCAACAGCGCCTCGGAGAAGCCGCGCAAAGCGGGTCCGCCGATGAACAGCAGCGCCAGCACCACCAGCGCCGTCACGACCTTGGTCATGATGGTTCGCGACAGGGTCTGGTTGATCGACTGATCGAGCACCAGCGCCGAGGCCATGCGCCGGTTGGCGCCAAAACGCTCGCGGATACGGTCGAACACCACGACGGTATCGTTGAGCGAATAGCCGATGACCGCCAGAATGGCGGCCACCGCCGGCAGATCAAAGGTCGTCTGCGTCAGCGCGAAGATGCCGATCACCAGGATCGGATCGTGGATGACGGCGAGGATCGCGCCCAGCGACAGCCGCCAGGTGTGAAAGCGCAGGGCGATATAGATGAAGATGCCGAGCAGGGTGAAGACCAGCGCCAACTCGGCGCTGCTGCGCAGCTCATCGCCGACCTGCGGACCCACGACATCCGGTGGTTGCACCTGCACGCCCGGATCCACACCCTGCAGCACCTGGGTGATCTGCGCGCGGATGCTGGTCGCGTCCTGCTTCAGTCCCAGGGGCGGCAGGCGGATGGAGACTTCGCGCGAGGTGCCGAAGCTCTGCACCTGCGGATCGCGATAGCCCGCCTTCGCCATGGCCGTGCGCACGGCATCGACGTTGGCGGCCGTCGGGAAAGTCGCCGAAACATTCACGCCACCGGTGAAATCGATGGCGAGGTTCAGATGACGGGTGAAATATAGCCCGATCGAGCCGATGACCATGATGATGGACAGGGCGTACCACACCTTGCGGGTGGCCATGAACGGAAAATTGGTCGGCTTGTGAAAAAATTCCACGTTGAATCCTTGAAGCGACCGGCGCTCAGATGGGGAGACGGGTCAGCTTGCGCCGGCCGCCATACATAAGGGAGATCAGCGCGCGACTGCCCATCAGCGAGGTGAACAGCGAAGTCGCGATGCCCAGCACCAGCACGACGGCGAAGCCGCGGATGGGCCCGGTACCCAGCGCCCACAGCACCAGGCCCGCGATGCCGGTCGTGACGTTGGAATCGAAGATTGCCGAAAACGCCTTGTCGAAGCCCGCGCGGATCGCCGCCTGCGGCGACACACCGTTGCGCAGCTCCTCGCGGATGCGCTCGTAGATCAGCACGTTCGAATCCACCGCAATGCCGACGGTGAGAATAATGCCGGCGATGCCGGGCAGCGTCAGCACCCCGCCGAACATCGAATACAATGCGGTCAGCAGCACGACGTTCGCCAACAGCACGGCGTCGGCCACCAGACCGAACACACGGTAGTAGATGAACATGAAGATGAATACCGCGCCCATGCCGATCATCAGCGCATCGACACCGCGCTGGATGTTCTCCTTGCCGAGGCTCGGTCCGACCGTGCGTTCATCAACGGGATAGATCGGCACACTCAGTGAGCCGGCGCGCAGCAGCAGCGCCAGGTCCCGGGACTCGGCGGAGGACATGCCGGAGATGCGGAAGGTATTGCCGAATACGCCCTGGATGACCGCGTTGTTGATGACCTTCTCGTCCGTGACGTTGCGCGTCACCTTCTTGCCGTTGACCTCGGTGACCTCCTGGCGTTTCTCGGTATAGACCACCGCCATGTGCTTGCCGAGATTGGTGCGGGTGGTCTCGAGCATGCGATCCCCGGCGCGCGAATCGAGCTTGATGTTCACGATCGGCCCGTCCTGGTCGTTGGCCGCGGTCGCGCTCGTGAGCTGATCGCCGGTCGCGATGATCTCGCGCTTGAGCAGTAACGGCTGATGATCCTTGTCGTAGTAGAGCTTGGTGCCCACCGGCGCGTTGCCGTGTTGCGCCACATCGTAGGGATCACCGGTGGTCGCATCCATCCGGAATTCCAGCGTCGGGACCTTGCCGAGGATGTCCTTCACCTCGGCCGAGTTCAGCACGCCGGGCAGCTGCACGTTGATGCGGTCGGCGCCCTGGCGCTGCACGATGGGTTCGGCGACGCCCAATTGATTGACGCGGTTGGTCAGGGTCAGGAGGTTCTGCTGGATGGCATAGTCCTCCCGATCGCGGATCTGCTTGTCGGTCAGTGTCCCCTGCAGGGCCGGGCCGCTGGGCAGCGTCACTGTCTTGAACGGCAGGTCCGGGAGTGCCTTGGTGGCAACCGCCTGCACGGCCGCGATGTTGGTGCCGGGTGGCAACGTCACGCGCAGGGTGTCGACATTGGCCGCGGAGGCCACCACCGCCACATCGGTGTAGACCAGGTTGGCCGTCGAGAGCGCCCGGCGCAGATCCTGCGCATAGCTGTCGAGCAGCTGTGAGATCGCACTCTGGGTGTCGACCTGGTACAGCAGATACAGACCTCCCCGCAGGTCCAGGCCGAGTTTCATCGGCCGCAGGCCCAGGGCGCGGAATATTCCCGGCGCACGCGAATCGAATGACGCGGCGGTGATGTACTGGTCGGCGTATTTGGCGTTGACGGCGTCGCGCGCCTTGAACTGATCCGCGGTATCGGCGAAGCGCACCGTGATGTGGCCACTGTCCAGGTACGTATCGGTGTAGCCCAGGTGCTGATCTTTGAGGAACTGTTCGATGACCGGCAATGACGCGGCGACCATCGGCTCGTGGTCCTTGCGGGCGATCTGCAGCGCCGGGGCATCACCAAAGACGTTGGGCAGCGCCAGGATCAGCGCCAGCACCAGCACCACCAGAACCAGAATGTATTTCCAGCGCGGATACTCAAGCATTTTTCTAAGCGCTCTTCAGGGTGCCCTTGGGCATCAGCGAGGTGACCTGGCCCTTCTGCACCTTCACGCGCACACCGTCGGCGACCTCGACGGTCACGAAGGCATCGCCGACTTCGACAATGCGGCCGAGGATGCCGCCTGAGGTTACGACCTCATCGCCAGCCGCCAGGCGGGTGATCATGGCCTGGTGATCCTTGGCCTTCTTCTGCTGCGGACGGATCAGCAGGAAGTAGAAGATCGCGACGAACACCACCATCATGAGCACGGGGGCGAACTGGCTGGTCGTTGAAGCGGCGCCGGCCTGGGCCCATGCCGCTGGAATCAATGAATTCATGCATGCACCTGACTTTGATGAAGTCCTTATCCCAAAAGTTCGCCCGGAAAGCCCGGGCGACGAGGGGGCGGCATTATGCCACAGGGTCCGCCCGGGCCCGCCTGGGAGCCGGGTAGCGGGCCGCGAAAGCCTCAAAAGTGCCCTCCTCCAGACTCCGGCGGATGTCGCGCATGAGTTCCAAGTAAAAGTGCAGGTTGTGCAGGGTATTCAGGCGGCTGCCCAGGATCTCATTGCAGCGGTCCAAGTGCCGCAGGTACGAGCGCGAGTAGTTCGCGCAGGTGTAGCAGCTGCACTCCGGGTCGATCGGGGAGAGGTCCATGGCGTGGCTGCTGTTGCGGATGTTGATGACACCGGCCCGGGTAAACAGATGGCCATTGCGCGCATGCCGGGTCGGGATCACGCAATCGAACATGTCGATGCCGCGGGCTACGCCCGCCACGATGTCCTCGGGAATCCCACCCCCATGAGGTAACGGGGCCGGTCCGCCGGCATCTGCGGCACCACCTCTTCCAGCACCCGTAAACGCTCCTCCTCCGGTTCCCCCACCGCCAGACCCCCGACCGCGAATCCCGGCCAATTGCGCTGCATCAATGATTCCAGCGAGGCCAGGCGCAACGGGATGTGCATGCCGCCCTGCACGATGCCGAACAGGCCTCCGGGCGGCTCATCGCGGTAGTAGTGAGCATGGCCGCGGGCGGCCCAGCGCATCGAGCGCTCCATCGATTCGCGCGCCTGCGCCTCGGTGGCCGGATAAGGCGTGCAATCATCAAAAGCCATCGCGATGTCGGAACGCAGGCTGCGCTGCATATCCATGGAGCGCTCCGCGCTGAGGTGCACCTCACTGCCATCCAGCGGCGACTGGAAGCGCACGCCCTCCTCGGTGATCTTGCGCAGCCCGGCGAGACTGAAAACCTGGAAGCCGCCGGAGTCGGTAAGAATCGGCCACTGCCAATGCATGAAGCCGTGCAGGCCGCCGTGCGCCTCGATGATCTCAGGTCCGGGCCTGAGCATGAGATGAAAGGTATTGCCGAGCACGATTTGCGCGCCCAGCCCCGCCAGTTCCTCGGGCGTCATGGACTTGACCGTGCCGTAGGTTCCCACCGGCATGAACGCCGGGGTCTCCACCACGCCGTGGGCGAGCGACAGGCGACCGCGGCGCGCGGCGCCACTGGTGCTCAGCAGTTCAAAAACCGGCTGCATCCGCTCACGTCCCCGCGCCGGGAGTCACAAACATCGCATCACCATAGCTGAAGAACCGATAGCGCGACTGCACGGCGTGCGCGTAGGCCGCGAGCACCCGTTCGCGCCCCGCCAGCGCGCACACCAGCATCAGCAGCGTCGACTCGGGCAGATGGAAATTGGTCAACAGGCCATCGATCACCTGGAAGCGGAAACCCGGTCGGATGAACACCCGCGTATCGCCGACCCAGGGCACCGCACCGGCGCTTTCCAGCGCCCGCACGACCGTGGTGCCGACCGCAATCACGCGCCCGCCGCGCCGCCGGGTGTCGGCGATGGCCGCGCAGGCCTCGGGGGGCACCACGACGCGCTCCTCGTGCAGCACATGCCGCTCCAGGTCCGGATTGCGCACCGGCTGGAAGGTACCCGCGCCCACGTGCAAGGTGATGAACGTGCGCCGTATGCCGCGCGCATCCAGGGCAGCCACCAGATCGGCATCGAAATGCAGGCTCGCGGTTGGCGCCGCGACGGCACCGGGATCGCGGGCAAAAATACTCTGATAGCGCTCGCGATCCTCGCTGGCCACGGCACGCTGGATGTAGGGCGGCAACGGCACCGCGCCATGCGCCTCGAAAAACTCCAGTGCCGCGCCGGGCGTTTGCACCTGCCACAGGTCCTGTTGCTGTCCCAGGATCTGCACCATGCCGCCGGGGGTGGTGATCTGTAGTCCCGGACGGATGGGCTTGCCGGCCCGCAGCTGCACCAGCGCCGTGCCGTCGGCGAGGATGCGCTCCAGGAATATCTCGACGCGACCGCCGGTCGGCTTGGTGCCCATGACCCGCGCCGCGATCACGCGGGTGTCGTTGAAGACCAGCAGATCATTGGGGCGCAACAGACTCGGAAAGTCCCGCATGGAGCGGTCCTGCGGGCCCGCTTGCGGGTCCAGAACCAGCAGACGGCTCGCGGAGCGCTCGGGGAGGGGTGCCTGCGCGATCAGCTCGGCAGGCAGGTCAAAGGCAAAGTCAGATAAAAGCACGGGCGCATGGTAGCAACTCACGCGCCCGCGCAGGCGCCGGGGGCGTGTCAGCCCGATAGCGGCTCTAAACGGCCCTGCGGCGCGGGCCCTCCCTGGTCGGGCGGCGCGGGTCGCACGTTACCCCGGTGCTCCGGCAACGATGCGTCCAGCGTCAGCGTCTTTTTCTCGCGCATGACCTTCAGGTGGATGGTTTCCCCGCGCTGGTATGAACGCAGAATGCGGGCCGCATGCGGGCCATTCTCCGGCACCCGGCCATCGATGCTCAGGATCACATCGCCGTCCTTGAGCTTCAGAAACTCGCCATTGCGCGGCACCTTGATTACCAATACGCCCTGGCTGGTGCCGAAATACTGGCCGAGCGCAGGCGACAGATCGGCCAGCTCCATGCCCTCGAAGATGGCCCCGACGCCGCCGATCTCTCGCAATTCAAGTTCCTGCTGCCGAGAGCCATTGGGGCCAGGTCCGGGACCAGGGCCGGGGCCAGCCCACCTTAAAACGGGTCCATTGAAATCGGGCAGGAAGTCCGCGACGCTGGCGCGCGGGGTGACCTCGAATTCCTTGGGTTTGCCGGCGCGGATGACCTTGACGATCACCTTGGTGTCCGGTTTCACGCGGGTCATGTGTTCCACCACCTCGGCCGGCGCGTCCGGTCCCACCGTCGGCTCACCGTTCAGCGCGACGATGATATCGCCGCTCGCAAGACCCGCCTCCGCCGCCGGCCCCGCGGGACTCACGCCCATGACGGTCGCGCCCTGCTCCTTGGAGGACGGCTCGGTCCGCAGTTGCAGCCCGAGCACGGCACGGGTGCGCAGACTCTGCACGCGCGCCATCGCCGATTGCCCCAATTGCGCCGACAGCCGGGCCACGTCGCGCGCCGCGGCCTCCAGCTTCTGGCGTGCGGCGACCAGTTGGGCATCGAGGTCGGCGCCGGGTGAGGCAGCGGGCGCAGCCGCCGGCGCCGAGGATGGCGCGCCATCGGCGGCCAGCGCATTGGCGCCGATCAGCAATCCGGCCAACACGAGACAGGACATCTTGGACATGACGATCACCTTGGAGGTTGAAGTCTTGGACGCGGGCATCAGGGCATTCCCGTCACGAGGTTCTGCGCATAGCGCACCTGGGCGAGGGATTCGATCATTTGCGCTCGATCACGCTGCAGCAGGGCGAGCTGCTGCGCATGCGGATGCGACAAACGCACGGCATTGAGCTGATCATCCATGGTCGCGATCTGGTCTTCCAGTTCGGTCACCGCCATCTGTGCGGGGACCTGGATCAGGGCCCGCTGCGGATGCGCATTCAGCCAGCCCTCGGCGTTCACGGTGGGCAGCAACACCGGCCAATGGTCTTCGGGCGCGATGCCTGGCGCTGCAACGGACACCTGCGTGTCTGTCAGCGGGGGTTGCTCGCCTATCAGGGGCACGAGCCCATGCTTGAGCACCCATCCGGCCACCAGCACCGCCAGCGCGGCGGCCAGCAGGCGCAGCGGACGTTGAGTCTGCTGCACCCGGCGCCGGGAGTACCGGTGCGCGAACTCGGCGTAGTCGTACGGCGCCTTCCCGTCCGGCAGATTCCGAAGGCGCTCAAGCAACAGTGGATCTAAGTCGGGGCGCATGTCTGGGATGCCTCGGGTTCGAACCAGGCCCGCAATCGCTGATGCGCCCTGGCTAACTGGGATTTGGAAAAACTGACCGTCCGGCCAAAGCTGCGGGCGATCTCCTCGTGCGACCAGCCCTCCACTTCATACAACCAGACCACCGCTCGCGCCGTAGGGGTACGACCGGCCA